>LZQN01000073.1_pt1 | contig 26346 bp, 33 predicted proteins | sample 768531 | NCBI WGS metagenome assembly LZQN01 (sample SAMN05207080, study PRJNA324506) | oil field metagenome | isolation source: sample BH-FW-7 from oil reservoir | place: India: Bombay High | collected 2015-12-02
TTAGCCTTCAAAACACTCATCGATTACGTCAGCAGGGAGTCGGGTGTGAATCTGCACCAGTACAGGGAGAGCTACCTTCGAAGAAGAATTGACCTCAGGGTGAAGGTTCTCGGATTGAGCAGCTATGGGGAGTACCTAAGGATGATAAAGGCAAACGGAAAGGATGAGGTTGAGAAGCTGATTAAATACAGCAAAGGAGGCGAGCTATGGATTTAGCCTTCAAAACACTCATCGATTACGTCAGCAGGGAGTCGGGTGTGAATCTGCACCAGTACAGGGAGAGCTACCTTCGAAGAAGAATTGACCTCAGGATGAAGGTTCTCGGATTGAGCAGCTATGGGGAGTACCTAAGGATGATAAAGGCAAACGGAAAGGATGAGGTTGAGAAGCTGATTAACACGATTACGATTAACGTTACTGAGTTCATGAGGACAAAACCCCCTTCGAGTTCTTCATGAAGTCAGTTCTGCCGGATATAGCAGCGAGGAAAAGCAGAGTTAACAGCAGAGTGCTGAGAGCGTGGAGTGCAGGCTGCTCCTGTGGTGAAGAGCCATACAGCATTGCCATTTCAATTCTCGAAACTCTCGGTGAGGGGTGGATGGTTTCCATCTACGCTACCGACATTGATGATGCCTGCCTTGAAATGGCCAAGGAGGGATTTTACAAACCATCACAGCTCAGAAATCTCAGCAAAATGCTGATCTCCAAGTACTTCGACAAGGAGGATGATGGGTATAGAGTAAAGAGCTTTGTAAAAAAGCTCGTGAGGTTCAAGAAGCACGACCTCACAACAGAAGAGCCAGTATCGAAGTATCTGGATGTTGTGTTCTGCAGGAACGTGATGATATACTTCAGCGAGCAGCAGAAGGTGAAGGTTGTCAACGACTTCTACAATGCCCTTGTTCAGGGAGGCTATCTTATCATAGGCAGGAGCGAAACGCTTCCTCCGGGATTCAAGGACAGATTCGAGTGCGTGAGTTTGAGAGAAAAGGTTTACAGAAAGATTATTTGACTACCTGGCCTTTTTCCACGCCATTTGAAAAATCCTCAACCAATCTCTTGATTTGATCCATCGCAATCTTTTTCAAATCGTCGTTTTGCATAAGTTCGACTGAAAGCCTTATGGCCTTCAAAGCCTCCCTCACTCTTTCCACGAGGGACAGGGTTATGTGAACGTTCTCTTTTAGCTCCTCTTCCAGCTCCAAAGTGCGGTAGATGAAGGAAACGTCGGAAAGCATTTCCCTTAGTGCCGATATCTCGTGTGGCGAGAGCTCTCTAAGGCTTTTCAGCTTCAGCGAAGCATCACCGCAGTTTATCTCATACTCATGAGTTCCAACGACGTCATTCTTTTTTACTTCCTCAGTCTCTCCACCAACAGCCATTCTCACAGATGTTAGCACTTCGAGTTTTCCAAGCTCGCTCGCTACATTTCGCAGCAGGCTTCTGGCATTTTCAGAGCGAATGGCTGCTCTCAAAATCTGCCATGCTACTGCATCAACGCCAGGTTTTTCCGAGGGGATGGCTGTTAAAAGATAAAAATATCTTTTGCTGACTGAAATTTGTGTGACGTGAACTTCAAAGGGTTCTCCACTGACTTCCAAACTGTTTCCTTGAATTAACTCCATAAAGCCGTCTTTATCTGGGAACAGGGTGGCAAATGCTTCGTTTGCATCATTTACTCGCCCATTCTCATCCAGAATTGCTGCTGGTACTGGCAAATTTTTGAACACTTCGAGGTATTTTGCTGTCAGCGATATCAGTGTTTTAAGTGCCTCCTGAAGTTCAGCAGATTCCATTGTTTTTACAACCTCACAGAAATTTAAAAAGGATGCTATTGCAGACGAAATTACTCTTTTGAAAGCATGTATTCCAAGCTGAGATTAGTATTTTGCAAGAATAAGCTTATTTTTTGATCATTCTACAATTTTCGATGGTCGATGAGGGGGATGAATTTAAATCCTTCAGAGTTCTTGCCGAAATAAGCCCATATCCGGTGATTTTGCTCGATGGAACGACAATATCATACGCCAATACAAAGGCTGTTGACTTTTTCGGTGCTGATTGTAAGGGAAAAGATTTTCTGGAGTTTTTGGATGAAAGGGGTAGAAAGTTTATCATTAGAGCGCTGCGTGGTGAGGGAGCTAATTTTGAGTCACATATTTGCGGAAAAAAGGTACAGCTGAAGGTAGCACCTGTTAAACCGGGAAAAAGCGTCGTTCTTGTCCAGTTGTCCAGAAGCACGGACTTTGTATACAAAAAATCTTCGAAAACACACCAAACCCGATTGCAGTTATAGACTCAAATGGAATTTTCAAAGAGGCAAATCCTTCCATGGTCAGCAGTATTGGTTTCAATCCCGTAAGTAAGAGCCTTTTCGACGTTTTCCCGCCAGAGATAGCCGAAAAGAGATTCAGGTACATTAAGCTGGCTTTGGCAGAAAAAACTGTGGTGGAGTTTGAAGATGAGAGAGATGGAAGGCAGTTCATAAGCTACTGTATTCCGGTTGTGGTGGATGGAGAGTGGCTTTGCTTCGTAGTCGTACAGGATATATCCGAATTTTCGAGAATGAAAAAGCTGCTCGAAGAGATAATTGAGGTAAATGAGGCAATGGCGAGAGTCAGAAATAAGGACGAGCTAATAGAACGGGTTGAGGAGATACTTTCAGATTACTCAGCAAAAATACTCAGCGAACCAGAAGGGGATGTTTGCTTCAGCATCAGCTACAGTGGAAGAAATTACGGATATCTTTGTGTGTAAGAGGACAAGCATTTCTGAGCAAAGGTTATTCAAGGCTCTGGCTGAGGACATTGCCTTTGCCTTCAAAACAATAGAGGAGGAGCAGAAAAAGGAGGAGTTCCTGAGAAGGCTGGTTGAGAACACGAAGGTGATAGCCTACCTTGTTGACAGAATCAGGAATCCACTTGCCGCTATAAGAGCCTTTGCAGAAATCTTAATAGCGGATGAGGAGGTGAGAGACAGAATAACTCTTCAGGTTGACAGAATTGTTAAAATTATAGAGGGGCTCGACAAATCTTGGCAGGAGTCAGAGGAAATTGTTGGGAAGGTTGATTACAGAGATTTTCTTTATTCGGGAAAGGGTGTAAATTAGGTAGCGCTTCTTGATAAAAGGCTAAACGGATTTAATTCCACATGATTAGTTTCTAAAACTCTTCTGTAACAAAAGAGTGGCTTTTAGAAATTATATTTTTGAAAATACACTAATTGGATTTCTTATTTAGCAGAAATATATTTATTTTGCCAATTTTGATGGTGTTCAGGTGATGTTATGAGTCAGGGGGAAGCCAATGGAGGCCTTAATGCTGAGATGTCTGCTCCCAAATTAGCCTCCTCGACCAGCGACGGGGATGGTAGTGTTGATGAAACAATTCTGAAGCTCAAACAAGAGAACGAGCAGCTAAGAAAAGAAATTTCTGAACTCAGGGAGAAGCTGAGGAAATCAGAAGCCTTCGTCGAGCAGCTGTTTAGAGTTGTTCCCAAACCGCTGTGCATATACTTCCTCGGCAGTGACGGGAAGCTGAGGTACTTCAATGACTACATTCTGAAGCTCTTCGGCAAAAGAAGAGAAGAGGTTGAGAGGCGTGCACCTTCGGAGATTTTCTTCGCACCAGACGGGAGTGGAAGGACGCTTAAGGATGCAGGGCTGAAGACCAACATAGAGATGGCTCTTGAGAAAGGTGGAATAGCTGTGGAGGCAGTGGAGTCGGTTTTGATGACAGAGGAAGGGAAGAAAATACCGATAATCACCTCCTGTGCTCCTGTGAGAGTTGACGGCGAGTTGGAAGGAATGATTGGCTTCTTTGTGGACATTACGGACGTGAAGCAGAAGGAGGAAGAAGCGAGGAGGGCTTTTGAGCTAGTAGGAGAGACTTTCAAGAAAATGCCCTTCCCAGCTTATGTTCTCTTCGTAAATAAAGACCACAAAATCCAGTTTGCCAATGACGAAATAGCGAAGCTTGCAGGTTTTTCGAAGGCTGAAGACATCGTAGGAATGCATCCAAGCGAGCTCTTCAAGACGGAAGGTGGCAGAACGGTGGCAGACAAAGTGCTCGACAGTGGTGAGGCTGTTGTGAACTATCAGGCTGTTACGAGAACAAAGGATGGCAGAGAGATACCGGTTCTGGTTTCTTGCATACCAGTGTATGTGGCTGGAGAGATGGTGGGAGTCATTGACCTCTTCATCGACATAACTGAACTCAAGGAGAAGGAAGAGGAAATTCAGAAAACGCTTGACTACACACACAACGCTCTCACCATCCTGCAGGCAGCCATCAAGGAGCTTGAAGCCGGAAATCTGTCGTTGAAGGTTGAGAAGCCACCAAGAGTAGAGGGTGTGAAGGTTGCGGAGAGTTTTGAAAAAACTGTTGACGAGTTCAACAGTTTCATTGAAAGAGTTGGGGGCATAATTAGCCAGCTCAGGAAGGAGATGGAAGAGACGTCAAGAATGCTCGAAGAGACGCGTGAGGCTGTAAATCAGATGAACGCAGGAATGGAGCAGATAACTTCAGCCTCGCAGCAGATTGCAACAGGGAGCGAGAACCTGTCCCGCCTCTCCAACGCTTCGATGATTGAGCTGAAAGACCTCGAAGGGTTAATGGGCAGAGCAGGAGACAAAATGGCTGAGGCAACAGAATTTGCCATCGAAGCTGCAGAGAAAGCCAGCAGCTCGAAAGAAATGGGTGAAAATGCCGTAAAGCTGCTGGAAGAGATTGTGAATAGCGTCAGCTCTGCTATGGAGATTGTCAGAGAACTCGAAGGTGCAACCAGAAACATAGGCAAGGTTACGGAGAAAATAAAAACAATTGCTGATCAAACCAACCTTCTCGCATTGAATGCAGCTATTGAAGCTGCGAGGGCTGGAGAGCACGGAAGGGGCTTTGCAGTTGTTGCTGACGAAGTAAGAAAGCTTGCTGAAGAGTCGAGAAAGAGCACAGAGGAAATCAACGAGATTGTGCAGGGTGTGGCAGAGGGTACGAGGAAGGTTGTCGAAGCAATGCAGCAGATAGGCCAGAACAGCGAGGTTGGAAAGGATGGAATCTCGAAAGCCCTTAAAATGTCTGAAGAAATCGGTGCTGCAGTCGAGAAAATCTCGGGAATGCTCGTTGAGCTGAGCAGAGAAGTTCAAAAGGGCATTGAGAAGATCGAGAGTCTGGCAAGGAACTTTGAAGAAGTTGCCTCAACTGCTGAAGAAAACGCTGCAAGCAGTGAAGAAACATCAGCAGCAATTGAGGAGCAAACTGCAGCAGTCCAGCAGGTCAGCATGGCCATGGAAAGGGTTAGCGAAATAGCAACGGCAACTCTGCAAACAATACAGGAGAACTTCAAAACTGACTCTTTCGACAAAAACATCACAGCCACAACAATGGCCAACGGAGGCCGAAAATTTACTAAATTTTTTCTAAATTTTAGTCTCCCAGCACATCCCTGCCCCTTTTGAGCAGAAAAGAATATTTGGGGTCGGTAGCGGAGAGCATGGCACTTATTATGGTTTTAATCTCTTTCCTTTTAATCTCCGCATGCCTGTGGGCGTGTATCAGCGGGATCAGGTATCCATCAGCCTCGTAGTTGCAAAGTTTGGCAATAGTGTCCTCTTCAATGGGTCTTGTGGATTCGAGCATGTATATGTTTCCACCATCGCCAAACCTAACAAAAGCCCCGTAGATTTCAGCTTTGTCCAGCCTTCTGAACTTCTTCGCATACCACGGAAGGGATTTCTGAAGGTTTGGCTTGAACTGGATGAAGCCGGCTTTCTCTTCTCCAAACTGCTCTCTTGCGAGGTAGTCAAGGACAGCGGAGTCCGTTATGGATGAATTTGCGGTGAACTCACTCGTGTAGAAGCTTTTTGCCACAAAGACAACGTCCTTTTGCAGAAGCCTGTCCAGAGCGTGCAGATACTCGATGTATTCCATGAGAATCATGAGGTTATCCTTGTCTCCGCTCTCGCCCTTTCTGCAGCCCGCCTCAACCCTGTCGAAGTACTCGCTTCTTGTCAGGAGATAGTTTTTTCTGGCTATGCCGGCCTTGACGTCTTCAGTTATCTCATTGTACCACTTATCTAGCACTTCAATAAAGTCCTCAATTACTCCTTCGAGGTCGTAGAGCTTTGAAAGTGTGTTGTAAACGTCTTTCGTGAGGTAAGCGGGAGGTCTGATGATTGCCCCTCTCAGCGTCCCATCCATCAGCACGATCTCTTCCTCAGCCACGCTACCGAGCCTGTACTCGCTCGTGTGCATGTGGAGCCTTATCCTCTCCTCGATGTGCATGTGTGGCCTGAGAGTTGTTACCTCGTGCATCTCTTTGATATCCTCACCCACGGAGGCTGCTGAGACAATGTAGAAAACAAGCCCGCTCAACCTCTCTATTCCCCTGCTCCCGTCTACTCCGCATATTCTGCAGCTCTCAGGCTCGGGAAGCTCTTTCCACCTCTGCTTTATCGTCCTGGCCAAGTTCACGACGCTGAGGTAGCTTTCCTCCAGAGTTCTCTCAAAGTCCTTCAGCAACTCGTCACTGAGCCTCCACATACCTGACCCTCGAAACTCCCCCCTGGGACTCGACGAAAATCACCCTGTCTGCAGCATCCTTCAACTCCTCGTCGTGGGAGACGATTATCACTTGGGGTATTCTCCTCAGATAGTTGGTCGTGATGTCGACAAGCTTTCTTCTCCTCTCCTCATCGAGGAAAGGAGTCGGTTCATCTAAAATCAGCAGCGGTATTTTGCCCCTTATCATGAACATGGAAAGAGCGAGTCTGAAAGCCAGTCCGAGAGCTATAATCTCCCCACCGCTCAGGAATCCTATCTCCCTCTCCTCACCCTGATAGACAACGAAAACTTTAAGCTTCTCCTTTCCCCTCTCGGTTGTTTTCTTCAGCCTAACTCCAGAGTACTTTCCCTCTGTCAGCTCCTCAAATATTTCACTTGCATATCTCTCAACTTCTCTCATCGAGTTCTCAGCCACCATGTTTCTGTATTTTCTAAACTTTTCTCTAATTTTTGTCAGTTCAGGAATCGCAATTTTCTCGAAAACATCTACTTTCTTTCTGTACTCATCCATCCTTGCAAGCTGCTCCTCCAAGAACTTCAAGTCCTTTTCAGCAGTCTCCAGCGTCTCTCTCAAGGCGTCAAGCCTGCTCTTCAACCCAGAAAGCTCCTTTGATTTCCTTAAATATTCATCGCTCACCTTTCTGTGCTCTTCCTCGCTGTATACCTTTAGCATGTCATCGATTTGGTTGCGGATCTTTTCAGCCTCTCTCATTGCCTCCTCAAGTCCTGCCCTTGCCTTGGAAATCTCCTCTTCAATCTTCTCTCTTCTCTTTAGTTCGTATTCAAGCCTGCTTTCTGCATCCTTCAGTTCGAGCCATCTGTTGTATAGTGGTCTCAGCTCCTGGACTTCTCTTTCAAGCTCTTCGAGACTCTCAAATCCTTCCTTCCTGATTTTCCTGCTTATCTCCTCCTTTTTGCCATCTAATTCCTTAAGGGTCTCTTCTATCTCCTTTTGCATCCTCTTGAGCTCGTCAAGCCTATTTGCTGAGCTAAGAAGAACTTTTTGCTGTCCCCTTAGCCCCTCTATCTTCTCCTTAACTTTCAGGTATTCTTCACTCTCCGCTGAGAGTTTTTCAATGTCGTGAGAAGACAGCTCATTTTCAAGAGCTTTCATCTCGTCAACCATCTGCCTGTATTTCAAAACAGTCTCCTGCTTTTCGAGGGCTTTTTCAACCTTCTCAAGCCTTTCTTTAAGCTTTTTCTCAATTTCTTCAGCTTTTGCCAGCTCTTCAGCAATCTTTTTCATTTCTTCCTTGTATTCTGCATTATCCTCCTTCTGTGCTCTTCATCAAGCTCTCTTCCGCAAACGGGGCAGGTTTTGTCGGCAGATTTCAGCTCCTCAACTGCCTTCTTGAGCTGAGCACCTTTTGTTTTGAGGGATGACTTCTTTGCAATCAGCTTTTGGAGCTTTTCTGCAAGCTCTTTTTCCTCGTCTCTGGCCTTCAATAGCAATTCGTACATCTTTTCGACCTTATCCGCTGTAAGGTTTCTTTCCTCAAGCTTTGCCTTTATGCTCTGCAGCCTCTCTATCTTCGGTTTGAGAGTCTCCAGCAGCTTGTGACTTCTTTCAAAATTCCTGAGCTCCTTTTCAAGCTCTTCGATTCTCTTTCTGATCTCTTCGAGCTTGCTGCTATCCTCCTCGGCCTTCTCTATCTGAGCCTGAATTCCTGCTACTTCTCTCATCAAATCCTTCTCTTGTTTTTCGATTTCCTTGAGAGCCTGATTTGCATCAGAGAGAAGTTTTTCAAGAGTTACGTATCTTTCAGCCTTTGGTTTCACTTCCTTAGCTTTTTCTGCCATTTTTTCCAGTTCCTCTATCCTCTCCACTGCCTCTTTCAGTTGTCTTTCAAGCCCCTTCAGTTTTTCCTCCAAACCTCGCAAATCTTGGAGAATGGAGCTTTCCTGCCTTCTCAAAGATTCGAGCTTGCTTTTGTGCTCTTCAAGCTCTTTAAGCATGCGCTCAAGCTTTTTAACCTCTTCAGAAAGCTTCTCCCTCAAACTTTCAATGTTTTTGATTTCTCTCTCAATTCTCTCGATTTCGGCTTTTTTGTCCTCCTTCTGCCTCTTTATCTCTTCTTCTTGCGTAGGAACTCTTTTAACCTGTCTCTTTCCCTTTCAAGCATTCTTATTATTGCTCCAAGATTTTTCCACGCTTTCTCGTAGTCTTCAATTCTTGTAATCTGTCTTATTATTCTCTCCCTACTCTCGTCGTCTCTGATTATGCTCTCTATCTCCCCCTGCCTGACGTAAATCGCTCCTGTGAAAACGTGTGCCGGCAGATGTGCTTTTCAACCCACTCCGTTATGTTGCTGTCTCCTTCAACAACCTCCTTTCCCGTAATAATTGACTCACCGTTGCTCTTTCTTGAAATTGTAAACTCCTCACCGTTTAAAGAGAAAATCAGGTTGAGCGAGTATCCTGAGCTGTTCACTCTCACAAGGTCGTTTTTTCTCAGTGTGGCGGGCTTCAGTCCGTAAAAGGAGACGAGAATGGCTTCAAGTATTGAGCTCTTTCCAGCACCGTTCCTTCCGGCAATGAGGTTTATTCCTGTGTCAAACTCAATTTTTGAGTCAGAGTGCGAGCGAAAATTCTTGATTTGAAGCTCTCTGAGCAGAATCATTCCTCCTCCACCCCCAGAAAGTCAAGAAGTGTTTTTGGTCGCTTGACACGCTCCTCGACTTTTTCTGAAACCTCTGGTTCCTCTAATTCTGCCTGCTCCTCCTTTGTCTCTGCTTCTGCCTGCTCAATCTCAACCTCTACCCCCTGCTCTCTTGCCTTTACTTCCCTCCTGCCCATGTAATGCTCAACGACCAGTCTGTAAACTTCATCCTCATCCATCTCTCCTCTGAGCAGGTCCAGCAGCTTCAGCTCGAAATCGGTGAAAAACTCGCTTTCCTGCTTAATCTCAACCTCCTCGATTTCCTCAAAAATCCTCTCGAACCTTATCTCGACGTACCGCAGCCTCTTTGCTGCGATCTCGCTGAATCTCTTTACATCTGCCGTATCACTGCTTTTCAGCCTTGCAACCATCATCCCTTCCTTGTCCACACTGCCCAAAACCTCTAAGAACTTCTTCTCAAGCTTTTCGACGCTTTCATCCCAAATCTCAACGTCGTAAAGCTCTCTCGTCTCAATCTCCACAAAATCGGGTTTAAAGTTCTTTACGATGATGAAGCCTTTCCTGACACCATCCTTCAGCACCAGTTCGTCCCTGTATCTGATAATTTTAGAAGCCTCTCTCAAATCGTAGCGCTCGACTGAACCCGGGTAGGCTATAACTCTGTCATCAAACTCGTAAATTTTTGGCAGGTGAATGTGCCCAAATGCGTAGTAGCCTGCATCAGGCAAATCATTGATCGTGAGCTCGTAAGCCATGTCCAGATCAATGTCAACAACCTCCTTAACGGCCTGATGCAGCACAAGTACGCTTTTATCGCTCTCAGGTTTCAGCAGAGGCAAAACCTTCTCAAGCTGCCACTTACTCCTGTGCCTGTCCCCCAGTATTTCGACATCGTCGACTACACCCTTCACCAAGTAGACATTCTGAATCTTCAAGCTCTTTACATTCTCCCCCCTGACAGGGCTTCTCCTCAGTCCAAGAACGTTCAGCAGGCCCAGCGATTCGAGGAGGTGGTAGGCTGAAATATCCCTTGAGGTTTTGTCGTGGTTCCCCTCGACGGCAAAAACGGGGATGTTCTCTTTCCTGAAAACCTGGAGCGTTTCGATGGCCTCTTTAATCGTCCTGGGGCTGGGCAGACTGCGGTGGAACAGGTCTCCAGCAATAACAACAAAATCAACATTGCTCTCCACAGCCTTCTCAGCAATGGTTCTGAAGGCCTTTGCAAAGTCCTCAGCCCTCCACGGCTGGTTGTACTGCTCGTAGCCAAGGTGTATGTCGGCAATATGGCAAACTTCATACTGCCAAATCCTCTAAGGTTACCTGCTTCTTCTGCTCCTCCTCTCTGCCCAGCCACTCCTCAACGACGTCTATATCTCTTCCACCGTAGTTTCCTGCGAACTTTCTTATTTTTACAGCCACCGGCAGCTTTACCGCTGGACCCACCACAACCGCCTCACCAACTCCAAGGGAGGCTATGTCCTTCAGTAAATCCTCGCTTATTTGCTCGCTTGCGTGCTGCACGTACCTCTGGTCGTTTGGCTCGGTAATTCGGAGAATAATCTTGGTGTTGCATTGGCTGAGAACGTCGTCGTTCAACCTTTTCGGCCTCTGGCTGACTATTCCAAGCCCTATGCCGAACTTCCTTCCCTCCCTCGCAATTCTCCCCATCCAGCTAACCACGTCATTGTTAACCCCCTTTGGGGCGAAGATGTGCCCCTCCTCAAAAATAACGAGTAACGGCTTTACAATGGCTGGGCAAACTTTCTCCCAACCCTTTTTTCCTCTTACGTGGTTTATTCTCCCCACGAGCAGATTTCTGAGGAGGTAGGCAACAACAACCCTCATCTGCCCCTCGTCAAATCCGCTTAGGTTTACAACGTTGAGATAGCCGGGCTTTATGTTGGCCAGCATGTCATTCTGACTCAGCAAGTCCTCGTATCTGCGCATAAAGGACGAAACGTATTCTTTTATCCTTGCCAAAGCGTTCAAGTCCTGCCTGTCGAGAGTTGCAACCCTTTTAACTCCATTGAAGTCGTAATACTCTGCCTCGCCCTTACTTGCGGCAATGTTTATCCAGTCCTCAGCAATGTCCAGAACTCTCTCAACAAACTCCTTTCCAGCCCTTCCTTCATGCCTCACTGTCGTGAAAATCCTCTCAAGGTGCATTCTCTGCACTGCAGCCTTCTCTCTGTCAACCCCCACAAGACTGGCAAACTCCCATGGTTCAAGCCTTTCAGGTCTGATGCCTGCTGGCACGACGTTCTTTCCCCTCTCGCTACCATCCTCGAAGGTGTATCCAACGTACTCCCCATGGGGGTCGATTAGGACGACAGTTCCATTTAGCTTCCTTACGATGTCGTTGACGAGTACAGCGACAGTGTTGGACTTCCCACCCCCGGTGACTGATAGAATTGCGAAATGCCTCAGAACAAGCTGCTTTATGTCAAGGGAGACGGCAATATCGGGACGGGCAATCATTCTGCCCAGCTCAACCCCTCTCTCGCACCTCAGCAGGATGAGAGAACTTCATCATCTGCCAGAAACACCTCGGAGTTGGGCTTGATTGGAGTGCGGTTGGGGTGGACCTCTCCATCCTTTACAACCCCTATAACCGTTGCGGTTGCCACTATAACATCATTTTTCTCAATCAGTCTCCTTGAAAAGTCGAGATTCTTTACAAGGTACTCAAAGCTGAAACCCTCGTCAAGAATCATGCGGTTGAAGTTGGAAATCTCTCTGACAATGCTATTACCTCCTCTCCATCCCTGTTAATCGCCGTGACATACTCCCCGAATTTCGGAATCGCTGAAGGGTTTACAGCGAAACTAAAATCTGTTATCGAGGATTTTCCCATAACTAAGCCCACGTTCTGCACGTTACTACTTGCACAAAACAAAATAAAATCTTTGTCTTCAACACATCCGGGAAGTTTAAGCTTGTACTTTTGAAGTTGTCTTCGTAAAATATGAAAGCCGTGGGTGTTTCTGCAATGAGAATTAATACTTATTTAATTTCGTAAAAAACGAAAAGTTTTAAAACGTAGAAAAAATAGTTGAAGATGATGAGAGAATTGGAAGTGCCCGAGTTTATAAAAAACAGGTACTGGCTTGAAAGGGCCTGGATTGAAGGGGTTCCGGCAGACGTTGAGATTCCGGAAAAGCCCCTTTACGAAGTAATTGACGAAGCGTGCCAGAAGTACGCTGAAAGAACTGCCATAATCTTCTACGGCGCTGAAATAAAGTACGGACAGCTTAAGGAGTACACAGACAGGTTTGCCACATCCCTTGCAAAAATGGGGATCAAGAAAGGAGATGTAGTCGCGATATACGCGCCAAACTGTCCGCAGTTCGTCATAGCCTACTACGGAGCTATGAAGGCCGGGGCAACTGTCACAGCCCTCTCCCCACTCTTCGCTCCAAGAGAAGTGGAGTACCAGCTAAACGATAGCGGGGCAAAGGTGCTTGTCACCGTTGAGCAGCTTTATCCCAACTTCGCTGCAGTTAGGGAGAAAACAGGCGTGGAGGAAGTGCTGGTTGCAAACATTGCTGGAGGAGAGGCAAAGGTTGAAGGAAAGTTCAGGGATTTCAGAGAGATGCTTGCGTCACCACCAGAACCGCCAGAAGTTAGCTGGAACGTTAAGGATGACGTTGCGGTTTTGCAGTACACAGGAGGAACGACAGGCTTGCCAAAGGCGGCGATGCTCACGCACTACAACGTTGTGGCAAACATGTATGAGCTCGTGCCATTCACCGACCTCATAAGGGGATGGCTGAAGTCGCACAGGGTTATCAGGGAGGAGGGAGATTACGTCATCGTTGACCTTGATGGAAAGGAGTACAGGACGTTTAAGGATTACTACTACAACGATTACTCTCCAAGAGTTGCGATACTTCCATGGTATCACATCTACGGTCAGACCGTTGACCTCAACACCGGTTTGGCGACAGGAGACGTTCTCGTGGTTTTCGCCCAGTTTGAGCCGGAAAAGATACTGGAGGCCATTGAGAAGTACAGGGTGGCGACCTTCATGGGTGCTCCTGCGATCTTCGTCTTTCTCGCGAACAATCCTGAGTTGCTGAAGAAGTACGACCTGACATCCCTGCTTTACGTGAACAACGGAGCTGGTCCCGTTCCACCAGAAATCATCGAGAAGTGGGATGAGCTGCTCAAGGATGCGGGGAGGGGAATTCTCGTTGAAGCTACGGTTTGAGCGAGGCTTCTCCTGTAACGCACACCACGGTTGGTCCACCGTTCAGAAAGAGGAAGATTGGCTCAGTTGGACCGCCAATTCCCAACACCTACGCCGCGGTAATCAATCCGGAAACCATGGAGTTTTTGCCGATAGGCGAGGAAGGTGAGCTTGTGATTGCTGGTCCACAGGTGATGAAGGGATACTGGAACAGGCCGAGAGAGACCGAGGACGTTTTCTTTGAGGCTGGTGGGATGAAATGGCTCAGGACGGGAGATATAGCGAAGATGGACGAAGATGGCTACTTCTACATTGTCGACAGGCTGAAGGACATTATCAAGTATAAAGGGCACAGCGTCTATCCAAGAGAGATTGAGGACATAATGTACGAGCATCCTGCAATTAAGGAGGTTTGCGTTATCGGACTGCCTGACGAGGTGGCGGGAGAGACGATTAAGGCCTACGTAGTCCTTCATGAGGAGTACAAGGGGAAGATTACCGAGCAGGATATCATTAACTGGTGCAAGGAGAGAATGGCGGCCTACAAGTATCCGAGAATTGTCGAGTTTAGGGACCAGCTTCCCAAATCAGCTGCTGGAAAGTATCTGAGGAGAGTTTTGAGAGAGGAGGAATTGAAGAAAATGAAGAGGTGATTTTGTGGAGGAGGTTTATATTGTAGAGTATGCGAGAACGCCCTTTTCGAGAAGCAGACCAAAGAAGCCTGAGAGGGACGTTTTCCACCAGATTAGGGGAGACGAGCTGATGGCGATAGTTCTGGAAAAGCTGCCAGAGAAGGCGGGGATTGAGAAGAAGGAGGTTGGCAGAATTTTGCTTGGGTGTGCTTTTCCCGTATCGGAAAACTGGGCATACGGGGGGAAGATGGCCACACTGCTGGCGAAGTACCCCCCTGAAACATCTGCCAGCCATGTGGATATGCAGTGTGCTTCATCGCTTGCAACTACAGCTTATGCATATCTGGAAATCGCCAGCGGAAACGAGGATATGATGATTTCTGGAGGCTACGAGCACATGACAAGGGTGCCTATGGGTGCTGACAATCCGCATGTTGACCGGAATCCGAAGCTGCTTACGGAAGAATACAAGGACTACAGAATGGAGATTGGATTTGTAATGGGTCTGACTGCTGAAACACTCTTCGAGATGGCCGGATATCTGACAAAGGAGGATCTTGACAAGTGGTCTCTGAGGAGCCACCAGCTAGCAGCAAAGGCTCTCAAGGAGGGTTACTTCAAGGGAGAGATAATCCCCGTTGAAGCCCCGCAGGCTGACGGAAGCGTGATAACTGTTGATTCGGATCAGTCCATAAGGCCGGACACGTCCCTTGAGCAGATAGCGTCTCTACCACCAGCTTTTAAGCCTGGTGGAGTGATTACTGCCGGAAACTCTTCTCCTCTCAACGCTGGTGCTTCTGGCTTGCTTCTGGCTTCGAAGAAAAAAGTGCAGGAGTTTGGGCTTGAACCCATTGCCAAAGTAATTGGCTACGGTACTGCTGGAGTTCCACCGTACATAATGGGCGCTGGCCCGGTTCCTGCATGCAAAAAGGCGCTGGAGAAAACCGGTTTGAAGGTGAGTGACATCGACTACTGGGAGATTAACGAGGCCTTTGCTGTTGTGCCCCTCTACGCAATTCACGAACTTGGGATTGAGCCGGAAAGGGTGAATGTTAAGGGCGGAGCCATTGCCATAGGTCATCCGCTTGCTGCGAGCGGAGCAAGGCTGATAGGAACTCTTGCGAGAATTCTTCAGGAGAACAACGGAGATTACGGAATAGCAACAGCATGCGTCGGTGGCGGGCAGGGTGCAGCAGTGGTGATTGAGAGAGTTTAGATTGTTTAATTATTTTTTTATATTAAAAAATTAAAACTATTGGTGATGGTATGAGAACATCGGAGGAATACAGGCAGGATTTGTATAATATGAAGCCAAATGTTTATGTCAGGGGGAAGAAGGTCGGAAGAGATTCGCCTGAGTTAAGGGGAGGAATCAATGTCATCTCCAAAACATTCGACCTTGCTGAGCATCCGGACTACGAGGATTTGCTAACAACCAGGTCCCACATAAGTGGTAAGAAAATCAACCGCTTCACCCACATCCACCAGTCCGTTGAAGACCTGCTCAAAAAGCAGCTGATGACGAGAAAGCTTTGCTGGATAGTCGGAGGATGCATCCAGCGCTGCATGGGATGCGATGCCATTAACGGGCTTTCAGTTGCAACATACGAAGCAGACCAGAAGTTCGGAACCGACTACCACAAGCGATTCCTGAACTATCTCAGAGAGTTTCAGGAGAGAGACCTTGTTGCCGCCTGTGCTCAGACTGACGTAAAGGGAGACCGCAGCCTGAGACCTCACCAGCAGCCTGATCCGGACATGTATGTGAGGGTTGTGGAGAAGAGGGAAGATGGGATAGTCGTAAGGGGGGCAAAGAACTGCATTACAATGGCTGCAGTGGCTGATGAGATTACCGTCGTTCCTACGAGGGCCATGACTCCTGAGGACAGAGACTACAGCGTCGCCTTTGCCATACCTGCTGACGCAGATGGTGTAAAAATCGTAGCAAGGACTTCGCAGCACAGATCGCCAGAAGGCCTTGAGATGCCCCAAGCTGAGATAGGGGATGACGAGAACATGATAATTTTCGACGATGTATTCGTGCCGTGGGAGAGAGTTTTTCTTTGTGGAGAAAACGAGCAGGCGACCCTTGCCGCTCATCTCTTCGCTCTCTTCCACAGACACAGCTACACCGGATGCAAGCCCGCAACGACTGACATCATCACCGGATTCGGAGCCCTGATTTCCGAGTACAACGGCGTTTATGGGAAGCACAACATAAGGGAGAGGCTTGTGGAGCTTGCAGCTACAGCAGAGCTCGTTTTTGCCTCCGGAATTGCCGCAGCACACTACGGTGAGAAGACTGCTGCCGGAACATTCGTTCCCAACGAGGTTTACGCGAATGTTGGGAGGAGGCATGCCGGTCTGAACTTCTACAAGGAGCTTGAAATCCTCGCCGAGCTTGCTGGCGGTTTGCCTGCAGCGCTACCATTCGCCGAGGACTTCCTGAGCGAGGAGATAGGCCCATACATCAGAAAGTACATTAAAGAAAAGCCGATGTCCCGGCAGAGCACGTCTACCGCTGCCTGTTTGGAATATCCAACATCCTCTGCTCCCCTCTCGGAGGTGTTCAGGCTGTTGCAGGAGTGCACGGTGGAGGCTCACCGGTGATGGAGGACATCGCGATTTGGAGGAGCTACGATTTCGAGAAGAAGAAGGACATCGCAAAGTACCTTGCAGGAATTATCAAGGAGCTTCCAAAAGGTTAGATTTCTTATTTATTTTTTAGAGAAATAAAAATGAGAAAAAATTGTTACTGGAGAGGATGCTTCCTCACTGCTCCAAGCCTTGAAGGAACCTTGCCGAGAAGGGACCTTCCTATTATCTCCATTTCGATTTCCCTTGTACCCTCGTAGATTTCGAGGATTCTAACATCCCTGTACATCCTGCTTATGTGCTGCTCTCCCATGAAGCCATAACCTCCGTGGATTTGCAGAGCCTCATTCACGATGAACTGCGCGGCCTTTGCGGTGTAGTACTTGGCCATGGCCGTCAGGCCAGGATCAGGCATTCCCATCTTGTCCTGGAAGTATGCACCTGATAGGCAAGCAACCTTGCAGCTTCAAGTTCAGTTCTCATCTTAGCCAGCTTCTCCTGCGTAACCTGGAAGTCTGCAAGCTTCCTCTCGAAAACTTCTCTGTTTCTTGCGTAGTGGTACGCAAGCTCAAATGCTCCCTGAGCCAATCCGAGAGCCTGGAAGGCGACAGGAATCCTTGTGATGTTGAAGAACATCATTGTCTGGTAGAATCCGTTACCCTCCTGGCCAATGAGGTTCTCCTTCGGCACCCTCACGTTCTTGAAGACGACTTCAGCAGTGTCGCTGGCCCTTATACCCAGCTTGTTCTTCAGCTTGTTCGCCTGCACACCTGGCATGTCCCTCTCAACCAGAAATACCGACATGCCGTGGTGCCTTTTCGGTGGGTTTGGATCAGTCCTTGCCAGAACGATGTAGTAGTCCGCTATGCTGCCGTTGGTTATGAACATCTTCGTTCCATTTATGACATACTCATCTCCGTCCTTATCAGCCCTTGTCTTGATTCCGGCAACATCGCTTCCAGCCTGTGGTTCTGTGTAGCAGGCTGCGCAGATTTTCTCTCCCTTTGCCAGCGGAGGGAGGTATTTCTTCTTCTGCTCCTCTGTGCCGAAGGCTATAATCTGCTCCGAGCCAAACGTTGTGGCCAGAATCATCCAAGCCCGCCGTCAACTCTCCAGAACTCCTCCACGACGAGGCAGGCATCAAGCACTCCTAAACCCTGCCCACCATACTGCTCTGGAATCGCCATTCCGATGAACCCGAGCTGTGCTGCCTTCTTCCACAGCTCAAATGGGAACTTCTCCTCTCTATCGCACTCTTCAACGTAGTTAGGAAACTCCTTTTCTGCAAACTCTCTTGCAGCTTCCTTAATTGCCTTCTGGTCTTCTGTCAGGATGAAATCCGCAAGCATTTTAACCACCTCAAGGAGGCTATTTTCGTGATTATTTAAATTTTGCCAAGTTAAACAATTGAAAAAGGATTTAAATAGAACACAATTGTAGTTATATATCATTGAGTTAATGAGGGGCAATTTTTAATGCACATCCGAAAACTTAAACTGGTGAGGGTTGAGGAGCTCGCGGGAGCTATTTCAAGCTACGCTGTTAGTGTTTTAAAGGATGAGGGAGTGGAAGAGCTGTTCCCACCTCAGGCTGAAGCTGTGGAGAAGGTCTTTTCTGACAAAAATCTGCTCCTCGCAATGCCCACAGCATCAGGAAAAACTCTTCTTGCTGAGATGGCGATGGTTAGAGAAGCGATTAAAGGAGGAAAGAGCCTCTACGTTGTCCTCTAAGAGCTCTCGCGGGGGAGAAGTATGAAAGCTTCAAGAAGTGGGAAAAGATTGGTTTGAGAATAGGAATATCCATCGGCGATTACGAGTCGAGGGACGAGCATCTTGGGGAATGCGACATTATCGTAACTACCAGCGAAAAAGCTGATTCACTGATCAGAAACAGAGCAGGCTGGATCAGAGCTGTGAGCTGCCTTGTGGTTGACGAGATACACCTTCTCGATTCGGAAAATAGAGGGGCTACTCTGGAAATCCTTGTAACAAAAATGAGAAGAATGAACAAAACTCTAAGGATTATTGGGCTTTCTGCAACAGCTCCAAATGTCAATGAGATTGCAGAGTGGCTCGACGCTGACTACTATGTGAGTGAGTGGAGGCCCGTACCTTTGGTTGAGGGTGTGCTTTGCGAGGGTAAGCTGGAGCTTTTCGACGGGGCTTTCTCCACCTCAAGAAGGGTGAAGTTTGAGGAGCTTGTCGAGGAGTGCGTTGCTGAAAACGGAGGAGTTCTTGTTTTCGAGTCCACAAGGAGAGGAGCCGAAAAGACAGCGGTTAAGCTCTCAGCAATAACAGCAAAATACGTTGAAAACAGTGGCTTGGAGAAAGCGATACTGGAGGAGAATGAGGGAGAAATGAGCAGGAGGCTGGCAGAATGCGTTAAGAGAGGTGTGGCCTTTCATCATGCAGGCTTGCTGAATGGACAGAGAAAGATTGTCGAGAATGCTTTCAGAAGTGGGAACATTAAAGTTGTCGTCGCTACACCCACTCTGGCAGCAGGCGTCAATCTTCCCGCGAGGAGGGTTATAGTTAGGAGCCTCTACCGCTTCGATGGCTACTCGAAGAGAATTAAGGTTTCAGAGTACAAGCAGATGGCTGGCAGAGCAGGCAGGCCGGGAATGGATGATAGAGGTGAGGCAATCATCATTGCTAGAAAGAGAGACAGAGAAATTGCGATAAAAAGGTACATTTTCGGAGAACCAGAGAGGATAACGTCAAAGCTTGGAGTCGAGACTCACCTGAGATTTCACAGCCTGTCCATAATCTGCGACGGGTATGCAAAAACTCTGGATGAGCTTGAGGACTTTTTTTCCGAAACTTTCTTCTTCAAGCAAAACGAAATTTCTCTCAGCTATGAACTTGAGAGAGTTGTCAGGCAGCTTGAGAACTGGGGGATGATTGTTGAAGATCGACATCTTGCCCCAACAAAGCTCGGCTCCCTTGTTTCGAGACTTTACATCGATCCGCTGACGGGCTTCATATTCCACGACGTTCTCAGCAGGATGGAGCTTTCCGATATCGGTGCTCTGCACCTCATCTGCAGAACTCCAGACATGGAGAGACTTGCCATAAGAAAAACCGACTCCTGGGTTGAGGAGGAGGCATTCAAGCTGCGAAAAGAGCTGAGCTACTATCCCTCCGAATTCTCGGTTGAGTACGACTGGTTTTTGTCCGAGGTCAAGACTGCCTCTGCCTTAAGGACTGGATTGAGGAGAAGGGTGAGGACGAGATATGCGTTAAATACGGCATCGCACCTGGTGATTTGAGAAGAGTGGTCGAGACTGCAGAATGGCTGAGCAACGCGATGGACAGAATAGCGAAAGAAGTGGGGAATAACAGCGTCAGGGGGCTGACAGAGAGGATAAAGCACGGTGTTAGGGAAGAGCTGCTTGAGCTGGTGAAGATTAGGAACATCGGGAGGGTTAGAGCGAGAAAGCTTTACAATGCTGGAATAAGAACAGCTGAGGACATCGTAAAGCAAAAGGAGAAAGTTGCGTCCCTGATTGGGAGGAGCATAGCAGAGAAGGTTGTGGAGAGTATTAGCGTTAAGTCTTTAAACCCCGAGTGAGAGGAAGAGACATCGAGGGCCGGTAGCTTAGCCAGGCAGAGCGCGGGACTCTTAATCCCGCAGTCGGGGGTTCAAATCCCTCCCGGCCCGCTTTTACTTGAAACATTATCTCAAGCAGTCTTTTGCAAAAAGCCTTAAATATACTTCCGGTGTCACTGAAAAGGGGATCAACAATGGGATGGAAGTCACACGGTTTCAGGTTCAAATCGGGAAGAAAGCTAAGAAAGAAGGTCAGAGAAAGGGGAGTGAGAATCAGGAAGTTCCTGCAAACGTTTGATGTTGGCCAGAGAGTCCACATTGACATCGAGCCCGCATCACAGAAGGGCATGCCGCATCCTAGGTTTCAGGGCAGAACTGGGGTCGTGATAGGGCAGAGGGGCAGAGCCTACCTTGTGCAGGTGAGGGACGGAGGAAAAATGAAGACTCTGATTGTAAGGCCCGAGCACCTCAAACCACAGAGTGGTTGAAATGTTTAAAGAGGTTAGGGATTTTGAATACATCACAATTTCTGAAGCGAAAGAAATAATGGAGGAAATAGCCAAGAAAAGACAGGAAGAAGCTGAGCTCTTATTTGAAACCAGGAGGGCTTTAAAGCACCTCCGCCTTTTCGCCAAACTTCCGGCTGATAAGGCCAAGGAGCTTGTTGATGAGCTTGTCAAACTGCCCCAGGTGGGCAGTAAGGAGATAGCCGTAAAGCTTGCGGACATAATGCCTCGAATTCCCGACGAAGTGAGGATTATCTACGCAAAGGAGAGAGTTACTCTCACACCCGAGCAGATTCAGGAAATTCTGGACGTCATTGACAAGTATCGTATTTAAGAAAAACATAAATAGTTACAGCACTATTTTTGAAAAGGAGCTGATGCCATGGAGAAGCCGAAAGTAGAGAGAGCCGAAAGTAAGGATAAACTTGAGGATTACGCTTACGTACTTGATTTCATGCCATACGGCCATCCTGACGATAAAAGGCCGATACACAGGAGAGAACCGCTCGCACAGGTCGTTGGGGAGAGGAATTTTACACTGCTTGAAGTTAGCATAAGAAAGGGCAAACAACCTCTTGTCATGGACAGAGTTTACATAGGCAAAGGGGAGAGAGACGTTGTGTTTAAAATTAAGAGAAGGTTGAGATACGAAGACCTAACTCCCGCCGCAAAGACTGAACTGCCCTACGTTATCGAGCACATAATAAAGCAGGATGAGAAGAAGTACGTGGACTTCTTCAACAAAGCCGATTCCATAACTACGAGAATGCACCAGCTAGAGCTTCTTCCTGGTGTTGGAAAGAAGATGATGTGGGCGATAATCGAGGAGAGAAAAAAGAAGCCCTTTGAGAGTTTTGAGGACATAGCGCAGAGAGTTAAGGGCATCCAGAGGCCCGAAAAGCTTATCGTCAGCAGGATTATCTACGAAATCAAAAACCCACAAACCAAATACAAGCTCTTTACTGCTTGAAAAAATTAATATATTTTTTCGTTCTGCTATTCTCATGGGGATGATTGGCGAAATAACCACATTCTTCGGGATGAGAGTATTCACAGATGAGGGAAGGTATGTTGGCAGAGTTGAGGACGTTATTCTCGACCAGAACACAAAGTCGATCAGGGGGCTGGCAATATCGGACTACAACAAGGCACTCATAGACTCCCACGCAAAGGGCGTTATCATCCCGTACAGGGTCGTTAAAGCAGTGGGAGACATTATTATAATCAAAGACCTGTTTAAGAGGAAATCGAGAGCGATTGACTACGAGTCGAGAGAATTCACTGAAGAGGAGGAAGAAGAAGGAGAAGAATGGCAAGAATAACCACGAAAATTCCGGTAAGGAGCCTGAAGTTTATCTTTTCTTTCAGAAATACTGCTCCAAAAATTGCCGCAAAAACCGGTGAAGAGGAGGAGGGTTGAACAACATTCCATGAGCTCGATAATTTTATTGCCGTAATGAAGAGCATAATTCCCAGAAAGGATAGAAAGCCTCCCACCACACCTGAAAAAATTACTGATTCTCTGTTGAAAAGCTCATCCCTTTTTACAGTAAAGGTGAGCAGCACCAAGCAGAGGAGAAGCCTTACGAATGCAACAACCGATACAGGCAGTCTGTCCGTGAGATAGTCGAGAGTAAGAATGGCAAGAGCCCACGAAAAAGCTGCGAGGAGGGCGTAAAACAGCCTGATGTCCCACCTCTCCCACCTGATCCGTAAATGATGTACACAGCCACACACACCAATATTGCGGAAATAAGAGCATTTACGCTCAACTCTGCACCATAAACAACAGTTGACAGCAAAACAACGTAAACGGGATAAGTTGAGGATGCCGGAAGGGCTATGCTCACAGGCAACCTTTTCAGAGATGCAAAGTAGCTCAAATCACCGATATAGAAGGAAAGTATCGCAGAAATTACGAGGACAATGGCAGTTTGAAGGTCTATCGTTACTCCCTGAAAGTCAAACAGTGTGAAGGGTAAAAAGTAAACTGTGGCGAAAAGTGTTCGGTGGAAGTTTGCTGTAAAGGCGCTAACCTTCTCCACACCCTTCCTGTAAGCTATACCGTTAAAGGCCCAGCAAATGGCAGCTGCTAGAGACATGAGAATTTCGAGCACGAGTTTTTAGGCTTCATTGTGGCTTATAGTCTTTACCAACCTGTTAAAAATAATAAATAATAATTGCTTTTTCTATCAGAACTTAAATTTTTTTATTTCTTTGTTCAAAACGCTAAAAAACGCATAAAATTCCTGCAAAAGAGTTGAAGAGCTTTAGGGCAAAAATCAAAAGATTTATATATGAAAGACCCTCATGATGAGTTGCAAAAGAGGTGATGTAAATGAGCGAGGCAAAGGAATTGATTAAGAAGATGTGTGACCTCCAGAACAGCACTGAAGAGATACAGAAGGAGATGGCTGGCTGGAGCGGTGTCGTGCAGAGGCTTGCCGGTGTAATCAAGAAGTTTCAGGGTCAAATTTGAGCTCTAATTTTTCTTTTTTGTTTTTGTAAAATTAGACTTCCAGATAGTACTTTGCGTGCCTGTCAGGGACACTATCTGCGGGCTCCTTTTCCCTGCTGAGGTAAAGTCCACAGTAGCAACGCCCGTATTCCCTGATATCATCCTCTGCGTAAATGCAGGGACATATAATAAGCCTATCAATCTCCTTCTTTCCTGTGACAAGTCTGCATGGGCAGGTTGCGATGCCGTATTGCTCCTTATTCTGAATTAAAGCCTTGGCAAAGTCAAGTAAAAGCTCCTTATCCGGGTTTACCCTCCAGCCCATTTTCTCCGCAACCCTCTCAAAAATTTTGAGGTAGTCCTCAGGATCCATGCTTTCAGCTCCTTAAAAGCTCCCTTAGCTTTTCCTCGTTGTATCCAAGGACGTGCTTGTCCCCCTTCACAACAACAGGGACAGAGTAGCTACCTGAGATGCTGTGAACCTTCTCAATAACCTTCTTCCTCTCCTCTCCTTCCAGCTTATCAATCCAGATCACCTCGAAGTCAGCACCTTCCTTTTTGAGAAATTCGAGCGTTCTCTTGCAGTGGGGGCATGTAGAGAGCCCGTACATCAAAATCTCAGCCATGATGATAAAACGCTTGGATTATTTTTAATAACTTTGGTGATTTGATTTTATTTCACAGTCGCGGAATCTCAATCATATAATAAAAAAGGAAAGCAGAAAATGAGGATAGTTTCCGCTACCCTCGCTCCTGCATCGCGGAGTGCAGCCCTCTTGGCCTCTGCGGTTCCTGTACTTCCCTCGATTGGCTCCGGCATGTCCCTACTCTCTTTCCGTTTGGTGCCGTTCTTCCAGCGATGAATGCCACGACGGGCTGTTTGCTTTCTTAACGCCTCCAGCCTTGCCTCTTCTTCCCAACCAAGCTAAAATTGCCAAAAATGCCGCAACCTCGATTGCCACAACGAACTCGGCAAGCATCGCTGCGGAGAGGTCATAAAGATAGCCTAACACCGCCCCTCCAGCTAACATAGCGACTCCAAAAACGGTGTTGAAAATGCCGTAGGCCGTGCTTCTCTTCTTAACACCTGTTAGGTCGGCCACTGCAGCCCTCGTTATCGCCTCATGCATCCCCATCACCGCCCCCCACGCAGCAACACCCGCTACGATTCCGGCAAGTGAGGGAGAAGAGCAAACAGAACCAGCGGTGTGAGAAGGGGGACGAACACCAGTGTTTTCAGACCAACCCTGTCGTAACATTTGCCCGAAATTAGTGCGGAGACAGCATCAACCCCCATGGCAAGAGCATAGAGGAGAGGAATTACCTTAAGGTCAACATGCTTTGCCATGTGGTATGAGAGAAGAGGGAAGCTGAAAAATCCCACTACGCTCAGGAAAACGAAGAGCGAGTAAAGCCAGAAACTTCCCTCCACCCTGCTCTCCCGCTCTTCATCCTCAAATCTCTGTGGAGCAGGGTAAAGCTTCCATGTCGCGAGGAGAGACAGTATCACAAACGAAGCGGGCAAAAAAGAGCCAAGAAGGCTTCTTTGTATCCATTAGCAGCCAGAGCTGAGAAAACAATTAACGGACCAATTACTGCCCCAATCTGATCCATAGCCTCGTGAATCCCAAACCCCGTTCCCCTTCCAACCTGCTTTGTTGCGAATGACAGCATCGCATCTCTTGCAGGTGTTCTTATCGCCTTTCCAAGCCTCTCTGCAACTATCAGCAATGCAGCAACCCACCAGTAATTCGCAAAGGCCAGCAAAGGAATGGCAAGAATCAATGAGTATCCGATAAAGGTCAGAAGCCAGTAACTCCTCGTTCTGTCTGCAATGTAGCCTGAGAGTAACCTCAACCCGTAGCCAGCAAACTCGCCCAAGCCTGTAACAATGCCTACTGCTGCTGCTGTCAAACCAAAGGTCGCGAGGTAGGGCCCAACTATGCTCCTGCCCCCTCATAAGTGATGTCCCCGAAGAGGCTTACCAATCCCATCAGGAGAATGAATTTCATCGCCCTGTTCATTCACATATCCTCCATTACTTCTTCAAACAGCTCCTTTACCTTCTCTCTCGCATCCTCAAGCAGTTCGCACCCTTTTTCCGTTATCCTGTACATCTTCCCACTAACAACAACCCTCCTCGACTTTAACAGTGGTAAAGATCGCAAAGCCCATAATGAGCTTCCTTACTATCATACCTATTTTCGATATCGGTTTCGATTTAAATGAGTTCTGTCAGAGCTAATTTCAGTCAGCATAGGGTGATGGCGTCCACCTGTAACCCCCGTTGAGGCTGATGACGCCTGTTCTCAGGGAGGTGGTAATGTGGACGCAATTGACTTAAGAGGCCTCGCAAACTTCGTCAAGCTCAGGCAGAACGAGGATGGTGGGTTTGCCAAACAGCCAGGAGGCTACCCACCATACCTGGAGGACACTTATTATGCCATCTCAACTCTCTCGCTTTTGGGTCAGCAGTACTCAAATCCAAAAACACACAGATTCCATCGTCTTACTGCAAAACACCAACGGGGGGTTTAGAAGAAGTATTCACGGAGGAATCTCCACGCTTGAGGACAGCTACTATGCACTGGAAACGTGGTAACACCTAATTAAAGTTAGCACGAAAAATTTGATATTTCTACCGGATAGTAGTATTAACATGGCCAGTGATTTGCAGAAAAGAAAGAAAGAATGGCTTGAAAAGCTTAAGAGGGAGGGAAAACTTCGAGATCCTACAGAAGACCACAAAATCGGACTCAGGGCTCTGCAGCACAGAGTGCGAAGGGAGATAATCAAGTTCATCGGTTACGGGAAAAGGAGCTTTGAGGAAATCGCAGAGAAGTTCAACTTATCCGAGGCGCAGGCCAGAATGCACTTGGACCTGCTTGAAGAAGCCCTGTTCGTCGAGTCGAGGGTGGAGAACGGGAAAAAGTACTATTACCTCACACCCCGTGGAGAAGCCTATCTCGAAAACGTAGAGTGGAGGTAAACAGGTTGTTTTTGCAGTTAGTGCTAGCGTTGCCACTGCAAATCACTAAAACTTCTTTTCAGGCTTAGTGTTCCAAAACTTGCTAGCGGATACAAAAGCTTTTATTTTAAAAAGCAGAAAACAGATGTGTTTGGCTACCACGACATTGAGGGCTTTCAGGCTGAGATAGGTGAATACAGAATAAGAACGGAAAAGATTGGCCCTTTTTACAGGTATACCAGGGAAAACGGTGACAGGAAGGAGAAGAA
>LZQN01000074.1_pt1 | contig 25474 bp, 34 predicted proteins | sample 768531 | NCBI WGS metagenome assembly LZQN01 (sample SAMN05207080, study PRJNA324506) | oil field metagenome | isolation source: sample BH-FW-7 from oil reservoir | place: India: Bombay High | collected 2015-12-02
TCACGTCTTCACCATGGAATTTTTAGCCAGTCAACAGAGATCGTATAGCCAGCATCCGGCGCAATGGAGCAGATAAGTATTCCATTTTAATCCCGGATGGGGGTTTCAAGCTTCTGATGACATCCTGACGTGCGTTATGGTTCCCCAAGCCATCACCGGTGTCACTAAACTTCCCAGCACTACAAACACCAGCACCAACCAAGCGCTTTGCTACCCCACATAGTATCACCATTGCATCTTGCAACCTCTTAGTATATAAATCTTTCGTTTATTTCTATATTAAAAAGTTTAGATAATATCTAAATGTTTAGATGCGGGCTAAACTGTTTAGACGTTAGCTAAACGGTCTTATACTTGAGCTATCATAAGGCAATTTTTTAATACTTTGCACATAGCATCAAATATGCTCATGCACCTGCTAACGTCAAAGAGGGGAATTGAGGTGCTCAAAGCTCTTGCATCAGGTCCCAAGAGCAGAACTGTTTGAGTATGTTAAAGTGAACTCTGCGAGATTGGGGTTTAGATTTACTGGAATAGTTCAGAAGCAACAAATGTTTTAAAATATTACTGACAAATTGCTCTATGAACAGGATTGCTAAACTCCTCAAAACGAAGTATCCGATAGTTCAGGGCCCGATGGCCGGAATAACTCTCGGAGAATTTGCTTCTACAGTGTCTGAGGCTGGCGGGCTTGGAGTTATAGCTTCTGCCGGCCTTTCGCCTGAAAAACTAAAAGAGGAGATAGAGAAAGTTAAGAACAGGACTGATAAGCCCTTCGCCGTGAACATTCCAATATATCAGCCCGGCTCGGAGAAGAATCTTGAGACTGCACTTAAAGCTGATGTTGGGATTATTTACACCTCTGCAGGAAGCCCGGAGAAATACACTGAGAGAGTAAAGGAATCCGGGGCAAAAGTCATACACAAGGTGTCGAGGTTGAAAGAGGGGCTGAAAGCGGAGAAGGCGGGAGTGGATGCTGTGGTTGCGATGGGCTTTGAGGCGGGAGGGATTATAGGGAGGAGTGGTGTAACATCCTTCTGCTTGATTCCTGAGCTTGCCGACAACCTCAGCATTCCAGTTGTAGCCGCTGGCGGGATAGCAGATGAGAGGGGATTTGCTGCAGCCCTGATTCTCGGAGCGGAAGGTGTTGAGATTGGCACGAGACTGCTTGCAACCAAAGAGTGTCCCGTGCCGGAAAGCATTAAGCAAGCTATTTTAAAAGCCACCTGCGACTCCACGATGGTTATTGAGAGCCCGGTTGTAATGAGAGCTCTCAAGCCAGAGCTGAGCGGAGATTCTGAGAATCCTGCTCTGGGAGGGCAGGTTTCAGGGCTGATTAAGGAGATTCTTACGGTTGAAGAGGTAATCAGGAAAATTGCAGAGGGGCTGAATAAAGCTAAATTCTAAGTTGGGGCTTCTTGTTTCCTCTCCTATGTATTCATCATCAAACAAATGCCGTCAATAAGCTTTATACCCTCCTCTTTGCATGCCCTCTTAAAATCACCATCAAACGAAATCAGATATTTTACTCCATAAAATTTACAGGTGGAAAGGATTATAGCGTCATTTGGCAATAAACCATCTTCTTTACAAATTCGTAGGCCAGATTTCTGATTTCCCTGTTAATTTCCAGTTCCTCAAAAATCTCAAAAAGCATGAAAAGCTCTTCCAGTTCATTTTCCCTCTCTATGATCAGTTCTGGATTCTTTTTCAGTTCGTAGGTTCTTTTTTCCAGTAATAGCCTTTAAATACACGAGGAAAACCTAGCTAAAAACGATAGCGTTTGAGCAGAGTTTGTATAGTGCAATGCTATTTAAAGGATTTTACACCTCAGAATTAAGAGAATGAGTTTTTACGAATATAGGTTTAAGCTGCGTTTTTCTTTCTGCATTCACAGCCTTAACCCAACCAGATTCGAGAACCATTAACCCGAATTTGGCAAAATAGTCATAGGCAGTACTTCCTAACCTCACAGAACCTGCACTTCCAGTTTTCTCTTGTTTTTAAAGCCTCCCTCTCTCCCGCCCAGTACTCCCTCGAAAATTGCAGAATCCTCTCAATTTCCTCCCTCTGAGCTTTAAACCTCACCTCACCTATCCTCTCACCAGTCTTCTGGCTTTCGTAAATAACCACGACCTCCTCATCAAGTTCAGGAATCATGGGGAGCTTTGAGTCCAGCGTTCTGAGCATGGCCTTAACATTCCTCTCTGTCATCCCCACAGCTTGAGAGAACTCCTTGCTGATTGCTGCTCTCTCCACGACACCATAGGCCCTCTTCACATTCCTACTGACCTTCTGTCTCCTCGCCTCATCAAGCATTAGGTGGTAAAGAAGCCCCTGAACTTTGTGTGATTCATTCTCAGGCACCTCTTCCCTCAGCCTCGTCTTCCTTTCCACCACCTGAGTTCTACCACCCTTTTTCCTGATTTCGTCGATGGAACCGCTGAGATACCACCTCCAGCCGTCACCATCAACTTTTGTAACGAGAAAAACCTCCCTGCCAAGGCCAGATTTAAGAAAGCTCTCAATGGAAAGGTTGGTGAAGTAAATCTGCCCGCCCAACCAGTCGATGAAGTTTTTGGGCCTCGGAAGGCTTGCTTTGCCAGATATTTCATCGTGAATTCTCTTTCCTTTCCGAACAAGAGCGTTCGAGGGCTTTATGTCGTAAAGAAGCTTCAGCTCAACTTTCATCTCGCACCAGAATTGCTCTGCAATCTTACCAACTGAAATAACCCTTTTGTGCTTCCTCTTAAGTCGGGAGAGCTTCACTTACCTATGTGACAGCAAGAGTTAAAGTAATTTACTGAAAATGGCATCGGCGAAAATGGCTGCAAGAAGTGCCGAGCTGACGAGGGCATTGACGTAAAAGAAGGCAATCTGAATTTTTGCCTCATCGTAGCCATCCCTGACAATGTAATGCTCGTAGAAGAGCAAAAGGGCGATTAAAGGAAGAAAAAGCTCTGCAAGCTTAGCGTTATGGATTTGAAGGGCGATGGCGATGAGGGCGAAGAAGATGACGTGGTTTAGCCTTGAAAGCCAGAGTGCAGCTCTAACACCAAAATGAGCACCAATTGAGTGAAGGTTGTTGCTGCGGTCGAACTCCACATCCTGAAGGCCGTATATCATGTCGAAGCCAGCAACCCAGAACATTACCGCTACACCAATGAGAGTGGGGACGAGCTCGCTGCCGAAAATGTCAATTGAGTCTGTGACGGCAATCCACCTCCGAGCGGGGCGAAGGCAAGGTTCAGGCCGAGAACGTAGTGGCAGAGGCAGGTGAAGCGCTTGAGGTAAGGATAGATGTAGGCGGTTATGGCGGGGATTGGGGAGAGCATGAGGGCAGTTTTGTTGATGAGAGCTGCTGAGATGAAGTAAATCGCAAGAGCCAAAACCGCAATAGCATAAGCTTCCTTCAGGCTGATGAGCCAGCTGGCAAGTGCCTCATCGCCGTTCTCGGATTCTTTGCGTCAATCTCCCTATCTATAATCCTGTTGAAGGTCATGGCTGCTGTTCTCAAGCCTGTGAATGCTGTCAAAATGAGCAGGGCGAGCTTCAAGCTTATAAGTCCCCCAGCAGCGAGAAAGGCACCAGCATAGGCGAATGGAAGAGCAAATAGGGTGTGCTCAATCTTGATGAAGTCCAGATACATCTTAATTCGCTGCATTCTGTATCACACCCATTACCTTCTCGTGAAGCTCCTTCAGAATCTTTCTCCTGTCCTCCATGAGCACAACATCCTGCTCTCCAAGCAGGTAGAGGTTGAAGGCGAATGGAGATGGATAGGGAGTCCTGACCACCACAAGCTCCACCTCCCTGCCAACCTTCGCAATAAAGTCCATTGCATCGTCGATGTTCATAGCATCCTCCATAATCTCCCTGTAAGTCTCTTTGAGCACTGGGAAGTCTGGATAGTATCGCTTTAAAAAGCTTAAAATTGAGTCTGCCGAGAACTGCTGTCTCCAGACGCTCTTCTCCCTTCCCATGTAGTTCCTGAGAATCATCAGGCTTCTTACCGCAACATGCCTGAACCTCCTTCTCAGGATTTCCGTTCTGTCAAGAGCCCTTCTCAGGTGGTTCTCGAACTCAGGAATGACGAATAAACCCTCAATTTCAGCATCTGTAAGCCTTTTGTTTGGAGGAAGAATTAAAACGAAGCCGTTGTCGCTTATGCCCATCTGAACGTTGCAGTTCTTTATCAATCCAGCTCTGTAGGCAAAAACCCTTGCCATGGCGCTGTTAGCTCTCCTGCCAATGAGAGTGTGGAAGAAGTAGTAGTTCCTGTCTCCCTCATACTTCTCAACCACCAGCTTTCTATCTGTGGGAATTTCACTGAAAAGCTTCTGCTCCATGAAGTAGCGGTAGATGGCGTTGGCAGCGTTTCTCTCAATCTCGAACTCCCTCATCAGAATGTTTATGACTTCCTCCCTGCTCATTTCCTCAAGCTTCTCCTCCATCCAGCCCCTGAACTTCCTTATCCTCCCAGCCAAATCGTAGCTCAAAGGCAGCTGCTCGCTGAACCAGCTCGGAACTGTCGGCTTCTCCCCCCCAACCTCCTCGACAATTATACTCATTCCCTTTGCCTTCAAAAACCTGAAGGTCTTTCCTGCAAGAACAAAAATGTCCCCAGGCAGCAAGTTTTCTGCAAACTCCTCCTCAACCTTCCCGACTCTCTTTCCGTCCTTTGTGATTACCCTGACTGCCACCTCATCAGGAATCGTTCCGGTGTTGAGGTAATAAATTGGTCTTATCATCTTCCCTCTTCTTCCAAAAACACCTTCCTCCTCGTCGAACCATATTTTCGCATACACCCTCTTCTTCTCAAGCTCGGAAAAGCTTCCAGAAAGGTACTTCAGCACGGAAATGAACTCTTCTCTCGTCAGCTCTCTGTAGGGGTAGGCGTTCCTTATCAAGGCAAGAGCTTCGTCAACGCTCCAGACTTTCTCGATGGCCATTCCAACAACATGCTGGCAGAGCACATCGAGACACTTTTTCGGTATCTTTACTCTATCCAGCCTCCTCTCCCTCGCTTCCTTCGCAAGAACCGTGCACTCAACCAGGTCGTCCTGGTCTACGACGACGATTCTCCCCACACTAACCTCATGCAGCCTGTGCCCGCTTCTCCCAATTCGCTGAAGGCTCTGTTTATGCTCTTTGGAGAGCCCAGAAGGATGACGAGGTCGATGTATCCAATGTCTATGCCCAGCTCAAGGCTCGTTGAAGACACCACACACCTCAGTTTCCCGCTTTTGAGCTCATTCTCAACTTCAAGCCTTACTTCCTTCGAAAGAGAGCTGTGGTGGGCTTTTATTGGGAAATCCTTCAGCCTCTTCTTGAGGTGGTAAACCACCCTCTCGGTAGCGCTTCTGGTGTTGGTGAAAATCAGAGTTGTTTTGGAGCTTTTAACGTACTCTGCAAGCAGGTCGTAAAGTCTATCGGAAATCTCCTCTGCACTGGCTGAGAAGAAGTCGTTTATGGGTGAGACAACCTTTAAATCCATGGGCTTTTCGAAGGTTACATCTGCAATGACACAATCCCTCTCCTCTCCGTAGTTGTAGCCAACCAAGAACCTCGCAATCTCCTCAAGAGGTGAAATTGTGGCTGACAAACCAATTCTTACCATCTCTCCCTCCTGAATCCTCTGAAGCCTCTCCATTGAGAGGGAAAGATGTGTTCCTCTCTTGTTCTCCGCCATTGCGTGAATCTCATCAACGATGAGGAACCTAACGTTTGTCAGGGACTTGCTGAACTTGGGACTGCAGAGAACAATGGCAAGGGTTTCTGGTGTGGTAATGAGAATGTGGGGAGGTTTTCTCGTCTGCTTCTGCTTTTCCGAGGCGTCAGTGTCTCCAGTCCTTACAGCAGCCTTATCTTCTTCAGCTTTATGCCCTTTTCCTCGGCAAGGGCGTAGATCTCTTCAAGGGGCTCCTCAAGGTTCTTCCTTATGTCGTTGTTCAAAGCCTTAAGGGGGGAAACGTAAACGACGTAAACTCTGTCCTCAAGCTCTCCTTTCTCCGCTTTTTCAACAAGCATGCTTATTGCAGCGAGAAAGGCTGCGAGGGTTTTCCCGCTACCAGTGGGTGATGTTATGAGCACGTTTCTACCCTTAAAAGCCTCCACAATCGCATATTTTTGCGGAGGGGTGAATTCGGAGTACTTTGACAGGAACCACTCCCTTACGAGAGGATGAAGCGAGTTCAGGATTTCCTCGTCACTGTACGGCTTCCCTCGAATTATCACCGAAGAACATATCCGTCGGGAAAGAAAAGTCTTGTTGTGAGGTTTTATGCTACTCTTCCTCCGGGTCTTGAGGATGTTGCAGCGAAAGAAGTGGAGGAGTTCGGATGTAGGGTAGAGGAGATCAGGGAAGGAAGGGGAAGAATCTTCTTTTCGGGAGAGAAACTGGTCATTCCCCTTCTGAACCACTTTTCAAGAACGCTCGAAAGGCTCAACGTTCTCCTGCTAAGATGCGAAGCTGAAACGCTCGATGATATTTACAGGGCTGTGAAGGGGCTGGACTTCAACTTTATCAGGGGGAAAAGCTTCGCTGTAAGAAGCTTGAGAGTTGGGGAGCACGATTTCACATCAATGGACATTGCGAGAGTTGCGGGGCAGGCGGTGATAGACAGCTTCATGGAGAGCTATGGAGAGAGGTTGAAGGTCAATCTCAGCCAGCCAGACGTGATAATCAGGGTTGAACTTGTCGACAATGAGCTCTTTGTTGGTTTGGACACCACAGGAGATGATGCGATGCACAAGCGGTGGTGGAGGGTTTACAACCATCCCGCTCACCTCAACGCTGCCATAGCGTGTGGAATGCTCAGGATTGCAGAATGGAAGGCTGATGAATCTTTAATCGACCCCATGTGTGGGAGCGGAACGATTCCTATTGAAGCTGCTCTGATGGCGAGAAAAGTGCCGAACATGAGGGATTTTGCCTACGAAAAGCTCTGCAAGCACGAGTTGACCTTCGAAACCAGAGACGTTAAGCTCAGCCTTTACGGGATGGAGAAGTTTCGAAAGCACCTTGAGGGGGCAATCAGAAACGCTGTTAGTGCTGGAGTTGCTGACACCATTGAGTTCAAACAGGGAGATGCGACAAGAATGTCAGGAGAATTCGACGTTATAATAACAAACCCGCCATACGGACTTAGGATACACAGGAAGGGGGCGATTGAGAGGCTATACCGCAACTTTGCCAGAGCTGCAAAAAGATGCATGAACTCAAGACTTGTCATCATCACAGCAGAGTACAAGTTGTTCAACAAGGCTGCGGAAGATGCAGGGCTGCAGTGCACCCACCAGAGGTTCGTGAAATATGGGGGGCTTTTAACGAAAATTATGGTTTTCAGACCCTAGCCCCTTTCAACATCGTGCACCCACACCTCTCCGTCCTCGTAAACCTCCTTCTTCCAGACTGGAAGCTCCTTTTTCATCATCTCAACAGCCTGCTTCAAAGGCTCCCATATGTCCTTCCTGTGCTCCCCCATAACTGTTATGTAGACGATGTCCTCTCCAGGCAGCAGAATCCCCTTCTTGTGGTAGATTCTGGCGTTTACAATTCCCGGCATCTGCTTTATTTTCTCCTCAATCTCCCTCGCCTTCTCCTGCAGCACTTCATCGTAAGCTTCGTACTCCAGCCTGCTTACCACCTTTCCATCAGACTCCTTCCTGACGAAGCCTATGAAAACTCCCATTGCACCGCACCTCTCAACCCCGTCAATGCATTTGGTCTTGAGAACGATTGACTTCAGGGACTCAATTTCAGGAGCTTTTTCAACCTCTTCAACGCTCTTCACTTTCGGAATTTTAATTCCCAGACCCTTTTCAAGCCCCTCAAGCTCCAGCTCAAAGCCCAGGATGGCGGCATAATCAAATCCCAGATCGGCAAGGGTTTCCAGAGCTCCCTCATGTTTTTTGGACCTGCAGTCATTCTGAGGGACTTTCCGATGAAAGCGCAGCACTCCTCCTCACCATCCCCCTTCCTAACCTCAACAACTCTTCCTCTTTCACTAAGCTTGCTCTTCAACTCATCCCAGTTTTCAGGAACGAAAACCTTCATCCACATCCCTCCAGCTTCTCGTAAACGTCCATCCCGCAGAAAAGCGGCTGAACGATGTGATATTTGACGTCAACCTTACTTCCATCAACAACAATCTCGGCACAGCTTGCAGCGACATTCTTGGCTGCGTTGGACTGCCGGGGCAGACCAGCAGTCTTCCCCTTGCTTCTTCAAGAACAAAGCGGTGAAGATGCCCAAAAATAAGCACATCAACATCAAGCTCCATTGCCTTATAGCCAAGGTCGTGGAACTGGTTAATGTAGTTGCCCCTGTGCACAACACCAAATCTAACACCCTCAGCTTCAAAAACCAGCTCTTCATCCAGCTCCCCTTTAATCCTCTCGTCGTCGCTGTTTCCCACCACAGCATAAAGCTCGTATTCGGAAAATTTTTTGTAAACTTCGTAGCTGTCAAAGTCCCCTGCGTGAACTACCAGGTCGGCATTGTCCATAATCTCCAAAAGCTTCTCCGGCAGATTCCATTCCTTCAGATGTGTGTCTGCCACCGCAAGAATTCTTTTCATCGATTAAAGTAAAACAAAAGGTTTAAAATGTTGATGCCAACGCCTTGCGATGATTAAGCTCAGCTACCTGACAAGCTACATCACATGCCCCAGACTCTGTTATTTCCGCATCCATTTTGGTGAAAAGCAGTTTACTGAATTTAATGCAGCAAGAGAAATATACCTATCCCTCAAGCAGGGATTTGACCTCGACTGGGCGATGAAAAGGGCAAAAGCCCTCCATGAAGATTTCGATGAAGAAGTTTTCAAAACTGCCGCGAATAAATTTATTTTCCCCCAAATTGACTGCAAAACTGTTGATATGGATGTGACAATAAAATCTGAGTCGCTTGGTCTTTTAGTTAGTGTAGAAGAAATAGTTGAATGCAATGGAGAACAGCTTCCTCTTTTTCTAGGCCTGAACCCACCGGAGAATGGAGTTTGGCTGAAAGACATGATAAAGGCCGGAGCAGCTTCCTTGGCTGGAAACTACGGCAAAGCACTGATTTACTACGCATACACGGGCGAACTAAGGTCTGCTGAGATAACCTTCGGCCTCAAAAAGAAGGTTATTAAGCTCGTTGAGCGAGTAAAGCTAATACAAAAAGGCCTTCTTCCCGAAAGGAAAGAAAGCAGATACTGCAATTTCTGCAGCTTCAAAGATGAGTGCGAAAACAAACCCGAAACCTTCGCCTCAAAGTTTCTCTAAAAGATGAAAAATCTGGCCTCTTCAATCCACTCGCTCTTGCATTTAGGGCATTTTGTTGGACTGGGCTTGTCAAATTCAAAACCGCATTTTTTGCAGCGCGGAGGTTGCATAACGAGATTCCTTCCCTTCCTCTTCACCACTTTTGAAGCTTTGCTTAAGGCCGCATAAACATCCTTCTCCCTCGATGGGTCGAGCTTCAGAGCGAGGCAGATTTCTCTTGCCGTTAAACCCTCCTGTGTTTCGAGGATTTTGATTATGTTCTCTGTCAGTGCCACAGTTGACTTAAAACCCTCACGGTATAAAACAAAATTGGGGAAAATAACAACCTGAAAAAGATAAAAAATTTATGTTGACGTCAGGGCATCTGGAATTGCCTTGAACAGCTCCATCATGAACTTGATGTTGTCCGTTATCGTGTTCGCCAGTGCCTCCGCGTATGCCTCAGCCAATGGCACCTCAGCTCCAGTCGAGTTGATGGTTGTTATTGATTTATTCTGCAGAGCATCAACCTGGTACTTTAACAGTGCTGCAAGACCCTGAGTTCCCTCAACATCTCCAAAGACCACAGATGTGTTGGTCGCCATCAACCTGATGGACTCGCTTATGTTCTGTCTTGCGCTTGTAAGGTTGCCCTCGTCTGCAAGCGTTTCCAGAACCTCCGCCGTCACCTGATTGTTCCACCCAGCAACGAGAACTCCACCGTAAACCAAGCCCCAGAGGTTCTGGAACAGGTTGGAGTTAGTATCGCTCCAATTCACCTGGTAGAGCAGGTGCAGGAACTTTGCTCCGAGGTCGAGATTTGAAACCGTGTTCTTTATGAACGCTGCCGCAAACTCCGTTCCGTTCATGCTGAAGTCTTGCGCCATAGCCGGCGCAGTTACCAGCATAAGCGCCAGCACCAATCCCACAACATACCCCCTCATACTCTACCTACCTCCTATCTTTTGGACACAATAATTTCGAAACTTCTATGTATTTAAATTTTTCGTAATTAATCGATAATAATGTCATCCATTATTATCATTATCAGTAGAGGGGCTTTTGCGAAGAACGTAGTAGGTTTCTTTCCTGTCTGAGGAAGTAAGACTGCCAATTAATTCCATATCTCCAAAATCCGGAGTCTCATCATCCCCCTCCTTGTGCACAAACAGCACGATTCCATCTTCTTTGAGCTTAGGGAGAAAATTTCGTAAAGCGCGAAAAGATGATGGAAAGGGAAGAGTGAGGTCGTTTAGGATGATGTCAAATTCAGGAAGTATTGATGGGTCGAAGGTGAAGGCGTCTGCTATGAAAACCCTGAGGTTTGGCCTCTGCCTCTCAATTTCCCTCAGCCTCTCCTCGAATTCCCTGCTGTATTCTATGCCGTAAACCTCCTTTGCCCTCTCGCTTGCGTAAAGCAGAAAGCCTCCAGCAGAGCTTCCGAGATCGAGTACAGTTTCTTTTCCTGAAAAAAGGTTGAAACGCTCGTCAATCTCCTTCAGCTTCCAGTAGCCCCGCGGCCTCTCAGGCTGGAGGACTTCTATCCGAGCCTCAAAGTCTACCTGTGCCGATGGTTTCGTGATTCTCTCCCCGTTAACCAAGACGAAGCCTCTCCTCACAGCCTCCTTCGCCCTGCTTCTGGAGGAGAAAAATCCTCTTCTCACCAGCAGTACATCAAGCCTCATAGAATGCTCGCAACCAGCTCCGCAACCTCCATTGGTGTCTTTCCAACTCTCGCTCCTGCCTTCTCTAAAGCCTTTATTTTTGATTCCGCCGTTCCAACTCCGCCCTCGATTATCGCTCCTGCATGCCCCATCCTCTTGCCGGGCGGGGCTGTTATGCCTGCGATGTAGCCAACCACTGGTTTCGACATTTCTCTGATGTATTCCGCTGCTATCTCCTCATCCCTTCCACCTATCTCGCCCACAAGCACGACAGCCTTCGTCTCATCGTCCTCCTCAAAGAGCTTCAGCACCTCAACGAAGTCTGTGCCGATAATCCTGTCCCCTCCGATGCCCACAACCGTCGACTGCCCTACTCCGAGCTTTGTAAGATTGTAGGCTATCTGATACGTTAGAGTTCCGCTCCTCGAAACAATTCCCACCTCTCCGGGCTTGAAAATCTGCACTGGCATTATACCGAGGTGAGTTTTGCCCGGACTGATTATGCCGGGACAGTTGGGGCCAATTAAAGTGGCACCAGCCTCCTTAACTCTCCAGTACATCTTCAGCTCATCGTGAACCGGAATGCCCTCCGTTATGCACACTATTACCTCCACTCCTGAATCTGCTGCCTCCATTACAGCATCAGCAGCGAAGGGTGCAGGAACGAAGATTACAGATGCATTAGCGTCAGTCTCCCTCACAGCCTCTTTGACCGTGTCGAAAACAGGCACTCCAAGAACTTCCGCTCCGCCTTTCCCCGGAGTAACACCAGCAACAATCTTCGTGCCGTAGTTTAGCATTCTCTCTGCATGAAATCTCCCCTGATAGCCAGTTATTCCCTGCACAACAACTCTTGTTTTTCATCAACGATAATCGCCATAGTTCACACCTCCTGTGCGAGCTTAACAGCCTTCTCTGCCCCCTCCTCCATCGTTTCCACTATGTGGAAGTTGGGTTTGTCTCTGGCAAACTCCTCCATAATTTTCCTACCCTCCTCCTCGTTTGTTCCTGCTAACCTCACAACCATCGGAACTGACACCTCTGCTAAGGCCTCCACAAGACCCTTCGCAACCTCATCGCACCTCGTTATACCTCCGAAGATGTTGATGAAGACAACCTTCACGTTTCTATCGCTGAGAATGAGGTTCATAGCCTCCCTGACAACCTCAGCATTTGCCCCACCGCCTATGTCGAGGAAGTTTGCAGGTTTACCGCCGTAAAGATATATCAGGTCCATCGTCGCCATAGCCATTCCGGCTCCATTCGCAAGCACTCCAACATTGCCATCGAGCTTGACGTAATTTAGCCCCTTCTCCATAGCAATTCTCTCCATCTGGTCAGCTTCTGTGTAATCTCTCAGCTCCTCAAGTTCTCTGTGCCTGAAAAGTGCGCTGTCATCAATGTTCAGCCTCGCATCTGCCGCAACCAAGCCTTCGGGTGTGACAACGAGGGGGTTGATTTCAACAAGCTCCGCCTCGTAGTGAACCATTATGCTGTAAAGAGTTTTCAGAATGGACGTAACATCCTTCCAGTACTCCCTCGGCATCTCGGAATTCAGCAAAAGCTCTCTTATCTGGTAATCCCAAAATCCCCACTTTGGATTGACTGTAACCTTGGCTATTTTCTCAGGATGCTTTACGGCAATTTCCTCAATACCCATACCTCCTACCGAGCTCAGAATCGCAGCAATTCCCTTGTTTGCCCTGTCAATTGTCAGACCAGCATACATCTCCTGCTGGATATCCATCATTTCCTCGACGTAAATTTTTTCGACGACATGACCCTTCAAAACCGAACCAAACATTTCCTTAGCCTTTTCAACAGCCTCTTCAACGCTGTAGGCCTTCCTTATCCCTCCAGCTTTCCCCCTTCCACCAACAAGAACCTGCGATTTCAGGACAACCTTCCCTCCAAGCTTCTCTGCAATTCTCCTCACATCGTCAATGCTCGTTGCAAGTTCTCCTCTTGCTATTTTGATTCCGTGCTTCGAGAAAATCTGCTTTGCTTGGTATTCGTGAAGTCTCATGTTTTGATGTCGTGAAGTGGTAAATTAAATTTAGGTTTTGGGTGGAGAAAACAATTTTTTGATGGAAGGAAAAGAGTCGGACATGTTCAAAGCTCATAGTGATGCTGCCGTTGCGGGCTGTCTTTCACTGCTGCTTGAGGTTTCTGGAAACCCGAAGGCTGGGAACGTTGACAGGGAGCACGATTTTGACGACCTGAGATTCGAGCACTTCCTCGCATCTGCTGCGGGAGCCTTTCCGGCTTTTCTTGAAGTGGCAGAAAAAAGGAAGATTGGTGAGGGTGTGTTGAAGGCTGTGAAAGAGAGTATGAGGTGGCACAAGGCTGAGAACGTTCATTTTGGTGCCTTCCTTTTACTTGTTCCACTAATCTCTTCCTGGGATGCCGGGAATGCGGTCGAGATAACCAAAGCGGCAAGAGAGAGGCTCAAAAGACTGATTACACTGACAGCTTAGGCGTTCTTGAGGCCTTCAGGCTCAGCAATGCGAGAGTGGTTGAGGCTGAGGAATTGAATTTGAAGGACAGAAAAACGGAAGAGGAAATTGTGCGGAAAAAAATCAACCTCTACGACTGGATGAAAATGGCCCCTGAGGAAAACCTGATTGCTAGAGAGCTCGTTAATGGCTACAGAATCAGTGTTGAGGGGGCCAAGTTTATCTTGAGCTACGAGAACTCTGAAAAGGCAGTGGTTGAACTTTACTACAATCTTCTTTCCAAGTATCCAGATCCACTCGTGATTGCAAAGATGGGCAGAGAGTACGCGGAAAAATCGCTGAATTGGCCAGGAAGGCAAAAACTGATGAGGAAAGAAAAGAACTCGACGAAAGGCTGATCAAAGATGGTGCAAATCCGGGAACCATAGCCGACTTAACGGCGTCGTCAATCTTCCTCGCGCTTGCGGAGGGGTGGAGGATATGATGCTCGCAGATTTCGGATTTACAGAGGGGATAAATGAGATTATAGCTCTAACACAAAACGAGGATGGTGGCTGGAATGCTGCACCCATTGGCATTATTGTGGAGAACCCTAGGCTAGATACGGCTAAAGCAAGGCTTTACAGAAACAGAACAAGGGCCAATCTCGAAAGAAATGGGATTATGTTTGCCAACGTAACGGATGACGCCATAATTTTTGCAATCTCCTCCTTCGGAAACCTGAGCGAGGATTGCTTTTCCTCCCTCAACCCTCCAGTCATAAGGGGCTCCATGGCCTGGTGCAGATTCGAGGCAGAAATGAAAGGTGGTGTGGCATTTCTCAAATTGACTGACGGAGAGGTTATCGAGAAGAGGGTGAGGGCGGTGAACAGGGGGCTGAATGCTGTCATAGAGGCTCTGGTCCATGCTACAAGATACGTTGCAATCAAAGATGAGGAGAAGCGAAAGGAGTTGCTGGAAAGAATACACTACTACAGGGAAATTACACAGAAATGTGGGAGCGAGAGGGAAAAGAGGGCTTTTGAAATAATAATGGAAAAAATTGGCTAGATTATTCCTCAGACGTCTCTTCCTTCTTCTTTGGCGGCCAGGGGTGAATCTTAATCTTGTGGTCGCAGAGCTTCTGCACGATGTCGATCTTCGCTTCCTTGAACTCGGCGTAATCTTTCTCCCTGATGTAGTCAAGAATCTGCTTTGCAACCTCTGTTCTAACCATTACCGTCGAAAAGCCATTGGGGCTTCCCACGCTGCCAACACTGACGTCGCTGTCAACCGCGCAAAGTCCTGACACACCTTGCATCCCGAAGGAATGATTTCCTCGAAATCTTTGACAGGAATTCTCACCTTGCTGCCGTCCATCATCTCCACTATGAACTTCCCCTTTTTGATGTCAGTCTTAACGGCATTTCTCAGGTCAGCGTTTGCCTTTTCAAGCAGGAACCTGTAGAGATCATGGTGGTAGAAGTTCTCTGTGCAGAAAAGGCCGATAGCAAGTTTAATTCTCTCGAACTTCTTAAAAGCCTGCTGCATTTTCCTTACAGCAGAAACCATGCACGGAGTGCCAACAAAGCCAACAGCCTCTGATTTGAGCACAGCATCCTTCAAAGCTGGAAGAACGTCAGCGTAGCTGTACTTTGTTCCAGTTACCTTTCGATCGTAAAGCTGCTCAGGAGTTTTGATGGTGATTACTTTCGTCCTCCAGTTGGAGTCCCTTGCTACAAAAATTGCCCTCTCGATAATCCCCATCTCAAGCGCTGAAGCGGTAAATTCGGTAACCATCGCACCATCCTGCCCCACGAACCTCTTTGATCTCGCAGCAGTAAGCTCAAGATACTCCCCCAGGCCATTTTTAGGCGTGTAATCCCACCTCGGACAGACCTTTATGCATGCTCCGCAGTCAACGCACTCCTTAATCCAGTCAGGAAAATCGATTGGTGCATCACCGGCAGTTATTCCATTAACAGGACAGATTGATGCACATGCGGCGCAATGGCAACAAAGCCCGGCGTCAATTACCTCAGCCTTCAGATTGCCAAAATACTTCTTCTTGTGCTTCTTCTCCGGCAGAGCGAACTGCCACTCCCTTGCAATCATTCTCCCACCTCTTCGAGAGTGAGAATTTGCATCGGACACTGCCTCACGCAAAGTCCACAGCCAGTGCAGAGGTCAACCTGTATTTCAAGAACGCATCCAGTTCCCTTAACCTCTTCGTCCATTGAAATCTCACATTTCTCGACCTTAATTGCATTTTGCGGGCAAACATTAGCGCACAACCTGCAACCGAGACAGCTCTCTGGCTCAGTACAGGCAGCTTTTCTCTCCTTGACCTTTACAGGCTTTGGAGGAACTTCGAGAGTATCGAGTTCCTTTTTCCTTACAAGAGTCCAAACGTTGCGGTCGACATAGTACTCAACAGTCTGCTTCTCTTCCCTGACAATCTCAGGAACCTTGGTAATCTGCTTGGCACTCAACCTCATCTCCCCCATGTCCTTGAAGGCCACATCGTGAACCTTGCTGGTGTTCAAAGCTCCGGTGGGGCAGCTATCGACGCAGAAGTGGCAGAATATGCATTTTGCATAGTCTACACCCGGATAAGCCTTATCGAAGTACTCCATCTGTATCGCATTTGCGGGGCAGATTTGGGCGCAGCGGAAACAGCTTATGCACTTTTCCTTGTCAAATATTATAAAGCCTCTGAAGCATTCAGGATATCTTCTTCTCTCCCGCGGATACTCCACAGTTATCCTGTCGGGTTTGATGGCCTGCTTTACAGCCTCCCCTATGGCCTCAGCATGTCTCTTGAGGTTTTCAATCGGGTCTGTTTTAACCTTACTCAGCCTGATCATGACAACCACACTCCTATGGCTCCTCCAACAACCAGCGCTGCGATTGAGAGGGCGAGCATTGAAGTCCAGCCTATCCTGAGAGCCTGATCAAGCCTGTATCTTGCGTAAATCGATCTCACTATAACCAGTATCGAAATCACAACAATCGTTTTAATGAACATCCAAAGCGGACCGTTGAGGTCGCCGAGTAATGGGCAGTAAATACCGCTCCATCCTCCAAGGAAGAGTATTGTGAAGAGCAAAGTCATTATGTAAAGCTTTTCGTAAGCCAGAACCATAGCAAGTCCGAAGAGGATTCCTGAGTACTCGACGAAGGGACCAAAGGCGATTTCCTGGTCAGCTTCAGGAATCTCGAAGGGAAGTCTTGAGGTTGCCATCAGCATGGCGATAATGTAAACGATGAAAGCTATTGGGTTCAGCAAAGCCCCGGGAATGATTGACTGCTTCTCAACTGCAACGTAGGCATCTCCGCTGCCGTAGAGGAATATCATTGAAATGACCGCAATTATGAACGGCACCTCATAGGCGAAGTACATGAAAGCTTCTCTAACAGAGCCAATGTAGGCAAATCTGCTGTTTGCAGCCCAACCTATGGCAACTATGGTTATTGGGATCAAAGCGATGAAGGTAACAGTCAGCTGAATGGCGTAGGGTGTGTATATTCCAACGGCACTTCCAGCAGGTATGAACATTATTGGCAGCAGCACTGGAATGAAGGCGAGAATCGGAAGCTGGACAAAGTATGGGCGATGTGCTCCCTGTGAACTATGGCCTCCTGGAAGAAGTACCTTATGCCGTCCGCCAATGCCTGGATTGCTCCTCTGATTGGTCTTGCAACTTCAAGAGGCCCAACTCTCCACTGGATTCTCGCTGTGAGCTTCCTCTCATACCACACAATGTAGAGCAGGTAGAGAGTCAGAACTCCAAGGCCCGGCATTATTATCACGGCAAAGAAGGGTTTCCAGAGTATCAGCGCCACAAGAATGTTGAGGAGCGGAATTTGCATCAGGAAGTCAACAATCGGTGCGATCAGCGGAATGTCCATCATGTTAGAGCTGAAGGTTTCATAAAAATAACTCAATATATCGGCTATCATCACAACCACCTCATCTATCCGCTTCGGGCGGGAAGTAGCCGAAGCTTCCGTAAATTGCCTGCAAATCTGCCAGCCTCTCTCCCTTCATTGACTCCATGAATCCCCTGAGGTAAAGCCATCCAGGGCTGATTATTCTCACCCTGTAGGGCACATTTGACTCGCCATCGCTAACGATGCTGAAAATTATCGTCCCCCTTGCACCCTCTGTCAGAGTGGTGTACTCTCCCGAAGGCAGGACGAGGTTCGAAAGGCTGTCGTAGAAGGAACCTCTAATGTCGCTGCCGTTGTCTGAAATCTGCTCGCTTATAACTCTCCCTTCCGGCATCTCCTTAATGCACTGCCTGATGATGCTCAGGCTCTGCCCAACCTCGTTAACTCTAACCAAGAACCTTGCATAGCCATCTCCTGCATCGGAGACGGGCATTTCCCACGCAAGCTCATCGTATGCTTCGTAGGGCTCAACTTTTCTCACATCGTACTCAACACCACTTGCCCTCAGGAACGGCCCAACAACACCGTACTTTATTGCCTCCTCTTTGGTCAGAACTCCAACATCCTGAAGTCTCGCAATGACAGTGGGGTTGTTGATGAAAATTCTCTCAAAAGACTTCAACCTTCTTTCCATCGCCAATGTCATGTTGTATATCCACTTAAGCGTCGACTCGTCCGCATCTCTTCTCACACCACCAGGGATTATGAAGGATGATGTGAACCTCGCTCCCGTAAGCCTCACAAGAGCCTCGCAGATTAGCTCTCTGAGTCCAAAGGGATACATGAATCCGGTTGTATGGCCCAGGAAGACTGCAAGAATTGCCGCATCGTAGAGGTGCGTTCCCACCCTCCCAAGTTCAGCGAGCATTGTTCTGATGTACTTCGCCCTCTCCGGAACTTCAATGTCGAGAGCCTCTTCAATCGCCCTGATGTATCCAAGGTTGAAGTTTGGTGCGTCCATTATTGCAGGTCTTTCAACAAGAGGAATGTTCTGAATGTAAAGCCTGTTTTCAGCAAGCTTCTCCATCGACCTGTGAACGTAACCGGGGTCAGGAATTACTTCCTGAATGATGTCTCCCTTCACTCTGACAATCAGCCTCATGTGTCCGCTGCCAGGATGCTGAGGCCCTACGAGAATCAAAAAGTCATCGCTCTTGTAAGTGTCCTCAACATACTCAGGCGGAATTGGAATGAATAGCGACCTCAGTTCTCTGGGGGGCTCCACAGGGATATCAAGAGTGTATTCATCCATGTGCATCACCTCACATAAACCTCCTCTTCCAGCTTGAAGTCCTTCCTCAGCGGGAATTCTGGGGTGTCTGGAGCGAGAAGGAACTTTCTGCCCATCCATGGATTCCCTTCAAATATCACACCGAAGAAGTCGTACATTTCCCTCTCCATGTAGTCCGCACTCGGAAACATCCTCGCTAAGCTCTTCACTCTTGGATTGTCTCTCGGAATGTCCGCGAAAATGTTAACGATGACTGGCATGAGTTCTTTAACGCTGTAGCTGGAGAAGTGATACTCCACAATGAACTTGTCCTCGTTGGGGACATCAATTACATTTACGTTCTTAACGTGGTCAAATCCCATCTCCTTAAGCTTCATCGCAGCTTTTGGAATGTAATCGCTCTCAACCTTAACAGCTATTCTGTTCTTTCCGGTAATTGTGATAGACTTGGCATCCACCTTGGCTTGATCTCTTCAACCAGTTTCTGCCCGAACTCCCATTCAACCTCCTTCGGAGCGTTCACTATCACTGCTGGTGCCTTAGATATTTTCTTTACCGGTCTTGGCAGAACTCTCGGCTTCCTTCCAGCTCCATGGGAATTTCAGGGAACACCGCTGAAGTTTTTGCTTCCCCCGTTTCTATCTTGAACTGGAGCTGCCTAATCCCCCTCAGCAGTGCTTCTGGAGTTGGCGGGCAGCCGGGGATGAAGAAGTCAACAGGCACAACATCAGAGGGCTTAACCATGTGGTAACCATTCCAGAAAATCCCTCCCTGCAAACCGCAGGCTCCCATTACAATAACGAACTTCGGATCAGGCATCTGCTCCCATGTTATCCTCAAAACCCTAGCCATCTTCCTTGTAATGGCACCCTCAACAATTATGAGGTTGGTATGCCTCGCGATACCGTAGTTGAGAGCACCAATTCTTTCACCATCGTAACCACAGGCAAAGGCGTGGGCGAGTTCAGCACCACAGCATGCGGTAACCAGGTGAACGGGCCATAAACTCCACTTTGTCCCCCACTTCTTTATGGGGCCAAGCGGGCCCCCTCTAACAAACTCAATGAATTCATCCATTGATATCACCTCTCAACCTGGCAATTTCGAGCGAGTAGTTGTAGGCAACGTGCAGTGCAGGGAGAAGCAGAACGAAGGCAAGAACTGTTAAAGCGATGACATCCAGCGTCGGTGTTCCTGAAAGCAGCAGAATTATGACAAGTATGGGTTCGAAGGCCATGAACATAATCATGAAACCTATGTACTGCATCGGAAGCGTCCATTTCTGCAACCCTACCGGAGGATTACCTGCCTCAAATCTCGAAACCTTAACATCTGTCGGTCTGTACCTCGGAAGTATCTTGGCGAGAGCTAATACTGCAATATCTGTGATCAGCGCAACTGCAACTACGACCACCACAACCAGTGTGTTTTCAAGCATTGCCATGTTTCACACCCCCTCATCACCGAAACTACATCCACAAACCACTCGGCGGTATTAGCGTTATCAGCATTGCAATGGATGCGAACAGCACCACAGCGCTCGTCAGATTGAACTTCCAGCCGGTTCCAAGCAACCTGGCGAGTCTAACGTAGTAGGGAACTGAGATCGCGGAGTTGAGCACGAGGATGACTGCGAGCCAGATGAACTGCGAGTAGACGAGGGAGTATATTATGAACAGCTTGCTCCAGAATCCCATGAGCGGTGGCAGGCCTATGAAGGAGAACGTAAGCAGATATGCTGTTATTGGAGATGTCCCCCCATTCTTTATGCTTGCAAAGTAGCCCACCTTGCCGAATGAGTTGACAAAGAGCTGCAGCAGGCCTCCTGCAATCGCGAAGTAAACATACTCCCTACCTGCCGTTACCGCAGCAAATGTTGCAAGAATGTAACCCATGTTTGCAACAGTCGAGTAAGCAAGAATTCTGCTCGGCTCGTTTGTTGTTAAAGCTCCAATGTTTCCTATGAACATTGACGCTGCCGCAATTAGACCAACCACAATTAGGAGGATCCCGAGTGATGGCGTTGCTGTTGCAACGACAATCTTGTAGGCGATTATGAAGGGGACAAATTTTGCAAGCGACGCTATTATTGAGACTGGAATTGGATCTGCTGAAGCGAAAACATCCGGAACCCACTCGTGGACTGGGGCTATTCCGACCTCCATGCTGAGGCCGACAATCAGCATCAGGAATGCCAGGGAGTAAACCAGAGGATTTGCTGTCGAGTACAGCAGAACCGCTCCCATTATGAAGAGGACGGTTGCTATTACCATGAAGGTGACGTACTTGATGCCCACGTCCACATTCAGCCCTCTGTCGCTGACCATAACAAGCAGGTAGGTTGGCGCAGAAACGACCATGAACAGCACAAGCATCATTGCAAGGTCGTCAACCACAAAGACGTAAAGTGTGGCCACCGCCATTATCGCGACCAAAGCGTAATCCACACCCGCAATCTGGTTCTGTCTCATAGCGTAGAGAGAGAAAATGTTCAGCAGCGCCACAAAGAGAATCAACGCTGAGTATATCGCGTTTCCGCTTGCCATCATTGTCATAACTGCAATTATAATAACTGCAATTATACTCGCAACAAACGATATTCTGATGTCCTTGTAGCTGAGAGCAGCTCCAATTGTGAGGATTATCAGCGATGCGAGCAACTCTATCATGCTATCCACCCCGCTGCAACTGCAACAACCACTATCAGCATCACGAAGCCTACCACAATCTGCAGATACCTCTCAAGCTTTCCGTTCTGTATGAACCTCACCCCATAGGAATAAACCTCGAACATGCTCGGAATGGCCTGGTGGCATGTGAAGTCTATAAGCATGTTGCAGTAGTCCACCACCTTCGCAATCGCCCAGCCAATTTTAGGCACGATGTAATCGTTCAGGAACATCATGTACATCCTGTCCCCGAAGAACTGTCCTATCGGAGATTCAATTTGCGGTTTGAAGAAACCGAATGCGTAGGCTATGAGCACTATCATGCCGACTGCAAAGGAAGTTGGCAGTAATCCCTCCTCAACGAACTCAGGGAACGGCTCTTCTGGAGATGTTAGAATTACCGCAAGGATTACGAAGAGCATTGAAACCATTATCAGATAAGCTGTGCTCATTATCCCTCCGCCATGGAGGTGGAGGTGAACCTTCTTGCCCTTGAAGAAGTTCATGCTGAGGAACTTTCCGAGGAAGCCGGAGTATATGGCTGAAATCGTCACCAGAAGGACAAGCGGGACGTAGCCAAACTCGTGCTCCAGGTGGTGCATGACCCCATCCATGCCAGACTTGACCCAGTAGGCCGTGAAGGGCGGAATTCCTGACAAGAAGATCGTTGCTATAACTGTGGCAACAAAAGGCCCATTTGAGCTTTCTCGCCACTTCCGTATCACCACCGAGGAACCTGTCGTGAGTTTCGTGAATGAGGTGGCCAGCAACAAGGAAGAGCGTGGCTTTGGCAAAGGCGTGGGTGATGAGGTACCAGAAGGCAACAAGCAGGGCAAACTTTCCAACCCAGAAGCTTGCTGCTGCTGAGGCAAACATCAGGCCAAGGCTCGACATTGTGGAGGCTGCAAGCAGAACCTTCCTTTCGAGGGAGCTTGTTGCTACGAGAGCTGCGTAGAGTGAGGAAATCAGGCCGAGGAAGAGGACGAGGATGTAAACATACTCGTAGCCCTCAAGGTGAAGCTCCCACGGCTTTATGTACCAGCTCAGCCTCATGAAGAGATAGGTACCTGCAGCAACCATCGTTGCTGAGTGAAGCAATGCGCTGACTGTTGTTGGGCCAGTCATGGCCGTCATCAGCCACTCGCTGAAGGGAAGCTGGGCAGATTTGGTGAATGGGCCCATCAGGAAAGCCACAAGGAGAATTACCACTCCAGCAACACCGATCTTCTCTTCAAGCCCCGCCCACGGAATCTCGCTTATGTTCAGAGTTCCGGTTAGGGCAAAGAGGGCACCGATGGCAAAGAACATCGGCATGTCTCCAACTCTTATCGTTGATATGGCTCTCCACCCTCCAGTGCTGGGAGACCAGAACATGTTGAGGCCTGCAACTTTTCTCTTCAGAATTCCAACATAGCTCAGCTCATCGTCATCCCTGAACCAGTGGCCAATTAACCCCCAAGATGCAATTCCCAGACCTTCCCAGCCTATGAGGAGCATAAGGAGGTTGTCGCTGTAAACAACGAGAAGCATTGAAGCAGTGAAGAGGTTGAAGAAGAACCAGTACCAGCCCAGCCTGTAGTCGTCCCTCATGTACTCAAGGCCGTAAACTCCAATCAGGAAGGCAATAACTGCCGTCAGAGCTCCCATCAGCTTGCTCAGGTAGTCAAATACGAAGACGAAGTTTATGTTGAAGTCTGGAAGCCAGTAAATTGTGTATTTAATCGGTTCGGCTTCAGGAGAAAGCTCCCCAACGTTGAAGAGAATGTAAAGGGCCACGCAGAGTGAGACAAACAATCCAAGCACGGAAAGGACAGGCAGTTTTCTTGCCCACTCAGGTCGCGGGTCCATCCCCCATGCTATCGCGATGGGGAAGCTCGCTATGATTGGTGTGAAGAACAACAATGCGAGAAGCTCGGCCATCATCGGAAGCTCAACCATTTCGCTCATGGCAAAACACCTCCAATTCCGAGAACAACCTTCAGCCCGCTAAGCAGCGCGGTTGAGAGAGGCGGGAAGATGAAGGCAACGCTGAAAAATGCCACGACGTAAAGCGGTACGTCGAGAAGTCTGCTGATCTTCGGCTTTTCGTAACCAGCAGGCCTGCCGTAGTATACGATTTTCATCGTGTAGAAGCTGTAAAGTCCTGAAATTATGAACACGAGCACAACAGCAAGAATGACCACGAGGTTGAATCCGTAGATTTTCGTCAGTCCTGCGAGGATGTAGAACTCTCCAAACATACCTATTGTCAAAATACCGCTGAGATTCATAAAGCCGAGAAGGGCTGCGTTGGCAATTGTAGGAACATACTCATGCATGCCGCTCATTCTGTTAATGTCTCTGAGACCGTGGAATGATGCGATTATGGCTCCTGCCGTCATGAAGAGAATCGACTTTCCGAAGGCATGGCTCATGTACTGTATAACAACACCCAGCAGCCCGTAACTTCCCAGACATATAGCGATTAGAACATACCCCATCTGCGAAACTGTGGAGTATGCAAGCAGCCTCTTGTAATCCTTCTGCTTGAAGACTGAGAAGCCTGCGTAGACGCTCGATATTATTGCGTAAGCGATTATGATATCCCTGTACTGGTCAACGAAAGAGGAATCAATCATGTAAACTCTCAAAAGGACGTATCCGGCAAGACCGACTGTCAGTGGGCTTAGCAAAGCACTGACTGGGGTTGGAGCTTCTGCATGCGCCCAAGGCAGCCAGATGTGCGGGCCAAGACCGGGGAGCTTAACAAGCATTCCAAGGAATATGAGGAGCCAAGCTGTAAAGCCAACAGTCTTGACAGCGTTGAACGCCATCGTGTTATTCTCGAAGCCAATTATCAAGATACCGAGCAGCGCCAGAACTCCTGCGATGTGTGTCCAGACGAAGTACAAAACAGCAACCCACTGCCTGTTTCCATAGCCGTACATGTAAATCAGCAGGAAGGAAGCAAGGAGAGATATCTCCAGGAAGATGTAAAGCAGGATGAAGTTTCCTGCATACACCAGCCAGAGCATTGCCACGGCGTAGAGGTTGTAAAGGAACCAGTACTTCCTGAACTCCCACTCAATGCTTTTAACCTCCCCATCGTGGAGCATTTCCTCGAACCTGTGCTTCATGTACGGCAATGAGTACAGGGCAACCATGGCAGAGACAAGACAAATCGTGAAGCCAAAGGCATTGCTTATCGGATCAGCAAGAAGATAAAACTCGCCAACAGGTGCTAAAAGGTTCATTATAGGTACTTCGATGGTTTCTTTTGTAGTCAGCAGCATCCCCAGAGTCACAAACATTGGAATCAAAAAGGAAATAGCTGAAACCCAAGTTGCCGCCTTTGGTTTTAATGCTGGAAGGATAAATGTAACCACCAGTGGGATTAAGAGAGAGAACACAAGAATTTCCGCTATCATAAGCTATCCCCTCCCACAGCCACCTTATCCACATCGATTCCCTTCTTTCTTCTGTCGAGAAGGATTATTGCTGTTACGAGAACCATAAGCTCCGTACTGCTCGTAAATGCTGTTATTATGGCTATCGCGTAAGCCATTGGTGGATTGATCGAAAACAGAGGGAGTACGGCAAGGAACACTGCAGCAAACATCAGTTCAAGGCTGATCAGAAGACGGATCACGTCTTTAGCGGAAACTGCCGTGAGGTATGCAATCAGCAAAATTGCCCCCGACGTTGTCAAAACTACCGCGAGGTTTGATACGTCAGCTATCACAGGTCAACCCTCCGTGCGAGTTTTATTGCCGAAAGCATCATCAAAACGACCAGAGCGAAGAGGAACGCAACAACAAAGAAGTAGTTGGTCGCAACCGCCGAGAAAACCTCCGGATTCATGACCTCAATGCTCTCTACCGCCAAGCTTGCATAAGCCAAGGCAAGAATCGCAAATACAACTATGACCGGCACGACCCAGAAAACATTGACCTTCCTCGAAACCCCTGCCCTGTAGGTGGCAGCTATGGCCACCGTTACAATGCCAACAGCTCCAACGAATATCAAAGCAATTATAACGACCACTGGCTGGATGTTGAACGCTGCGTAAATCGCTGCTACGAAGAGCATGGCCACTGACATGTAGAGCGCAGCGTAAAAGTTATCTCTCGTCAGCAGAACACCGATGGACGATGCAACGGCAAAAAGGCCAGCGACAGCTATTATCAGTGTGTCGATGTTCATGTCCCGAAGTCACAGCCACACACTAATAAATTTTACTAAATCGACTAAATCGATAGTATACAGCTATCTGACATCACATGTAGCTACGTA
>LZQN01000075.1_pt1 | contig 24590 bp, 31 predicted proteins | sample 768531 | NCBI WGS metagenome assembly LZQN01 (sample SAMN05207080, study PRJNA324506) | oil field metagenome | isolation source: sample BH-FW-7 from oil reservoir | place: India: Bombay High | collected 2015-12-02
TTATCATAGTGTGAGGTGTGGGGAACTTAAGGAGGTCAGAGATTGGTTGTTCGAGAACTATGGTGAAGACATAAGACGAACAGCATTAAATGTGTTGACAGGAAAGTGGATGTGGGAAGGTGATGAATACAAGTTATATGATGCGGATGGCAATATTGTTGATATTAGAGTTCCATATCCACCGATTGGGGAAGCAGTAGTGCCAGCATTATACTTGTCGAGCGGGAATGAGAAGAAAGAAAAGGTTGTTGAGGAGATGAAGGTTGATGAGCAGAATGTTGAAGCAAAGCCAATATACAAAAGCAGGACAGTGATTGGTAATGTAGTGGCGGCAATACTCATACCAATATTTGTTCAACAGTTTGGTATGAGCACGGAAGAAGCAGCGGCATTTGCAAGTGCAGTGTTTGCGTTGTTGAATATGTTCTTTAGAGCAATAACAGATAAACCAGTGAGATAATGTCAAGGCGGCCAATGTTGGACGATTTGAAGAAGAAGGCAGGATTGAGGATTAGATTTTTTTAATTTTTTGATTATTTGGTTATTTGTTGATGAGTTTGTTAAAGAAGGTCATTTGTTTAGTTTGGATGATGTGTTTCAGCCATTAACACATGAATTTTTAATAATCGTGTTGGTGGGTTTGGAAATTTTCATATTTACTTGGCAGAAAATAAAGAAATAAGGCAACGGGCGCAATCCTTATATATGTAAAGTATCAGAGAATATTTGGAGGTGATATTGTGGATGCGTGGCAGTGTGATATTGGTGTGGCAGTGAAAAAGCGGTGCGGGTGGTTGTATGGATGTTACATCTGACCAGATAGTTAGATTGGAAGAAAGGTTGATAAGTTGCATAATGCAATTATGGAAACAAAGTCAGATGTCAAAGAATTGTGTGAAGTAATAAAGAAAGTGAGTGAAAAGGTTGCAAGGATTGAGGAGCGAATAAATTATTTTGGCCAGAGATTTGATAAGGTCAATGGTGAATTGAGTAAGGCACAGCAGTTTGATGATGATTTGAGGGCGGAGTATTTCAGAATTGGGACACAATTGGAAGCCATACGAATAAAGCTTGAAGAACATGAAAGGGAACACAGAGGAATGTGGAATAGAATTGTTTTGGTGGTAACAACGATTGGCACAATTGTGGCATCTGTTGTTGGTGGCATAGTGGCAAAGGTGATATGATGCAATCAGAAGAGATGATTTATGTCTTTGAGATTACAGAGGATATGTTACTCAGAATAATCAAAGTAAGTCCAGAGTTTGAGGGTGATATGTATAGAGAGGGTGCCATAATTTTAGAGGTTTTGAATGTTGTTACAGAAGATAGTGACAGGGTTTATGAGCAAGTTGTTGAGATACCGTTGACGATGGAGAAGGCAAGTGCAATATCAAACATACTCAATTATTTAGCGATGGAGTGTGTAAATGATTTAAGGCAGCATGCGAATGTTCTTAGCATGGCAATTGAAGCAATAAATAAGGCAAGTGAGAGTGTAGATGATGAAAAGAGGATGTATGGTTGATGTCTATGACTGAGGATATGGTTATATTGATAAGCGATGTGCATGTTGGCAGGAAGACAGATAGTTATAATGTAGATGTGTTCAGAGAGAGAATGCGAGTGCTCAGAGACAGATTGTATGAGATTAAATGTATGATAAACAGAGACCATGCGATTGGTGGGTTGCACATATTCGTTTTGGGGGACATAATCGATGGGCATGACATATACAGAGGGCAAGCATATGAGCAAGAATTCACGATTGATGACATGATTGATACGGCACATAGAGAGTTTGTTGGGTTTATAAGTTGGTTTGTTAATTCAGGTTTCAGGAGGAGGTTTGATTTTGTTGATGTTCATTGTGTTTATGGCAATCATGGCAGGGTTAAGACGGCGGGGACAAAGACAAATTGGGACAAAGTTTTATACAAATTGTTGAGAGAGACATATTCTGACAATGAACATGTCAATGTAACAGTGTATGACAAGTGGTATGGTGTGGCAGAGATAAAAGGATGGAAATATTTGTTGTTGCATGGGGACAGTTTGCGGTCATCGGCGGGCATACCATACTATGGGTTGACAAGAAATGTGTTAAGGTGGAAAACAGGTGGCATTGATGAAGATTTTGATTGTGTTTGTATGGGTCATTGGCATACGATAGCAGACATTTGTGTTAACAATGTGAGGGTGTTAATGAATGGCACGATGTTGTCGGGGGACGATTTTGTTGAGAAATTTGGGTTGAAAGCACAAAACAAGTTCTGGACATTTGGTGTGAATGAGGAAAAATATATAAGTTGGCAAGCACAAATAGATATAGGTGATGACGAATGAGCATATTTGACAGGTTTATAAATATAATCAAGGGGAGCAACAACACAATGGATGATAGGATTAGCCCAGCATTATTTAGGCCTGTAGATGCATACATACCTATGGGCACGAGTGATGTGGCAAAAGTGCCAATATTACCAATGCATTTTAGGTTTATGTATGATTTATATTATTACAGTGATGTTCTCAGAACAGTTATAAGGGCAATAATTTGGGAAGTGTTCAGGAATGGTATCGAGATAAAGAAGAAATTTATATCAAAGTGCACGGTGTGTGGTAAGGAGTATGGTGAGGTTGTAGAGGTTTGTGAGGATTGTGGGAGTAGAAAGATAAGACGGCCAAACTGGAGAGAAAGGTTGGTGTTAGAGAAATATCTTAAAGATGCAAATCTAAATGACCAATCACTTGTTGAAGTTTTGAAGGACATAGCAGTCGATATTGCAGTGACTGATAATGCATTTTTGGTTGTTGTTAAGGAATATGAGTTTGATGAGAATGGAGAGGTTGTTGGAGCAAGGCCGGTTGAAGTAATCAGAGGAAGTCCACTAAAGATGAGGTTAGTGATGAATAGGAATGGTAGGATGGGCATGACAGATGATGGTAAAGTGGTGGCATTCTGTCTAAATCATAGAAATGAGTATAAGTTATTGACTCAGGATGAGATGAAAACAGCAAAGTGTGATAAATGTGGCTGCAAGCTATTTCCAGCATATTATAAGATGGAGAGTGGTGGTATAGCTGGTGGAAGCAGCAGCAGTGGGACTTGGGGAAGTGGCAATGTGTGGAGTAATACGGGTGCTGGTGGTTTGTATTACACAGATGGTGAAGTATTACATATCAAGTTATTTACGACAGGAGTTGGTTATGGTCATAGCCCAATACTGAGCATTTGGTTAAAGGTAATGATTCTAATGAAAATGGATTGGTTTGTTTTGATGGCATATCATTTCCAGAGGCCACCAAAGGGATTATTAATACTTAGAGGTAACAGGGAAAGTATTGCAAAATCATGGGAGTGGTTGATGGAACAAGCAAGAACGAATCCGCACATGATAATGCCGTTGGTTGTTGAAGGCACGCAGGAAACTGGTGCGAGAAGAGTTGCAGAGTTTTTGGATTTGACAGTAAAGAGCAATGATATTGATTTTATAGCATACAGAGACGAGTTAAGAAAGTCAATCGGTGCGATGTATGGTGTGATGCCATTGTGGCAAGGTGATACAAGGGGCGGATTGTCAAATGAAGGTTTGCAGATTACGGTTACTAACAGGACTGTTGAGATGTGGCACAGATTGTTTAATGATAATGTGTTAAAGTGGTTAATCAGACAGCTTGGTGTTGAAGACTATATAATAGAGCTTAGACCAAATGAGATGAGGGATGAATATAGCAGATTAGAACTTGAGATGAAGAAGGTGCAATTAGCAAGTGCACTGAAGGCGTTGGGTTACAAGCCAATATTAGCACCAGATGCAATGGGTAATATAGAGTTCAAGTTTGAGGAAGCAGATATTGAGGAGCAGTTGCGTGAGATATTGACGGTGGTTGGTAATCAGTATAATGTAAGTTCAGATGATTTGTATAGTGCATTAACTGAGAGGATTGCAGAGAGAGTTAATCCACAAGCAGCAGCAATGGCAGGTGGGCACGAAGTTGTTGGGCAAGTAGGTGAAGGTGGGGGAGAGCAGGGAGTTGAACCAGATACACCAATCAGTGAAATACTTGAAAATCTTGAAAATGAAGATGAAAAACACATGAGCACGCAAGGGCAGAAGGAGAGCCAAAGGGTATGAGGCCGAGAAGATATGACCAAAGGTATGAAGGTGAGCCTCAGCTACCAAGAAGGTGAGGTGATTGAATGGATGTGGGTGGGTTTGTTAAGGATGTGTTGGAAGCTGGGGCAGTATTTGTTACATTCAGCAAAGGCAAGGTTAGTATAGCATGCAGAAAGAAAGACATACTTGAGGTCAGAGATGTATTGAGCAAATATGGTTGTCATATACAAAGCCAGAAAGGCAAGGGTGGCATGGCATATTTGGTAATAGATGGCATATGACAGTCTGGGACATATGTCAGACATTGGCTCAGATGCAATCTAAGGGGGTTCTCATGCAGTCTGTCAGTGATAGGCATAGTGACATATGGGTGGCATGACAAAGTGTGTCAGAGAATAAAATAATGGGGTGAATAAAAGTGAAAGAGTTTGAGTGGTTTACAACAGTTGTGGACAATGAGGATTACGAAATATTAAAGAGAGGTTTTCATCGAGCAATCAAGAAGTATCCGAAAGAGGAAGTGTTGAGGGGATTGGTTGAGCATGAGTTTTGGAAGCGATATGCAGGTCTAAGTGAAAAGCAGAGTGAGCGAATCAATAAGATATTAACAAAAGCAATATTCAGTGGCAGGTGGACAAATAAGGATTACATTGTTAGAGCAATAATGGCAGTAGGTGTTACAAAGCAACAAGCAGAGATGATAGCAATAACAGAATTAGCAAATTTAGCAAATAGAGCTAGGGAGATAGCATATAAAGATTATACAAAAGTTAGGAAATTTGTATGGGTAACAGAAAAAGATGATAGAGTATGTGAAAAGTGTAAGGAAATGGAGAGAAGGACACAGGGTGGTGTTACGATTGAGGAGCTAAAAGCATTAATCAAGGAGATTGGTGGTGATACGGCAAGAGAATACGTATTACATCCACAGTGCAGATGTACATTCAAGAGGAATTATGTTAAAGGCAGGATTAGAATGAGGTGGTGGGAATGAGCGAAAAGGTTTACAAGCTTGATGCGTTAAAGCATAGAGAGGTTAGGGACAAATTCAAGGAGATTTTTGATAAAGCGTGTGATAGGATAGAAGAGTGGATTGATGATATGCTAACACAAGGTTATTTTGGAGTGGTTGCAAGCGTTGGTTATAGATTGACTAGCATGTTGAATTTTGGCATATCAGCAAGAGAGTATGATTATTGCAGTGTTAGTATTGCAAGCAGGTTATTTGATTTGGGATATAAGATAAAGCAGGAGCTAATGAATTATGGCTACGAAGATGAATCATTGTATAGGGTTATAGATGATTGGATTGTGGCAAATATTCACATGCTCAAGGTGAGATATGATGAAGCAAAGGAGTTCAGGGATGAGAGGGCGAAGAAGATAATGGAAGAGATGATTGAGAAGTGGAAGGAGTTTTTGCCAAGCACAAAGAAGGGGTTAGAGAAGCAGGATGTGCCACCAGAGTTAGGATATATATTAAACCAGAAGATGTGAATAAGTTGCCAAAAGGCATCAGAATATATAGGGGGCCGAGGGGTGGTTTATATGTGGACAGAAGGCAGCTTGAATCGATGGGATATAATTTGAGAGATTTAGGAGTTAGTGAAGTAGGTGAGGAAGGAGAGGGTCAGCCACAGCAGGGTGAATATCAAGAGCCTGAGTGGGCAGCTGAGTTGAAAGACAAGATACGGGATATTGTTAACAAGATTGATATGAGAGATTTGAAGTATTTACCATCAGCAGATGAGTATTATATTTATGACCCAGATGGAACTGAAAGAAAAGAGTTTTTAGTGACGTTGGCAGGTTTGTCGGATTATTCAAATTTTGATGAGTTTGTGATGGAGGTAAGCTCGATATATGAAGAATTAGGATTTGATAAGGAATTGGCAGAGAAGTTGGCAAAAGGCACGTGGTTGTTTAGGTTGTGGACAGGAGAGGAATATAAGCGGTTTGCAGGATGTGTTGAAGAGGTCATACATGCACTAAAGGGCAATGACAGGTTGAAGAGAGATTGTCTTGATACCAGATATAAGGAATATTTTGATAGAATAACAGCAGAAGATGTTTATGCATACAAGAAATTTAGTGAAGCAATGTTTGAGAGGTTTTATGGTAACAGTGCAACAGTGTATAGGGGGATTAGCAGGATAGAAACGCAATATTTGTTGGTGAGTTTATACGAAGACCTTGAGGAATATGGTTATTTTGATTTGGACAATGTTGAAATAGTTGGCACGTTGGCAAGCACATCAATTGATTACGATACGGCGGAGAGTTTTGCAAGGCGTCATGCAGGTGTTGTAGTTGAGATGATAGTAACACCAGAGGAAGTATGGGGCGGTTGGTGGAATGCAGCCGTTGATTATATTCACGAGGCAGAGATAACATCGGAAATAACGAAGGGCAAGAAGGTGTCAATAATAGAGGACAGGTATAAGATAATTAAAATGCTTGAGTTCATCAAGGCAGATGATTATTCAGAGTTCACATATGATGACATAACAGTGGCAACATCGACATTGTTGGAATTTACACAAATGAGTTATGGAGACCACGAGTTAGACTTTAGTAAACATAGAGATATGAGAGTTAGGTTGGCACATGTTGTAAATGAGTTTAGCAACAGTTTGTATGAGTTTTTTGATGATTTGCTATTAGGTGGGAAGTTGAGAAATATGAGATGACGTTGGTATCAATAGCAGAACATTTGGGCTCTGTGAGACCACTTACAGACATAGAAAATCTTGATTATTTTACAATGTTTACGGTTGCAACACTTGCAAGGACAGTGTATGATTCATGGAAGTTGGCGATGGATTATAGTGTTGAGATTGATGCGGATGCGGAAGAGAGAATAACAAAGGCGCTTAAGCATGTATGGAATATGTTTTCGACAATATATGACAAGGTTGAGTCAGGAAGCGAAAAGTTTAAAGATGATGGTGTATATAGAGTATTGAAGGAATATATCGAGTGGGGTGTTTCAAATGGCGAAGTTAATACCGCAAGAATATTTGGATAGTGATATGTCTGATTGGTTGAGAGAGCAGAGGAGGAATAGGAAGGAGGAGAAGAGAGTTAAGAAGGAGGTGCCGCATGAGTATAGAATATACATAACAGAAAAAGACGCGGCAAACATACCTGAGGGAGTGAAAATATACAAAGAGGGTAGGAAGATATTTGTCGACAAAAGGGAGATGGAGGGGGTTGATATGGGTTGCAAGTGTCCACAGATTGATTGGATTGGTGTGCGGAAGAAGATTGATGACATAAATAAAGTCAGAGTATATATTAGAGACCCAAGTGAAGCACCTGAAGGAGCAATTGTTAGGAGAGGGCCGAGAGGTGGTTTATATTATGAAACTGAGGATGTTTTGGATGCGGGTGCAGAGTTTGAAGGTGTCAAATTAAATGATGCGGTTAGGGATGAGTTGAAGGTTACACGAGAGAAATATGCCCAAGCAGTTAGGATATACAGATTACACAGGAAATGGCAGATGATATTTACAAGTTTGTTAATCGTAAATTTGGTGGCAGGTTGAGAATCGGTTTTAGAGTGAGGACGGTGCATAGTTTATTGAAGGAGTTGGCAAGAAGGCAATATGCTGATGTGGGCAAGATTAATGATGTTATTAGTATTAAGATTTTGGCGGGAGATTTAGACAGTTTATATGATACGGCAGAGAAATTGAAGGATTTGTTTGGTAAGGCGATTGTTGGCGAGCACGATTACATAAAGAAGAGTATTGGCTATTATAGGGCATACATATTGAATGTTCACATAAGGGGATTGAGGATTGAGATAATACTTATGACAAAGGAGCTGAATATGATTAATGTTGTTGGGCATGCAATATATTTTAAGCAATTGTTCACAATGACAGAAGAAGAGTTAAAGGCAATAACAGAATGTTTAGAAGATTATGGAGCATATGTTGTTGGTGAGAAGAAGAATTACTCATGTTCAAGCAAGGTTGTGGAAATGATAAAGAGAGTGTGGAAAGATTTTGGTGGTGAGAAAGATGAGCAAACCGATTGAGTTGTTGCCAGAGGAAAAGGAATATAGTGTCGTGGTTGTTGATGCGTGGAAACCGTTGGAGGATGCAGCACATAAGGTTGCAGAGTGCAACAAAGATGAGGTTGATGATGTTGTGGATAGTTTGGAGCTAACAACAGGTGAGTTTGTGTTGGTATATGATAAAGATGGTAAGGTGGTTTGGAACAGTGCGAAAGTTTAAATATATTTAAGGTAAAAGATATGTGAGGTGAAGAATATGTTTAAGCAGTTTGAGGTGCAGGACGAAGACGAGAGGATTATAGCGGGTTGGTGTAGTGTAGAAATCAAAGACCTACAAGGTGACATAGTTCCTGTTGATGAGCTTGAAAAGGCCATGTATAAGTTCATGGACAGGGGAGGGCACATAATCTATGGTCATCAGAATAAGCCTGTTGGCAAAGTGCTTAGATGGGAAGTGAAGGAGCATCCAGAGCTAAAGAGACCGGGGTTGTGGATTGTTGCAAAGATACATAGAGGGTATGCAGTCGATGATACAGTGTGGGACATGATTAAGCAGGGGAAGCTTAAGGGGTTTAGCATTGGTGGGGCTGGCAAGGTCAAGACAAGGTTAGTCAAGGAGAACGGCACACAGAAGGAGATAAAGTATATTGGCGACATACAGCTTATGGAGATTAGCATTGTCGAGAAGCCAGCAAATCCGTATGCGACAATAGAGCATGTGAATTATTTTGCGAAGGGAGAGGTGGATGAAATGAAAGATATTTTGACAATTGAGAAAGGAGACGATGGTTTTTATGGTGTTACAACGGATGGTGATAGGGTATTGGTTGCAAAGACAGTTGAGGAGCTAACAAAGTTTCTGAAGGATTTGAGAGTTAAGAATATTGTTAAGTCATTGGCAAAGAGAGGGGTTAATGTTGATGCAGAAGATTTCGCAATTGCACTTGAGGTAGCAGAGTATTGCGATATTTGCAAGGGCATAGTCGAAGAGTATATGGAAGAGGTAGCAGATTTGCTGTATGGAGCGAAGATTAGTGAGTTGAACGACATGCAGTTGCAGACGGTTAGACAGATGGGCGAGAAGGTTAAAGAGATAATAGCATTGACATTGTCAATAGACAAAAGAGATGACAATTACAATGATTTCGGAGCACCAATAAGTCCAGTGCCAACGTCAAATATCATAGAGGAAATTGTGGTTGAGAAGGCAGTTAATTCAAAGCAGGATTTGATAAGAATACTTACTGGCATACTTAATGAAGCAAAGAAGATAAGAGGATTTGTGCATAAGAATACGGATTCGGGAGCATATAGGGGAATGGCAGATGATATTGTTAACACGTTGGGTGCATTGATAGGTGAGGTCAGGGAAGGAGTGATTGAAGTTAGCAAAGAGGATATCAAAAAAGAGAAGAAAGATATGAAGAGTAGATATACTGAGGAGAGTGGCAGGTTCAAGGTGATGACATGTCCAGATGACCCACAGAAGAAGAGTAGATTTTGTGGATGTATGAGATATTTCATGAGTCAGAGGAATATGTCACTTGAGAGTGCGAAGAGGATGTGTGCATACATCAAGAGATATGTTAAGAAGAGTGGGCAATATACAGCGACAGAGGTTTATGATTTAGTAGCGGAAGTTGCGAAGAGTGTTGAAAAGGAAGAGGGTAACAGGTTACGGGACATTGTGGCAAACATAATTTATGGCAAAAAGTATGATGACCTAACTGATGATGAGAAGACAAAAATACATAATGCAATAGTAGCGGTTAGACGAAGAAGTGCTGGGATTGATACAGCATATACAAAGACAAAAGATGACATAATGAAGGCGATTGATGATGCATGGGAATCATACATAAAAGTCAAGGGGTTGGAGAAGAAGGTTGAGGAAATTAAGAAAAGAGCTCGTGGAGATAGCAAAGCCCGGTGATAGCGGAAGGTTCAATTCATCACAAAGAGAAAACAAGAAATTACACAATATCAATCGTTCAAAGCGAGCCAAAGAACAGTCGAAAACTATATAAATAGGTAGCATCTATTTTTGATGGGGTGAGTGGCATGGTGAAAGTCAGAGAAGCAGGAGGATGAAAAAATTAGGGAAACTGTGGTAAGTGAAGATACATTTGTGGTGACAAAGAGAGGTTTTGTTAAGGCAGCAGAACTTAGCAAGGATGATGAGATATTAACTTTCAATATGGAAACAGGGGAGCTTGAATATCGGAAGCCATTGGGAATAGATTACGAAGGAAAAATTGTGGCGATAAAAACAGAGAACTCTACAATCGCTATAGCGAGGGATGGCAAGATTTCTGTAATTGGTAATAGTTGGTGGAACTGATGCATGGATGAATTGAATAATGCGAGGCTATGTGGGTGGATATATTATCATCATCTGAAGCCCAAGAAGCCAGAGAGTAAGTCAGAGCCAGATAAACCTGAGACAGTGGCAGCAAGAAGGAGAAAGAAAAAGTGGTTAGAGAGGAAGGATAATGAGTAACAGCCGAAAACTATATAAATAGGTAGCATCTATTTTTTGATGTAGATAATGGGGTGAGTGGCATGGTGAAAGTCGAGAAGCAAGAGGATGAAAAATTGAGGAAACTGTTATGGATGAGGAAGAGGAAGTTACAGATGCAGGCACAGAAGCAAATGCTGATGATAAGATTGAAGAGATGATGATGAAGCTTGATGAACTTAGGGAGATGCTTACCGAGCTTGCGGAGGCTGTCAGGGCAAGTGCAGATGCCACGAAGGGACTTAATGAGGTTGTGCAGAAGATGTTGCTGAATAAGGAGATTGAGACTCCAGAGGAAGCGAATGAAGCAGCTCAGAGAGACAGGATGAAGCCGGGTGAGCCAAAACCAGCAGAGAGTGCAGAGGAAGAGGCTGAGGAGATTGTTGAGCCAGAGAGAGTGCAGAGACAGCCAGATTATGAGCTTGAGGGCGAGCCTGTTGAGAAAGAGGTTAAGGAGATAAGGAAGAAAGCAGTTACTCCAAGACCAGAGGTTGAGGTTAAGCATCCTGAGGATGAGGGTGGATTCAATGAGATTCTCAAGGGTGTGTTGGCTGGTAAGATGACGATTGGGGAGATTAATGAAAAGCTTAAGGAAATCATGCTTAAGAGGTGAGATAAATGAGTGTGGGTGTTAGAAAATTAACGGCGTATGACCTTGAGTTGTTCTATCAGGGATTGGCAGGACATCCGTTCCTGTCACTTGGTGACATATACGAGTTCATGAAGGCAGAAGGTGAGGTTAGCACTGCGGTTGGACAGAGTGTATATAATCAGGTCTATGGAGCATTTGTGTGGGCACAGCTTAATCAGGAAGCTAATGCCTTTGGCATGCTACCAAAGACCACATGGGTCAGGAGTGGTTGGCGTGTCAAGACGGACTTTGCTACATCAGCGGACAATCTTGCAATAAGTGAGACGGCAACCCTGCCAAATGCAGTATATCCGAGCATTGCGATTGTTAGGGCATCACCAAAAATGCAGGTTGAGACCTTCGAGGTCAGTGATGTGCTTGAGGCACTTGCAGGAGTTAGCGTTGACGACATTTGGGGCTCAGTGGCTCAGGTTAGGGCAGAAATTGGTGTTGAGTTTGCAAAGATGTTGAACAGACAAATACTTGATAAGAATACTGATTCTGCGGGTGCTGGCAACAGACTTGAGAGTATTGATAGAATTGTTGGTTCATATGATGAATTGATGAATTGCGATGATGTTAATACTGTAAACATATACAATCTTGATAGAGATAGTGGAGCAAGCTGGGCAGATAGTGTTGTGCTTCACAATAATGGCACGACAAGAGATTTGACTGATAGTCTTATTAGGCAGTTGCTTGTTGAAACAAGAAAGAAGGGAGCAAACACAAATGTCCTGCTTACTGGATATGATACTTATGCAAAGATACAGGAGATATATACAACCTTTGTCAGATACAATGATTTGGGCGAGGCAAGAGTGCAGTTTGGACTGAATGGTATTGAGACGGCGGCAGGAGCACAGGTTGGATTCCAAGTGGCAACTCTGTATGGACTGCCTGTCATTCAGAGCGTGGACACTCCAGCAGATACAATTCAGAGGTTATATGCACTTGATACGACTGACACTGAGGGATATGGACTGCCAAGATTGGCAATCAGCACACTCAGGCCTGTTGAGTATTTCGAGACCAGAGAATTCCTGTTGCTGAACAAGTTTGTAATCAAAGGTGCATACAGGTTCGTTGGAGAGACTGTTGCAAGGGGACTTGCCTATCAGGGCAAACTGAGAGACCTTCAGTAATTCCAATATTTTTTAATTGAGAGGTGATAAGAATGGGCATATTTCCAGACATGGTGACAAAGACAAAATTGACGGGCAGTGTTACAGTTACAGTAGTTCCGAGTGATGGGACGAAGACTCAGACAGTTACTCTTGGGGATGCATATCTAATAATTGGTGTGCCGAAGGTGAGCACGTCAACAGCAAATTGTGAGGTTGAGTTAGTGAATGGCGGAGAGAATGAGTTTACAGTAAAGGTAATCAATAATGATATCATGGATGTTGAGGTTGTTGTAGTTGATTACGAGGTTGTTGCTCTAAAGAGTGCATAATTTACTACCCAACAGCCCTCAAACAGGAAAGCGAAAAGCATTTAAGCAATAATGCAGACATTTTAAAGGGGTTAACTCGTTGGAACCCTCGCCCTTCAGCGGGGAGGAGGTCAGTCAAGCATAAAGCTTATATTTTTTAACATCTATTTTTTGATATGACATTGTATGTTACACCGCAAGAGATTAAGGATTGGTTAGGTATATCAAATAGCAACAGGTATAGTGATACATATCTACAAAGTCTAATTGAGATGAAGATGGATTATGTTGATAGAATTACAATGACGACATGGGCGGGTAACAGCAAGCAGGAAGTTCATTATTATGATTTGACGAGGCCAAAGTGGGGTTGGTGGATTTACAGGTTAGGTTTTCCAATATACTTGGGCAGATTATACATTAGGTCAATTGATAAGTTGGAAGTGTATGATGGTGAGACATGGAGGATTGGATAGCAAGTCCGCAGTATGAGGAAGGAAGGCAGAAGGATTATTGGGTTGATTACATCAATGGTGTGGTATATTTGAACAATTTTCTAATACCACAGGCTGGTAAGGAAGTTAAGATTACTTATACATATGGTAGGGATGATATACCGGGGCACATCAAGGAGTTGACGTTGTTGTTGGTTGTCAAGGATTTATTGATGAATGACAGGACACTTTTTGCGTTGGCGGAGGGTGCGTCGGGTGTGACATTACAGGAGCAAATTAGTCATATTAATGACAGAATACATCAATTGGAGGAGATGGTGAGGGCAATAAGTCCTGCCATTGCTGGCATACCTTGATAACGTATGGCAATATCGACGAAAAACAGAAAAGGTTAAATACTCGTAAGTTGTAGTAGGTATTGAGGTGATTAAGATGGAGGAGATGGGAAAGGTGGTGTTGGAGTTTGATGTTGAGAAGGTGGAAGAGGTTGGGCATGGGATTGAGGTAAAGTATTTGAGGCATTTTGGTGAGAGAGTCCCTTATAAGGCAGTGCTGAAGGATGGGCAGTTTGTGGCAATTGTTGGCAGCAGGTATGTGGTTATACCAAACGAGAGAATAATTGAGACAGTCGAGAGAATAGCAAAGGATAGAGGTTATGAGATTGAGAGAATTCAAAAGGACGATGTTCGCAGGGTGCACATATTTGCAAGGGTGGATGATGAGGTTGGATTTGTTGTTCACAACAGCATTGACATGTCAATGTCATTAATGGTTAATCTTGTATTGAAGGTTGGCAATGCAAGAACAATCATCAGGACGAACCTGAACAATGTTTACAGGAAGCATACAAAGAGTGTCGAGCAGCTGGTTGATGAGCTCGACAACATAATAGAGAACGTTGTTGATGGGGCAGCAGAATTCAAGGAGTTTCTGGCAAGGATGAGAAGTGTTAAGGCAAAGGATGTCATTGAGGGGCTTGAGGAGTTGGCAAAGATACTTCCGAAGAAGTATGCAGAACCAGCAGTGGCAAGGGCGAGAATTGGGCTTGATAGGGACATGATAACATTGGGTGACATTTATGAACAGATTGCGAATGAGATTTGGAAGGCAAATGTGGACATGAGAACAAAGTTGCAGAGATACAAGGTGCTCAATGAGGCAATGGCGATGTTAGTTGGGATGGAGGACTTGTTTGCATAATCACAAAATTTATATTTTTAGAGGTAGTAGCGATATTGAGGTGGTGAAGCATGAAGTATGTATTGATTCCGTGTGTGATAAACAAGCCGATTGATAGGGATGTGGCAAGGACGTTTGATGAGAGTGTAAAGATGGTAAAGTTGAGCACGACATTCATAACGAATTACTCAGATGAGGAGCAATTGCAGGATGTGTTTCATGAGATAAGCAAGAATGTTGAGGAATTGGCAAAAGAGTTGACGGATGAGGACGAGGTATATTTATTGTTTGTTGGTAGCAACTATCATATCATGGTTGCAATGATGCAGTTGCAGAAGCATAACATAAAGCATAAGATATTAATATATGAAAAGAAGATTGGTGGTTTATATGTTCCTGTTGAGGTGAAAAGAGATGGTGTTTCAGTTGGATGGTGAAGCATGGAGCGGGTTTGCATACACAGACGGAATGGAACGATTGTATTCAGTGTTGACGGAAGTACGGGTAGCCATGTAGTGTGGAGTGACAAAGATGGCGAATATTGCACATGTGTTAGCTGGAGTGTTAGGAAGAAGTGTAAGCACCTGGATTTGTTGAGGTGTAAGATAATGACTGGGGAAATAAGTATTGATGAAATACTGAATGGGAAGGGTAATGTGAGGAGGTTTCCGTCAAGTCTCAATGCAATAAACACATTGTTTGGCGAGGAAGCATATAACAGCGATGAAATATTTGCAGTATATGGGAAACCAAAGGTTGGTAAGAGTTTACTAATGACGCAGGATGGTTATTATTTGACAACGCAAGGATACAATGTTTTATACATAGATACAGAGGGTAGCAGTGTTGAGTTTTTGAGGAAGTGGATACCAATATTTAAGCAGCGATTTGGTGAGGGCAAGGGCAAGATGTGGTATAACAGTATCAAAACAATTGAGGAGTTGCTTGAGTATGTTGGATTCAGGGCAGTAGTAAAGAGAGTTAGTGCAGGTGGTGGCAAGAAAGCAAACGTTGGCAAGCTTGAATTCAGCATAGTTGAGACGTTGGAAAACAGTGAGTTGAGTAAGTTCATTGAAAAGAACAAGATTGATTTTGTGATTGTTGACAGTATAAGTGCACCATTAAGGAAGTTCACAAGCACGCAGCAAGACCATCCAGCGAAAGCAGATGCAACAGCACATTTGTTCATGGGGTTAATTGATGTAATGGATAAGCATAACGTTGGTGTGGCAGTGACATTACATGCATGTAATGATGATAAGACAGAGGTGTTTGTAAAGGGCAAGGGATTTGTGACATACAAAGATGTTAATGTGGGTGATTATGTGCTTGGCATCAATGAGGAAGGAGATGTGGTGTGGACAAAAGTGCTTGAGAAGTATGTGTATGATTATGATGGAGAGTTGATTCGAATAAAGGGAAAGAGTGCAGATTTCTTAGTAACTGGTAATCACAGAGTGATGTTAGCGGATGGTTCATACATATATGCAGAGATGGTCAATAGACATGGTGTTTTAGTGCCAAAGGCAAGACTTGGAGATAAGCCAGCACAGATAACTATGGATGATATGTTCAAGAGTCCGAGATATGCATTATATGGTTGGTATGTTGCAGAGGGATGTTTGCGTAAACAAGGCAATCACATACATAGCGTTGTATTAACATTAAATGAGAAAGATTTAGAAGTGGTGAAGGCAATACTTGACAGTATTGGCATAAAGTATAGCATATATGAATATGAGTCAAAGGAATATAAGGGTATAAAGTTTAGTGGGAAATACTATCATGTGACAATATTTGATGCAGAATTGTGGAGGGAGTTGGAAAAGTTTGGAAGGAAATCTGATGAGAAGAGAATACCAGAGGAGATAATGATGGCATCAGAAGAAGAGAAGAGGGCATTTCTGTCGGGTTTATTGCATGGAGATGGGCATAAGGCAACTCGAAATAATAATAGGGCATGGCAATTAACAACAGTGTCGAAGAGGCTCGCAGAAGATGTTATGGTGCTTGCAATGAGTTTAGGGTTTGCAGTGGGGATGAGTAATGGAAAGAATAATGGCATTCTTAGCAAGAGAGAGAGATACAGTATATATATCAGGCCAATAAATTATGCATGGGTGGCATTTGCTGGTAAAGAGATGTATAGAGGTAAAATATGGAGTCTTAGGACTGAGACAACAAATTACTTAGTGAGGAGAAACAATAAGATAGCATTCACTGGAAACAGTTGGAATCCTGCTAATCCATATAATATTGGTGCGGCAATGAGAGGTGGTATTGTTGTTCATCACAATTGTAAGAGAGTGATATACGTTGATAGAAGAGAAGCAAATGAGTTCAAGAGTTACAGAAAGTTTTGGTTAGTGAGAGCAGAAGACATTGAGGATTGGAGCAGGGCAACAGTTGGGCAGATAACGGACTTGGGTTATGTGGATGTGACAGATGAGAATATTATCGAGAAGGTGTTTACAGATGGAGAGAAAAAGAAACTTAATTGAATCATTTGAGAGATGGGCAAGGAAGGAAGAGGTTGGCAGAATATTTCCAAGAGAGATAGGCATACCACGAGAGATAGCCAATGATGAGGTTGATTACATTGGTTATGTGACAGGGAGAAACAGGGTTGATTGCTATGCGAGTGTGTTCAGCAATTGGCAAATAATGCGAAGAGAATTTGATACTATATTTTTAGATATTGATGACCATGTGGATGGGTTGAAGGGGGCATACGCAAAGCTACAAGAGGTGGTTGATTTGTTAGATGGGTATGAGTTCAGGTGTTATGCGACGGGCAGGGGATTTCATTTATACTTAGATTTTGACATGACAAACATTGAGGATTTTGGATGGGCAGTGAGGGTGTGGGCGAAGGAGAAGGGCATATTGGATTATGTTGACAGTGCGGTGCTTGGTGACATAAGGAGAATGGCAAGATTGCCAGAGACGGTTAACAGTGCAGCAGGTTTGGAGTGTGTAGAAATTAATGTGTCAAGTGATTACAATAGTATAAAGGAAGCGATGAAGAATGGGATTTCAACTATTGTAGAGGTGGGCAAAAATAGTGGGTTGGGCAATGAATTGTTGCAGTGCGAGAAGAAACACAAGGGAAGAAAGAAGAAAGTTAGGAAGAATTATGCATTAACATTTGATTTGAAGGATATGCCACCATGTATGAAGGAGGGTATTAACAGGTTGTTTGCAACTGGTGAGTTGGAGCATTTTTGGCGTGTTGCGTTGGCAATATTTTTGTTGAAGGTTTGGGGTTTTGATAAGACAAAAGAGTTGTTTAGGACGACAGCATCTGATTTTAATGAGGGCAAGACGGATTATCAATTGAGATATATCAAAAACAGGGGATTTTATACATATAGTTGCAAGAAGTTAAAGATGATGGGCATTTGCAGTTTTAGTGACCTGAAGGATTGTCCGTTTTACTTGGCAAGCAATGGCTGGATTGAGAACATAATTAAAGAGGTGAAAGAATGATAACAGGGAAGGCAAGAGCAATGTTTAGGGATAGTAAGACGTATGTGTTTGGTATTCACGATGGCAAGTTGAAGGCAGTGGACACTGGGGTAATACCATATTTCTTTGTCAAAGAGGTTTACAGGGATAAGGTTGAGAAGTTTAAAGAAGTGTCAGATGTTGTGGAAACAGATTTGAAATATAGGAATGAGTATGGCAGAGAGTTTAGAGTTGTTAGAGTTGAATGTCCGAGAAGTAATGATGTTAGCAAGGTTAGGTCAATGTTGGAGAAAAAGGGTATTGAAACATATGAGGCTGACATTTTGTATCATAGAAGGAATTTGATTGATAAGGCGATTGAGGTTGATTATAGCACAAGTGCATGTTATTTAGACATTGAGTTGGATGATAGTCATGGATTTCCTAAGGAGTATGGAGCAACAGAGATTGTGAGTGTTGCAGTGTATGACCAGCGGGGCAATGGTGAGTGGTTTTATATTGGTGATTATGATAGTGAGCGAGAGTTTTTGGAAGTTGTTGTTTCACATTTGCAAGATAATGAGAAGACGATAATGTGTGGTTGGAATGTTAAGTTTGATTATATGCATTTGAAGGAAAGATGTGAGAGGTTGGGTGTTGAGAATAAGATATGGTTAGGGTTTAGCACATTTTACGATTTGTATGGCGAATACAAGTCACAGATAAAAGGATTGGAGAGCTACACACTTGAGGAAGTTAGTGATTATGAAGGGTTCAGGAAGAAGCATAGAGATAAGGCAATACATGAGATGACAAGGCAGGAGTTGGAAGAGTATAACATGTATGATGCAGAGTTGTGTTATTTGATAGACAAGAAGTATGGATTTTTGAGTTGCAAGCGGAGATAGCAAGAGAAGTTAATACAATATTTGATGAATCATCACCTGTTGTGATGGCAGATGTTTTAGTGATAAGGAGATTGCGAGAGTTGGGATATGTGGCAAAGAATTCAGGTGTTGTTGGCAATGAGCAAAGCTATAGAGGAGCATTTGTCAAAGAGCCGATTGCGGGAGTGCATAGGTATGTAGGTTATTTTGATTTTGCGTCGATGTATCCAAACATAATCATACACAACAGAATTGACATTGACGGATTTGATGGTGAAGTTGTGCCAGCAATATTGAGGAAGTTTCTGGATTTGAGGGCAGAATACAAGGGATTGTATAAGCAGAAGGGTGACAAGAAGTATGATGTGAAGCAGAAAGTGTTCAAGGTGCTTGCGAATTCAATGTATGGTGTGTTTGGCAATAAGTATTGGAGATACAAGAATTACAAGAAGGCAGAGACAGTGACAGGGAAGGGTAGAGAGTTATTCAAAAGGTTAGAGGATTTTGTTGAGCAATATGGATTGCAAGTTGTGTATGGTGATACTGATGCAGTATTTGTTAAGTTGGATAAGGCAAAGAATGTTGAAGCATTTGCAAAGTTGATAGAGGATGAGATAAATGATGTGTTAGCACCGTTCAGTGTCAAGCTTGAAGCAATATTTGACAAAATCATATTTTTCAGTGCGGGCAATAAGGCAGTTAAGAAGCGATATGTTGGCATGACAATTGATGGTGATTGGGTTTGGAGAGGTGTAGAGAAGAGAAGGTCTGATTGGTGTAGGTTGGCGAAGGTTGTGCAGGAAGAGGTGGTTAAGATGATATTGGTTGAAGGTAAAGGAAAGGATGAAGTGTATGAATATTTAGCAGACATAAAGAAGAGATTGTTTGAGGGAGAGTTTGACGAGATGTTAGTGGTGGCAAAAAGTTACAAGGATTTGGAAGAATACAAAACAAATCAGCCACATGTTAGGGCATTGAGGAAAGCACTTGAGAAGAACATACCGTTACAAGGCAAAATCAGTTATGTGTGGGTCGGTGATGATGTAGAGCCATTAGGTGGCAGCAATTCGATAGAAAAGTTTAAAAGAAGGTTGAATTATACGTATTATTGGAGTAATGTCATCTACCACCCGTCAAAAGAATAATTGAGGCGGTGTGGGGTAGTAGGCAACAAAAGTTGTGGGGGTGAAAAAATGGAGGATGGAAATGTGGAGTTGTATAGATATGACGATAGGTCAGGTAGGTGGAAAAGAGTGAGAATAAATACGGACGACAAGGGGAATGTGTTTTTTAGTGCAGAGGAGGGCACAAAGGGACAGAAAGACACGAGAAGAATAGCTATAAAGTTGTCAAAGGAAGAGATTGCATATTTGGCGGTTAGGTTGTGGAAGATGGTGTAAAGTTGGAAGGTGTTAAGATGACAGAAGGAGTTCCAGATGAGGTAATTAAGGAGTGGGCAAAGAAGCATTATCCAGAATATGCAGACAATCTGAAGGTGATGAGAATTTTGTATGAGCGGGCACATGGTAGAGGAGTTAAAGCGAGTTACAGTGGTTATGAAGCAAAGGACATTAGTGAGGTCAATGAGGGGGAGTTTGTAGAGGTCAAGGGAGTTGTATTTGATGAGGTCAGAATAATTAAGTATGATGGATGCCCAGAATGTTATAGGAAGGAGTGTAATTGTGGCAAAGGAAAGGTCACATATTACAGACCAATATTGAGGATAGCAGATAAGACAGGTGACGTAATGGTTGCATTGCCGTTTGCGACAGAGATGCATGATGTCAAGATTGGCGATGAAATAGTTGTTAAGGGGCGGGTCAAGAGATGGAAGGATGTGTATGAGATAAACGTGCGAGAGTATGAGGTTGTGAAAAAGAAGGATGAGGCTAATCAGGAAGCAATTGAGGAAGCATTAAGGGCATTAGACAGTGCTGGTGAGATGGAAAAAGGAGCGTTCATTAAGTATATTGACAGGAAATGGGGATTGACATGGGACGATATTAAGGGTAGAGTTGATGTATTGCGATATGGTAAAGAGGAATGGGTGAGGGTTAGAGAATGAAGCTCGAAGACAAACTCAAATTTTTATTTTTGAAGGCGGTGCTTGAAGACATGGATGAGGACAGGGGGGACAGTGTGCATGTTACGGAGATAGTATATGATTGTTTGAGGAAGCCATACTATGACAGGTTGTTGAAGGAGAAGTTGGCGAGTATTGATGATGATATATCACCAAAGGGGTTGAGTGAGGACACAATACTCACATTTTGGATAGGCAAGAAGTTGCATGAGATGCCAATTAGTAATTTCACTGTTGGCGATGTGTTGGCACATGAGTTACCTGTTGGGTTGGAGGATTATGATGTTGTTGGGTCAATTGATGAGATAGTTGAACTCGATGGTAACATTATCATAGTTGACAAGAAGACGACACGCAGGCCAGTTAGCAGTCCGTATAGTCATCACATTAAGCAGGTTGAGATGTATTCAGTGTTATTGAATGAGACTTATGGCATTAGGGCAAACATGGGAGCAATAATCTATATTGATGTGTCAAACAAGAAAGTGCAAGTTTATACCTTCAGGTTGGGACATAATTATGATAGTGTGTCGAGGGAGATTAAGACAAAGGCGATGGCATTGAAAAGGGCAATTGAGAAGAAGGAGTTACCACCTGCAAATGTAAGTTGGTTATGTAATTATTGTGCTTGGTTTGAGAGATGTATAAGGGATGGGTGGTGATGGGATGTTGGTTGGGTTTGTTGGTGCGAGTGGTAGTGGTAAGACAACGTTGGTTAATGAGTGTGCACGGAGATTGAAGAAATTGGGTTATAATGTTGGTGTTGTAAATGAAGTGGTAAGAGAGGTGTTCAAGGAGTTTCAGGAAGCATATGGATTCAACAGTTTGATGGAGATTAGAAATAGTGACATGTTGTTGGAGTTTCAGAAGTCATGTTTGATAAGGCAAATATTGAAAGAGGACGTGGCGGTGAGAAAGCATGACATAGTGTTGACAGATAGGACGGTGTATGACAATATATTTTATACATTGTTTTGGCAGAAAGGTGACATTGAGGGCATGAAGGAGTATATTACTCTGTCAGATGTTGTCAGGATGCGGGACAGGTATGATTTAATATTTTTATGTGAGCCGATTGATGACAATGTTGATGATGGGTTCAGGACAGTGGATGTGACATACAGGGAAGTGCAGCATGCGATTATATCAATGATATTGCCAAAGTTCATATATGTGCCAGCATGGAAGGGTTTGAAGGGAAGAGTTGATTTTGTGTTAAACAAAATGCTTGAGGTGATTGAGTGATATTAGCAGATATTTATGAGCCAGATGAGTTGAAGCAGATAGCAGATGATGTTGAGGATTTGGGATTTGATTATTTGGTAGTTGGTGTTGAAAAGACTTATGTTATTGAACGCAAGAGCATTGTTGATTTGTTAGGCAGTATCAGAGGGAAGTCGGGGCAGGACAAAGTAAAGAATAGATTTGTTGAGCAGTTGAGACGTATAATTTTGGTTTGTGAGGATTTGAGAAAGGAAGGCAATGATGCAATACCAATATTGATTGTTGAGGGCAATCATTTCAAGAGGTATAAAGCAAGATATGCGAGAATGACACCACCGCAGTGGATGGGTATTCAAGCGAAGGTGGCAGAAATGGGTATAGGTTTAATCAGAACGTGGAGTATGGACGAGACAAAGATTGCTTTACATGTGTTGAACAAGAGAGCTGGTAAAGGGGATGTGGAGATACCGCAGTTGGCAATAAATAAGGGGCTGAGGGATGTAAGAGTTGAAGCGGCGAATGTGTTGATGGCAATATCAGGTATTGGTGAGAAAACAGCGACGAGGTTGTTGAATAGGTTTGGGAGTGTTGAGCGAGTGTTAATGGCGAGTGAGGACGAATTAATGAATGTTGTGAGTGAAAAGATAGCAAAGCATATAAAGGAAGTCATTAGATATAGATACAACAACACAAAGCGGTTAGGGGGTGATTGAATGAAGATTGAGAAGATGAGGTTGAGGGATTTGCAGAAGGCAGAATATAATCCACGTAGGATGAGTGAGGAGATGAAGGAGAAGTTGAAGAAGAGCATTGAAGAGTTTGGATATGTTGAGCCAATTGTGTGGAATGCGAGGACGGGTAGAATAGTTGGTGGACACCAGAGATATGATGCCCTAATGGATTTATATGGCGAGGATTATGAGGTTGAGGTTGTTGTAGTCGATTTGAGTGAAGATGATGAGAAGGTTTTGAATATAGCATTGAATGCAATTAGGGGCGATTGGGATATGTCAAAGTTAAGACAAGTGTTTGAGGAGTTGAGCATTGATGAGATTGAAGATTTGGGATTTGATGAAGCAGAGGTTGAGAAGATACTCAAGAGGATAGAGAAGGAAGCAAAAGTACCAGCAAAGAAGTATAAGTTGGAGATTGTGTTTGATGATGAATTTGATTATAACGAAGTAAAGAGCGTGTTAGTAGCATGGTCAGAAGTTTATGGGTCTTATGCAGATGCGTTGTATGCAATGTTGCTCAAGCTTGAGAGGGGTGGTGATGAATGAAAGCGACAGATGTGCAGGTTGGTGGTGACCACTATAAGAAATTTAAGATTCAACCGATTGAGTTCATTGTGAAGAACGGATTGGGATACATTGAGGGCAATGTGATAAAGTATATCTGTAGGCATAGGTATAAGGGTGGCAAGGAAGATTTGGAGAAGGCAAAGCATTGTATTGATTTGTTAATTCAGTTGGAGTATGGCGAGGGGGGTGATGGGGAATGAGGATAGTGAAAAAGAAGATTGGGGATTTGTTTGAAGCTCCGTATAATCCAAGAAAAATATCGAGAAAGAAGTTGGACAAATTAAAGAAGAGCATAGAGGAGTTTGGTTATATTGTGCCAATCATTTGGAATAAGAGAACGGGGCATGTGGTTGGTGGAAATCAGAGATTGAAGGCGTTGAGAATACTTTATGGTAGGCAGCACGAGGTTGAGGTTGTTGAGATAGATGTTGACATCGAGACAGAAAAGAAGTTGGCGATAGCATTGAACAAGATTGAGGGCGAGTGGGATTATGATAAATTGAAGGATATACTTGAGGAAATTGATGAGTATGGAAAGATAGAGCTGACAGGGTTTGACAAAGGAGATGTTGACATACCGACGTTTGGCACAGATGAAGGGTTTGAGATTGGTGTTAATACAGTGAGTTACGATACGTCAATATTCAGGTTGGTGATTGATTTTGATGATATGAATAAGTATGAATTTGTTAAAGGGAAGTTCAAGGAGTTGAAGGCAAAGCATGGGCTGAGGAATAATGCAGAAGTGCTAAAGTTTGTGTGCAGAGAGGTGGAGAGAGATGGCTAAGATGGTGTTGTTGAATTGGGTGATGATTAGTCAACAGAATTTTGATTATGATAGTAATTTTGTAGTGTTAAAGAACTTTGTAGAGGGCATGAGGAAGGATGGTAGGGCAATAGTAGTGGCAACCATGCCGAAGGGTGCACGGTTATACACATCAAGTGTGTTTGAGGAGAACAAGGACATTTTAATACCAGTTAGCATACCGTTTCCATCAGGCAAGAAGCACCAGAATGGGTGGTTTGATAGTAAGTTGTTCTATGATTTGTTAGAGCATTTTGGAGTGTGTGTGGTGTTCAATCACATACCAGAGTTGGCAATATTAATGAGAAATGCCATGTTGGGCTATGACTATGAGAAGATGATAATGGGCACGTTCTATCATTGGACAATACATCCGACATTGGGAGATTTTGAATACAATGTGTTTATTCAGCTTAGGGATTTGGAGATATTGGGTGCGAAGTGGAGTGACATATTGTTCTTTAACAGCGAATATAACAA
>LZQN01000076.1_pt1 | contig 24028 bp, 27 predicted proteins | sample 768531 | NCBI WGS metagenome assembly LZQN01 (sample SAMN05207080, study PRJNA324506) | oil field metagenome | isolation source: sample BH-FW-7 from oil reservoir | place: India: Bombay High | collected 2015-12-02
AATTCATTTTCTTTTATTCTCTTTATCCATTTGCCTGTTAGATTTGACAAAGTTTCGGCAATATCTATATTCGGATAAAGTTTTGATAAATCCACTTTTCATGCTTATCCCGCGAGACAATTTTCTACTCCCACCAAATCAATGGCTTAATGAGTTTATAATCCAAGTCTTTTGTGTTTATCTTTGTTCCGTCTTCAAACTCTAATTCATTTTCTTTTATTCTCTTTATCCATTTGCCTGTTAGATTTGACAAAGTTTCGGCAATATCTATATTCGGATAAAGTTTTGATAAATCCACTTTTACTTTGTCTTTCTCGTAATCAATCTCCAATACTTTAAGCATTTTTTCGTCTTTTAAGAAAACATACTCTTGATAAGGACTCTTCCCAGGCCTGGTAAATAAATCTCCATCTTCATATTTGCAATTCGCCAGCGCTTCTTCATATTGCTCAAGTTCGTAGTATTTGAAGAAACCGCCGCCTTGCCAGTTAACATCTTTTGATAAATGAGGTCGTCTTTCTAATTCTCCAAAATTTATATTTTTATCACCAGCTAAAACCAACTTCATGCGCCCTTTAACGCCTAATTTTTTCACACCTTCAGAATAATAAATTTCTTCAAAATGAGATCCCATTTCTATACCAACCCATTTCCTATTTAACTTATGAGCGACTGCGGTTGTAGTACCTATACCTAAAAATAATCCAGAACAATGGAGCCCGGTTCAGAAGAAGACTGAATAATTCTTCGCAATAAATTCTCTGGTTTTTGTGAGGAGGTAAAGCTGAAACTTTCACTAACTCTCATTTCAGATTGCGTAAATGAAAAATATCATTCCATATATCGCCAACAGGAAACACTTTTTCATCCACCTTTATTTCTTGCATCTCAAAAGAACCGTTAACCCATTTTTCAATTTTAAAAATAAAGTCAGAAATTTTTTTCGGAGAAGAAATTTTTGGGAACGCTATTAAATCCAGCCAACCGATATTTAGGTTAGTTTTATTTCTATTTGGTTTCCATAATTTTCTAAACAGATAGTCCTCATTTCGGCAATAAAATAAAGTTTGATGTTTCAATTGAAAATTGTCACCGAAACTTTTGTATCCAAATAAATCAGCTTCAATATCTTTTGTTGCATTTGTGTCAAAAACTACTTCGGTAATCTGTGAAAATTTTTCCTTTATTAGTTCTTTAGCGAAGACATTGGCATTATCATCCATATGTAACCAATAAGTACCATTTCCTTTTAATAGTCGAAGCCCGGCATTTATTCTATCTTTCATTAGGCTCAACCAGCTTGAATCTTGAAATCTATCTACATAAGGAAAATCCTCTCCTGTATTAAACGGTGGGTCAATGTAAATTGTCTGCACTTTTTCTTTAAATTTCGGCAGGATTGTGTTTAGCGCCTGATAGTTTTCGCTTTTTATGAGCCAGCCGTCTAAAGATTTGTCTAAATCATCAAACTGGGCTAAAATTTCAAGTTCCAAATCCTTGAAATACTTGGTATCAATTGGTAGGTGTTCGTATTTTTTCGCTAAATGTTTTCCTGTTAAATCAACTTCAAAAACATCTTTTTCGTTAAAGTTTTCATCGACAATCCCAAGCTCCTGCCATTCTTTTATTTGCTCTTTAATATTTTGATGTTGGAAAATTTTTTCTATCAATGTTATATCGGCAATCCTATCCAGAGTAATCACATAGTTTGAGTTTTTAACAAACTTGGGCTTGTTCCAGATTTTTACTAGTTCATCTTCAAACTGGGAGATAAAGTCAATGATTTTGAAGGCAATATCTTTGAGAATTTGTAGCTGATTAACTCTATCTGCGCTCCATTCTTTGGCTCCTTCCCAGAAATACTGATAACTCCAGAGTTTAAATTGCTCTTGTAAAAATGCTTTGGCGTTTTTGTTGATGAAGAAATCAACCTCGCTTTGCTTTTCAAAAACCCTAAAAGCGCGTTCCAATTGCTCTTCGGTTATGGCAATTCCTTTTTTCTTTATTGCTTTTAATATCTCATCTTCTTTTGTTTTTGTGCCTCTTTCTGAGTAATGAACATCAAAAACAATAGTGCCATCATCATTGACTTTGTTTAATTCAAAAACAAGCGAGCGTTTTTCATTGGCTTTTTTATGTTCAAGTTTTGAAACATCAAAGAAGAATTTAAACCCATCCGATTCTATCTCCAAGCTTCTAAAAATCCGGTCAGTTTTGACATAGTAGAGCATCTGCGTCTTCCAGAAAAGAATGACATCTTTTTCATCAGTATAACTTTTACGTTAATATTGTTATGAAATGGCGTTGAATCAAAATAGATTGAGCCGCTTTCTGTAAAGTATCGGCTGAAAAAAGAATAGAGTTTGTCAAAAAGTTCATCCCTAAATTTTGGATGTTTTTCCAAGGCTGTTTCAATATCTTTTTTGAGAATTTCTTCAATTTTGCGATAGTAATTTGATTTTATTCTCATCAAATTGACAAAACCGCCTTGTCCTTCAATTTTAGCACCAATGAATACATCTTGCAGTGCTTGATAGAATTTTTGTTCTTTGGTCATTATTTTGTTTAACATTATATAATCGTCTTCATATAATCGTCCTCCAAATAGATAACTAAAATTATCTTTAAATTATCTTTAAATTATCTTTATAATGCACAATCTAATTTATTTTGTCCATAAATGTCCATAAAAATCAAATTGTTTCCGGAAAAAATTGGAACGAACCACCGCCTGCTGGACAGAAAACTGATTTTTGATTTTGTCCGCCCTTTTGATTTAATTCCAAAATATAAGGAAATTTGCGAAGCGAGCCGAGCCGAAGACAAGGCGAGCGAGCAACAAAACGCCTCTAAATTTGAAAAAAGTTTAATCTGGTCGGGATGCCGAGATTCGAACTCGGGCTACATGCTCCCAAAGCATGCGTGCTGCCACTACACCACATCCCGATTTTTGCAAAACAATGTTGAGGAGTATTTTAAAATCGGTTAAATTCTATTATTTTTATCCCCAAAAGTCAATCTCAAAAGACAGCCAACGGCCCTTTTTGGCCACTGGAAAAGGTGGACTTTTGGTTTTTTTTGTGCTACTATTGTTATGTTAAGAAAGCTAACAAACAAAAAACAAATGATTATCACTTGGTACGGCCACGCTTGCTTTAAAATTCAAACCAAACCCCAAAGAGGCTCCCAATTTGATGAAGTGGTGATTTTCACTGATCCTTTTGATAAGTCTATTGGCCTTCGTCCACCCCAAGGAAATGCTGATATTGTCACCATTTCTCACACCCACTATGACCACAACAACACCCAATCGCTCAAAGGCAATCCCTTAGTAATAGACGCCCCAGGAGAATATTCCATCAAAAACATTCCCATTGAAGGAATTGATTCCTTTCATGACAATCAAAATGGCGCTCTCCGCGGCAGAAACACCATCTTTGTCTTGGAAAGCGAAGATATCAGAGTTTGTCACTTGGGAGACCTCGGTCACATTTTGAATGAAAAACAACTGGAAAAAATAGGCGAGGTGGATGTTCTTTTGGTCCCAGTTGGCGGAAAATACACCCTTGGCGCCAAAGAGGCTGAGGAAGTAGTTGCCCAAATTGAACCCAAAATTATTGTGCCTATGCACTACAAGACAGCTGGTCTCAATCTTGACATTGATGACGAAAAAGAATTTTGTTCTCGAATGGGAGCCAAATCAAACGGACGAGAGGCCAAGTTGGTTCTCAAAAAGAAAGACCTGGAAGAAGTAGAGAATAAATTAGTTTTATTGGAAATTGCCAACTCCTAAAAAACCACAGCGAAGGATAAAGCCAAAACAAACAAACTGCCCCAAATATTCCATCTGGTCAAACTTAACAACACAAAATCAGAATGTTGGAAAAATTGAACCAAAAACCAGAAAGCTATCGCCGCAGAGTTGCTTTTTTTGCAACCTGCTTGGCTGGATTGTTTATTGTGACTGTTTGGGCAATTATCACTCAAGAAAAGATGTCTCGGACACTAGATAATCTTTTTCCTCAAAATAAAGAAAATGCTTTGGGCGAAGAAGATGCCAATTTTGAAAAAGTTCTAGAAAAAGCCCTGGAAGAAAACGCTGAATTCCCCACTGAAGCCCAAAAGAAACAAATACCAGAACAGGAAGAGACAGAAAAAGATGAGAGGAATTATTCTGAAAATCAAACAAGCAAAGAAGCTAAGGAAAGTTTGTCAAATGAAAATGCCACTGTTTTTGACGACGCCAAAGAAAAAACCGGAACAGCAAGCGAAATAGAAGAAAACACAGAAGAAGAGCCCAAAAATTAGCCAAAATTTTAGTTTAAAAGGAGTCAATTCAAAAAAATTATTTCAAAATATCCTGCCAGCCAAACCCCGAATCCCAAACCGAAAAATAAAATACCATACTCTCAAATTTTATTTATTTTCAGATAATTTTTTTAAAAAAATAGTCAATAACGTTAACACTCAAACCCAAAAAGGGTAAGTTTTAAGATTTATTTTTAACTGAAATCAAAAATGAAAAAGGAAGAAGAAAACAAGATTGGAAAAATTGTTGCTCTGCCCATAACTCAAGAGGTGGAAAATTCCTACCTTTCCTATGCTATGAGCGTAATTGTCTCTCGCGCCTTGCCTGATGTAAGAGACGGCTTAAAACCTGTCCAGCGCCGCATTCTCTATTCAATGTGGTCATTGGGCTTGAAGCATAGCGCCAAGTTCAGAAAATCTGCCACGGTGGTGGGAGAAGTGCTGGGAAAATTTCACCCTCATGGAGACGCTGCAGTTTATGAAACAATGGTGAGAATGGCTCAAGACTTTTCTCTGCGCTATCCCCTGGTGGATGGTCAAGGAAACTTTGGTTCAATGGATGGTGACAGCGCCGCTGCTATGCGCTACACCGAAGCAAGATTGGCGGCTATTGCGGAGGAAATGCTTTTTGATATTGAAAAAGAAACAGTTGACTGGACTGATAACTATGACGGTACTCGTAAAGAACCCAAATTTCTTCCCGCTAAACTACCTCAGCTTCTGCTCAATGGAACAATGGGAATTGCTGTTGGAATGGCCACAAACATTCCTCCTCACAATTTAACTGAAGTGGTTGATGCAGTTTGTTACTTGATTGACAATCCCCACTCTTCAATTGAAGAACTGGTGAAAAATTGCATTAAAGGGCCAGATTTCCCCACTGGAGGAATAATTTACAATCAAAAAGATATCATTGAAGCCTATTCAACTGGTCGAGGAAAAATTATCACTCGCGCCAAAGCTGATATTGTGGAATCAAAGAAAGGAAAGTTTGAAATCGTGGTTTCTGAAATCACCTACCAAACCAACAAAGCAACTCTCATCCAAAAAATCGCCCAACTAGTAAAAGATGGAAAAATTCAAGGAATTAAAGACATCCGAGACGAATCAGACAAAGATGGCGTTCGCATTGTGATTGAATTGAAAAAAGACGCTTTTCCCAAAAAAATCCTCAACAAGCTTTATAGCGCCACTGAACTTCAAAAGGCTTTTCATTTTAATATGCTGCTTTGGTGGACGGAATTGAGCCTCGTGTTTTGAATTTAAAATCAATTATTGAATACTACATCACCCATCGCCAAAAAGTAGTCACTCGCCGCACCCAATTTGAACTTAAAAAAGCCAAAGAAAGAGCCCACATTTTGGAGGGCTTGAAAAAAGCCCTGGATCACATCAATCAAGTCATTGAAACCATTAAAAAATCAGCTGACCGTGAAAAAGCCCACCACAACTTGATTTTAAAATTTGGCTTTTCGGAAAAACAAGCCACAGCAATTTTGGAAATGAAGCTCCAAACCCTGGCCGGACTAGAAAGAAAAAAGATTGAAGACGAGCTGGAAGAAAAATTAAAACTAATTGCCAAATTGGAAGCCATCTTAAAGGATCCCAAAAAAATTCTCAAAATCATCAAAGAAGAACTTTTAGAATTGAAAGAAAAGTATCAAGATAAAAGAAGAACAAAAGTTCTCAAAGGCGCCGTGGGAGATTTTTCCCAAGAGGATCTTATTCCCAATGAAGAGGCTATTATTATTATGTCTGAAGACGGCTATATAAAAAGGCTTTCTCCCAATGCCATTCGCACTCAAAAAAGAGGCGGCAAGGGCGTGATTGGCAGCCTCATAAAAGAAGGAGATCAAATTGACAAAGTTGTTAGCGCTATGACCCATGACAACCTTTTGTTTTTCACTGACACTGGAAAGGTTTTCCAAATCAAAGCCCACGAAATCCCTGAATCTTCCCGCACTTCAAAAGGAACAGCGGTTGTCAATTTTCTTCAAATTGCCCCCAACGAAAAAATCACTTCTTTAGTGGCTATCCCAAAAGATTCTTCCGCTAGATACCTTGTCATGCAAACCCGCATGGGAAAAATCAAGAAAACTCCTTTGGCTGATTTTGAAACTGTTCGCCGCAATGGTTGATTGCCATCAAGCTTGAAAAAGGTGACTCTTTGGAATGGGCTGGAATAACTTCTGGGAAAGATGAAATTATTATCATCACTCAAGAAGGCCAATCTATTCGCTTTAAAGAATCTAATATCCGCCCTATGGGAAGAGGCGCCAGCGGAGTAAGAGCTATTCGCCTAAAAGGAGAAGATCAAGTAGCTGGAATGGGCATAATCAAGGCTCAATCAAAAGAAGCCCAGCTTCTGGTGGTTACTGAAAAGGGCTTCGGAAAAAGAACCTCCCTTTTAAGGTACAAAACCCAATCCCGAGGAGGTTCTGGCATCAAAGCAGCCAAAATCACCGCTAAAACTGGAAAGCTGGTTTCTTGCCATGTCCTGGAAGAGCTAGAAGATCTTGATTTAGTGGTTAGCTCCAATAAGGGCCAGCTTATTCGCACCCCCCTAAAAAACATTTCTATTTTGGGAAGAGCCACCCAGGGAGTCAAAATAATGCGGCTCAAAAGCGGAGAAATAATTGCCGCCACGGCCATTTTGGAATAACGGCTGCTTTGCTCCTGCCGCATTGAATGAAATTATTGCTTATTTAAACAAAAAAGCCAGCTTTGAGAGCTTGAAAAATTTTCAAGCTCTCAAAAGTTCCAATGATGGGCCTGTTTTTTTGTTTATTTTTTGAAGCCGTTTTTTTGATAATTTAATGGCTTCCCCTTTTAAAAACCAAAGCTAAAAATTTTTTTGGCTTTCCTTGGTTTTGGATTTTTGCAATTGCTTTTTTGGCCTGGTTGGATTGTTTTTTATTTTGTTGGTTTTTGTGGTATAATTCCTTCAGACTTTAACTGCCTCAAAAAAACAAAAAAATGTTCAAAAATAAAAACAAGAATAAAAAAATTTTTTCATTTTTTGCTTTTAGTCTTGGTGGCCTTCTTTCCCCTAATTTTGTCCGGTTGCATCAAAAAGCAAAATCCCATTAAATACCAAATGAGCTTGGAGATTTGGGGCGTTTTTGACGAATCAGAAGTCATTGAAAAACTTGTCCGAGACTACCGACGAGCCAACCCTCAAATAAGGGAAATTCGCTACAAAAGGATCTCGCTTAATCCTGTAGAATATGAAAAAGAGCTTCTGGACGCCCTTGCTAGTGGAAAAGGGCCTGACATCTTCTATTTCCATAACACTTGGCTTCCTAAACACAAAGACAAAATTGCCCCCTTTCCTGATTCCCAAAACTACATCCAACACTTTAAGGAAACTTTTGTCGATGTAGCTTTTAATGATTTTGTTGAAGAAAATGAAGTTTATGCTCTTCCTCTTTACTGTGACACCCTGGGACTCTATTACAATAAAGACCTTCTTAGCCAAGCCGGCATAACAACTCCCCCAAAAACCTGGGATGAACTAATCAATCAAGTAAAGCTCCTTACCAAGCTTGATGAATTTGGCAACATCAAACAAGCCGCCATTGCCATGGGAAGATCAAAAGATCCCGGCGGAATTAATCGAGCGGGAGATATTCTGGCTCTGCTTATGCTTCAAGGCGGAAACTCCATTGTTGATGAAAGGGGTTATCCTGTTTTTGACCGCTCCAGCTTTGAAAAAGTCCGCCCAGGCCAGAGCGCCTTGGAATTCTACACCAGCTTCGCCCAAGGCAGTTCGGATCTTTATACTTGGAATTCCAAAATGGACTATTCCATTGACAGCTTTCGCTATGGAAAAACGGCTATGATGATAAATTATTCCTACTGGATTAGTCGGCTCAAAAAACTTGACCCCAAGCTTAATTTTGAAGTTTCCGCTGTGCCTCAAGTTGATCTTGAAAATAAAGTTAATTTTGCTAACTATTGGGGACTAGCAGTCGTAAAAAACAAAATTCTCACCGGAGAAAATGGGGAGAAAGTCACCTACACCAACAATGACAGAATCAATGAAGCTTGGAAGTTGGTGCGTTATCTAACTGACAAACCAGTTGCCTCCCAGATTGATCCCAACGCTGACTATCTTGCCAGCACTCTTAAGCCAGCCGCTCGTAGAGATCTCATTGAAAAACAAAAAAATGAACCCTCTTTGGGCGTTTTTGCTGTTCAAAATCTAACCGCCCAAAGCTTTCGCCAACCTGACAGTTTTGCTGTAGATGAAATTTTTGAAACAATGATTGACAGTGTAGCAAGTGGAAAAATGACACCCAGAAATGCCACTGAAGTTGCCATCAGCCAATTTCGAGCTCTAGTTGCAAAATAAAATCAATCTCAAAAAAACTGGAGCTGTAACTGGCCAAGCGCGCAATCTGGTTTGAAATCTGGTGATGATTTAGGCTCTTGCGGCTTTTAGAAAATTTTCCTTTTTTAATGCCACTATCAAAATAAATAAAGGAGTTCTATATGAAAAATAAAAAATTTATTTTCATCTTGCTGATTTTGGCTTTGGGCTTCTTTTGGCAAACAGCTAAAACCAAAACAGCTTTGGCTGACAGTTGCGCCAGCTTGGGCGGAGTTTGCACTGATTTCTGCGATCCTTCAGATATAATTGACAGCGCTGATGACTGTCCTATGCCAGGTTTGGCTACTTCAGTTTGCTGTGCGGTAAGCTCTGGTTCTAGTTCATCTAGCTCTAGCTCATCTGGTTCATCCAGCACTAGCGGCGGCACTAGCGGCGGCACTAGCGGCGGCACTGCTTGCCTGATTCTGAAACCCCAAATGAAGGCATCTTGGGGGATTTTTGTTTTTTAATAAGTCATTAGTTCCTTGCGGCAGAAAATGCGATGTGGCAACTACTTCCTATAACGAATCTGATCCTTGCACTCTCTGTCACTTGATTATCCTTTTCAAGAATATCTATGACCTGTTTTTCTCCCTTTTAATTATTGCTTCTTTGGTTATTTTGACCATTGCTGGAGTGATTTATGTTGTATCAGCTGACAATCCCAATCTCAAAGCCCAAGCCAAAACAATGATCACTAAAACCCTGACTGGTTTTGGAATTTTTCTTTTGTCCTGGCTGCTTGTTTTCACCATTTTAAAATTCATTTCCGCCAATACCAGCTTTTTGGGCACTGGGTCTAATTGGTTTGAATTTGAATGCAGCACCGATAGCCATTTTAAGGGGCAAACTGGAGAACTCTATGATCTTTCAACCACCCCTGAAAGCACTCCTACTGTTCCTGTAACCGCCATCACTCCCGGCGACGGCACTTATTACACCTTTCAACCAGGCATAGCTCCTCAAATAAATGACGCCTCCCCAGAATTAATAGATTTCTTGTCTTGCATGAAAGACAAACTGCCTCAAGCAGCCAAAGAAATAAGTTCTATTTCTGATTCAGCTGGGATTGATCGTTGCGTTTTAAGCTATAGTCATCCTCCTTGCGCCCACTCTCAATATTCTTGCCACTATGGCGGGAAAACTTGCCGAGGTGACGATGTGGGAGAAACCAAATCCTATGCCGTTGACTTTGGCAATGAAAAATATTTTAATGAAATTTATTACGCCGCCAAAGATTGTAATCCCGGTGCCTATGTTTTGAATGAAGGCAACCATATTCATGTTTCTATTGGAAATATAAATGGTTGTAATTGCAATTAAAAAAATGGTGCTCCAGAAAACCAAACGAAAAAAAATATTTGCCTTGCTGGTTATTTTTTTGCTGGGAGAATTTTTGTTTTTATTGCCCAGTGCTCTTGGTGCTGGCCAAGCTTTTGAGTATCAAAATCCTCTAACCGTCAATAGTTTTTCCCAATGGCTTTCCAATCTCTTGGCTTCTGTCCAAGGAATTATCGGCTGGCTGGCAATCATTATGATCATCGTGGGAGGAGTTATTTATCTTACTTCAGCTGGATCTGAGAAACAAATCAGTTGGGCTAAAGGAATCATTAAGTATGCCCTAATTGGTTTTGCTGTGGCAGTGGCGGCTCCTTCGCTGTTAAAAGAAATCAAAGAAGTTGCATTGAGCGGTCCTTTCGCCAGCGATTTGATTGACAGCGCCAAGCCAATTCCCCTTATTCTAGCTGATATTCTGGATTTTGCCATAACTTTAGTGGGAATTTTAGCTATTATCAGCTTTACCGTTGGAGGAATAATGTATTTCACTGCCTTGGGAGATAAGCAAAAAGCAGATACTGGAAAAAAAATTGCTTTTTATTCTGCCATTGCTGTTTTGGTCTCAGGTTTGGGCGTGATAATAATCAAACAAATAATTGTCATCCTGGAAGCAGGCAGTTAGAAAACAGCAAGCATCTTAAGAGACATGAAACTATTTTGACTTTCCAGAATCTGGCTTTTGCGTTTCTTCTTGTTGTCTTTTCAAATAATGTTATAATGAAAAAGGTTATTTTTATAAAAACATAAAAATAAAAATAAAATCTAGAAAGTGAGGTGAAAAAATGAAAAAAACGACCTTGAAAAAATTAACTGCTTTTTTGGTTTGTTTGGTTTTTATGCTTATGCCGGTCCTGGCTTTTGGGCAATGGGATCCACTAAGAGAACAAACAACAACTAACTTGGCTGACACTCCCGTTGCTGCAATCATCTTTACATTCTTAAAGTGGCTATTGCTCATTCTGACTTTCTTGGCGGTAATTGGTTTTGTGGTTTCTGGAATCCTTTATGTCACTGCTGGAGGATCAAGCCGGGCTGAATCGGCCCAGAAATGGATGGTAAACTCCATTATCGGGATTGTGGTTGGGCTTTTGGGTTACATCGTCATCAACTTTATCAACACCACCCTGCAAGGAACAGTCCAAACCTATTAATTTATTTTTTACCACACCCATAAAAACAAGCCTTTTGGAAGGCTTGTTTTTTGTTTAATTTTGAAATAAAATTACTAATAGCTGTAACTGTTTTGAAAAATTTCACCAAAGATGCCAAAAAAAATAGTTCGGGTTTCATTTTTTTTAATGGTTTTTCTGCTTTCCAGTCTCTTCCCTCTTGGAAATAATTTTCCTGGGGGCAGTTCACTGCTCCAGAAAAAGCTTCCTTGGGCGAAGCGAGCTTCCTCAAAAAAATGCCCATGTTTTTTTAAAAACCACAGATTTTATCATTTTTCTTTTGGCAATTCTTTTTATAACTTCCATTCTGGGATTTGTCTACGCCGGAATCAAAATGATAATTTCAGGAGGAAGCATTCCCACCCTCAAGCAAGGCCAGAAAGTTGGCCTAGCTTCAGCAATTGCTTTTGGTCTTTCCATTCTTGGTTTTTTGATTGTTAATGTAATAAAGCATTACTTTTGAGACAACTCAAGCGCAATTTTCTTTAACCCTTTTTTCAGAAGCGTAAAACAAAGAAGAAACAAAAAATAAACAATAATGATCCCCTGTTCCTTATTTTTTTCTTAAGAGCCAACTTCCTTAAACTAGACCTCAAGATAAAAAATTTCTAAAAAAAAATAATAAAGAGAAAATAAAAAAAACTTTAAAATTATTTATTTTAAAAAATCATTAAAACCAAACCATGAAAAATAAAAAAATTATTTTAGGAATTGCAACATTAATTTTTTCATTTTTTATTTTTTTGCCAATTTCTTCAGCTGATTGGTTGGAAGGAATAGATTTTGCTCGAGAATCAGCTCTGCCAGGCAGTTCTTCTGATATTTATGTTGAGGATGTTATTTCCACCATTCTTCTTTGGCTTCTTTATATTTTCACCTTTCTTTCTGTAATTGCTTTTGTGGTAGGCGGAATAATGTTTTTAATGGCTGGATCGGATGCTGGTGCCGCCGAAAGAGCAAAAGGAATGGTTAAATATTCCATCATTGGAATTGCTATCGGTCTTTCCGGTTATATCATTCTTAACTTTGCCGACGAGCTTCTATCGGGAACAATTGTTTAAAAAATATAAATAATAATTCAAAAAATAAAAAATGAAAACAAAATTGCTTTTTTCAACTTTGATTATTTTTTTGGCCAGTTTTTTTTCTTTCAGTTTTGCCAAAACATCCCAAGCTGATGGCTGCAACCCCACTCCCGGAGTTGACAGCTATTGCCGTGATTCTGGAGTCGCTGATTGCGGCACTCATTTTAATAGTTATGACGCGAGCTGTGGACCTGACAGTTGGTGTTGCTCAGATCCTCCTGCTGGAATATTTCCTTCTTCTTCAAGTTCCTCAACTAGCGCCACTTCTGGAACAGGAGCCAATCCAACCGCTCTTTCTGGCGGAATTACCATTCCCGATGTTGGCTTGCCCGATCCTATTGACACTACTGGCAAAGGCCCTCTTTTGGAAGTTTTGCTTTTTTTTATGCAATGGATTCTAGCTGTTTTTATGATTTTGGCGGTAATTTCTTTTGTAGTAACTGGAGTTCAATATTTCTTTGCCTTGGGAGACAAATATTCTGCTGAAAACGCCAAGAATAACTTCAAATATTCCATTATTGCTGTTTTGGTAACTGGAGCGGCCCTCATCGTTATTCTGACCATTGACAACATTTTAAGTGGCGGGTTTTTCTAGGCTTTTTATCTAACTATCTTTTTAGCTATCTTTTTAACTTTCTTTTTGGGCTTTTGGCTCTTTGTTGTCGCCCACCAACTAGAGGCGCATTGTCTTTATTCTCTTTTTTTGACTTCCTACCCAAAAAATAAAAACCGCGAATGGCGCATTGACCACTCGCGGTGATTTTTAGAAGGGGATCTGGCGAAACTCCAGTTCCCCTTCAATTTTTATGTTTCCTCCCAAAGGCTCAATAAAAAGCCTTCGGGCAAAGCCCGCTGGGCGGGTCCCAAAAATTCCACCCGCAAGGCTTTGATTTCTAACCTCCCCCTATTGCTTCCCATGATGTTCCATGGGAAAGCTCCCAGGGCTGTCCCCCGCCTGATCCATCCAGCGTCAGAAAAACGCTGGATTTTTATCTGGGAATCGGGACAGGAAATAATAAACCCTGTCCCCCCTTCCCAAGAGATGGCAAGGGAACCATGCCCCTCCAACACTTTCGTGTTGGGGGCGATCTCCACCGGCAAGAGAATGGAACTCCTTGCCGGGCCTAAATCAATCCTGCGGCAGAGCCTTTTTGGGCTCCGCTGCCCGTTGTTCCAGGAGGATAAGCCTGTGTGGGGGGCTTCTCCCCCGTTCTTGCCAGATCAGAAAAGGCAAATTTAACCTTTTCCGACCCAGCTCTTGGGTCAAAGTGCCCAAACTGGTTGGGCAGGAGGAACCAGCCGAAACGCTGGGTTCCTCCGTTTTCCTCTTGGAGAAGGAACACTTTGGTGTCCTTCTCCAAAATTTCCGGCCTTCCATCCTCCCGATAGAAAGCCGTTCCCTTCTTTGCCAACCAAATACGATTTGCTTCCCGCACCTGATTGGCCAAAGAATTCACCCCTTCCGCCACTTCGGTGGTGGCGGTTTGGAGAGAATTTCTCAGCCCGCCAAAAAACTGGCGGGCGTTTCATTTCCCACCGCCCCAAAAAAGAGAATGGTGAGAAAAGAAACTAAAGCAATAAGCCTCGTCCCGGGGATGTAAATCCCCTGGAACCTTCTTCCCCAAAAGTAGAGGAAGAAGGAAAGAGCAAAAATCCCGGGAAGAGCCGCCACTCCTCCCAGAATAATCCCCAGCCGGTAGCCAAAAGGCCAGGGATAAATAAAACAAGAAAAAAAATAACTAAATAAAGAGGAATAATCCTTCTCATTGTATCCTCTCCTCCTTTTCTCTTCCCTAATTAAATAGAGAAGATAAGAAAAATGAAAATAATCAAAGTTACCAAAACCGCCACCCCTCCCCAAAAGAGGAGGGATTCAATCCTTCGGCCCACCTCTCGAGCTCGAGAGGGGCCCTCGTGAATGGCCCACTCCTTGACACTATCAAGCGGGCCATAGGGGAAGGGGTTACTGGCTCCCAGCTCCCGAAGAAGCTGGGTGATTTCTTCCTGAGACCGGCGTTGGCCGGCCTCGTTTCGGGCCAGCCAGCGGAGCAAGGCAAAGCGGTCTTGCCCCGCTTCAGCCCGACGGAACCGTCTGACAACGGTTCCATCAGGTCTTTTAATCTCCACCGCCAGCGGGGAAGACTCCTCCCCGCAAACGCCCGCAATGATGATGCAGGCGTTTTCTCCGAAACGATTCCTTTCGTTTCGGAGATGGTGAATGGACCGATTGATCATCTCCGCCTCATCGGCAGAGATGATTCCGGCTGTTTGGGCGGCAAAAATCGCCTTTCGGGCCAGGATCTCGTTGTCCCAGCCCTTTTCCTCGAAAAAAACCTTTTCGGCGGCTTTGCGGGCCGCCTCATAACCGACACCCTCCAGAGTCATCCGGAGAGCGTCCCTGATTCCCAAAAAAGAAAAAATTTTTGAAAAAATATTTCCCAACATCTTCTCCTCCTTTTTATATTATAAAATTGTCAAAAAACTGACAGGAAATCCTGCCTCCCTGAAAATTGGCTCCCAAAACCAACTTTCAGCCAGGCATGATCAAGCACTAAATTTCCAAAAAACTTCGACTTTATATTTTAGCATATCTACAATAATTTGTCAATATTTTAGATTATTTTCTTTTTTGCTATAATTTTAGCAACTTAAAACTTCCAACCTTCAAGAAAGGAGGACGTGCCTCATGAGTGGTGGTTCTTGGAGGAGAAGAAAACAGGTTATTTACCAAAATCTCAAGCGCTTGCGCTGTTCTCGGGCGCAAGAAACTAAAAGGAGGGCAAAATGAGCGCTCTTTTTATTTTTTTCTTCCCGGCTAGCTCTTTCAAAAAACCAACCCAAAATTGAAAGGGGGTGATCCATATCTAACGGGCAGAGAAAATCGGTTCTCTGGATCGCTAGGATTGGCCATTACATCAAGAAAGTTTGGTTTTTGGCTGGCCAATTCGCCGAGGCTAATCCCCTCGGAGTTTTTTCTTTAAAATCCAACAGAAAAACCGGAAGCCAAAACAGCCTTCCGGTTTTTGATTTATAAGATTGTTTTTGATTGTAAGATTAATTTAGAAAGGTTGTTTTTTTTACCTCCCCTCTGCAAAAGCAAAGGGAGTCTAAGGACTCCACCTATTCCCCTCCCTTGTAAAGTAATCTTTTTGTTCCCCTCCCTTGCGAAGTAAGGGAGGGTTGGGAAGGGTTCTTCCTTTTGCTCTCCCCCTGCGAAAGCAAGGGGGTTAAGAGGGGTTGCTCCTTTCGCTCCTCTCCCTTATTTACAAGGGAGAGCTAGAGAGGGTTGTTTTTTTGCAATATCTAGCCTTCCTGACCTCCAAGGTCTGCCGGTGCAGACCTTGGAGGTCTGCTTTGGGTTAATTTGCTCCTTTTTCTTGTCTGCAAGGAAGGATTGAAAGGGTTATTCCATCTGAAGAATCAGGAGGCTCTGGCCGCACTTCTTTGCCAAAACAAAAACTTTTCCAAAAAAATTTAAACAAAAAAAGAGAAACCGGGTTTCTCTTTTTTAAAAAGTTTTAAAACAAATTTCTGTCTTGCTTTTCTTTTTCTGTTTACCTGCTATTTTTTCTTCATTTCATTGTGAATGGTGTGAGTTTTACAATGCGGACAATGTTTTTTCAGAGCCAACTTTTCTTGAATTTTTTTCTTATTTTTATAACTAAAGTAGTTAATTTTTTCGCATTGAGAACATTTTAGTTTGATAAGATTATCTTGTGACATGGCTTTAATTCTTTAATAATTTCTTAATACTTCCCAAAAACCAACAAAATTAAGCTTTTACTTTAATTCCCGGTGTCATTGTTCCAGAAATAGAAATGCTTCTTATTAAAGCGCCCTTCACTGCCGCTGGTTTGTTTTTGTTAACATCTTCTAAAAAGGCTTGGAAATTTTCCTTGAGTTGGTCTTTGCTGAATGATCTTTTGCCAATTGCCAAATGAAGATTGCCGCTTTTATCACTTTTATAACTGGCTCTGCCTTTTTTAAGTCCTTCAATTAATGGGGCAATTTTGGGGCCAACTGTCTGAGTTTTAGGATTGGGCATTAATCCTTTGGGTCCTAATATTTTGGCAATCTGGGCCAATTTTGGCATCATTTCTGGAGTGGCCACTGCCACATCAAACTCTTCTGCTTTGCCAGCCTTCACTTTTTCAATCAAGTCCTCCCCGCCAACAATATCTGCTCCTGCTTTTTGCGCTTCTGCTTGTTGGCTTTCAGTAAAAGCAGCAATCACCACCTTTTTTCCTGTCCCAAAAGGAAGATCCACGGTTCCTCTTATTTGTTGATCAGTTTTCTTGGCATCTATTTTAGTCCTAATATGAACCTCTACTGCCTCATCAAACCTAGCCTTGGGAAATTTTTCCAGAATTTCCAATGCTTCATCAATGGAATAGGTTTTGGATTTGTCAAAAAGCTCCAGTGCTTTGCGATAGTTTTTTCCTTTTTTCATTGCTTTTGGAGTGGTAAAACGAAAATTTTTCCAATTTTGCTCCCACTTAAATTTAATTATTTAAAAAAATTATTCCACTTTTATTCCCATAGAACGAGCCGTTCCTTCAATTATTTTCATTGCCGCTTCAATATCTCTGGCATTGAGATCTTTCATTTTTTTTTCAGCAATTTCTCTGACTTGTTCCTTGGTAACTTTTCCCACTTTATCCTTGAGCGGATTACCAGCTCCCTTCTCAATTTTGGCTGCCTTTTTCAAAAGCTCTGCCGCTGGAGGAGTTTTAAGAACAAAATCATAACTGCGATCTTCATAAACAGTTATTTCAACTGGAATAACATCTCCTCCCATTTCCTTTGTTGCTTCGTTAAAGCGAGTGCAAAATTCTTGAATATTAAGCCCATGCTGACCCAGGGCCGGTCCCACTGGAGGAGCTGGATTAGCTTGACCGGCTTTGATTTGAAGCTTGATAATTGTCTTGATTGCTTTTGCCATTTTTTGAAAGTTTGAAAATTTAAGCGTTACTATAGAGCTATAAAGCTACAAAAAAATTTAAAAACTTGTTTACTGATTTTTATTACATTTTTTGAACTTGCAAAAAATCAAGTTCTACCGGAGTTTCTCGACCAAAAATATTAACCAAAACTTTTACCTTCCCTCTTTCATCATCCACTTCATCCACTTTTCCATCGAAATTCTTAAAAGGACCATCCACAATTCTAACAGCATCATCTTTGCGAAGATCAATTTTGTATTTTGGCTCCTTCACTCCCGTCCTCTTTTTAATGGAAAGAATTTCATTTGGATCAACCGGAGTGGGGGTAGTTCCTATGCCAATAAAACCCGTTACATTGGGAGTATTTCGCACCACATACCAGGAGTCATCGGTCACAATCATATTCACCAGCACATAACCAGGAAAAATTCTTTCTTCAACAGTATAGCGTTTTCCGCCTCGAATTTTTATCTTTTTTTCCTTGGGAACCATCACATCAAAAATTTTATCCTGCATTCCCATTGATTCAATCCTTTGGCGCAAATTTCGGGCGACATTATCTTCATAGCCGCTATAGGTATGCAAAACATACCAAGCTCTGCCGTGATGTTGTGATTGCTTTGCCATTTTTTTGAAAAAATTTAAAGATTTTGAAAATTTCAGCCCAAAATTGAGTCGTATGCTTTAAAAAAATACTCTTAAAAAAAGCAAACAACTTCAAATCAAATTGAAATAAATTTAAAAAAATTATTCTTTTGTTAAAAAATTATCTTTTCCATCAAAAAAGAGAAAATCATATCCAAAATTCCCAAAAAAATTGCCACCGCCACGCTCACTCCAATTACTGTCAAGGTGTAGTTAACAACTTGATCCCGCGTGGGCCAACTCACTTTTTTAAGCTCCCAATAAGCCTCTTTAACAAAACCAATAACTCTGTTCCATTTTAAATAATGAGGTTTAAAAAACAGCCTTGCGGCCTGCTTAATTAAAATTCTACTTTTTAAATTATAAAGGTTTTCCCAAAAAAGTCAAATTTTGAACGCTTTTGAATTTTTTTGCCAGCCTCTTAAAAACAATTCTTTGCCTTAAAAAAAGTCAGTCCAAGTCTTCTTAAGCTTAAAAATCCCCAAGAGAACAAAAAGAGAATAAAAAATATGAAAAAATCCTGAATGCTGTTTTATTGCCAACCTTTCCAGCTTTCTGGGCTTCCATGAAGCTTAATATAGTTTTCTGAGTTAAAAATATTGGTCTCTGGCTCTACCTCTACCTTTGCCACATTGCCAGAGAAACTATAGGGAAAAATGATAACAAAACTTCTTTTTTCCCCAGCTCGAATAGTGTTCATGGTTTGCTGGTTAACGGCCAATAGTTTTCCAAAAGCATCCCGAATAACAACCTTAACAACAATAGTCTCAAAATCAACACTATTCCTGTTTATTAAGTCACCTTGCGCCTTGAAAAAACCAGCACTTCCACCAGAAAGATATTCATGAGTGGGATTACTAATAACAAAAACGGGCCGTTCAAAATTCTCAAAACTTTTCCATTCAATTGAAGTCTCGTCAATTACCAATTCTAGTGAAGCTGGCTTTTCATCAAGAACATTACCAAAAGCAAATAGATATTTTTCTTCAGAGGGCAAAATAAAACCTTCCTGCCATTGGCTTTTGACTAGCTCTTTTCCATCACTTGCCCGAAAAACAAATTGATATCTAAAAAGGCGGCGCCATAAGAATTATTGGGATTTTTGATTTTAGCAACTGCATCATATTTATTATCAACAAAAACAACCCACTCTGTTTTTTGAATTTGTAGCTTTTCTAATTGAAGCGGCTTGGGACAAGGCTGGCAAGGACCACCACAATCAACTTTTTCTTCGCCTTGATTTTGAATGCCATCAAAACAAGAAGGATCCGGTTTCAACATTAAGAAAACTAAAAAACCAAAAAGGCTGAAGGTCAAAATATAAAAAACAATAAAGCCGGTTCTTTTTAGTGTTCGCTTGTTCATTTTTTAATCAAATTTTGAGCAGATTATTTTTTTTTAATTTTAACACTTTTTCTTAAAAAACAAAAAGTCCTCTCAAAAAAAGAGAAGACTTCAGGATAACAGCTTTTGCTTGATTGCGAAATTCTCGGCATCGACCTACTCTCCCCCGCGCTCTTTCCCTGAAAAATATTCCGGAAAAAAGCGCGGGGTACCATCGGCGCTGGCGGGCTTAACGGCTGAGTTCGGGATGGAATCAGGTGTACCCCCGCCGCAAGAGACACCGAGAATTTCACAATCAAACTGCTTTATGTAGGGTGCGCAAACAAAATTCATTTTTCTTAATTGTCAGCCATTGGCTAGTTGAACAAAAAGATTAGAAATAAATTCCAATCAAACCTGTTCAACCAGAAAAGGTAATGCTAAGGACACATTAGTACTTCTTGGCTCAATCCCTTACGAGACTTTCACCTGAAGCCTATCAACCTGGTAGTCTCCCAGGAGGTCCAAGTTGCCTTATCTTGAGGTAGGCTTCCCGCTTAGATGCTTTCAGCGGTTATCCAAAACGAACATAGCTACTCGGCATTGCCCTTGGCAGGAACAGCCGATACACCAGAGGTTCGCTCTTCCCGGTCCTCTCGTACTAGGGAAGAATCCTCTCAAGCAACGACGCCTGCGGCAGATAGAGACCAACCTGTCTCACGACGGTTTGAACCCAGCTCGCGTACCTCTTTAATTGGCGAACAGCCAAACCCTTGGGACCTTCTCCAGCCCCAGGATGAGATGACGCCGACATCGAGGTGCCAAACAGCGCCGTCTATGTGAACTATTGGGCGCTATTAGCCTGTTATCCCCGGGGTAACTTTTATCTGCTGATCTTCCGCGCTTCTATAAGCCACGGTCGGTTCACTAAATCCCGCTTTCGCGACTGCTCGACTTATCGGTCTTGCAGTAAAGCTGGCTTGTGGTTTTGTCCTATCGCTCCGATTTCCATCCGGAGCTAGCCAACCTTTGTGAGCACCTCCGTTACCTTTTGGGAGGTGACCGCCCCAGTCAAACTACCCACCAGACACTGTCCCCGATCAGGATAACTGATCAAGGTTAGCATTTAAAATCATTCAGGGTGGTATTCCACTGGTGACTCCATCCGCCCCGGAAGGCGGACTTCAAAGTCTCCCACCTATGCTCGGCAGAATAATTTCAAATGCAATGCCAAGTTGTAGTAAAGCTCCACGGGGTCTTTTCGTCTTGCCGCAGGTAGGGGGCATCTTCACCCCCACTGCAATTTCACCGGGTCCCTCGTTGAGACAGTTGCCCAGTCGTTACGCCTTTGATGCGGGTCAGAATTTACCTGACAAGGAGTTTCGCTACCTTAGAACGATTATAGTTATCGCTGACGTTCACTGGCGCTTCGGGGATTGGCTTGCACCGCTCCCGTTAACGTTCCAGCACTGGTCAGGCGTCAGCCCCTATACATCCCTTGCGGGTTAGCAGAGACCTGTGTTTTTGGTAAACAGTCGCCAGGCATCTTTAGCTGCGGCCCAGATCTGGCTTTCTAGTTTTGCTGGTTGGATTGGTCCTGATTGGATTAGCTGATGAAATGATGATTTCATACTGCCGAATTTTCAAGAAACCAAACCACCAGAAAACCAAAAAGCCAGACCCAGGCAGTCCATATCCCGAAGTTACGGACGCTGTTTTGCCGAGTTCCTTAACGAGGTTCTCCCGTTCGCCTTAGGCTACTCGCCCTGTCCACCTGTGTCGGTTTGCGGTACGGATGCCACACTATTAACCTTAGAAGTTTTTCCCGGCACCCTGCTCATCTTTGTTCCCCTGCCGAAGCAGAGTTCCAGTCACACCTTGGTTTATGCAAGACGGATTTGCCTATCTTGCGCCCTCAGTGCGCCTACCAGAATCCAATAACTGGCAAAGACTACTAGAATGCGTCACTCCATCGGATAGTGCGGCAGGGCAGGAATATTAACCTGCTGTCCATCGACTACCCCCGACCGAAGCCGGGACTCGCCTAAGGGCCGCCTAACCCTGGATGATTATCATCGCCCAGGAAACCTTGGACTTTCGGCGTCACGGAATCTCACCGTGATTGCGGTTACTCATGCCAACATTCTCACTTCTTGACACTCCACCCTCGCTCACGCGTTGAGCTTCGCAGCGTCAAGAACGCTTCCCTACCACTTGCCTGTTTAAAAACAAACAAGTTCGCATCTTCGGTACTATACTTAGCCCCGTTACATCTTCGGCGCAGGATCACTAGACTAGTGAGCTATTACGCACTCTTTAAAGGATGGCTGCTTCTAAGCCAACCTCCTAGCTGTTTTAGTAACCCCACCTCCTTTACCACTTAGTATAGATTTAGGGACCTTAGATGGCGATCTGGGCTTTTCCCCTTTTGAGCTTGGACCTTAGCGCCCAAGTTCTGACTGCCGTGATAATTCAATAGGCATTCGGAGTTTGGTAGAGAGGTCTTGGCAAAAGCCACAACCACTCTTCCAGTAGCTCTACCTCCTATTGATAGTAACACGACGCTAGCCCCAGAGCTATTTCGGGAAGAACCAGCTATCTCCGAGCTCGATTGGAATTTCTCCCCTACACACAGGTCATCCCCGCGAATTGAACAACGCGTGGGTGCGGGCCTCCCCCCGATTTTACTCGGGGTTCACCCTGCCCATGTGTAGCTCGCCCGGTTTCGGGTCTAGTCCATGCGACAAAAACGGCGGTTAAGCCTCGCTTTCACTGTGGGTCCACGATAAAGTCGCTTACCCAAGCCGCATAGAACTAACTCGTTGGCTCGTTCTGCAAAAAGCACGCCATGATCCCGCTAAAAGCGGGACGCTGACTCTTTGTAAGCATATAGTTTCAGGTTCTATTTCACTCCCCTTGCGGGGTTCTTTTCACCTTTCCCTCACGGTACTGGTTCACTATCGATCACCAAAAATATTTAGCCTTGGAAGTATAGTGCTCCCAGATTCAGACAGGGTTTCACCGGCCCCGCCCTACTTGAGGACAATCACCATGGAGATGCTTTGCTTTTGCGTACGGGACTATTACCCTCTTTGGTCTCTCTTTCCAGAGTTGTTCTGCTAGCAAAACATTTTTTGACTCCACCCTAATTAAATAGGCGTGACTGCCTCGCAACCCCGAAACTGATAAATCAGTTCGGTTTAGGCTTTTCCCCGTTCGCTCGCCACTACTTGGGGAATCACTTTTGTTTTCTTTTCCTCCGGGTACTAAGATGTTTCAGTTCCCCGGGTGCGCCTCCTGCCGAAGCAGGATAACAGAGGTTTGCTCTGTTGCGTTTCCGCATTCGGAATCCCCGGATCAAAGCTTGCTTGTCAGCTCCCCGAGGCTTATCGCAGACTGCCACGTCCTTCATCGCTTTTTGGTGTCAAGGCATCCACTATATGCTTTGGTGCATTACCGCAATCAATGGCTGACAAATAGCAAAAATGAATCCTTTTGCTGTTTGCCATAACAATTAAATTGAAATTGCACACCTACTTTAATATTCAGTTTTCAAGGTTATCTGATGCTGTTTGATCAGATCCAGTAAAAGAGGAAACAGCGCTGAGAGAGTATCGCCCATACGATGACCCTGGCTGTTTTTCCCCTTTTACTGAAACTGATTTTTAAAAAACTTAAATTGGTCTTGGTTTGTTTTTCTCTTTAGCTTTTTAATTAATTACCCTGCCAATCAAAAAGCCGCTTGAAGCGGCTCTGAAAAACTTAAATAAACCAACACAATCAGCCGCTTGCTATTTTGAAAAAAAAGTTAATTTTGTTGAATTCTAATTTCAAGATTGATTTTTAAATTAGAATTATTTTTTCATTTTTAGATTCCATCCCAAGTACCAGTGTTTAATATAGCAGTCCCAAAAAAAATGTCAAGAGCAAATTTTTATTTATTGAGCTAGGGCTTTGGAATAAAATCACACCTGATTTTATTGAGGTTCAGTTTTTTATTTTTTTGGTTTAAAATCTTTTGCCAGTTTTCGTTCCTGTTCAAATTTTTTTTCAAAATTAATCTGCTCTTCTCCATCTTCATCCAAAACAAACCCATAAAGCTCTTTTTCCATTTTTTCAATAATGCTTTCAGTAGCTGGAATTGCTCTTCACTGCCCCTAGAAACATCAAGATGATACAGCCGATTTTCCAGTCGAGTAATAATTGGCGTGTTTTTCTTTGTCTTCAAGCGCTTCATAGGCCACTTCAAAACCATTTTTTTGCTTTCTTGTGCAAACTTGAAAAGAATTTCATACTTGGGATCACCCTTTCCCTTCCTTCTTAAAACCGGTTTTCTTTTTTCCATTTCAATCAATTCCTTCTCTAGGATTGCAATGACAAATTGTTCACTTTTTTCTCTTATATCCTTCTCTTTGTTTTCCAAAATTTCTTTCATCTTTTAGGTATTAAATTGTTGTGCTTTTGTTTTTTATTTTTCGGTTTCGCTTTTCTTCTTTTTTAATAATTTATTTTTTAATTTATTTTTTGATTTATTTTTTGATTCTCTTTATTTTAACTCTCTTTTGCTTACAAGAAAAGTTGACAGAACTGTTTCCTTTTATTTCCCTCTCTTTCAAGTTAATCTTCTCACTCTCCTCCTTACAAAGTTACCTTCTTAGTTCCCTCTCTTACAAAGCAATAGTTTCAGCTCCCTCCCTTGTAAAGTAATCTTTTTGATCCCCTCCCTTGCGAAGTAAGGGAGGGTTGGGAAGGGTTCTTCCTTTTGCTCTCCCCCCTGCGAAAGCAAGGGGGGTTAAGAGGGGTTGCTCCTTTCGCTCCTCTCCCTTATTTACAAGGGAGAGCTAG
>LZQN01000077.1_pt1 | contig 24003 bp, 26 predicted proteins | sample 768531 | NCBI WGS metagenome assembly LZQN01 (sample SAMN05207080, study PRJNA324506) | oil field metagenome | isolation source: sample BH-FW-7 from oil reservoir | place: India: Bombay High | collected 2015-12-02
AAACAATATCATGGCAGGAGCTTTATGATCACCATCAACCAAGTAATTAAGGTTTTCCGTAGTGCTAAAATCGCCTAACAAAAACATGCACTCGGACAAAATAAAGCTGTTCCGCTTCGCTATACAGCTTTATTTTTCCGGTGATGTTAAGCGTTAGCGATTTTCAAGGACGAAAAGTACTGTATGATATTCAGACTCGATGAAAAATTTATAAAGACGCACCAGGCTGAAAATAGCCGTCATTGGCATAGCACTTATTGCTGTTGGAGCAGCGTTCTTATATTCAATGGTTCTTGAAGAAAACTGGAAGTTATTGTTTGGAGTTTTCTTCGTTTATCTCGGCTTTAGGAAGATTAAAGAGCTAAAATACTGGAATGCCAATAACAAGAAAATTTCTCTGGAAATTAACCCAAAAGTCATATCGGTATCTGATTTCAACGAAGCTCGTTCTTTGAAAGTCGAGAACGTTACAAAAGCCGTTCTCCAGCCTATTCATGGTAAGATTAAATCTATAGTCATACATACTTCTGGTGGCGGCATCACCAAGCTGGAGGGCTTTGAAGCTATGGACAAAATTGCTGATAAGCTTAAGGAATTACTAGGTGAATCCAATGTCAAAATCGCGAAGCTATTCCATCGCTAACAAGCGTAAGCACTTGACCCCAAAAAGCTACGCTTTTTCGGTCAAGTGTTACGAGCGTTAGCACTCTATGAATCATCTCGAACAGCTCGTTGCTGAGTGGTATGAATACAGAGGATATTTTGTCCGCCGGAATATTCAGGTTGGGCCTCGTGCGAATGGTGGCTACGAGTGCGAGCTTGATGTGGTGGCTTTTCATCCTGGGCAACAACACCTGGTTCACATCGAGCCATCTATGGACGCGCACTCATGGGCAAAGCGTGAGCAGCGGTACGGCAAAAAGTTTGAAGCCGGGCGGCAACATATCCCAGCGCTATTCGACGGCATTAGCTTACCCAAAAAAATTGAGCAAATCGCACTCCTTGGGTTCGCCAGCAATGCGAACGTAAAGACACTCGCAGGTGGTCGAGTAATGACAACCTCCGAGCTATTTGCAGAGATCGTTGCCGGGATCGGAAACAAGAAAATTGCCAAGGCAGCGATCCCAGAGCAGTTTCCGCTGTTGCGAACTATTCAGTTCGCCAGCGAGCACCGTCGCGCTGCTGGCTGGTGCTAACAATGTGGTCAACGGGACGCCAACTACGCTGCGCTCCGTTGGCGCCCATTACCGCTGGCGTTAGCTTTTCTGACGAACGTCGATGGGAATTAGAATCACAAGACCCAAACGAGCAAGTAGTAAAAATGAGGAATCGATGAAACAAAGTGCTCTTTTGAAGCTGACGATGTGGAAGCAATTTCTATTGATGATGTTGCATTATCCCTTAACGTATCGCCAGCGTCTGTCAGAAACTGGATAAAAACGGGATATCTTCACAAAGCAACAAAAAATTCAGTGACAGTTGAGTCTTTTTTGACTTTCAAAGGTGAAATTCTTGGAGCGCAAAAACTAAATCAACGCGCCAACAAGTCTCTGAAGGATCAGCATGATCACTCCGGCCTGGAGGAAATGATTCAAAAAAAAATCCGCTCTAACGAGGTTCATCCTAAAGGTTTGAGCGATATCTACGAAGAAGTTTGTCTGAGTCATATAAAAACAAGGAAGGAGTCTTCTATACACCCCAAGAGATCGTACAAGAGTTTTTTGAATATCTTCCAGAAGATTGTTCAGAGTTAACATTTTGCGATCCATGCTGCGGAACGGGAAACTTTCTTGTTGAAGCAGTGAAGCGAGGGTTTAAGCCGTGCAATATTTATGGATATGACGTTGACGAAGTTGCGCTTGAGATATCACGGAGAAGATTAAATCAGTTCAATGGAGGCGATGAAGCGAACATTGAGAAGAGGGCAACTACTAAAGGACACCCACTTACTTGACGGAGGCCGTGGCCACCGAGTCCGATCCTTCCGCTGATCCAGTAACTAAGGGACACCCACACCCACTGGGTTAACTAAGGGACACCCACACCCACTTACTTGACGCACTTACTTGCCGGAGAAAGGTATTCAGCGAGGGGCCGGCGGTGGTGGGATGGAGGGCCGGCTAGAAACCATGCGTGAAACCGCCCGTAACCTGATCGCCATGAATCACCTGACCGCTGCGCAGATTGCACAGGCTTCCGGCCTTTCGGAGGAAGAAGTCGCAGCACTTCGCTCCGAGACCAGACACTGAGTGAACACAGTGCTACCTGCCACGCCTCATCCCTTCTCCAGCAGCTGGAGCGGTATGAGCGCCTGCTGTTTGAACCCATGCAGCAGAGTGATCTGGATGGGCTGGTGGCCCTGCAGGCTCAATGGGAAGCTCAAGGGCCGACGGCCCTCTTGCCATCATCCTGACAAGGGCCTTCTGCCTCACTGGGCACCCACTCATTACCCGTGTACCCAATCCCACGGACGAAAACGCAATATATTGACTCAAATCAATATATCGCCGGCCACAAGCGAAAATTAGGAATTTTTCTTATATACCCGGGCCGACGGCCTGCCTATTATCTCCCTCGAGGTCCACAGGATGTGGGTTCACAACAGGAGGTTGTGCCTCATCGCCTGCTTCGGGATCGGGAGCGAAGCAGCGACTGGCAAGGATGCCGGTGACGGGGCCCGCCGCAGGGAGTGCGTCGGGCCCTTTCTTTTTTGGCCGTATTCCATTCTCGGAGGCAATTGGAACCAGGGGATCCCTGCTTACTTGACGCCCCCTTCGCCGCCTCTCCCTGGCGATGACTCGACCACCCACTGCACACTCATCGCTCTCGAGACAACGCCCCTTGGGACCACATCGTTTCGCGCGGCATGGGCGGGTTTGACGACACTCCACACTCCACGCAACGATACCGTCTGATGGGTATATTTCCCTCCTCCGCCAACCGTTAACATGGGTCGATCATATCTGCATTGGAGATTGACCATGCCATCCCGGCTCCCTCTGCCCGCAGGGCCTTCGGTCCGACAACTGTTCAGCTACCCGTTCCGGGTGTTTTTCCTGTCACTGGCGGTGTTGGCAAGTCTCATCATTCCCCTGTGGGTCACCCTGGTCACCGGCCGCATCAGCCTCCCGCTGGCCATGCCGGCGCTGTACTGGCATCAGCATGAAATGCTGTTCGGTTTCCTTTCCGCCGCTATCGCGGGCTTCCTGCTCACGGCGGTCTGTGTCTGGACGGGTACCGAGCGCACCCACGGCACCCGGCTGTTGCTGCTCTCAAGTAAGTGGGTGTCCTTTAGTTTCCTGAGGCTGGTGAGCTTGGCTGCCGTAATATCGAAATCGGCATCGGCGGTGGAGCCGGTGGTCAGGGAGCCGGAAGTTGCCTTGGCGGCATCGATTCCGGAGCCTGAAGCCAGTTCACCGTCTGCTGTTACAGTGAAGGTGGTTGCTTCACCTGCGGTGATGGCGCTGGACAGTTGGGTCTGCTCAACCGAGTTCACCACTTTAGACGCCACATTGACGGTTACCTCTTTGGCGGCAGCGGCCGAGATGGCGCCGCTCTGGTTGACATATTCACCGACATTGACCGTCAGACTGGAGGCGTTGTCAAAGGTTGCGCTACCAGAGTTGGCCTCAGTACCGGACGCCGTGGCGGTTGCAGTGGCGTTGAAGGTAACCGCGCCGGAGTTGTCAGCAGCGATGTTGTTACCCTGACCACCCACGGTCGTCACGGTCAGGTCGGTTGCATCCATGTTGACGAAGCTTGCGCCGGCGGTGTTCGTTCCAGAGACCTTGACATCGGTGATATTGGATGTGTTGGTGCCGGAGAAGGTGAGAGCAGAGGTAATACCGGCCAGCTCGATGGTTTCAAAACCGGCGAAGCTGGGCTGGATGGTACCGCCGGCACCGTTCAGTTTCAGGGTGTCGGCACCGCTGCCGCCGTCAACGGTGGCGGTGGTGGTCAGGTCACCGGCGGCGACGGTAACGGTGTCATCGCCTGTACCTGTTTTGACTGTGGTCAGGGCTGTGGTGTTGGCTGAGGTCAGGTCGGCGATCACGTTGCCGGTTGCGCCGGAGGCGTCAAAGCTGGTTGTGGCGGCTGCCACGTCCTGGATTTCAGTCTGCCCTGCGCCGGTGATCTTGATCGACTTGGCATCGGCCACACCGGAGAGGTCCAGGGTGTTGGCTGTCCCGGCGGTGGTGATGTCGAGCGCTTCCACCTTGGCGATGGTCACGTCCAGCGCTTTGGCGTTGGATGCGGCCCCTGCGGCGGCGGTGTTGATGGCGCCCACATCGGTCAATTTGAGGGACTGGGTATCCGTCTGCGTACCGGTAGCGACGGTGCTTGCGGCGTTGTAGGTGAGCAACCAAGTTCGGGATTTCAGTAACCTATTGTTCTATAGGTACTTTGTGGCTCAGCGAAGGGCTTTATTCCGGTTTTTCTTCCCTATTTCTACTTTTTAAATACATATCCGCTACCAAAATACCTAATTTTCCTTTCATCGGTCCTTTAATCACGGTCCCTGTAGGCGATTGTGTAGAAAAACTTTTTCTTCCTTCTTTCTACCAAATCCCTCGGCAGCGGTGCTTCACCTCTCCCCGCTGCCCCATCAGTGGTCCATCAGTTCAGGGACTTCTTCTTTCGCTGAGTTTCATCTTCGAGCTTGTGCTTCAGGCTCTGGACGGCTGCGTCACCGACCCTCACCGTCAACGTGTCCTCACTGGTCAACAGGTCCAGTTCAACACCCCGCTCGCGGAGGGCGCGGATCATGGTTGTCAGGGTGTCAGCCCGCATCGCCATCTCCAGCGTCTCATTCCGGGCAATGGTGGATTTCGCCAACCCCAACAGGTCTGCAAACTCCTGCTGGCTCATCCCCAAGGCTGCACGACCGATGCGCATGGCCAGTGCAAAGCGTACTTTTTCATCCTGCATGCTTGACGCCCCTAACAGTGAAGGTCTATATATTGCGTATACGCTATCATTGGTAGCGTATAACTTGATTTTGAAGAGGTTACTGTGATGCCGAAACAACTTCTAACCCAACAATTCGTACAGAGTAGCAGTTTTTGCGCAAACGGTGCAGCCAAGGTGGACTACTTCGATACGAAGGTCACCGGACTGGTATTGAAGGTCCTCAAATCGGGACGTAAGACCTATTACCTGAGATATGAGGATGATCGCGGTAAGAAACAGGAGAAAAAGCTGGGCGGTGCCGATGTACTGAGTCTGGCAGAGGCGCGTCGCCTGGCAACCGAAAAGTTGGCCGCATTAGCGGTGGGCCAGGACCCATTTCAAGCAAAAAAAACCATGAAGGAGGTACCGACACTGGCGGCATTCGTAGCGCAGTCCTATATGCCCCACATCAAAACCTACAAACGTTCCTGGGATACCGACGAAAGCCTGCTGCGCAACCACATCCTGCCTGCGCTGGGGGATCTGTATCTGGATCAGATTACGCGACGCCACCTGGTTGATCTGTTCAGTCACCACCGGCTTACAACTTCACTTGTAAATAAGTATTCTGTTTTGTTTTCCATTTTTGTTTTCTATATTGTTTTCCATTTTTGTTTTCCATCAAATACACATTTACTTTTATCTTTAAATATAAAATAAAAAAATAAAAAATTAATATTTACTTCAACAGTTACGGACTTCGCCAAATTTCTCGGCATGTCAACATCATTTCCTAATCGTATTGAAATCTCCATTGATAGAAGTTGCAATACAACTAACATCTCAAAAAACTCTAACATATAGTGTTCTAATTTTTGAGTTTTGATAAAATCATCACTTAATTCAAAATCAAGAGGTGAAATCGTACATATAGTACTGTCCCTTGCACTTAATTCTTCAACATTTGATTTAATTTTATCATATAACATATTTTCAGGCATCAAAGCAATTGTAAACAATTCCGGATCTGCCAATGCTATTGGACCGTGTTTCATTTCACCTGCGGGATATCCTTCAGCATGCAAATATGAAATTTCTTTTAATTTTAAAGCACCTTCCAGCGCCAATGGGTAAAAGACATCTCGTCCTATAAAGAAAAAACCATGACCGTGAAGATATCTTTTAGATAATCTTCTGCATTTTTCATGAAGCTTACTCTCTACAATCAAAGTTTTAGGAACTTCTCTCAAAGCTTTCAACTCTTTTTGCAAAGTTTGCTCATCAATAGAACCCTTTATTTTAGCAAAATAAAGAGACAACATCCATAAAACTACGGTTTGAGTAGAGAAGGCTTTAGTTGAAGCAACCCCTTTTTCAATTCCTGCTCTTGTTAAAATTGTATAATTGGCAAGTCTTGTCATAGAAGAGTTGTTTACATTACAAATAACTAAAGATTTAAGTCCTGCTTTTTTTTGCCATCTTCAAAGCTTCCAAGGTATCTGCCGTTTCACCGCTTTGTGATATTACTACAAAAAGCGTATCTTTTGTCAAAAGAGGATCTTTATATCTAAATTCACTTGCAACTTCTACATTACATTTGATTTTTGAGAGTCTTTCAAAAAGATACGAAGAGGTAATTGCTGCATGAAAAGATGTTCCGCAAGCACAAATTTTAATCTCTTTTATGCCTTCTAATATAGAAGAGTCTATTTCATCGAAATTTATCTCTTTATCTTTTAAACGCCCTATCATACAGTCACTTACTACATCACTTTGTTCATAAATCTCTTTTTCCATAAAGAATCTGAAACCGTCTTTTTGGGCAAACTGTTTTGAAGTAGGAAGTCTGCTCCAAGAGTAATTGTCATTCAAAAACTCTATTGAAGAAGCAGAAGCAATGCCTCCTACTTGATCTTCTAAATATACAACATCATCCGCAAGTCCAATTAAAGGTGCATCAGATGAAGCAAACATAACTTCACCCTCTTCTTTTCCTCTTGCCACAATCAAAGGACTACCGTTTTTAAAGAAAAATATTTTGTTTGGAGCTGCTTTTGAGATTAAAAGAATAGAAAAAGCTCCTTTTAGTCTGGATATCGTATTTTTGAAAGCTTGAGCAGTGTCGTTTAATTTATTATTATAATTTTCAAAAAGATGAACTATTACTTCCGTATCTGTTTGAGATATAAACTTAACACCTTTTTCTATCAATTCATCTTTTATCTCTTTATATTTCAATAATTCCATTATGCACTACATAAGAGTATTCTCCAAGGTGGGGGTGAGCATTTAGTTCTGTAGGTTTTCCGTGTGTTGCCCATCTTGTATGCCCTATTCCTAAGGTATACTCTCCTAAAGTAGCTTTTTTATTTATTTCTAACAATTCGTCAGTATTTAAATATGACCAAACTGCATTAAGAATTTTTGGATAAACTTCCCCTAAAATATCAGCTAACATGTCTGGTTTAGTATTAAACATGATATCTCCATACCTCCATTCTCCCTGTGGTGGTGCCCAAGGATCCGTTTGAGGATAGGAGTACCAATATTTTTTTATTCCAACTTGATATTCTCTCTCTAAAATCCCTAAATCAATTTTTTTATCCACATTTTTTCACCAGATAAAGGCTCTCTTATCTCAAGAGAAATCCACATTTCTACAAATAGTTTGCCTGTTTTAACTTCACATCTTATAGGATTGCCATAACCATCATCATAAAAATAATCATTTTTCTCTCTGTTTTCTTTTTCAATAGGATAAATATAAATAGTTTCAGTTAAGGTTAAATTTGAGTCTTTTTTATCTGGATATGGTATGTCATCCAGGCTAGAATATGGCCCTTTTGAGGTCATTCCTTTTGCTATAATAATCTGCTCTAAGCTTATTCCAATGCTATTATTGAAACTCTTTATAACTTTATAGTAATCTTTTGCAAGTTTTTCTTTGTATGTAGGTTCTACTACTGAGATTGTAAGTGGTATTGATGCTGGGGGTGAATAAGATTGTGGAGTATACCCAGAGAAAGAATATGCAGACAAAGTAGAAGGTAATTTCATATAGGTATTAGTAGTTTCTGCACAAGAAATAATCAAAAATAAAATTAAAATTAAACATCCAAACCCAATATATAGATGTAGTCATAACTTTATTAAATTTTTGCATAGTTAAACCTCCAATTTTTACTATGGATAACAGAGATTAACAATTATTTTTATGTTGAAATATAGCTAATAATTTTGAAATATGTCAAGACTTTTTTAACTTTATGGTTAGGAAGTTTTCAACTAAAACTGTACTTTTTATTTTTTTAAAAAGGAGTAAGTAAGGGGTAAGTAATATCAATGGGTTATTTTTAGTTCTTATAAAATATTATCTTTTATTTAACAAAGGTATCTGTTAAAATATTTAACAATCCAGTATAGGCTTTGGAGTCCAGCTTTTTGCTTTGGGAGGGGAGTACTTCTATTAGTTGGATGGGTTGAATACCTTGAGCCAGGAGTTCTGCACTGAAGTTGGCCAGGCTACATATCCTGCCAGCTGTGCTTAATTCCTGTCCGGAAAGTTTGCGAGGATAGCCACTGCCATCTAAGAATTCGTGGTGTTCCAGATGACAGTTTAAAAGAGGTTCTTCCCGAATATCTAGCTTACGCATTATATTGGCACTGGTGGTGGGGTGGTTAAAAAGTTTTTGTTGTTCTTCTGGAGTGAGATTGGATTTTTTTCTCGGATAAATTTGGGTATACGGTAAAAACCGAGTTCATAGGAAAAGAGCCCCAGGGTTATAAAGATAATTTCTTTTTCTTTAAATTCCCTGGACATGTTTAAAAGAATGCTAAGACCAATTATACCTGCATTGTAAGTGTGTTTGGTCAAGTCTTCAGAGGTCTGGGTAAAGAGATTTTTTAAAAGGCCTTTTAGGCGATAGGGGTCCTGGCGCACATATTCTAGTAAAACCAACACATCTTCTTTTAACTGTTCCCAGGCTGGTTTTACCGGTTGTTCATAAAATTCTAATATCTTTTCTGGAATAGCTAGCTTTAAAATATCTATAATCTCTGTAGGAGTTAGATTTTTATCCACTAAAATAAGGTCCAATTGTTTACTGATGTGCTTGGAATAAATGGGATGGTCGTCTCTGGAAACAAATACAACTCCTTCTTTGGCCAGATTGATGATGTTTTCTCTTTCTTCTTCCTGGAGTCTGGTTTCTTTTTTATAAAGAGGTTGAAGAGAGGCAATGTTTTCTTTGAAGAGGTATAAGTTTACTGGCATTCTAAACTTGGGAAAACTTTCTAAAATGCGAGGGGATATTTGATAAAATTCCTGATTTAAAGAAGCTGCATCAATTTTTATATTTTTCATTTTATGTAGACCTTAATCAAATTGGTTGGACAGCTATCCTGTCCTTCTTTAGGATGCCCTGCAGTAATTACTACCAAGTCTTTGGAAACAAATTTATTACTATTTTCCACAAAATATTCTACTCTTCTTAAATGGTCTATAATATTTTGTCCAGTCAATATTGGAATTACTCCCCAGAAAAAGTTCATATACTTTAACACACTTGCAGATGGACTGAGTCCATATATGGGCTCTTCTGGTCTAAAAGAGCTAAGTAATCTTGCTGTAGTGCCAGAGTTGGTATGGGCCAGTAAGGCTTTGGCCTTTAACTTTTGAGCCAATACACAGGCAGCGTGAGCTATGGACATTTCAGAATCTTTTTCTTGCGGCTCGGCAATGGATTTTCGCAATTTAAAGAAATTTTTTTCTGCTTCTTCTCCTATTTCGCGCATGTATTTTACTGCTTCTACAGGGTAATTACCTATAGCTGTTTCTTCAGAAAGCATGACACAATCTGCTCCATCCAGAATGGCATTGGCAATATCTGTGGTTTCAGCTCTGGTGGGCATGGGACTGTTGACCATGGAAAGTAGCATTTGAGTAGCTACAATAACAGGTTTACCTGTTTGTTTGCATTTGCGAATGATTTCCTTTTGTAAAAAAGGTAAGCTGGGCAGGGGACACTCCAGCCCCAGGTCTCCTCGAGCTACCATTATGCCATCAGCAATAGCTAAAATGTCCTCCAGCCTGTCCAGAGCGGCCTGTCTTTCCAGTTTGGCAATAACAGGTAATTTTTTATTTTTTTGGCACAAATGGCTTTGGCTGGGCAATGTCTTCTGGCCCTGTACAAAGGAAAGGGCAAGGGCATCAATTCCCAGGTCTATGCCTTCTAAAATGTCTTGCTTGTCCTTTTCAGTAAGGGCTGCCAGTTTTAATCTTTTGCCTGGGAAGGTAATACCTTTGCCAGAAGTGATAAGTCCATTGTCTCTGGCTTTTAGGAGTAATTCCTCAGAAGAGTTTTTTAACACTTCAAAGGCCAGACCACCATCACTGATGCGCACCAGGTCTTTGGGAGAAAGAGTATCCAGTAGTTCCAGGTTGGCAAAAGGGATGAAATTTTCTGCTTCCTGCGGCCCTTTTCCCAGGTAGAAGAGCTCTTCTTTGTGTACGGTAAGAGGGCTTTTTTTCAGGTGTCCAATTCTGATTTTGGGTCCGCAGAGATCCTGGAGAAGGGTAAGAGGCTTTTTTAATTCTTCTTCAATGGTTCGGATTTTTTGCACTATATTTTCAAAGTCCTTGGCCCGGCCGTGAGAAAAGTTTAAACGAAAAATGGATACGCCATTTTCAATAAGACCTTTGATTACTTCTACTTTTTCACTGGCAGGACCTAGGGTGGCAATAATCCTGGTACGCATAGGCCTCTCCTTGTTCTAAGAGATTAGTATCTTTTATTTTCTTTATATCGAAAAAAAAAAGAAAAAAAAGGGGTAAAGTTGTAAAAAATAGTTGACTTTTTCTTGCGCTATGTAAAAGAAAGTGGTAAAAAGTGGTAAAAAGTAGAAGGAAAGGGATGTTTAGAGGGCACACACTGCGCAATATTGATGCCAAGGGAAGGCTACTCCTTCCTCCTGAGTTTCGGGAAGAGGTTTTACGGCTTTCTCCAGAGGGCAAGCTAATGTTGACCAATTTTGATCAGTGTGTGGTGGGGTATCCCTTGCCTGAGTGGGAGGCTATTGAAAAGAGTTTTTCCTCTTTAAATATGGCCAATAAACTTTTCCGAGATTTTCATCGTTTTTTTATTAGCGGAGCTATGGAAGTTTCCCTGGATAAGCAGGGAAGAATTTTAGTTCCTCCCTATTTAAGGCAATATGCCAAACTTCAGAAAGATATTGTACTGGCTGGTGTGGGGCGTAAGTTTGAAATCTGGGATAGAGAGCTTTTTGAAGCCCAGAGACAGGAAGTGGAAGCCAATTTTGAGCAGGTAATGGATAAACTGGCTGAACAGGGTTTTGAGTTAAGGTTTTAGCAATGGAACATATACCTGTTTTGGAGAAAGAAATTTTATTCTGGCTGGAGCCTGAAAAAAGAAAAAGAATTCTGGATGGGACCCTGGGTTTGGGTGGACATTCCTTTTCTTTGTTAGAGCATAGCCAGGCCAGACTGGTGGGGATTGACCTTGACTCTCAAGCCCTGGAACTAGCCAGACAAAGACTTACTCCCTTTGCAGATAGGGTGCACTTATTTGAGGGTAATTATGCGGATTTTGATTTGTTTTTGGCTGAGATGGGGTGGGAAAAAGTGGATGGAGTGCTCTTAGATTTGGGAGTGTCTTCCCTGCAGTTAGATTCGGCTGCAAAGGGGTTTAGTTTTTTAAGAGACGGTCCTTTGGATATGCGTATGAGTAAAAAAGAGGGGGAATCTGCTTTTTTTTTAGTTAATAAAGCTTCTTTTGAGCGCTTAAAGGAAATTATTTTTGAGTTTGGAGAGGAGCCCTTGGCCGGAAGAATTGCCAGAGCCATAGTAGAGGCTAGAAGTAAGAAAACTATAGAAACCACTTTAGAGTTAGCAGAGATTGTGAGCCGGGCCTATCCTGCCAAGCGAAGAAGAGAGGCCAGAAACCATCCGGCCACCAAGACCTTTCAGGCTTTAAGGATTGCAGTTAATAAGGAATTGGATTCTTTAAAAAGGTTTTTGGATAAAATATTTTCCTATCTTGCTCCCCAGGGTCGCCTGGCCATTATTTCTTTTCATTCGCTGGAAGATAGAATCGTCAAAAAGGTATTTAAAAAAAGAAGCCAAAGACTGTCTTTGTCCCCCAGAAGTGGTGATTTGCCAGTGTGGCCATAAAAAACAAATTAAAATTTTAACTAATAAACCCATTTTAGCTGGAGAAGAGGAAGTTAGGCAAAATCCCAGAAGCAGGAGTGCTAAATTAAGAGTGGCTGAAAAGATATGAAAAAGGAAAGCTGGTTCCTGATAATTTTAATTTTTAGCGGACTCTTGTTGGGCTTTTTTAAAATCTGGCTCAGTATTTCCATTGCGGACTTGGCTTATCAATCCAGTAAATTAGAGAAAAAGGTTCTTGTAGCTCAGGAAAAACAGGCCAAGCTACTAGCAGAAAAAGAATACCTGCTCTCACCTTTAAGGTTAAAAGAAGAAGCTGAAAAATTGGGGTTAAGGCCGCCTCAGGAAAAGGAAGTAAGGGTACTGGCCAAATGAGCTTAAAGCATAGACTGAAAGCAAAAGACAAAAGTAAGCATCGCTTTGGACTGGTAGCAGTAGTTTTTTTTCTCCTGACTTTAGGGCTCTGGGCCAGGGCCTTTTGGATTCAAATTTGGTGGGCTCCAGAGATAAAAGCCAGATTTTCCAATCACTATTTTGTAGAAAAAAAGGTCCAGGGCTATCGAGGTAAGATCCTGGATCGCAATGGAGTGGTTTTAGCCCAGAGTGTCCAGACCTTTTCAGTATTTGCCAGACCATATGAGGTAAAAAGTGCCTCTTCAATAGCTAAGCAGTTGGCCCGTATTTTAGAGTTAGATTCCAAGGAAGTATTAGAGAAGTTGCAAAAAAGAATTCTTTTGTCTGGATTAAGAGAAAAATAAGTGATGCCAAGGCGGCTCAGATCAAGAAAATCTTTTTACCTGAGTCAGGGATATATTTGACTACAGAGTTCACCAGGGTTTATCCCCAGGGGCATCTGCTGGGGCAAGTCTTGGGCTTTACCAATATAGATGGAGAGGGTTTAGAGGGGTTAGAAAAGAGTTTTGATAAGGTTTTGCAGGGAAAGGAAAAACAATTTGTTGCCTTTCAGGACGGTAAGGGAAGGCTCATAAAATACACTTTCCTATCTCCTCTTTTAGCTGGCAAGGACCTGGTTTTAACCATAGACACAAGGGTTCAAGCCTTTGCCGAGGATATTTTGGAAAAAAGTGTGCAAAAGTTTCAGGCCAGGCATGGTCAGCTTATAGTGGTAGAGGTGGACAATGGCGAAGTCCTGGCTTTGGCCAATTATCCTTTTTTTAATCCCAACCTCTTTTATCTCTCCACTCCTCAAGAAAGAAGAAACAGGGCAGCCCTGGATCTTTTTGAACCAGGCTCTACAGCTAAGCCTTTTTTATTAGCTGCAGCTTTAGAAAAAAAGTGGTGAAGCCCAAATCTATTTATTTTTGTGAGCAGGGAAAGTGGAAGCTGGACAACATAGTTATTGAAGATACTCATCCTATGGCTGGTTGCCTGTAAACAAAATCCTTAGATATTCCAGCAACATTGGGGCAGGTAAAATTGCACTGGAATTGGGAGCTGAAAACTATTATCGCTTTCTCGCTGAGTTTGGCTTTAAGGATAAAGTGGATATCCCTTTACCTGGTCTTTCGGAAAGTTTGTTACGGCCACCCTATAAGTGGAATAGGGTAGACCTGGCTTCTGCTGCCTTTGGCCAGGGTTGGGCAACCACTGGTTTGCACCTGGTTCAAGCTTACTTAGCTATTGCCAGAAAGGGAGAGTTTGTTCCCTTAAAGTTATTACGTTCTCCTACAGTAGAGCAGGAAAAAGGAAGAAGAATTTTTAGCGTGCAAACAGGTAAGCAACTTTTGGACATGCTCTGGGAAGTGGTCAATCAGGAAGGCACAGGAAAGTTAAGCAAATTAGAAGAAGTGGAGTTAGGTGGAAAAACCGGAACAGCTCAAAAGGCGGATTTAAAACAAGGTGGTTATAAAGAGGGGGTTTATACTTCTTCCTTTGTGGGGTTGTTGCCAGCCAGAAATCCTAAATATGTTGTTTTTTTACTCTTAGATGAGCCTCGAAAAGGACATTACGGAGGGGTAGTTGCTGGTCCAGGCGTGAAGGAGATGTCTTTGCGACTTTTATCAGTAGATCACTCTTTACTTCCTTCAACTACTGTTCCTGCAAAAACAAAACATGTTTTTTCCCAGGAGATAAAAAAAGAAGTGGTATGGAAAAATAGATTGCCTGATTTAAGGGGACAGTCAGTGCGTAGAGCAATGGATGTGCTTATTTCCCAAGGCCTTATCCCTCAATTAAAAGGACAGGTTTAGTGGTTAGAGGCCAGAAACCTGCACCAGGGGTGGAATTGAAGAAAAATATGCAGGTGGAATTATTGCTGGGAGAAAGTTAATTTATGTCTAAAGAATACTCTTTTTTACTGGATTTAGCTAAAAAAGGAAAAAGAGTTGTTTCTGACTCTAGAAAGGTTGAGCCTGGAGATATTTTTGTGGCTTTGCCTGGTACTACAGTAGATGGTAATGAATTCATACAAGATGCCTTGAGTAAAGGCGCTCAATATGTACTTTCTGCCAACCAGGAAATAGTTTCTAAACTGGGAGAAAAAGGAATTTTTCATCCCAATCCTACTCAGGCCCTGGGAGAACTGGCCAATTCTTATTATTTTCCTCAAGGACGAAAAATAAAACTTATTGGAATTACTGGAACCAATGGCAAAACCACTACTTCTTATTTAATTGCCCATGTGTTGGAAAAATAGGGTTTAAAGCAGGTATTGTTGGCACTATAAATATAAGGATAGGAAATACTTCTTTCCCAGCTTCTTTAACCACTCCGGATTGTTTGAGCTTGTATAGTTATTTATCTGATATGGAAAAAAAAGGAATGGATTATGCTTGTATAGAAGTTTCTTCACATGCTTTAGACCAAGATAGAGTTGCAGGACTTGAATTTGAGGCTGGTATTTTTACCAATTTAACTCAGGATCATCTGGATTATCATAAAAGCATGGAAGAGTATTTTTTAGCTAAGAAAAAGATGTTTACATTATATTCCAATAGGGCAATTGTAAATGGTGATTCTGAGTGGGGTAAAAAGATTATAGATGATTTAAAAAATAAAGATAGTATAACCTATGGTTTTAAAAATTATAATGACATTAAGGTATTAGATTATATAGCTAACTTAAAAGGAATAGAAGGTACAGTAAAGTTAAAAGATAGAATAGAAAAAGTTTTTTTACCCCTTTTGGGCAAGTATAATCTCTATAATTTATTGGCCTGTATGGGCTTAATAGTGTGTTTACAGTTGTCAGTTGATTGGTCAGAGGTTTTAAAAAGTTTTCCCGGAGTTCCAGGCAGGGTAGAAAAAATTGTTAATAAGAAAAATTTAAATATAGTAGTAGATTATGCTCATACTCCTGACGCCTTAGAAAATGTATGTAAGACTTTAAGAGAACTTACAGATAAAAAGCTAGTCGTTGTATTTGGGTGTGGTGGAAATAGAGATAAAAGTAAAAGACCTCTTATGGCTAAAGCAGTAAGTAAGTTTGCTGATATGGCAATCGTTACTTCTGATAATCCTCGTTTTGAAGAACCAGAAAAGATTATTGAAGATATTCTTCCAGGGTTTTCAGAGAATTATTCTTATGAGGTAGAGATAGATAGAAAAAAAGCTATAAAAAGAGCTATTGAGCTTTTAACTCCAGAAGACCTTTTGCTTATTGCTGGTAAAGGGCATGAAGATTATCAAGAAATAAAAGGAATTCGCTATCCTTTTGCAGATAAAAAAGTGGTGCAGGAAATTTTAAATGAAGCTTAGACTAAAGGATATTTATTTAATTACCAGGCCATAGGAGAATTAAAAGGCCAGGAAGATAAAGCTATAAAGGGTATAAAAATAGATAGTCGTCTGGTAGAAGAGGGAGATATCTTTTTTTGTATTCGTGGCAACAGGTTTGATGGTCATAGTTTTGCCCAGGAGGCAGAAAAAAAAGGCGCTTTGGCTTTAGTAGTACATAGGCCTTTAGAATATGAACCTCACATACCTGTGCTTTTAGTAGATGATACTATTAAGGCTCTGGGTAGAGTGGCTAATTTTTTAAGAAAAAATTCTAAAGCCAAAGTAGTGGCTTTTACTGGTTCAGCTGGAAAAACTACAACCAAGGAAATTGCTTATTTTTTATTGAAGCAAAGACATAAAGTGGAGAGAAATTTTAAGAACTGGAACAATCAAATTGGAATACCTCTTTCTATTTTCAATTTTAGTGGAGAGGAAGATATTTGGTTGCTGGAAGTTGGTATAAATAACACTTATGATATGGATGAATTGGGAGAAATTGTGACTCCTGATGTGGCTGTGATTCTCAATGTAGGACCCTGTCATTTAGAAGGACTTAAGAATGTAAAAGAAGTAGCTAAAAATAAGATGAAGTTGCTACAATTTCTTACTTCCAGTGGTATTTCTTTTATTAATGATAAATATTTAGAATTGGTGGAAGAAGCTAAAAATTATCCCCGGGTTAACAAGATATATTTCAAGCAAGAAGATAGTATTCAGGTAAAATTTAAAGGCATTTCTAAAGATAAAAAAGGGTTGTTTATAATTACGTGGATAGGGGAAGAATTTGAAGTAGAGCTTCCTTTTTGGGGAATTCAATTTGAGGATAATTTAAAGTGTGCACTTTTATTAAGCAAATACTTTTCCCTAACTAAAGAAGAAGTTATTCAAGGCTTAAAAACAATAGAACTTCCCCAGCATAGGTTTAACTTTTTTCAGCAAGGTGTTTTTGGGGTTATAGATGATAGTTATAATGCCAATCCTCTTTCTATGCGGGCTTCTTTATATAGTGCCAAAACTATAGCTAATGAACTTCCTTTGATTTTGGTTTTAGGAGATATGGCTGAATTGGGAGCAGCAACAGAAGAGGAACACTTAAATTTAGGAAAACTATTAAGAGAAATAAATCCCTATTTGATTTTTTATAAAGGTAAAAATTATCGCTTTGTTGCTCAAGGTTATGGAAAGAAGATAGTATTTTAGAAGTAAATAATGAAGATGAATTTATTTCTTATATTAAAATTATAATCTAAAAAAGGACTGTTTTTATTTAAGGCTTCCAGGTCTATTGGTTTAGATAACTTTGTAAACAAATTTAAACGAGAGTTTTAATCATGTTTTACCATTTATTATATCCTTTATCTGATGTTTATAGTGTCTTTAATGTTTTTAGGTATATAACTTTTAGGAGCATATATGCATTGCTTACTGCTTTACTTTTAAGCATAGTTTTTGGCCCAAGATTTATTTGCTGGCTTAGAAAAATAAAGTTTGGGCAATACATTCAGGAAGAAGTTAGTTGTCATGAAAAGAAACAAGGTACTCCCACTATGGGAGGGTTATTAATTGCCTTTAGTGTACTTACCAGTGTGCTTTTATGGGGGGATCTTACCAACAAATACATTTGGCTTAGCATTTTTGTTTTTGTTGGTTTTGGCCTGGTAGGTTTTGTAGATGATTATTTAAAAGTGGTAAAAAAGAACAATAAAGGCTTAGTGCCAGGGGGAAGTTTTTAGGGCAAGTCATTGTTTCAGTGGGAGTGGTGACTTTGCTTTTAACTTTGCCAGGTTATGATACCAAGCTTCTGGTTCCTTTTTTTAAAAATTTTCAGCCAGACTTGGGACTTTTTTATATGCCCTTTGCCGTACTGGTCATGGTCGGAGCTTCCAATGGGGTAAACCTTACAGATGGTTTGGATGGCTTGGCCATTGGTCCTACTATTGTTTGTGCTGCCTGTTTTGCTTTGTTTATCTATGTCAGTGGACACATTCATTTAGCACGATATTTACAAATAGCCTACATTCCAGGGGTTGGAGAGGTTACAGTCTTTTGTGCTGCCCTGGTGGGAGCTGGCCTGGGCTTTTTATGGTTTAATGCCCATCCTGCAGATGTGTTTATGGGAGATGTGGGTAGTTTGAGTCTGGGTGGAAGTTTGGGGTTTATGGCGGTATTGTGCAAGCAGGAATTGGTTTTGGTGATAGTAGGCGGTCTTTTTGTCATTGAAACCCTTTCTGTAATCTTACAGGTGGGTTATTTTAAACTGACCAATGGAAAAAGAATCTTTAAAATGGCCCCTATTCATCATCATTTTGAGCTCAAAGGTATTCCAGAATCCAAGATTATTGTGCGGTTCTGGATTTTATCCATTTTATTGGCACTAATTGCTCTTAGTACTTTAAAGTTGAGGTAAGTATGCGCCAGTTGATTTTTCCAGGTCAATTAAAGGGTCATAGAGTGGGAGTTGTTGGTTGTGGTCGCTCCGGGCAGGGAGCGGTAAAACTACTTGCCAGGCTAGGCGCAGAAATAGTTTGGCTGGAGCAGGACCCTGCTAAAATCAGGGAAGAGGTGAAAAGCTTAGCAGATACTCTGGGGGTAAGGTTAAAAGTTGGGCAGCATGCTAAAGAAGACTTTCAAGGGCTGAATATGCTTATTTTAAGCCCTGGAGTGAATAAGAGAAATCTGGAAAGCTATCTAGATCCAAAGACCTTTGTTTACTCAGAGCTGGAATTGGCTTCCTGGTTTGTGGACAAGCCCATTATTGCGGTAACAGGTACCAATGGTAAAACCACTACAACTTTGATTCTGGAACATGTTTTAAAAAAATGGGGAAAGCGGGTTTTTGCTGGAGGAAATCTGGGAACTCCTCTCAGTGAATATTTGCTGAGTGGAGAGGAAGTAGATTATCTGGTACTGGAAGTAAGTAGTTTTCAGTTGCAAAATTGCAACTCCTTTTCTCCCCAGATAGGAATTTTACTCAACTTTTCCCCCAATCATCTGGATTTTCATTTAGACTTAGAGGAATATTGGGAAGCAAAATTAAATCTTTTTAGAAAGCAAAAAGAAAAGGACCTGGCTATATTACCTTTTATTTTTAAAGATAAATTGGAAAAATACAACTTTAAATCTTCACGCATTTATTTTGTAGCTAGAGATAAATTTAAAAATAAATATTTAAAAGGAAAACACAATCAGGAAAATTTAGAAGCAGCTTATCTAGCCCTAAATTACCTGGGATTATCTGAAAAGGAATTTCAGGGCTACATACAGGATTTTAGGCCTCCTGCGCATAGGTTAGAATACTTTTGGCAATGGCAAGATTGTTATTTTATTGATGATTCAAAATCTACCACTGTAGATTCTCTTAGAGTGGCACTGGAAAGTGTATCAGAGCCCATAAGGCTTTTTTGCGGAGGGGTTTTTAAGGGCGGAGATTTAACCTTACTTGGAAGTTTGATTCAACAAAAAGTGAAGAAGGTTTATCTTTTTGGGGAAAGTAAAGAAATTTTTGAAGCAGCCTTTTCTGACCTGGTAGATATGTCCTGGACTCCCACTCTAAAGGAGAGTCTTTTGTTGTTAAAAGCAGAAATAGGAATTAAAGAAAATATTTTACTTTCTCCAGCAACAGCAAGTTTTGACTTGTTTAAAGACTATAAGGAGAGAGGACAAGAATTTAAACGCCTGGTAAAAGAGATATTTAGTGATGGTAAAGAAGTATAAAAACTACTTTTTATATAATAATATACTTTTATTTTCTGTACTTATACTGTGTGTTATTGGTTTGACTATGATTTTTAGTTCCAGTTCTGTTCTAAGCGAAAGTAAGTTTTCCTACTTAACTAGACAGGCTGTTTTTATGGCTGTGGGTGTTTTAGTTATGCTTGTTACTTATAAAATAAATATAAATCTTTTTTTTAAAATAGAGGTATATATTTATATTTGTGTCTATTTTGCTCTTAAGTTTGGTTCTATTTTCTCCCTGGAGTAAAAGTGCTGGTGGAGCCAGGCGCTGGCTTTATTTTCACTATTTTTCTGTTCAACCTCTAGAGTTTGTAAAATTTACTTTGCTTATATATCTTAGCTATTTTTATGGATTTAAACAGGATAAAATTGATAAATTTTCAGTAGGAATACTTCCACCTCTGGTCTTGACTCTTGCTTTTTGCACCTTCCTCTTTTTACAACCAGATTTTGGTGGAGCTGTATTTTTACTGAGCGTGTTTTTGGGGTTGGCTTTTGTGGGAGGAGTACCTCTACGCTATTTTGGAGGACTTTTAGGATTGGGAATTGGCGGAGTGGTTCTGGCTGTATTGCAAGCTCCTTATCGTTTGGAAAGGATTAAGGCCTTTTTAAACCCCTTCCAGGACCCTTATGATAGTGGCTATCAACTTATTCAGTCCTTTTATGGCTTGGTTAATGGGGGAATCTGGGGAGTTGGTTTGGGAGAGAGTAAACAAAAGTTTTTTATCTACCAGAAGCTCATAATGATTTTATTTGTCTATTTTGGGAGAGGAACTGGGGTTCTGGGGGTTAAGTTTAATTTTTGTCTTAATTCTTTTGATTTTTTGGCGCTGGATAGTGATTTTTTTGCGACAACAGGACCTGGAGAGAAGGTTGCTGGCCTTTGGGGCAGGGTTTATCTTGCTCTGGAATATGTATTTGAATCTGGGAGTGGTGCTTGGCGTTGTACCACCCAAGGGAATACCCATGCCCTTTATAAGTTATGGAGGAAGTAATCTTTTGTTGTCTTTTACTTTGGTAGGATTACTTTTAAATTTAAGCAAGCGAGGTCAAAGTTGAAAAGATTGGAAAAAATAGTCCTTTCCACTGGAGGAACAGGAGGACATATTTTTCCTGCTCTAGCTTTAGCTCAAGAAATAAAAGCAAAATATCCTGAGTGTGAAATTGTCTTTATGGGGGGTAAGTATGGACCTGAAGGTAAGATTGTGCAGGAAAAGGGCTTTGCCTTTAGGGGACTTCCAGTACGAGGCATAATGGGCAGGGGCATAAAGGGGATTGTTCAGCTTACTGGCCTGGGTCTGGCCCTTGTTCAAAGTATTTACTGGCTGAAAAAGATTAAGCCTCAGGTTGTGGTAGGCTTTGGCAGTTATGCGGGATTTGCTCCAGTGTATGCTGCTCATATCTTAAGGCTAAAAAGGGCCATTCATGAGCAAAATTCCTTTCCTGGCCTGACTAATAGGCTTTTGGCCAGAAAAGTAAATAGGGTGTTTCTTTCTTTTCCTGATGAGTTTGGCATTTTTCCTAAAGATAGGACAGTGCTTACCGGAAATCCCATTCGACAAGAGATAAAAAAAGTTTCCTTTAAGGAAGACTTTAGCTCTAAAAATCTTTTAATTTTGGGTGGTAGTCAGGGAGCCACTGTTCTCAATAAAGTTGTAGTTAAGTATTTAAAAGAATTTAAAAACAAAAATAAACATCTGGCATCAAACTGGTCCTAGAGATTATGAATGGGTAAAAAAGAGTATGTAAATATTTATCCAGAAGCAAAGGTGGAGGCCTTTATTGACAACATGACAGAAGCCTACAGCTTTGCTGATTTGGTTTTTTGTAGAGCTGGAGCTTCTACCATTGCTGAACTCTGTGCAGTAAAAAGACCCAGTATTTTGGTACCCTATCCCTATGCTGCCTATGACCATCAATTAAAAAATGCTCAAGCCTTGGAAAAGATAGGAGCAGCTTTGGTGGTTTTACAGCCTTACTTACAGGAAATAAATTTTGCTTCCCTGGTTATTGACTATTTGGAAAGTCCTGCCAAATTGCGCCAGATGGCTGAAAATAGTTTAAAGTTGGGCGAAAACAGAGCCTCAGAAAAGATTCTAGAAGAGATAGAAGGGTTAATCCAAGGAGCTTAGCAGTGAAAATTAAAATCAAAAAAATTCACATGATTGGTATTGGCGGTTCAGGAATGTGTGGCATTGCTGAAGTGCTTTTAAATCTTGGTTATGAGGTGAGCGGCTCTGACTTAAAAGAAGGTGCTAGTGTAAAACGCTTACAATCCCTGGGGGCAAAGATTTTTATTGGCCATAGAGCAGAAAATCTAGGAGAGGCTCAGGTGGTGGTGCGCTCCACTGCAGTTAAGGATGATAATCCTGAAGTTATTGCTGCTAAAAAAAGAAAAATTCCCATTATTCCCAGAGCAGAAATGCTTGCTGATTGATGCGTTTAAAGGTGGGTATTGCTGTGGCTGGCACTCATGGCAAGACCACCACTACTTCTTTTTGGGTACTATTTTTAAAGAAGCAGGTCTTGACCCTACTGTTATTATTGGAGGTAGATTAAACGCTTTTGGTAGCAATGCAGTTTTGGGAAGTGGAGAATATTTAATAGCTGAAGCTGATGAGTCAGATGGTTCTTTTTTGTGTTTGTTTCCCATTTTTAACATTGTAACCAATATTGATGCAGACCATCTTGATTTTTATAAAGATATAACAGAGATAAAAGAAGCCTTTTTGCAGTTTATGAATAAAGTTCCTTTTTATGGTTTAAATGTAGTATGTGGAGATGATAAGAATATAAGGTCCCTTTTACCTCTGGTAAAAAGGCCAGTAATTACTTATGGTTTTTCTGAAGAAAATGACTTACAGGCTAAAATAGTTCATTGTGAACAGGGAAGTTGTTTTAGAGTGCTTTATAAAGGTAAAAATCTGGGTGAAGTTAGTTTGCCTCATCCAGGTAAACACAATGTTTTAAATGCTCTTGCTTCCATTGGTATATCCTTAGAAGTTGGTATTCAGCCAGAAGACATATTTAAGGGACTTTCTTCTTTTAAAGGAGTGGGAAGGCGTTTTGAAATCAAAGGAGAAAAAAGGGAATAATCGTGGTGGATGATTATGGTCATCATCCTACAGAAATAGAAGCTACCTTAAATACTGCGCGCCTTTGTTTTCCAGAAAGAAGATTGGTGGTTTTATTTCAACCCCACCGGTTTACTCGTACCCAGGCCTTGTTTGGAGAGTTTTGCAAGGTTTTATCCAAACCAGACTTGCTTTTACTCACCGAGATATATCCTGCTTCTGAAACTCCCATTCCTGGAGTAAGTGGCCTTACTTTAGCTCAGGGGATCAAGCAAATGGGAAAGCAGGTCCTGTTTTTTGAAACCTTTGAAGAAGTGCAAAATAAACTGGAAGATATTTTGAAACCAGGAGATTTGTTTATCACCTTAGGGGCGGGTAGTGTTTATACCATAGGGGAGAAGTTTTTGGGTTTACAATGAGAGTCATAAAAGAACCAGACTTAAAAAAACTGGCTACTATTAGGCTCCCGGGCAAGGGGACTTATTTATATCTTTTAGAAGAAGAAAGGGATCTGGACTTTATTTGCCAACTCCAGGAAAAACAAGAACCTTTTCTGGTTCTGGGCAGGGGAAGTAATCTTATTTTTGCTGAAAAGATAAATCAGCTTTTAGTAAGGTGGTTGCCTAAAAAAAGGAATTTACAGGTACTCAGGGAAGATAAGGAAAGCATAACTATTGGAGTGGATGCTTCCTTTTCTTTGCCCAGGCTACTTCAGGTTTGTGTTAGGGAAGGCTGGAGTGGTTTGGAAAATTTAGCAGGTATTCCTGCCAGTTTGGGAGGAGCTGTAGCCATGAATGCAGGCTCCTTTGGTAGCGAAATAGGAGAGGTCTGGGAAGAAGTGGAGATATGGACTGCTGAGACAGGAAAAATCAAGCTTTCCAAAGATAAAGTTGCTTTAGGGTATCGTTATTTTAACTGTGGCTATGAGTTCTTTTTGGTTGTTAATCTCAGGCTAAGATTGAAAAAGGTAAGTAAGAGTCTGGTAAAGGAAAAAATAACATATTGGTACAAAGAGAAAAAGGATAGACAACCTCTAGCATATCCCAGTGCAGGCTGCGTGTTTAAAAACCCCAATAAAGAAGTTAGTGCAGGTAAAATTTTAGAAGAATGTGGCTTTAGAGGAAAGGTTTTAGGCGGTATGGCTTTTTCCGAAAAGCATGCCAATTTTTTAATAAATTTGGGACAGGGAAATCCTACAGATGCTTTTACTCTTATAGATATGGCCAGAGAAGAAGTATTTAAACAAAAAGATATTCTTTTGGAGCCAGAAGTAAAGTTAATAAAATGTCAGTAAGTTTAACCAGTAAAAAATATAAGAGAAAAAGAAGAACTTTAGATATATTTTCTTTGCTTTTTACCCTGTTTTTAGCTATTAGTTTT
>LZQN01000078.1_pt1 | contig 23683 bp, 24 predicted proteins | sample 768531 | NCBI WGS metagenome assembly LZQN01 (sample SAMN05207080, study PRJNA324506) | oil field metagenome | isolation source: sample BH-FW-7 from oil reservoir | place: India: Bombay High | collected 2015-12-02
AAAGGCTTTACTTGAAATAAAAACCAAAACTGCTAGACTTTTTAAAAGAGCTTAAACTTTTTAAAAATAAAAATGAAAATAATTTATCATCAAAAAAACCCCCTTTTTTATTCAGCCAAAAAAATTGACCAAAAACCCAGTCGTCAGAAAACTTCTCAGCAAAAAAAACTTTTTTGCTTTTTCAAGGACCACTCCAAAAAATTCCGCCCCAATGCGCCATTCAGATAAAAAAACTTCTCCTTTTATTCTCTCTTGGGAGGTAAAAATAGACAAACGACTTCGTATCTTTAGTGGTAAGTTTCTTTTCTCTCTTTTTGTCTTGTTTGTTTTTTTGATTGGCTTTGGGCTTTTTACTGAAAACTATCTTTTTTCAATTTTGGTTATTTTGGCTGGTCTCATTTTCTACTTGTTTGAAAATGAAAATCCCAAACCTTTTCTTTTCGGAATAACTTCTGAAGCATAGTCGTTGATAATCAACTTTATGAATTCAGCTCCCTAGAAAGTTTTTGGATTTTCTACGAACCTAAAAGAAAAAAGGAAATTATTTTTAAAAGAAAAAACTCTTTACTTCCTCCTCTTAAAATTCCCTTAGGAAAGATAAATCCAGTTAAGGCCAGAAAAACGTTAATTAATTTTTTGCCAGAAAAAAAACAAAAAGAAGGTTTCTTTGACTTATTAGAAGATTTGATATAAAATTCCATTCCTGAAAAGACCAGAAAATAATTATTGCTGCTTAGAGATTTTTTAAGCTTTTCTTAGTTTGCCCTCATAGTTCAGTGGATAGAACGTTGGCTTGCGGAGCCAAAGGTCAGAGGTTCGACTCCTCTTGAGGGCGCAAAAAATTCTTTTATTTGCATCCCCGCCCCTTCGTTAAGGTTATCTTCTCTTTGCCAAATTGCTAAAAAAGTCTGGTAGTCGCCACTTGATTTTCGCTATTTTATTAAATTTCCATGCTCCAACTTAATTCACCTTTAACAAAAATTCCCTTAATAAGTAAAAAAATAGCCCAGAAACTTGCTTTACTGGGATTAAAGAAGGTTTCCGACCTTCTTTATTATTTCCCTTTTCGCTATGAAGATTATTCAGTCTTCAAAAAAATCGACCAACTTCTCATTGGAGAAACCGCTACTGTCCAAGGAAAAATTGAAAGCATAAAAACCTCTCGCGCCTATCGAAAAAAAATCCCCGTAACCGAAGCCTACATTAGCGATGAAACTGGAATGGTTAAGGCAGTTTGGTTTAACTTTCCCTCTGCTTTGCGCATTCTTTCTAAGGGAAAATTCGTCCAAATAAGCGGAAAAACAAGCTTGACCAAAAAAAATGAGCTCTTTTTTTCTCATCCCAACTTTGAAACCATCACTCAATCTTCTTTAAAGAACTCTTTCTCTTTAGCGCAAAAATTTTCCCAGGCCAGCACGGGCGGCTTGGTTCCTGTTTACCCTGAAACCAAAAACATCCACAGCTATTGGCTCAGAAGAACAATAAAAAAAACCCTTCAGCTTTGCCAAATAGACGATTTCATTCCTCTTGAGATTGTTGTTTCTCAAAAGCTTCTTCCCCTCAAAAAGGCTCTTTGGGAAATTCATTTCCCCACCTCTTTCTCAATGTCTCAAGCAGCCAAAAAGAGATTTGCTTTTGAAAAAATGCTGCTTTTACAAATAAAAATCTTCAACTAAAAAACCGCTGGCAAGAAAGTCAAGCCATTCCCATTAAATTCAACCAAAAACTTGTCCAATCCTTTACAAAAAAACTGCCTTTCAATCTTACTAATGCTCAAAAAAAGGCCGCTTGGCAAATAATAAAAGACCTGGAAAAAAGTTTTCCCATGAATCGGCTTTTGGAGGGAGATGTGGGGAGCGGCAAAACGGTAGTTGCCGCCTTGGCAATTTTGTCTGTGCTTGAACAAAAAAACAAGTTGCCATATTAGCCCCCACTGAAATTTTGGCTGTTCAACATTTTAAAAGTTTTCTGAAATTTTTTGAGGAGTTTGATTTCAAAATTGCAATCCTAACTCGCTCTCAGTCAAAAACTAATTCTTCATCAAAAAAGCGCTCTCCCCAGCCAAACCAAAAAATTCCCAAAAAAATCTGTTCCAAGAAATAAAAACAGGGAAAGTTGATCTAGTAATCGGCACTCACGCCCTTTTGAATGAAACTATTCAATTCAAAAATCTTGCCCTGGTTGTTATTGATGAACAGCATCGCTTTGGCGTCAACCAAAGAGCCTTTCTGCAACAAAAAGCCCAAGCAATTGATGATGGCAGCTCCAAAACCATTCCTCATCTTTTGACTATGACCGCCACCCCTATTCCCCGTACCCTTTCCTTGGCTCTTTTTGGCAATCTTGATCTTTCCATTATTGATGAATATCCTCAGGGCAGAAAACCAGTCATCACTAAAATCATCCCTCCTCGGGAAAGGGAAAAAACCTATCAGTTCACTAAAAAACAACTTCAAGCTGGTCGACAAGCTTTTATCATTTGCCCCCTAGTTGAAGAATCCAGCAAAATAACAGAAGTAAAATCAGCTACAGCTGAATTTGAACGGCTCAAGAAGGAAGTTTTCCCAGAGTTTTCTCTTGGTCTACTACATGGAAAAATAAAGCCTCAGGAAAAAAACAAAATTATGAAAAAATTTAAAAACAAAGAAATTGATATCTTGGTTTCTACGGCTGTGGTGGAGGTGGGAGTTGATGTTCCCAATGCCACCATCATGATAATTGAAGGAGCAGAAAGGTTTGGTTTGGCGCAATTGCACCAATTCAGGGGACGAGTGGGAAGAGGCCTTCATCAATCTTTTTGTTTTCTCTTCCCTTCAGCCAACTCTCCCCAAAATAATCGCCGCCTTAGAGCCCTGGAACAAACCAACAATGGCTTAAAAATTGCTGAATATGATTTAAAGCTGCGCGGTCCCGGCCAGTTTTTGGGCACTTTGCAATCTGGCGCCCCCGATATTGCCATGGAGTCATTAAGCGATCTTAAGCTGATTCAACAAGCCCGCCAAGAGGCCCAAAAAATTATCGCCATTGACCCTTCCTTAAAAAAATTTCCCCTTCTAAAAAAACAAGTAGACAAACTAGAAAGCAATGTCCACTGGGAATAAAAAACCCATCATCCAATTAGGATAATGGGTCGGTCACAAAAGCTGAATAATAAAATATTCTTTCTTTTTATAGAAAACAGAACCAACTACTATCCCTTCTTTAATTTTTGGATTAGTCGGCTCAGCGATGAAAAAATCCGTTCCTGAGATCTTCCGGATTTCTCCGGAGATAAAATTCTTCAGCTCTGCCAAAGCCATTTTTTCCATTGTCTTTGAAATTTTGAGTTTCATTTTCCTCTCCTTTTATTTTGGAGGTTTATGAAAATAAAGAACCAATTGCCACCGCACAGTAACATTTTTTAATTTTTTTGTCAATCCTGCCGAATTTCTTTAAATTTTTTTATCTTTTCTTTGAGTTTTTCAATCATTTCAAAATCATCCACCCCTGGGTTTTTTCCCTTTCCGGCTCGCTCTTCTTTTTCATCAAAATAAATAAACCTAGCCAAACCAAAGTCAATTACTCTTGCTTGCCGGTTGCCAAATCAATCATTACATTTCCTTCGTGCAAGTCCCGATGATGAATTTTTTTCTTCTCATGAAGCGCTTGCACAAACTTTTCCAAGCTTTCAAAAAAATCTTCTTCGTCAAAATTAGCCGGCAAAGAAGCTCTTTTTTCCAAAGCATCCTCCAAAGAAACTGCTTCCAATTTTTCCATTGCCAAAAAATAAAGGCCTCTCTCTTTCCGAAGATAAAATGGCATCGGAACTTTCACTCCAGCAATTTCGCCCAACTGAACCGCTTCATCTAAAAATTTCATTTCCTCTTCCAGATCATTTCCTTTCTGGTATTCAATAAAATTTAAAATTAGCTTAAAACATGTTTTTGCTTTGGGACTAGGTGAATAAACTTCAGCTACGGATCCCTTACCTAAAAGATTTTCTGGATTATTTCTTATTTGATCCATCAATTCTCTCATTTTTATTAAATTTTCCTTTATTTCTTCCTGCCTTAAATCTTCTTCTTTTGAATTGCTAAATATTTCCCTAACTTGATTTTTGTCTTCTTCTTTTTCCAGTATTTTCTTGAGTTTTAGAATAATCGCTATCAAATCCTCTCTTTCCAAATCTTCATTTTCCACAAGTTCTTTTTCCACTTTTTTGGCCATTTCTGGATGAATTTTGCCTGATTCTAAAATTTCAAAAACAAGATCTTCTAGTTGAAAATAGCTCATTTTTTTCAAATCCTCCTCCTCTTTTCTGGGTTCTTTCGAAATGATTTTTTGATCAAAATAATTCATTTTGGTTCTTGAAAATAATCACTTTTTAGCAAGAAGTTTGATTCTTCAAGCCTAAAATTCCACTTCCAATCTTTGCATCGCCCGGCATAATCCACTCCCACTCGCGGTCCAGTAATGATTTTGCCTCTTTTTTTGTGAAATTCTTCTTGTTTTTCAATCCAAAGGCCATTCTTGAAAGATAATTTTTTGCCATTTAACTTTTTATCTATGGCTAAAAATTTGGTGATTTTTCCTGGTCCATCCAGTTTAATTTTCTTGTCACAAAAAAATTCCTTTCCCTTTTGGTTTTTCTTTTGAAAAACTCGCCCTCCTCTGATCAAAACCGCCGCCGGAAAGCCGGCTTTTTCCGTAACAATATTGAGCATCCAATACATTCCATAAATTAAATAAACATAAATTCGTCCCCCGGCTTGGTACATTGGCTCTGTTCTTTTGGTCCTACCCCGAAAGGCATGGCAAGCTCTGTCATACTCTCCTCGGTAAGCTTCTGTTTCTGTTATTAGAAGATAAACAGTTTCCTGCTTTATTTTCCTTACCAAAAAACACCCCAATAAATTCCGCGCCACCCAAGGTGTTTTTGAGGCAAAAAAATCATCTTTGAGAATCATTTTTCTTTCTTATCAGTTTTTCATAAAAAGCCAGCATCCTTTGAGCGCTTTTTTCCTGGCTCAGGTTTTCAACAAAATTTTGAGCTTTTTGGATAATTTCTTTCCTCTTTTGGTCATTTTCCAAAAAATCTTCCAGAGCGGCAACAATTTCCTCTTTATTTTCTTTTACCAATCGGCCATTCTCCCCATCTTTTATCTGATCCACTGCTCCAGTTGCCCGAACTGCCACCACAGGAACTCCAGCCGCCATAGCTTCCAGGGTTGTCATCCCTTGGGTTTCGCTAGTAGAGGTTTGTAAATAAATATCCCCAATTGAATAATAATCTTGAACATCTTGATACTTCACTTCTCCCGCAAAAACAACTTGATCCTTAATGTTTTTTTCTTTTGCTTTTTGGCTCAAATCATCAATCTTGGACCCATTCCCCACAAAGACTAGTTTGACTTTTTTGTTTTTCAAAATAACTTCTGCTGCCGCTTCAAAAAGAAGGTCAATATTTTTTTCTGCTTCCACTCTGCCCACATTTAGGATCACTTTCTCGTCTTCACCAATCCCCAGCTTTTTTCTTGTTTCTTCCCTTTTGCCGCTTCTGAATTTTTCTAAATCTATTCCAGTTGGAACAACTTCAATTGGAGTGGTCACTCCTCTTTTAATGAGAATTTTTTAATGCTCAAGGATGGAGCAATCACCAAATCAGCCTGATTGGCAAAGCGAGTGGCCATTCTCTTAACATGCCAGATGAGCAACTTCTTGGGAATTAAGGGAACATAGTGAACATAATCTTCATAGCGGCAATGATGGGTGAAAACCAGCGGCAAACCCAATTTTTTGGCAATTCTTGCCCCATCTTTTCCGATAGAAAAGGGGTGGTGAGAGTGAATAATATCCAATTTTTCATCCTTGGCTCTCTTTGTGGCAGGAGGAAAAAAAGAAATTGCAATTGGGTATTTAATTTTATAGCGCCATAAAAAAGCTGGATAGCGAAAAACATTCTCCTTGTCTTCTCCATCATCATAGCCTTTGAACTTTGGAGCAAAAACAATTACCTGATGGCCCATTTTTCAAAACAACGCCGAAAAATTCGGATGGAATTGGTGGATCCATAAGGAAGCGGCAAATAGGAATTAGTAAAAAACCTATTTTCATTTTTAATTTTCTTAAAAAATTATTTTTTGACTCTTTCAGGACCAGCTTGATAAAAGTTTCAATAATTGAAAAAGCTCCTGTCATTTCACTGTCCAGCAAAACATGGCTGTTTTTTTTGGATTTTATCCAATACATTTTTTTTATCCGAGAGCTGGCTCCATTAAAAATCACCCAAGGGGAATATTTGGCCACTAAGTAATCAGAGCTGGATTGAAGAATAAGAAGGGGCACAGTTACTTTTTTAAGGGAAAAAAGAGCCGCTCGAATGCATCGCAGGCTCTCTCTGACGCTTTTGATGGGAAAATAGCGATAGGATGTTTTTTTTAAAAAATCACTATTCACTCCAGCTGGATATTTTTTCTGGATGTTTTTTTTAAAAAAAAAAGGAACTATCCAGACCCCCAGCCAAATCCAAAAATGATTTTTGAGATGAACCGGCGTGCCAACCAAGATAACTCCGTCAACTTTTTTCTTGATGCTGGCCAAAAGGGCCAAATTTCCTCCCATTGAAATTCCCACTAAGAAAATCTTTTTTATTTTAGGATTTTTCTTTATTTTTTCAATTTCTTCTTCACTTGTTCCTGCCACTCTTTCCATTTAACTTTTTCCAACTCTTCTGGGTTGTTCCATGCCCTTTTAAGACGGGAGCAAAAACCCAAAAATCTCTTTCTTTGAGCCAATCAATAAAAACTTGCGACTGACAAGGCACTGCTGACCAGCCATGCAAAACCAAAAAGGCAATTTCATTTTTACCTTCCCAATTAATGGCTTTTCCAAAGCTGTCTTCTTTGATTTTTGGGCAAAAGCTCTTTTTCATTTTTAGGAATCAATTACCAAAAACATCTTTCCAAAAAATTCTTTCAGTATAAGGCTTTTCGTCTTTCTCTTCAGATTGTTCTTCTTTGTCACTCTCGCTTTCATCTTCATCCTTCTCTTCATCCTTCTCCGCTTCTTTATCTAGTAATTCCTCTTTCTTTTTATTATCATTTTTAGCTTCTTTTTGGCCAGCATCCTCTTTTTTAACGCCATCATCAGCTTGTTCTGAGCCTTCCTTGAAAATTCTTTCCAATTCCCAAACTCGCACTGCTCCAAAGTCTTTTGTTTCCTTGACTGTAAAAGCATCTTTGTAGGCCCTAGAAAGTTCCGGCTTGGTCTTGCTTTTTCCATTGGTGATGGAAAAATAAAGGCAATTCTGAGGCTCATATTCATCTTCAGAAGGAATGCGATGAATAATTTTTTCTGGATATTTCAGAGAAAAAAGATATTTATAGGCTCTCAAGTGGTTAGAATCAGTGTAATAGCAAATTTCTTTGTTTTCTTCTTGGGCTCTTTCAAAAAGATAGTCCAGAGCTTTCTGGGACCAGCCCACTCCCACCAAGTCAGATTGCTTCAGCACCAGATCTCGTGGAATGAGCCATTTTACATAATCTTGCCTGTCAAGCATTTTGTACCAAAGCAAAACAGCATGGAGATTAAAAAATAACAACAAGGCAAAAACAAGCCCTACAAGAAAATTACCTCCAAAAAAAGATTTTTTATCCAGTTTGCTCAGTTTTTCCAAAAACATTGCCAAAATGATAAAAGGAATAAAAATAACCATCAACCAAAAACGCGGCTTCTCAACCGTAAAAGCCAGCTTGGTATAAAGAAGCCCAAAAATAGCCAGCCAAACAAAAACCAAAAAGACTAGAGGCTTTTTTGTCGGATCTTTTTTCCAATAAACCCAAAATCCCTCTGCCAAGAAAAACCCAATCAGAGCCAAAAAGAAAAGCTTAAAAAACCAGCTTTCTTCATTGCCAAAGGAAGAAAGCATTAAGCTATAGTGTTTAGCATGAAGCCCCAGGGATTTTTTCAAAAGATCCCCCCAAGAGCTTTCACTTTCTTCTTGATCCTTATGGGAAAGAGCATAGAAAAATTGTTCCGTATTGGCCCCTCTTGTAACCACTTCGTTTACCGCCATAGGCAAATAAAGCAAAGCCAAAATTGAAAAAGCGGCGATCCAGTATTTTGGGTTGATTTTTTTAGGAAAAAATTTAATGCAAAAAATAATTCCCACCACCGAAAAGCCCAACAGAGCCACAAAATGAAGCTGGGAAACCACCCCAAATCCAACTGCGCTCACCAAAAGCCACCGCCCCGCTTTTTTGGGATCTGTTTCTGTCGCAGTTTTGAGCAATCCCAAACCAAAAAGAAGCGCCCAAAAAGGAATCTGATTGGGATTCCAAGAAAATCTGGAGTATTGAACAGCAATAAAAGAAAAACCATACAGAATTGTTACCAGCCAACTTGTTTTTTGGGAAAAAAACTGGCTTAAAAAGAAATAAAAAAGGGCAACAGAAAGAGAAGAAAATATTAGTTCTGGCAAGACAAAAACAAATGGATCAGCGCTATGAAAAAGAAGGGCAAAAAGATATTGAAAATAATAGAAAATTGGGCCTAGTCGCAAAAAAGTTCCCGCCGCCCTTGGCCCCAAAAGAGGAAGTTCAGCTGGCCCATTTTCCAAAGCATTTTTAGCAATGTAGGCATCCCGAGATTGATCCAACCGAAAATAAAGATTTTCTTTCAAATCCCAAACCCGAATCAAAAAGCCATTAGAACCAATAAAACAACCGCCCCCAGCGTCCAATTTTTTTAAAAAATCCTTCCGCTCTTTTGTTTCCATTTTTTAACAATTTTCATTATTATTTCTCTCCTCTTGCTTCTTGGCTCTTTTGGCAATAATTAGCCCTTGAGATAATCTTAAAAACATCTTCCCTTTTAGAATTTTCCTTAATTACTATTCTAACTTAACAAAATAAAGCATCAAATAAAGCGCCATCACAAAAAAGCCGAAAGCTAAAAGCGATTTTTTAAAACTTTTCTCGCGATGAATTTCAGGAATAAGGTCTGAAGCGGCAATATAAATAAAACCTCCTGCCGCAAAAGGAATTAAGAACTTGGTTAATTGTTCAATGGTACTGGCAAGAAAAAACCCACCAACACGCCCAAAATCGCCAAAACAGCGCTGAGAAAATTGAAAAACAAGGCTTTCTTTTTTGAAAAGCCGCTGTAAATTAAAACCCCAAAATCACCTATTTCTTGGGGTATTTCATGAAGAACAATGGAAATAGTCGTCGCCAAGCCCAAGGACTGATTCACTGAAAAAGCGGCAAAGATGATTAGTCCGTCAATAAAATTGTGCAACCCATCTCCTAGAAGATTTTGATAGCCAATAAAATGATGAACCTCACATTCTTTTTCAAGGTTGTGGCAATGCCGCCAGCGCAAAATTCTTTCCATAATATAAAAAACAATAAAGCCAATCGCCACCAACCTAAAAACCTCAACCATTCCAGCTGGGCCAGTCAATTCAATTGCTTCAGGAATAAGATGGAAAAAGCGCCTCCCATTAAAGATCCAGCTGAAAAACTAACCAGAAAAAAAACTAAATTTTTGTTTTCTTTTGGCTCAAACTGATCACCAAAATACCCACCAAAGAAACCAAGCTAACAAAAATTGCTGCCAAAAGAGAGTTTTTAAATGCTACTAATTCCATAGTTGATTTTTCTTATCCTTGTTTCTGTCATTTTTTAATTTTTACCTTCCTTTTCTTTTGCCAAAAAAATTGTCTGGGTTGGAAAAGCAAACTCAATTTTTTCTTCTTCAAATCTCTTTAAAATTTCAAGGTTAATGGCTTGGCGAATATCAAGATACTTTTCAAAGCTTGAGTCCAAAACATAGAAAACTACCTCAAAGTTAAGGCTAAAATCGCCAAACTCCTTAAAATGGACTCTTCCAAATTCTGTCTCAGGGTGTTTTTCAATTGCTTCTTTCAAGATAATTGGAATTTTTTCCAACTTTTCTCGGCCAGTCCCATAAACCACACCGATATTAAAAAGGACCCTCCTTTTTGCATGGTTTCGTAGTTGTTGATATTGGCATCAGTGATTTTCCGATTAGGAACAATCAATTGATGGCCTTGAAGGGTGCGAATGCGAGTGTTTTTTATGCCAATTTTCTCCACTTTTCCCATTTCATCAGGTCCCAAAACAACAAAATCGCCCACCCGAAAAGGCTTGTCAACAAAGATTGAAAAGAAAGCGAAAATATCACCCAAAATATTCTGAACTGCTAGGGCCACCGCAATTCCACCAATTCCCAGTCCAGCAATTAAGGAAGTGACATTTATCCCCAAATTTGAAAGAATAAGAAGGATGCCAATCACCCACAAGGCCCCTTTGACAATTTGGCCAATCAGCTTGATCATTGCCTGCCGATCATGGTCATTTTCCCCATCCTCCTCTTCCTTCTTTAGAAGCTTATCTGAGACCACAAAATCAATCACCTTTTGGCCAATCAAAATTCCTTGAATCACCACCACTACCACAAAAATGCCCAAAACAATTCTTCCAATCATCCTGTTAAGAACCAAAAATTGAAGAGCCACATAAAGCGACAAGAAGAAATAAAAGGGCGGCTTTATCTCCTTAACAAGGCTTATCACGAAATCATCCACATCAGTCTGGGTTTTCTTGGAAACTTTTTTAAGCCTGGAGATGACCACTCTGGCAAAAATATTAAAAAAACCCAACAAGCCAACAAAAATAAAAATTGCCCACAGAAGATCCCTTCCAGTGTTTCCCCCAAAGTTATAACTCAAAAAATTGCTAAGAAAATTACTTTCCCAAAAAGACATTTCATTTTCAGTTAATTTTTAAACTAAGGCTTTTGAAAAATATTTTTAGCTTAAAACCAATTTCTTGCTTTCAATTCTAGCACAGAAAATTAGATTTAAAAAACCGAGTTTCGTTGAAACTCGGCCAAGAGGTTTTCCGAGGGAGAGGAGCGGGGGCCAGGATTTGAACCTGGAAACAGAGAGAGGGCCTCTCTAGCTTTACCGTTAAGCTACCCCCGCACTCTCCCCGTCAAGGAGGAAGAAGGTTTTGGTGACTTGATAATAGCTAATAAAAAATAAAAAGTCAAGACCAGAAGTTGGGTTTTTGGAAAAATCTAGATCTGGAGCGAGAGACGGGAATCGAACCCGCGACCTCTTCCTTGGCAAGGAAGCGTTCTACCACTGAACCACTCTCGCCTGTTTTTAAAAAATTTTTTAATTTCAAAAGGATCAAGTGCCCGGGGGCAGGATCGAACTGCCGACACCATGATTTTCAGTCATGTGCTCTACACTGAGCTACCCGGGCAAAAATCAATCACTCAAGCCACCCTTCTACAACCTAGAAGACCACAAGCCTAATACAAGAAAAACTTTACCACTAAATAAGAAAAAAATCAACTTGAGTTTCTTCTGGTGCTCCTTTTTTCACATTTTGTGATTTTTCTCAAAAAGTTTATTTCAAAAACATTAAAAAATCAACCCCTCTTTTTCTTGTTAATTTTATTTGCTTTTGTTCCTTTTTTTGGCTTCCAAGAAAGGAACAAAGGCAAATCCAAAATAATGCTCTTTTCTAAAATCATTTTGGCTTTCTTTGGTAATTTTTTCCAGATAGCCACTTTTTAGCGGTACAACCAAAACACCCTTTATTTTAAGCATTTTTAAAAGCTCTGACGGCACTTTTTTAAAAGCCGCTCCGGCATAGATTCTGTCATAGGGAGCAAAAAGATGCCACTTTTCCGCCGCATTGCCAATCTGGTAAGAAATATTTTTATAGCCTGACTGGAGCACCTTTTCTTTGCCAAATTTTCCCACCACTGGATTAATTTCAAAGGCAAACACTTTCCCTCGAGAACCAACCAAGTGAGCCAAAAGACAGCTGACCCAACCGCTACCTGCTCCAATCTCCAACACCTTTTGCCCCGGTTTAACCTCTAAAAGCTCCAACATTATTGCCACCGTTGAAGGCTGAGAAATGGTTTGATTCTCAAAAAGAGGTAGCGCAATATCCCAAAAAGCTCTCCCCTTTTCTGCCAATGGAACAAAAAAATCCCGCTGATTGGCCTTAAAAGCTGAACCCAACCGAGGAGATTTTAAATAACCTTTTTCCATCATTGCCGCTATAAGTTCTGAATTGTTTTGATAAAACATTGTAAGATTGTAACCCGTTTAGCTTTTCTGAAAATTTAGTACAAAAGTATTTTTGAAAATTTTCAAATCCAGCTTTTTAAAAAAGACCAGCAAGTTTGCTGGTCTTATTTTCCCAAATTCTATGAGCTGGTTTTTATTGATATCCCTCTTATTGATATTCCTCCAAAAGATCATGAAGGTATTCAATAAAAAACCAATATTCTTCCTCCTGATGAATTCTTTTTATTTCTCTTAAGGGAAAAAATTTTCTAACCTCTTGGCATTTTCAATATCAACTACCAATTCGGGGGTAAAAACCTCCCCAATATATTGCATCAGAGCTAAAATATTTTCTCTGCCTTCTACTGCGGCATTTAAAATAGCTCCTGCTCGATCCCGTCCAATCAACCGAACGGTTTTTTTCCAATTAAGCCACTTTTTTTCTTTTTCCATTTCTTCAGTTTTTCTTGTCTTCATTTTCTCTCCTCCCTTTTCTCTCTTTCTCTTTCGTTTTTCGGAAGTCCTGAAATTGAAATATTGAAACAAAGCAAGTCCCAAAGTTTCAAAAGAACTTTTACACTTTATTCTTCTACCACATTATTACAAAAAACAACTATTTTGTTGATATTTTTTGACATTTTTCAAAAAAAGTGGAAAAATTCACTTATAAAATTAAAGGAGGTCAAAGTTTTAATATTCTTTATTCTTTTTCTTTGGCCAAAAGTTTTTTCCATTCCTTAATAAGGAGGTGTCTATGAAAATCCAGCGCTCCAGCACCTTGAAAAACAAAAAAGAGAAGCAAAGAAAGGAGCTAAAGATGAAAAAAATAGAATCAGAAAAAAAGGGTTTATCAATGTATCGGTGCCGCTGGTGTGATGCCGTTCACAGCTGTGATTGGGGCAAATGTGGCAACTGTAAGCTAATTTGTCCCTCAATCGATCAATTCGAAATTAAAGACTTTTGCAACAGATGCAAACCTAAAAACAAGGAGGAAGAAAATGAGATTGAAAATTACTTGCGAAAAGTGCAGGAAATCCCTCTTTTACAATCAAAATATCATCATCGCCATTGCCCAATGCCAGTTTTGCGGAAACCCAAACAACATCTTAGAGAGGACGCTGACAATACTTGAAGAACTTTCAGAACAGACAGAATAAAACCCAAAAATCTAAGAGGAAGATGAAGGTGACAAGCAAAACCACCAAAAAACATTCTAGTTGCGGTTCAATCATTATCGAAACACTTCCTTTTCTGACTGAAATATACTGCCTCTTTTGTAGAAAACGTCTTCAGCTTATTGGTTGGGAATCTCGCTCTCTTACTTTTCATTGTCCTTCCTGTAAAACCACTTCTTGTTTCCGATACCAACGCCGCAGTTATTTTTGAAACCGGGGAGCCCAGCTCCCCCTTTTTCTTAAGCTAACCAAAAAATTGGTTAATTTGAGAGAAAGCATTGATTATATTTGCCACAATAAATGGCAATTTTGTCACAGTGCTGGCAGAAGAAACATTGATGATAAAGATAAAGATAAAAATAAAATAAATAACTAGCACCGTTTTCAAACCAACAAAAGATTCAACAAACAAAAAGGCTGATTTTTTTATTTCTTTTAGAAACTAAATAGATCGGCTGAATCTGACACCTGTTCTCTGAAAAGATTTGTTTGTTGCATCATAGCATTGTTTCTTTTTCGTCCTAAAAACTCGCCAAAACTCGCCCGACTTTTCTTCACCGGAATACAAAAATCTTTAAAATTTCCCACCAGAGATATCAAAAAACCTTTCAAAGAATTTTATTAGTTTACTCAACACACTTTCGCGCTTTTTGGTCCACTCCCCTGAAGGAGAAAAACGGGATACCGGAGGCAAAACCTTGGTCAAAGCCGTGCCTATAGTTTCAATTCTGCCATTTCGAAAGGCATTTCGCACAAATGTATAGGTTTCATCATGATCAAGATTTTCCTGCTTAATGATATCTTCAAGTTCTTCAATTTTCTTCTGCTTTACAAAACGGCGCCAATCATCATCTATCACTGAATGAGCATCAAGCGAATCAATAAACTGGTTGATAAGATCTTTTTTGTTGCGGAGTTCCACACTTGAATCGATCGCTTTGTTAATATCAATAAGTATCTCACGATTCTTGATGTGGTCTTCGTGGTATTTTTTAATCAGTTCTAAAATGTAATCAATGTTGATTTCGATCTGTTTAATAAGTTCCATTTCAAACACTAGATCGTCATTGATATTTTCCTTTTCGCCATCACCGGTTTTGCGGAACTCGTTATAAAGGTCAATATAGATGCTGTGATAGTCCTGAACATCGCGCTCAGAAAGAATTTCGTTGCCTTCAAACTCATCAAAAGCAACCAGTATGTTTTTCAATCGCAGGATAGCGCCATAGAGCCTGATGAAATCCTTTTGGTTTTGTTCTCCAACAATGGGCTGGCCAATAATCGGATATTTTTTCAAAAGCTCTTCGATTAAGCTTTTATATCCCCGAACTTCTTTATCACCATCTTTGTAGCCGTTGTAGTACTCCTGATACGATTTCAAAAGCACAATCCCGCGAGCTTCCTTATTACCAAAAAGGGCAATAGCTTCATTGGTCGCTTTTTCCAGATTGCGAAAGCAGACAATGTTGCCGAAAGTCTTGACAGTATTCAAGATGCGGTTGGTACGCGAATAGGCCTGCAAAAGCCCGTGGTAACGTAGATTTTTATCTACCCAGAGGGTGTTGAGCGTTGTGGCATCAAAGCCAGTTAAAAACATATTGACTACCAAAAGAATATCCACTTCACGGTTTTTCACTCGTTCACTCACATCTTTGTAGTAATTCTGAAATTTATCGGATGAAGTGTCGTATAAAGTTCCAAACATGGCGTTGTAGTCTTGAATGGCGCTTTCCAGAAAATCTCTTGAGCTTTGATCCAACCCGCTAGTGTCTTCGGAGTTTTCGTCTATCATACCGTCCATATCTTCATCATTAACACCAAAGCTGTAAATGAGGGCTATTTTAAGTTGCTTATCACTAGGTAGTTGAGCCAATTGCTTTTTGAATTCAGCATAATATTTTTTTGCCATCTCAATCGACGACACGGCAAAAATGGAGTTAAACCCAGCCAGTCGGCGGTCTTTGAGTTTATAAAAGCTGTTGCGTTTGGTCTTCTGATCAAAATGTTCGAGGATGTATTTTACGATATTTTCAATCCTCTTCGGATCGGCAAGGGCTGCCTCGCGGTCAATATCGGGCACTTTTTTATCTTCAATATTTTCGGCTTCGCGAAAAGTAGAAACATAATCCACTTTAAACGGCAAAACATTCCTGTCGGCAATGGCATCCACAATGGTATAGGTATGCAATTTTTCGCCAAAAGCCTGCTCGGTGGTTTTAAAACCGGGCCGTCCGTTTGATGATGCATTGACTGCAAAAATGGGCGTGCCGGTGAATCCAAACAGATGATACTTTTTGAACGCTTTGGTAATGGCCGTATGCATTTCGCCAAACTGTGAGCGATGGCATTCGTCGAAAATCAGCACCACATGACCATCAAAAATAGTGTGTCCTTTGTTTCGCTTCACAAACCGCTCCAGTTTTTGAATGGTGGTGATGATAATCCGTGCGTTGGGATCTTCGAGCTGGCGCTTTAAGATGGCTGTGCTGGTGTTGCTGTTGGCGGCTCTTTTTTTAAACTTGTCGTATTCGCGCATGGTTTGGTAGTCGAGGTCTTTGCGGTCAACGACAAACAAAACCTTGTCAACATAGGACAGCCGGCTGGCTAACTGGGCAGTTTTAAAACTGGTGAGGGTTTTGCCCGAGCCGGTGGTGTGCCAGATGTATCCACCGGCCTCAATGGTGCCCAGCTTTTTATAATTGGTACTGATTTCGATTTTGCTCAGTATGCGCTCCGTGGCCACAATCTGGTAGGGGCGCATCACTAACAGCTGTTTTTCGGTGGTAAACACGCAATAACGGGTGAGGATGTTCAAAAGTGTATGTTTGGCAAAAAAGGTTTTAGTGAAATCCACCAGATCCATGATTGGCCTGTTGGTGGCATCGGCCCACCAGCTGGTAAACTCAAAGCTGTTGCTGGTGCGTTTGCCTTTTTTGGCAGCACCTTCGCGCGATTCCCTGATATGTTCCGAACGGGTGGTATTGCTGTAGTATTTGGTATGCGTGCCGTTGGAAATGACGAAAATCTGAACATACTCAAACAGCCCCGAGCCTGCCCAGAAACTCTCGCGCTGGTATCGATTGATCTGGTTGAACGCCTCCTCTATAGCCACGCCGCGCCGTTTCAGCTCGATATGCACCAGCGGCAAGCCATTGACCAGAATCGTCACATCGTAGCGGTTTTTTCGCGCTCCCTCTTCAGCCGTATATTGGTTGATGACTTGCAAACTGTTTTCGTGGATATTGTCTTTTCGCAGCAGATAGATATTTTTTACCGTGCCATCTTCTCTTTTTAGATTCTTGATATAATCTTCTTGGATTGTCGCGGTCTTTTCTGGTATGCTTTGGTTGGGGTTAGCGATTTCAGCATGAAAAAATTGTTTCCATTCGCTATCGGTAAAGGTTATATCGTTGAGCTTTTCTAACTGCTTGCGTAAGTTCTGAATGAAATCGGCCTCTGAATGGATGGGAAAATATTCATACCCTTGTGATGTGAGTTGCTCAATAAAAGCACGCTCAAGTTCTGCCTCGCTCTGATACGATTTTTCGGTGCGGTTTGCGGGCTTATATTCGGCAACCACCGTGCTTTCGGGATTTTGCGCAACCAAATTGTATATCTTATTGCTTGGCATGTTTCTTTTCCTTAAATGTTAACAGTTTATTGCGGTAATACTCATACTGCTTTTTTCTTGCTTCGAGTTCTGCTTCGAGTTCTGCTTCGAGTTCTGCTTCGAGTTCTGTAAAGGTGTCCAGTATTTTTACAATCTCCTCCTGCACCGCAAGCGGCGGGATGGGGATGGGGAAATTTTGTAGTGTAGATAAAACGATGTAAGTCATCGCTGCACTATTTGAATGTTTTTCGAGATATTTCTTAAGACGATCTTTAAGTATAAAATACAAAAATCTCACATTAATGTCTTTGCTGAAATTTGTTAGTACATAAGTGCGCTGGTATGCATCAAATTTTCCGATGTAATGTTTTACTTCACCTACATTTGCGTTGCCTGCAATCAGTAATGCCTCTGTATCCCAGCGATATTTATCAATCCTACTAATTTCTTTTGCGGTCGTAAAAAACATATATTGGCCATCAATAACCGCAGCATTCGCATTAAGTTTTCCCGTATCAATTTCACACACCTCCCCTAACTCCTTGTATTCCACCCCCTCGGGGCAAAGCTCGGCAATGAGTTTTTCAATTCTATTCATCTTCATACTTTCACCATTAACCATTAATCATTAACCATTAACCATTAACCATTACTTTCCAGCTCTGCCACGATCGCATCAATCGCCTTGCGCAGCTCGTTTTGACGCTTCACAATTTGGGTAATCTCAGCATTGAGCTTTTGGATATCTACCTTCTCGCGGGTGTCTTTTTGCACCACGTAGGTGGACACGGCAATGTTGTAATCGTTCTCGGTAATGGTTTGGTTGCTCACGAGTTTGGCAAAATGGGGGATATCCTCGCGCTTCACGAAGGCATCCAAAATTTTTTGCTGGTTTTCTTCAGTGAGCTTGTTTTTGTTGCCGCCGCGCACAAACTCTGCTGATGCGTCAATAAAAAGGATTTTACTGTCTTTCTTGTTTTTCTTAAGCACAATGATGCAGGTGGCAATTGAAGTGCCAAAGAAGAGGTCGGGCGGAAGCTGGATGACGGTGTCGATGTAGTTGTTGTCCACAAGGTATTTGCGGATTTTCTGCTCAGAGCCGCCGCGATAGAGTACACCGGGAAAATTAACAATAGCCGCAGTGCCGCTTGGAGACAGCCACGCGAGCATATGCATCACAAAAGCAAGGTCGGCTTTGCTCTTGGGTGCAAGAACTCCTGCTGGCGCAAAACGCGGGTCGTTGATCAAAATCGAATTGTCTTTGCCTTCCCACTTGATGGAGTAGGGCGGATTGGAAACAATGGCATCGAAGGCTCATCGTTCCAGTGCTTGGGGTCGGTGAGAGTATCACCGTGAGCAATGTCGAAATGGTTGTAGTTGATATCGTGCAAAAACATATTGATACGGCAGAGGTTGTAGGTGGTGAGGTTGATTTCTTGGCCAAAAAATCCCTGCCGTACGTTTTCCTTGCCCAGAATTTTGGCAAACTTTAAGAGCAACGAACCTGAACCACAGCACGGGTCGTAAACCTTGTTCACTTCCTTTTTGCCCACTGTGGTAAGCCGCGCTAAAAGTTCGCTCACCTCTTGCGGGGTGAAAAACTCACCACCTGATTTGCCGGCATTGGATGCGTACATAGTCATCAAAAACTCATAGGCATCGCCAAAGGCATCGATGCTGTTTTCGCGGTAGTTGCCGTTGCCCAACTTCATGTCGCCGATAGCCTCGAGGAGCTTTGCGAGCTTCTCGTTTCTTTTTTCCACCGTGTTGCCGAGCTTGCTTGAATTGACATCCAAATCGTCGAACAGGCCCTTGAGGTCATCTTCGCTGTCGGTGCCTTTAGCTGAGTTTTCGATATTCTGAAACACGCGGGCAAGGGTTTCGTTGAGGTTTTTGTCGTGCCGGGCTCTTTTGCGGACATTTTCAAACAGCTCGCTGGGCAAGATGTAGAATCCTTTTTCCTTGACGGTATCGGCACGGCCAAGCTCTGCCTCTTTATCGGAAAGTTTAGCATAATCAAAATTCTCTCTGCCGGGTATGCGGCGTTCATTTTCGTTGATGTAGTTGGTAAGGTTTTCGCTGATGAAACGATAAAAAAGCATTCCCAGCACATATTGCTTGAAGTCCCAACCATCGACACTGCCGCGAAGGTCGTTGGCGATCTGCCAGATGGTGCGGTGTAGTTCCGCACGTTCCTGTTCTTTGTTGGTGTTGTTATCGTTTGCCATAGTTATTTTTCTTTACTATTTTTCTTTTTATTATTATTAGCATTGCCGACAGGAATACAAGTAAACAATTAATAAACTCTCGCATCAAATTTATCGATTCTTGAAGTTGTTCAAATGTAAATCTACTGTTTAAATTTATTTTCAGATTCTTTTCTATTTCTAATTCTAATTCTAATGAGTAGTTAACTTTATTCATTATTCAAAGAAAGGTGTGACAAGTTGCTTTTTTCAATGTTAATAGCTTTAATTCTTCCTATTATAATAACAAATAATTCAAATAACCAATAAAAATTTAGAGGGTTTTTTCTATTGCCCACACTTGGATGACAATAATTTTCAATTTCTCTTTTATCCAACTTCTTAAAATCAGCACCATCACTTTTACACCTAGCTTTTATTCTTTCACACCACTTGCCTTTGCCAGCTTTCCCGTCATCACCATCAACCAGTACGGAATTGTACAGTCAACAATAACAGCTAACACTTGGTATGCTTAAGAGGTAGCACTGTTAACTTGGAAAACCCCGTTTGGTTTGTCAACCTGATTGTTCTTTTGATGATTCTGGTTGCACCACTAATAATAAAAGCAGCAAAAACAAAAAACTACTTCTTCTCGCAAGACCACCCATTCCATGATTAGCCCACAAACTGTTTTTGCTCAACCAACAACAAGGTTCTTGAAAGGAGATTTAAATAATGATAGCCGAGTAAATTTGGCTGATTTTTTTATTGCCAAATACTGGCACAAAAAGACAATTAGTCTAGAATTTAAATCAAAAGAATCAGTACGATTAAACGGTGATGGCAAGATTAATCTTGTTGATTTTAGCATTATTGCATTTTATTGGACAAATTAAGAAAAATTAAGAAAAAATATTTTATGCAAACAAAACTAAAAAATAAGAAATGATTTTTTTCTGTCTTAAGCAAAAATCAAGAATGACTAATTTTCAGAAAATTAAAATTATTTTGTAGGTTTTCTTTTTGTGCTTATCCCCTTCCCTGTTCTTGCATCAGAACTTTTTTTAAGCCCTGAAAATCAGGAATTAAAAATAGGTCAACTGTTTGAAGTTGCGGAGAGGGCGGGATTTGAACCCGCGGAGGTGTTGCCACCTCAACGCTTTTCGAGAGCGTCCCGATAGGCCACTCCGGCACCTCTCCATAAACTAAAACTTTCCCAGAGCTTTTAAATATTTAGCCTTAAAAGCCAAAAGAAATTAAAATCTGAATGATAAAATTTGGTGGTGTTTGCTGGACGAAATCCGAACCCACTTTGAGCAAAATCCAGAGGATTTTGCGGATTGATTCCCGCCCAGCGTTTCCGCCCGCCTGACGGCGGAACGCTCCCACCCCAACCGCGCCTTCGGCGCGGAAAGCGCAAGCGGGCAAAAATTCCTTCCCCCAGACCCCCTTCCTTTTTGCCCGCTTGTTTGCGGGCTTCGCCCGATTTTTTGGCGGACGGGCTATTATTAAATTCAATAATCGCCCTTGCCCCACCGCACCCGTGCGCGGGCGACAATAAGGAACTCCCTTGATTTATTTTTACCTCGTTCATTTATTTCTTAAAGAATTCTAAGTATTTCCTTATTCCTCCCTTGCTTTTCTGATGCATTACCTCTTGCAATTTTGGCAGTAATTCCTTCATCGCTCTTTCGCCGGCCAAAATTTTATCTTGTCCGTTGACAAATTGATACCAAGAGGTTTTTCCAGTATCTATATCAACGACTATATCGGCACTCGCCACATTAGAATGTGCTAAATGATGGCGCAAAATGTTTAAAGAATCATTTGCAATATCATACCAACCGGGGCTCCAGTTTTCATCAAAATAATGCTTATCCAAATTAACAGCAACAACAATATCGGCTCCCATATTTCTGGCTATTTCCACCGGGACTGGCGCTGATAACCCGCCATCAGCTAATATTCTGCCATCCATTTCAACAGGTTTAAAAATCAGGGGGATGGAAATGCTCGCCTGATAGCTGTTGCTATTTTTCCTTTATTTAAAACTATCACTTCTCCCGTTTTTAAGTCAGTAGCTACCGCCACAAAAGGAATTTTGCATGTTTCGAAATTTTTTCCGTTAACATATTTTTCAATAAATACTCTTGCTTTTTCTCCGCCAATCAACCCCTTTTTCAAACTTGGCTCAAACAAAGTGGAAAATACCACGCGCCGATCAGTACTTAAAGCGATTTCTTCTATTTCTTTTACGCTTAAACCTGAGGCATACAATCCTCCAACCATGGCACCGATGCTTGAACCAGCGATAAAATCAATTGGTATATTGTTTTCCTCGAGAGCTTTTATAACGCCAATGTGCGCCAGACCTCTGGCGCCGCCGCTTCCCAATGCTAAGCCTATTTTTGGTCTTTTTGTTGTCGACATGAAATTATTTTCCACCAGATATTTTCATTTTCAAATTCGAAGTGAGGCTAAAAACGTTATCCTTCGTAAATGAAATAAACCGTCCGGCAGTTTTACTTACTTCATCGCCAATATATTTTATACTCGTATACTGCGACGGATAACCCACCAACTCCATAAAACCTACCCCGGCGATTTTCTCACGGCCGAAGTTGCCGTCTATCGCAAGAGGGCCTTCCCAATAATTTATCGACCCAAACAGCATTTCTTGATTATCGATTTTGGCAGTTAAATTAAGTTCGATATTTTTTCTGGTATCTTGATCTTCCAATCCAACGGATAAACCGCTTTGCTTTTTGGGCTAGTCCAACGTCTGTCTAAGGCAATTATTTCTATGTTTTTAAAATGATCGGAACTGCCGTCCGCATATGAGATATCAGCCCAGTAAGTTTTAACTTTGCCGTCATCATAAACATAGCAGACTATCTCGGTATTATTGTCGAGCTGAGCAGAGAACCAATCCCACCTGTCTTTTGAATATTCTGTATCAGCCCACTGGTGATCCATCCATGATTTTCCGGTAACATCCACCCATTTCCCTTTAATCTTTATTCGGCCATCGGTTTTTAAATTCGTTAGCGAATAATAATAAGTGGTTTTGGAATGAAGGTCTAAGTAGCCGTTTCCACCCTCAAGCACCGGCTCTTTGGTTGAAGCCAACATTAAATCTATATCCTCGTTTTTGAGATGATATTTTGACTCACCCACTTTTTCGATGACGCAATTAACATAGCTATTTTTAATTTCTGGATTAAGATAATTTATATACAATAATGGCTTGGAAAAACTATCATCGGAAACTATTGAATAAGGAGTGATTCTGTGATAAAATTTCTTGTTTGCAAGTCAGTTATAAGTGAATGGGAAAAATATGATATCTTAAGGGGTATTTTGCTCAAAAATGGTATTTTTACTTTTTTCACGTCAACACGGAACAGACAATCCATGAATGAGTATTCGTTTCCTTTTTTATCTCTCAAATGACCATTGAAATACCACCATTCGATAATATAATCGTGGGCTGATTCGTCCTGGGGAAATTTTATTGGTTTATATTCTTTATGCATAAAATTTATGATTAAATAAAACATTATAAAAGTGCTCTATTTCCAAACCTAGAAAATAAAGCACTTCAAATATTTTATTTCTATTGATCAAACGGCCACTTTTTTCCGTACCAAGCCCACCAAAGATAGCCGGCAACGGCTATTATCACAACTATTCCTATGCCGATTCCGATTGTTGTCGGACTTGACCAGTCTATGTTTGACAAAAAATTTGTTTGCATAATTTTTACCTTTTTTCTTGATTAACTTGTTAAGTCCGTTAGGTGGACTAATCCTCGACCTTTAAAATAAAACCGCAATGATTTGATTTGATATTCTTTCAGAATCAATTTTTTTATTCAAAAATGAATATTCTAAAAGCAATCCGTCCATCATGCTGGTAAGCAGAGAAGTTAGTAATCGGCTGTCAATTTTTTGAGATGTCTTTTTCTTTGAAAACATTTCGTCAATTTCGAGTTGAATTAAATCAGCAATTCGTTCTCTTAATTGGATTATGTGTTTTGTTATTTGGAGGTCGGACGGCGACATTTTTAACATTAAGACTTTAATAAGATTTTTCTCTTTAAGGCCAAAGTCCAAATAATTTTTAACAAGGTTTTGTAATTTTTCTTCAGCGGTGGCTTCGCTCAAGGCCCTGTTAATGGATAAACTTAAATCATAAAAAACATCATCAAGCACTTTCTGATAAATTTCTGCTTTGCCGGTGAAATGATAATAAAGCGCGGCTTTAGTGATATTCAGCTTTTTGGCAATGTCATTCATGGAAACGCCAAGATAGCTAAACTCTGAAAAGAGATGCCGGGCTGTATCAATGATATATTTTTTGGTGCCCTGAATGATATCTTCGGGCTGTTGAGTAATTGTTTTCATATTTCTGATTTAATCCTTATCTTGCTTACCACTCGGTAAGTTAATTTAACTATATCAAAAAGTATAAAAATCTGTCAAGCACACGATTGTAAAAAATCAAAATATGTGTTAAATTTATGATAGAGGTAAGCCCTAAATTTTCTAAACCCACCCGCCACCCTTTTTGATTTGTAGCCCGTCCGCCAAAAAATCGGGCGAAGCCGCAAACA
>LZQN01000079.1_pt1 | contig 23581 bp, 31 predicted proteins | sample 768531 | NCBI WGS metagenome assembly LZQN01 (sample SAMN05207080, study PRJNA324506) | oil field metagenome | isolation source: sample BH-FW-7 from oil reservoir | place: India: Bombay High | collected 2015-12-02
TGGAGCTTTACAATTTTAAAAGAATACATTTATCATTAAAAGGATTAACGCCTCAAGAGAAATACCTTAAAAGTGTTACCCTTGAGTGTTAACTGTACAAAACTTGACTTCTTGATCTTTTTATAATAATCTTGAACAAGCAATAAAAACACCAAATCCCAAGAATTTGCAGCGCTGCAAGATGCCAATTTCAAAAATAAGCATCAAAAAGCGAGAGCAAGTTCAATTTCCGCCAATTGGTGGTTTTGTTGTTAATTAAAAGGTTAATTAAAAGAGTTTTAATTTAATTTAAATTAACTTATAATAATAAATAACAATTAAATCCATTGGCAAAGGAGCTAATAAGGCTCCTCAATGAGCACTAAAAAAATGACTGAATATGAAATTAACTATCTAGTCCTTCAATCAAGAACAAAGGATCTGGAGAAAATCAGGGAAAAGATGAAAAAGTTGATTTCTGAGATGGGAGCAGAAGTCATCAAAGAAAAAAACTACCAAAAAAGAAAATTGGCCTATGAAATAAGGCATGAGCTTTACGGCTTTTACACTGTCTTAAGGTTCCAAACAGAAGATCGCGATATTATTGGCAAACTAACCCATGAAATCAATCTTATCCCCGAAGTCAGCCGCTTTATTATTGTCAGAGCAGAAGAGCTTCCTCCCTTAAAAACAAAAGAAGAGGAAGAAAAAGAAAAAGAACAACAAGCAGAAAAAGTTGATCAAAAAACCACTATTCGCCACGAAGAAATTGACAAAGTAATCCAACAGCAAAAAAAACAAGAAGTCGCTGGTTCCACTGCTAATTTGGCAGAAACTAAAGAAGAAAAATCAGAAGATAAGATGGCTGAAGCTTCTTCAGAGCTTTCTTTAGAACTTTCTTCTGATGAAGAAGCCAAGGAAGAAGCCAAAAAAGATTCAGGTAATCTCAAGGAAGAAAAACAAGAAAAGAAACTGAAGAACGAAGCTACCAAAAGCACCCCCGAGACCAATCAAACAGAAGAACTCAAAACAAAAAAAGTCATCCCTTCCACTCAAGATGAAGACAAATCGCCAAGCAAAGAACCAAAAAAAGATGACGGACTAGAAGAGCTGGATAAGAAATTAGACGAGATTTTAAACATCTAAACATTTGCTTGGAAAAATTGATTTAAAAAATTAAAAATAATCCCTACCACTAACTTCTTAAATTAAAAAAATGGACCTAAACAAAGTTATGTTGATTGGCAATGTGGTTGCCGATCCAGAATCCCGCAGTACAGCCGGAGGACAAAATCTGGCTTCTTGAGAGTGGCCACTAATCGCCGCTGGAAAGATCAGACAACCGGCGAACTCAAAGAAGATGCCCAATTTCATCGCGTTATCGCCTGGGGGAAATTAGAAGAGCTTTGCTCTCGCTACATAAAAAAAGGAAGTAAAATTTTCGTTGAGGGAAGGCTGCAAACTAGGTCTTGGGATGACCAAACAAGCGGCCAAAAAAGATACATGACAGAAGTTGTTGCAGAAAACATCATCCTTTTAGATAAAAAAGGAGCCCCCGAAAACACTGAAGCAGTCACAACCAATCAAGCCGCTTCAGCACCAAAAGACGAAGTTCCATTCCCGCCCCCGATCAAATCCCCACCATCAATGTGGACGAAGAAGAGGAAATAAAAGTGGAAGATATTCCTTTCTAGATCATTTCAAAATGGTGCGAGATTGGTTTGAAATAATTTTTTAAGTTTATTAAGAATATTAATCACTATGGCTAAGAAAACTGGAAATTGTTATTTCTGTACCCACAATATAGACAAGATAGATTATAAAGACGTTATCTTGTTAAGAAAGTTTATCAATACTGCTGGCAAAATTACTCCTCGCCGCAGGAATGAAAATTGCGCCAAACACCAAAGATTAGTGGCTCAAAGCATAAAAAGGGCTCGGATTATTGGCCTTCTGCCTTTTGTCGCCAAGTAAGCTTTTATTAAGTTTATTTTTAAAAAAAATGCTCACATTGAATGAAATCAAGGTTGGCAAAAAGATTGTTCTGGATGAAGATCCTTTTTTAGTAACTGAAAGCCAGCACTCCAAAATGGGACGAGCAGGAGCTGTTTTGCGCACCAAACTCAGAAATCTCAGAACTGGAGCCATCATTGATAAAACTTTTCAAGGCGCCGACAAGGTAGAAGAAGCAGAAATAGAACAAAAAGAAGCTCAATTTCTCTACAACACTGATGATTCTTTTTCTTTTATGGATCTTCAAAGCTATGAACAATTTGATCTTCCCGCTAAAGTGATTGGAGAAAAAGCTTCTTACCTCAAAGAAGGCTCCCCTGTAAATATGCTTTTTTTTAAAAATGAACCCATTAACATTGAATTGCCCATCAAAATGGTTTTTGAGGTAGTAGAGGCTCCCCCTTCAATAAAAGGCAATACTGCTGACGGAGGATCAAAACAAGTAACCCTTGAAACTGGAATTAAAGTCAATGTCCCTCTTTTTATAAAAAAAGGAGACAAGATAAAGATAAATACTGAAACTGGACTTTATGCTGGAAGAGTCTAAATATGGAATATTTTTTGAATTTTTTCTAATTAAAAACTAGCCGCAAGCGGCTAGTTTTTAAAATCCCTCTTTTTCGCGCTAAAAAATCCATTACTAAATTTTGCCTCAAACAAAAACAGTTTCTTTGTTGGCCTTTCTTAAAATCATTTAACAAGAGAGCTATTCCAGTTTATGCTTTTCGGTTTCAAAGCAGAAAATTTCAAATTTTTCGCTTTGAGGATCTATGCCTGCCTTTTGGCAAGCAATTAGGATTTGATTAGCAGGTGATTCTATTCCTTCAATCCCTGGCAACAAAAGCCCGCTCCGGCCATCTTTGGCGGCTACAATGATTCCTTGTTTTTGGGGATCCAGTTTACTGGGATCTGTTACCTTTTGAGGCTCTTTAAGAAGATTAACTTCATAGCTTAGTTTGTCCAACTCCTCCGGTTTTATTCTCCCAAATCTCAAATCATCTCTGGCTGAAGCAATAGCATTTTCAATTATTTCTTCGGCTATGTTTTTGCAGGTTGGGGCAATTGTGCCGATACATCCTCTCAGAAAACCATTTTTTTTGATTGTAACAAAAACGCCTGCTTTCTCCTTTAGCAGCCTCTCTGAAATATTTTCTGGCACTTCAATTCTCTTTCCTTCCCGAATAAAGCTTCTACCGCCTCCTTGGCAAGCATAACAAAATCATTCATCTTGAAAATTAAAATAATTATTTATTAACTGCAGAATTTAACCAACTGGAATATAAAATCGCTCCACTTTTATTCCCAGACACCAGCTATTCTTTTCTGGCAAAAAGGACACTGGCCGCTTTTGTCATTTCTTTCAATTTTCCAGCTTTTTCTTTCTACTAGAATCTCTTGGCAATGAGGACAAAAAGTTGTTTCCAAGTTGAAATCAGCCACATTTCCTCCATAGACAAACTCCAAACCATGTTTCTTGCCTATTTTATAGACTTTTTTTATTTTTTCAAGGCTTGTTGGCGAAACATCTTTCATTTTCCAAGATATTTCGCCCAAAAAGGCGCTAATATGCCAAGGGACAGAAGCTCCCAGTTTTTTGGCAATAAAGGAAGCCAATTTTTCCAGCATTTCTTCTTGATCGGAAAATTTTGGAATAATCAAAGTAGTAACTTCAAGCCAAATTCCTGCTTTTACCAATTTTTGGCAGTTTTCTAAAACCGGTCTCACCCCAGCCCCACAAATTTTTTGATAAAAATCATCATTGATAGACTTAATGTCAATGTTAACAGCATCTAAGAGGGGAATTATTTTCTCCAAAACTTCTTCTGACATATAGCCATTAGAAACCCAAATATTCTTCAATCCTTCCTTTTTGGCAATTTTCATTATCTCCAAAGCATATTCGCAAAAAACGGTCGGTTCATTATAGGTATAGGCAATGCTTTGGGCTTCTAGTTTTTTAGCCTTTTCCACAACATCCAAAGGAGATAGGCTCCAACTAGAAAAGCGAGCTGGTTTTATTAAGCTGCCGCCCAGAAAAAAATTTTTCTTCCAAGCTGATATTTTACTTGAGAAATCAAAAAGTTTTGACAATTATCACACCTAAAATTACACCCAAGAGTTCCTATTGAAAAAGCTTTACTGCCAGGAAAAAAATGAAACAAGGGCTTTTTTTCAATAGGATCCAGGCCCATGGCCGCCACTTTGCCAAAAACCAAAAGTTGAAGCTTTCCCTCATCGTTAAACCTAACTCCGCATTTTCCAACCTTTTGATTCCTAATTTCACAAAAATGCCGGCAAGCCCGGCATTTTACAGATTTATTTTCTAATTTTTCATAAAATTGGCACTCTTTCATAGGAGAGCTTTAGGGAAAAAAGTTTTTCTCAAGACTAAAGCCAATCCCGCTTTTTAAAAATAGCCAAAAGAAACAAAGAAATCAACCCTGTAATTGCCAAAACAATCCAGAAAGAAAAGGGGTTCTCTTGCAAAGGAAGGTTAACATTCATTCCATAAAAACTGGCAACAATAGTTGGAATGGTAAAAATAATGGTCAGCGAAGTCAAAAACTTGATAACTCGATTTAGATTGTTGGTTAAAATAGTGGAATAGGCGTCCCGAATATTAACAATAGTCTTTAGATTGGCCTTAGAAAGCTCAATTAATTGGCGGTTAGAAAGATAAAGATCTTCAATTAAATCACGATCTTTTTCATAAAGGGTGAAAAATTTTCCCGAGAGCAGAGTTTCCAGAACGGTATTTAGAGGGACCAGAGCGGAAAGAAATTCATTAATAGCGTTTTCAAAGATAACAAACTGGACCACATCTTCATTGTTAACATTTCTAACATTAATGCTGACTTTCAGCATATCTCGGCGAATGTTGTTTAGAATTTCTCCATACTGTAGATTTATCTCCAAAAAAATCTGAAAAAACAACTTGGCTCGCTGAGTAGTAAAAAAATCAATTTTCCCCTTGATGAATTTTTCCAAGAAAGGAACTTTTTTTCTGGAAACAGTCATTATAAAATCAGACCCAACCGCCACTAACATAGGATTGGTGAGAATATTGCCATTTTCAAAAACAGGGGTCCTAACAAAAACATAAGTAACGCCCTTTTCATCTTTTTCAATTCGAGGAACTTCATGAACATCCATAGCATCTTTCAGGAGATCCTCATTTACAGAAAACTTTTCTGCCAAATTTTTGATTTCACTGGCTTTGGGATTTTCAACCAAAATCCAAGTTCCCGGACGAAAAACTTTCCTTTTAACCGCTTTTTTGTTTTTTGTGGAACGAAAAAGATAAGTTATCATTTGTTTTTGTTTTTGGTAATTTCTTTTATTTTAGCATAAAAATAAAAAAGAGGATAATCAAAAAAAGAAGGTTGAAACTTCTTTACAATCTTTTAGCCAAAAGATAATTAAAACAAAAGTCGGGGTGCGGAGAATCGAACTCCGGCCACACCCACCCCATGGGCGCGTACTACCACTATACTACACCCCGAAAATAACTTTCCACTTAAATACTATAAGCCACTTTCAAAATAAAGGCAATAAGAAAAATACTCATCGTTTGTGTTTTTCCTTTATTGGTGTTTATGGTCTTTTTTATTTTTCCTTTAAAATAATGGGAGATAGGAATAAGGCACAGGGACTTTTTGTTTTTCTTTTCAACAGAAAGTCCCTCAAAAATGAGGGACAATCTTTGGACAAGCTTTTTTGAAAAGATGGTTTTTGTTTGCCTTTCTATTCTTCAGCTTGATCTGCTGGCTGGGCTTCTTCTTGAACAACTATTTTTTTGAGATTGTCGGTGTTTGAGTCATATTCCACTAATACTCTGGAACCTAATGGAATATCAAAAAGGCCTATTTCTTTGTAGAGGGTTTCATTTTCTTGGCCTACTTTTTGGCCAAATTCTTGATCAATGCCAAGGAAAATTGGCTGGGCTTCTTCTTTGATATTTAGGGTTTTTTCAGATCCGTCATTTTGGGTGATTTTAACAAAGCTAAAGTCTGCTTCGGACAAAACTCCTTGGAGAGTTTGGATGTTTTCAGTTGGTTGGCTGGATTTTTGTTGTTCTTGGCTGGCGCTTTGGTTGTTTGGGACCAGATCTTGGGTTGGATTTGCTTTCTTGGCCAGTTTCCAAGAAACAACCACTGCCAGCAGAACAACAGCCAAGATGGCTAGAATTGTTAGATTTTTTTTGTTCATTTTTTTTTGGTTAGTTTTTTAAGTTATTTTTTCTAGTTTTTTTTGGGATTTTTGGGTTTTTCCTTTAAGGAACTTCAATAAATCCGCGAGAAAGAGAAGCTTGGCAAGAAGCATCTGATCCTCCATTTGAACCTTCGCAAGTCCAAGTCCAACCTGTGGAGGTGGTGGTGATGTTGGTTGCAGTTCCCCGATTGCAAAGTTCGCTCTCAGCGGTGGGAAGTTCATCCAATTTTTGGCCGTCGGCAGGACCGCATTCTCCATTAATGGATACGCAACTGCCAGACATTACACATCGTGACTCTGAAGAACAGCCTGCTGGACTGCAGGTTCTGGTTTGGCGCATTTGAGTTGCCGCGCAGGTTCCTCCTCCACAGGTGTCATTGGTCCAAGCGGAGCAAGTGCAAGCAGCATTAACCGTTATTGTCCTTGATTTGCAACTTGACCAAGCTCCATCATTGTCTCTAACGCGGAAATAAATGGTGTAGGTCCCAGGAGAGCTGAATGTTCTGGTATAGCTTGGGCTAGTTGAATAAACAGTTCCTGTTGTACAGCCACTGTTCCATTGATAAGCAACCATATTTCCGTCAGGATCTGTGCCATGACCTCGAAAGCTAACAGACTGACCAGCGGTAATAGTTTGATTAGAAGAGGGTTGGTCTATGTAGCAGTGGGAGGTTGATTGGCAGGAGGGGCAACAACTGAAAATGGAAGAGAAACAGAACCAGTATAAACACCGCAATTTCTAGTTTCAAAGCCTGAGGAAGTTGCGCCATAGAGGTACCACCAATCGGAAATGCAACGCTGATTGGCCATCCCTACTGATCTGATGGAATAGTTGCCTGAAGAAGAAGGGGCAGTGAAGGTGGTAGAACCCGAATAACCTGCCCATCTGCTGTATTGAATGCCTCTCATAATAAATACCCACTTTTTCTCTCCTCCTAATTGAGCATATAATCCACCCATACTAAAAACATTTCCACACCCAAAGGTCCTTCCCGAACCAGAAACGGTAATTGTTTCTCTTGGAGCATAAGTTGATTTGTTAAGATTAGCAGTAAAAGTTAACCTGTCAGTCACTGTAAAACTCGCCCCTCTCGCTTCCCCTCCCCACAAGAGCCCAGCCAGAAGGAAAAGGAGGAAAAGGAAAAGGCTAGTGGAGGAGTTGTTTTCTTTTTCCAAAAAAGAAAAACCAAAAAGATAAACAAGGCAATTAAAACTGCGGCTAATAAAAAGAAGGACAAGGTTTTGGCTTGGGTTTTGGCTGTAGTTGGCTGAGGTTGAGGTTGAGAGGTTGAAGTTAGGGCAACTTCTTTTTGGGCCAAAACTTGGTCGTTTTCCAAAATTTGTCCCAGGACTTTGGGGTTGGGACAATTCTGAGTAATGGAGATGTTGAAATCTTGAAAGGTTTTGCTTTGATCAAGATTGAAGGTTTGTTCTGGAGCACAAGCTTGGTTAGTGGTTTGGCTGATGATTTGAAGTTTGATTTTGAGGTTTTCTTGGTTAGTTTGAATGCGAGACTGGGGGAAAATATCAGCCGCTGGCGTCCAAAAGACAGATACCTTTGCAGTGTCTCCTTTTTGGTAATAGTCTTTGTCAATTTTGAGCAGTTGGAAAGTGGCGCTGGAACCTGAGACAACATAATGGGCAGCTACTTTAGGAAGAATAAAGTCGGAAGTTTGAAAAGTGAAAACTGTATCGTAAGCTTGAGGTTGATTGGGTTTGGGAACGGGAATTTTGATTTCTTTTTTTTGTTGGGAAGCTAGGATGATAGTTTCTTGGTAACCAGGAATATTAATTTCTTGACCAGTTACATAAGTTCTTTGATAGGTTTTGGAAGAGATTGAGATGATTTGGTCTTGATTGGTAGTGTTTTCAAGAGTACAGAAAAGATTGAGTTCTTCTTCAGGTTTGAGAGAAACTCCTTCCCAAAGAGAGTATTGATCTTCTTTCTGACCAACGGTAAGATAACAAGATTCTGAGTTTAGTTGGACAGGGGTGGGATCATCAAGAGTTACTTCTCCCGCCATGCCTAAACCATAAAGCAGGCCGGTTTCATTGAAGGCTTTGATCCAAAATTGCAAAGTGCCACTGGTTTTGGGAAGAGTGTAGCTGATTTGTTTTTTGATTTTTTGGTGAGGCTTTAGGGCAAGAGCATCTTGAGGATAGGAAACAAAGTCAAGAAGTTCTTGTTGGGTGGTTTCTTCTTCTTGATTAGTTTCAGGATTGGTGATGGTGATTGGAGTGAGCTTTAAAACTTCCAAGCCATAGTAGATGTCAGAATAGTAGTTGTCTTCATCGTTGGAGATAATAAATGAAATGGTAACTTGGTTGCCTTCCTGTTTTTCTATTTGGGCTTCGTAGACATTGATGTTGGCAATCATAATGGCTTCTTCTTGGGATTCTGAAGGAGTTGGAAGATTTGGTTCCTCTTGGGCTTGAGTGGAAAAGAGGGGAAGGAGAAGAAAAAGGGCAATTCCTCCAGAGAAGATAGTTTTTGAAAAAACTGAAGAAAGATTATGTTTCATTTTTTTGGTTTAGTGTTTAGTTATTTTATTTTATTTAGTTTTTTGGGGTTTTGGAGGGTGAGTTTTTTGTTTTTTTTATTTTAGCACAAAATATTTGTTAGCACAAAATATTTGGACGGGGGAGTTTTGGGGGTTTGGGATGTGGCTGGGGTTTGATTGGGTTTTTGGTTTTGAATCCTTAAATTTTCTAACCTTTCATTTTTTAAAAATTATTCTCCTATCACTTTTACCCAAAAATCCCTATTTCTAGCCCCATCTAGCTCAACAAAAAAAATGCTTTGTTTTTCTCCCAAAACAATTTCTCCTTTTGCCACTGGAAAAGACTCGCTGGCGCCCAAAAGAATGTTTTTGCAATGACTATGGCCATTGCTTCTGCCATCAGATTTACTGGCCCGATTAAGCTCAAACATATCATGGCTGTAGCGTTCATCAATCGGAGCCAATTTATAAAGCATTCTGGTCATATCTTGAACCAGCATTGCCTCATTATGGTTAACAACAATTGAGGCAGTGGTATGAGGAGAAAAAACAACTACAATTCCCTCTTTAATTCCAGTGGATTCAACTACCTCTTGGACCTTATTGGTCACATCAACAAACTCCACCTGATTACGGCTCCTGAGGCTGATTTTTTCAAGTTTTGATTTCATTTTTTATTTTTGTTAGAGTTAAAAAAGAAGAAATTTTTCATTTAAGGAATTATAGCACATTTATGAAAATAACAAAAGGAAAAGTCAAGGCAGTGGTGGTTTTGGGTCCAACTTCCTCAGGAAAATCAGACCTGGCAGTCAAAATTGCCAAAAAATTCAATGGCGAAATAATTTCTGCTGATTCGCGCCAAATTTATAAAGATATGAATCTGGGAACAGGAAAAGTAGCCGGGACTTGGCAAAAAAGAGGCTCTCAACAGGCTTTTTTTACAAGGAAATTCCCCATCACCTAATTGACTTTAAAAGCCCTCGCTCCAATTATAATGTTTCTCATTTCAAGAAAAATGCCCAAAAAATAATCTTGCAACTCTCCAAAAAAGGAAAACTGCCAATTTTGTGCGGCGGGACGGGTTTTTGGATTTCCGCTTTGGCCTATGATATTGATTTTCCCCAAGTGTCTCCCAACAAGAAATTAAGAAAAAAATTGGAACAGCTTTCTTGCCAAGAATTACTAAAAAAACTTAAGAAAATTGACCCTCGGCGAGCCAAAGAAATAGATCCCCAAAACAAGCTCCGCCTTATTCGCGCCCTTGAAATTTGCCAATCCATAGGAAAAGTTCCTCAATATCAACCAAAACCTCATCCCCAAATTGATTTTCTTCTATTGGGAATTAAGGTTCCTAAAAATGAATTGGCAAAAAAAATCAAACTGCGCCTTAAAAAAAGACTAAATAGCCAGATGATTAAAGAAGTAGAGGTTCTTCATAGAAAATGGCGCCTTAGCTGGAAAAAAATCCAATCTTTTGGCCTAGCTTATTTTTGGATTCCGCTTTTTCTGCAAAATAAAATTAGCTCAAGAGAGCTTTTTGAGAGAATCTTGATGGCAGAAAGAAATTACGCCAAAAGACAAAGGACTTGGTTCAAAAAAGATAAAAATATCATTTGGATAGAAAACGAAAAAGAAGCCTTTGAAAAGGTGAAAAACTTTATTGGTTAATTTTCCAAGAGTTTTTGGCTCGCTGGGTCAAATTCCAAACTGTCCCTCCTCTCATAAATCAAGTTTCATTGATTGGCCTTCATATTTAAAAAAGCCATCTTTTAGCTTCTGAAAGATGGCTATGAAATGCTTTAAGATCTAGTGGTAGAACTGGCCCAACCGATGACGCAGAAAGACATTTTTCAAGAAACATTCTTCGCAAAAATTGCTGTGGAATAATTCTCCTCTTGGATCACTGGCCTTCTCTTTACAAAAAATTTTTTCCCTCTTTGATAACAAAAAACAGTCTTGCCTCTCTTTTACCACAAAAAATGCATTTTCCATCCGTCTTTTCTCCCCAAAAAAATTTCATTATCGGCCTCCCTCTTATTCTACCAGCATTTTTATCTCAACTAATGAAGTTGTTTAAAGAACAAAAAAAATCGCCTTTGGCGATTTTTAAATAACGAAATATTAACAACATTGGCAACATTTTGATGCTATTTTGGCTTTTTGTTTGCATTTTATTTTTTCTGCTATAACCCTTGGCTAAAAAATTTCCCTCTAACTTTCTTCTCAATCTTCCACCCTTCGCCCTTCGCCCTTTGACCAGAGGGGTTTATATTATTATGGAACGAATTTTCAAAGCAAGGAAAGAAAAATTAATTTTAGCTTCTTGATAATATTAACTCTTTTTAAAAAAATCAAAATCCCCAATTCCACTCCCAGAAAAGTGGAAATTGGAATTTTCCAGCTGAACCAATGCCAGCAAATAGTGGTTCAAGGCCAATTTCCTTTTGCTTTCATTATTTTTATCTCCTTGATCCAAGCCAAAAAATTTCCCTGCTTTGATTAACATCAACCAAAAAAAGCCGGCTTTTCGCCGGCTTTGAGGTTGAATGCTCTGGGGGATCCTTTTCAGAAAAGAAGCCTTAGTTGGGACTGCTTTTCGAAATCAGATTATCAACCCCAGACATTCATTTCCCACAAGTAAAATTTTCTTCTCAGTCAACTTTCGAGCCAGTTTCATAACCCGAAAGTCCTCCTCTTTCAAATCTTCGCTCTTCTAACCTTAATTACAAAAAAGAAGCTTTTTTCTTTCATTCTCTTCTTTGGCATTTCTTTTCTTGTTTTCCTTCTTCTTTATCTTAAGACTCTTCTTGGCTTTTGACTTTTCCAAGCCTGATCTTGATCTGTTTCAATGTTTTCATTATGTTTTTTTGCTTTTTGATTTCATTTTTTCCAATTCTTCCAAGCTCAATGCTTCTTTGGCCTCAAAATCCCCCACCCGCAGCCTTTTTAGTTCTTTCAGATAGGCCCCGGTTTTTAATTTTCTGCCAATATCTCTGGCGAGTGACCGAATATATACTCCCGCTCCTGTTTTCACTTTGATTTTCAAAAAAGGCCAAGAAAAATCCAAAATTTCAATCTCTTTTATGTGCACTTTTCTCGGCTTGAGTTTGAAATTCTCTCCTCCTCTTGCCCTTTTATAGGCTTCTTTTCCGGCCACCTTAACTGCGCTAAATTTCGGGGGAATTTGTAAGATTTCGCCAACAAAAGATTCTTTTATTTTTTTCTATTTTCTTTTAAAGAAGGACGATTTTCCCTTTTAAGGTTTATTTTCTTTTTCTGCCCTTCTTCATCATCTGTTTCGCTCTCTTCGCCCAAAAAAATAATCGCTTCATATTCTTTTTCTTTGTTGACTATTTCCCCCAGTTTTTTAGTCGCCTCTCTGCCTATGCCAACTACCAAGACCCCCTCTGCTAAGGGGTCTAGAGTTCCAGCATGGCCAACTTTTTTTTCTCCTGTTAACTTTTTGATTTTTTCAACTACTTGATATGAAGTTGGCCCTTTGGGCTTGTAAACAGCAAAAATTCCTCGCATGAAAAATCTTTATTCCACCAATCCGTCAATATTTACATCATAAAGAATTTGCTCCTGAATAAGACGATAATTGAGAAGCTCTTCTTGTTTGAACCAAAGCTTAATTTCACCCTCTGCCTCTTTGACCGAACCAGAGGCGTGAATAAGATTTCTTATCGCCCGATTGTCTGCATCTGCCACTGGATAGGCATCAATAGTGAAATCACCTCGAATAGTCCCCACATCTGAAGAAAGAGGTTCTGTAGTGCCAGTGATTTTTCTTACTATTCCCACCGCTTGGTTGCCTTCCCAAACCATCGCAATCACTGGGGAGCAGGTTAGGTATTTCTTTAATCGGTCAATTACCATTTGTCCCACCTCTAGCGGATCCTTTGAAGGAGGTTCTAAGTTTTTCTTTTCATAAGACTCAATTGATTTTTCCCCACAATTCTTTTCCAGTTAGGATCAAGATTGTAATGCTTTTCCACCAAGTCTTCTGTTGGAATAAGCATTTTAATCCCAACCAACTTTAGCCCGGTTCGTTCATAGCGCTTTATTATTTCCCCCACCAATGATCTTTGGATGCCATCTGGCTTGATTAAAACCAGAGTCCTCTCTTTTGAAGGATGTTTCATCTTGGTTGTTTTTTAAAAATTTATTACTTCTAACTAAAAGCCTCCGAGAAAAGAGGCTTTGGAAAAGTCTTGCTAATTACCAATATAATAACCCGCCGCTTCCTTTTTGGCAAGAAACAAAGAAACTTGAATTCCGATTTCAAATTTTCTTTGTTATCTTCTTTATCCCTTTTCAAAAAAAGAGCCTAGCCTTTACCGCTTTCTGCTTTTTTGAAGGATACTATGAACTTTGAGCCCACTCCCTTCATACTTTCCACTTCAATTTCTCCTCCCATTTTTTCAGTCAGGCTCTTGGTGATCCAAAGGCCCAATCCCGTTCCTGATATCCCGCTAGTTTCTTTATTTCTAATACGATAGAATTTTTGAAAAAGACTTTTTTGTTCCTTGGCGCTCATTCCCAGCCCTGTATCTTCAACACTGATAAAAACCTTTTCATTCTCTTCAAAAATTCTCACCTGAACTTTTCCTTGGGGAGTATATTTAATGGCATTACTAACCAGATTTATCAATATTTGTTCCAGCCTTTTGGGATCAATCTCAATTCTTGAGTCGGCTTTGAGTTCATTTTTTACTCCAATTTTGAGCTTCTTTTTCTGGGCTTGGGGAGTAAGAAAATCAATCACTTTGGAAACAGCCTCATTTGGGTCAACTTGAGAAATTTCAAGTTTCAGCCTGCTCTGTTCTATTCTGGAAACCTCCAAAATATCTTCTACCAAATCCCTAAGTCTTTCCGTTGATATTTCTATATTCTTTAGGTATTCTTTCTGCTTAGATTCCAAGCTGTTTCCCAATTCTTCCTTCAAAAGATCAGCATAGCCACGAATAGCCGTTAAGGGGGTTTTTAGCTCATGGGAAACTAGCGAAATAAACTCATCCTTCATTTGGTCCACCTCTTTCATTTTATTGAAAAGAATCACATACCTAGAAAGCCTGAAGTGATTTATCATCAAAAGAATCAAGATTAAAGATGAAAAAAATGTCACCAAATAAACCCTCCTAATCCCTCTTTCAAAAGCCTCGTCCACTTCCTTTAGGGAAAGCTTCATTTTAACCAAAAAAGACTCCCCGGTTTGAGGTTTTATTTCTTTCGCTACTTCCCAAAAGCGTTCTTTTTCATCCCCCTCAATGCTGGCTACCCCCTCAGTATTATTTATTGCCAACATATCCTTGATATCATCAGAAAAATTTCCAATTTCATCCTTTTTGGAAGAAGCTATTATTTGATATTGTTTCTTGTCGGCATCAAAAGCCAAAACTTTCATCTCAGAAACATCTGGGTTTTGAAGCAAGATTTCTTCAATTGCCTGCTGTACCTGCTCCATCTTTTTTTCTTCCCCTGGTTTTTCCAATTCATCCTTGATAAAAGCGGTGAAAATGTTTTCAGCTAAAAGAGCCTTGGTTTGTAGGAGATGATTGAAATTTTTTTCAAAAACAGAAATGGAATGAAAACTAAAAGCGAAAAGAGCCGCTGGAATAGCGACCACCAACAAAAAGGAATAGCCCAAAGAAGAGTTTTTTCTGATAAAATCAACAACTTTATCAAATATCTGAGAATAATTCATTGGAAAATTTTTTAAAGGCTAAAAGATTTTAATCTAGAATAAGTTAATTCTCCTAACTCAAGCTATTTTCCCAGTTAGTTTTTCATACTTATCCTTCTTTTTTGCCGCCGTTCCAAGCGCTTTCTCTCACAAAAAGCCAAATTGACAAAATCGCTAAAAATAAAGAAATAAAAGAGATCAAAAGAACTAGAAGGATAAGATTGCTTTGATTTTTTGGATTGGTGAAATTGGGGAAGCCACCTCTTTCTCTGGTTGCTCAGTTGTTGCTTTCGTAATGGCTTGGGCCTCTTTCACAAAAAACAAAAAGGTTCACTTTTGGCGGTAATTTTCCCTGTATTATCAGTTACAGCCACATAGACCCTATGCTCTCCATCTTCTAGTTCTTTGTCTAAAATATATTCCCAGTTGCCGTCTTTGTCAGTTTTGACAGTTAACCACAATCGGCCCAGAGCTGTAAATATAAAGAACCACAAAAGATCCTGGCAAGGCCTTTCCTGATATCACCAAACCGCCCTCTTCTCCTTCCAACTCCTCTCCAGCCTGCCCTGTTGAATCTTCTGGCTGTTCTTTTGGCTTTTCCAGATATTTAACATCTAGAACCCGATAGACCTTGTTTACTTCCCCTTTTTCAATTGGTTCTTCAAATACGACCTTGTCACTTTTGTCTCCAGAAGAAAATTTTAGGGGATTAAAACCGTTCCTAACTTCATCGCCGTCAATAAATCCGTCCTTGTCCGTATCCGCCAAGAAAGGATCAGTCCCTATCCTGACTTCCTCATAATCAGAAATGCCATCGCCGTCAGCATCTTGCATAAACTTTTCCTTTATCTTTTTCGCTTCCTCTTTTTCTTCTTGGCTAAGTTCCGTTTCTTCTTTGGAAAAAAGCTCTTCAAATTTTTTCCCAGCCAAATACTCTTCTTTTAGCCGTCTTCTCTTTTCTTCAATTTCAGCCAACATTCTTTGTTTTTGTTCCGCTGAAACATTGCTGTTTTCCACCAAGCTCCTTTCTTTTTTCAATGTTTTTTATCTTATTTTCTATTTCTTCCGTTGTTTCTGCATTTTCTTCAACTTCTTTCACTGTTTCTTTGTTTTCTTCGGTTTTTTCTGTTGCTTCTTTGTTCTCAGCATCATTTTCAATTTCCAATGAAATTGAAGTAGCATCTTTCGTGGTGTTCGTTGGATTATCTTTACTATTTTGCTCTTCACTGTCTTCTCTCTGAAGAGGTTCTTCAGAAATTTCATTTTTTATTGCTACCACCACACTGCCGCCAAAATATTTCCCGTATTCATTCTTCACCTCAGCTGCAATTTTGTATCTATCATTGGGAAGATTGGAAAAATCAAACTCTAAAGCCCATTTATCATCATCTTTTTCCTTTGCTTTCCCAAGATAATATTTCGGGTCAATGGAGCCGTCTCTTATGGCATAAAAAATCACTTCATTTGCGTCCTTGACTGATCCTGAAATTTTTTCTTTTCCCAATAAAATTTCTCCTTTGGATAAATTAAATTTAAATTCTGGAGTCATATCCAAGTCATCATCAAAGTCGTCATCAAAATCAGACTCTGAAACTTCTTTAGAGCTAAAGACAGGATAGGAGCGATTGGTTTTGGTTTCATCGGTTAACAGCGCCAACCTAGCCCCCTTAACATCAATTGAATTTAAAGAGTTCTTTTCCCTATCTCTTGATTGGTAAGCATCGGTCAAAATAGCGCTGGCATTCAAAAAAGAAAAGCCGCTTAAAAGCAAAGAAATAACAGCTAAAAAAAGGGCCGCTAGGTGAAAATGTCTTCTGTTTTTGTTTTTTTTCATATCTTTTAATTTATTATTAGATAACAAAACTAGCAATTTTATCTAATTATAGCCCAATCCGCCAAAAAACAAAACTCTTCATAAAGAAGAGTTTTTTCACATTTTGCAAGAAACTTCTTTTGCCGTCTTTGTTTAAAAAATTAAAAGAGACAAGGTAACGAAAAAAAGAAAAAATCGTTCTTTTGTCTTTTGCTTGATTCCAATCTCACTTTATTCACCATTACAAAACCTTTTTGATGACAGTGCTAGTTGGCTTTTTTGAAAGCACCTTATAAACAGGAATATATTCATTATTGAACTCATCTTTAATTCTAACAGATTTGCCTTCAGTTAAATTATTAATCGCCAGATCGCTCATCATTTGATTAAGTTCATCTAATTCTCTTTTTATTTCCTCCAGCCGTTCATGTCGACTGCCCAATTCCCCTTTCACTCTTTCTTCTATTTTTTTCTTTTCTTCTTTTAGCTTCTTGAGTTCTTCATTTTTCTCCAAATAGCCTGTTGCATTTTCTAGAGCATCTTTATATTCTTTTTTGATTTCTTTTTGTTCTTTCTTGAGCTGGCTGATTTTGTCAAAGATTTCTTGAATATTTTCCATTTTTTTAACTGTCTCTAGTGGGCTTGTCAGCCCACTAAAACTTTTTTAAATAAAAAATTAAAAAATTTTTAGGCGGCTTAGCTCTTGATTCAAAAAAACAAAAGGGCTTCCTTTAGCAACTTTTGCCAAAGGAAAAAAAGTTTTTTTGAAATTGCCAATTTTTCCCAAAGGGCTGATTTTAACCCCTTCTTTCTTGAGCAATTTTATTTTCTTTTTTGTTCCTTTGGCATAACCTCCCGCTCTGCCATCGCTTCTTATCACTCGATGGCAAGGCACTCTGGCAATATCGGGGTTTTTATTCAGGGCATTCCCCACTGCTCTTGCCAAATTCTTATTGCCAAGCGCCTTGGCAATTTCACCATAAGTCGTCACCCGTCCCGGTGGAATTTTTCTAACCAAAGAAAAAACACCCTGGCTAAAACTGCTTTTCTTGTTTTTTGAATCTTCAGCGCTCAAACTAGCTCTTAATGCTTTTATTTTTTGCTCTCCTTTATTTCCTTTTTAAATTCAAATTTCACATCTTCTTTTATTGCCAATTCTTTCTCAAATTCTCCTTCCTCTGTTTTGATTTTTATCTTTAACGGAATTTCGCCCACTCCAGACTGTTTCTGAATCAATATTTTGTAATTTTCCTTAACGCTCTCAGGGAGTTCATAGACAATTTCTGCCTTTGTCTGCCGGCCGATCAAGGTATGGGCAATAAATCCAAAATAGGTTTTACCAAATTCTTCTTGAATATTGGGATAGCTTACCATTTTTCTTTCCAGCAAGTTGCTTCCCAAAGGAACATACACTCTCAAATAAGAATGGTAATCGCTTGTTCTCCAGTCGCCATGAGTGGCCGTGTGAGTATAGGTATATTCCAATCGGGCTTGAGGTTTGGGCAAAGTCAAATCTACTTGGTAGAAAATTTCTCTTTTAATGTAATAATCCGATTTCAACGCCCCCATATTGGCATCAACCAGCATTAAATAATCACCTTGCCAGTCTTGGTTAACTTTCCCAGCCCAGTTTACCTCTTCTATCGCCCTTTGAAGCTCGGAATCCTTGAAGTTCAGAATGATGTCCTTATTATTGAGCTCCCCAAGGGCAAAATCAGCAATTTTCTTTATATTTCCCAGCGAAAAAAGCTTATCCATTATTAGAGGAGCCATTTTTTTTAAAACTGCTTTTCGGTTAGTGGTATCTAATTCAGGATTGTAAAGATAGGCCTTTTCAACTTGTTCTTCCAACTTCAAAACAGCATTTTCGCTGTTAAATTCACCATAGCCAGGAACATTTATTGGTCCAGTGATTTTTAAAACATTATTTAAAACAGTAGCATTGATGGCAATAACTCCATCAAAATCACTGCTTCTGCCAGCCAAACGATAAAAATATTTTGCCTTTTCGGCATTAGTCGGAAAATCAGGAGAAAAATTGGAATCCCTAAATTTCCACTTTTTTATGCTCATCATTCTGGTAAAAGGATAAGGAGGTGAAACCTTAGCCGTAATTCTTTGATCAAGCAAATTAGCGTCTTCAATAAAAAAAGAAACCACCTCGCCATTTTTCACTTCTGCCACTGCATATTGGCCAAGAAAGCCTCCACCGGGCCTAAGCTCCATATTATTCTGAAGCAATAGCAGATACTTTCTGGAAACTCCATCTTGAGATAAAAAAGCTTCCGTTAGCTTATTGATAACTTCCAATTCTTTTTTAGTGTCATCCGCCACCAGAAGAAAGTTAACCACCTTTTCAAAAGCCGAAAGGGTTTCAATCACAAATCCCTTTTTGTCATTTTCAAAGGCTTTTTTCAATTTAAAAAAACCAAAAAAAGAAAGCCCCCATTAGCAACAAAACGATAGCGGCTGTTTTTTTGCTAAAAATAATTTTTTTTATTGCTTTTATCAATTTTTTAATTTCTTAACAACAAATAAGTTTTGCTTTTTTCTATTTTTTTAATTTCAAGCCTTTGCCCTTGGAATTTCCTTTTGGGTCTACTAAAAAACAAAAAAGCAATCACTTAAAAGATAAGCCAAAAAAATCTTTTGGCCAACTGCTTTAATTTTTTGGGAAAAGTTTAATTTTTGTGTTAAAATAAAAATAAAGTAAAAAATAAAAAAATGAGGGCAAAACGTTTTTTTCTCCTTTGGCTCCCAGTTCTTTTTCTTTATTTCTACAGTTTTTGTGTGATCTTGGATCTGAATTATTTTAATAGGTATTTTTCAGTCCTGCCAGTTTGGGGTTGGTTGGTTATGTACTTTATTACTATTTTCATAATTAAGCTTTTCTTAAAAAAGGATTTTTTGGAATATGCTGAAAATGTGCGGCTGGGAAACAAAAAAGAAAAAGATGTGAACCTTTTTGGGATTGAGTCAGATATTGTTCTTCTCTTTGTTTTCAGTCTATTAACTTTCGCTTTTGTAATGTTTTTTGTTGGTAAAATCCTAATAAAAGACTTGAAAATCTGAAAAGTTCTCACCATCCCAAGTCTCTATTGCGTTCCGATACTACTTCCCAAAAACCGCCAAACCCGCAAATCTTACCTACTATTCTTCTTCTTCAATTTATCATTTTATTATTCAAAGAACTGAAATTGCCATTACACTGCTATTGCTGTTTGGTTTGGGCTATTCAAAGGGCCAATTAAACTTAACTTATCCTAAAAGCTAGTAGCGCGGCCTTTTGATAATAAAAATAATAATCAAGGGCAAAGCTGCCCAAACCAAGAAAGCCTCTTGGGAGCGAAAAATTTCTAAAGAAAGACTAGTAAATGATTTTTCCAGTTCTTTTCTAGGAAACCAGTTTAAAACTACAGCTGTTCCAAAACCAAGAACACTCAATGAAAGCAAAATTGATTTGAGCCACACAAAGAATGGCTTTCCTCCTATTCCAAAATGAACAAAGCTTTTGCAGATTGAAAAAACAACCAGAGTTGCCAACAAAAAAAAGGCCGTTTTGAGCTGGGGATTTTTTTCAATTACTTCAAAAGAGGCTGCCACCATTGCCAAAGAATAGCCAACATAAACAGAAAAAATAAGAGCAACAATGTTTTTCTTATTAAATAAAAAAAGAATTGCCACACCAAGAACAAGAAAAACAAAAAAAACCCAAACATCCCCCGCATATTTTTGAGGAATCCCAAAGGTAGTAATAAAATCAATCATTTTTTTGAATTTTAATTTTTTATTATTAAATCGCCAAAGTCACTTATTTCCGAAATATTCAAAAACCTTCCGTAAAAAATCATTTTATAACAATATCCCTTACCCTTTCCCCACTGACCTTAAAAGATTGAAGGAAAATCCTTTTTCTATCAACCTTTATGTGAGTGATAATATCTCCTTTTATTATGTTTTTATAGCGAGCCCTTTGGCCAACGCTTCCCGCTAAAATAAAATCAATTCCCTCCACAATTTTATGGTCAAAAGCATGCTCATGGCCAGAAATTACCAAATCAACTTTATGCTTTTTAAGAATATTCAAAAGCCTGGACTGAGAAAACGGATTACTTGACATATCGTGTCCCTTCTTGGCTGATTCCTTGAAAAAAGTTACCGGAGGAACATGAGAAATAACAATTTTGTTTTCTTTTTGGCAATTGGCTAAATCTTGCTCCAGCCAATTCAACTGCTCACTATCAACAGAATTGCTCTCTGGATACTCACTGGAAAGCAAAACAAAATGAGTATTGCCAAAATCAAAAGAATGGAATAGTCTTCTGTCATCTTCAGTTTTGACTTCCTTGGAAAAAAGAGTTTCAAGCCAATAATCAATACAAATTTTGCCGCATTCAATATCATGGCCCCCAAAAGCTAGATAATATTTTGAAAAATAATTATCTAAAAGTTTTTTCGCCCTTTCTATGTTTTGTCTATTTCCAGCAACATTTGGCTTGGCTGTGGTGATAATGTCGCCAGTAAAAATAGCAAAATCAACTCCCTTAAGACTAGCCGCTTTTTGCAAAGCTGTGGGAAGATTTTCACTGTAACCAAAGTTGGTTTTATAGTCTTCCGAATCTCCAATCACAACAAAAGAAAAAACTTCCTTTTCCGATTCTTGATTGTTTTCTTTTTGGCCCACCGCTTCTTTTTTCAAATTCTCTTCTCTGTTGTTTGTCTCTTCCTTTTTCAAAACATCATCATTCTGGCCAGCTTCTTCTTGGGAAAAGCCCTCTAATAAAATCTGGGGATCTTCAATCTTGTTTTCGCTAATGTCTTTATCAGTAGTCACTCCCTGAACCTCTTCTTTTTGAGGAATTTGATTTGGATGGGAAAAAGATTGGCCCAAAAATTGGCCTTCCGCCCAAGCCCTTTCTTTTTGATCCAAATAATAAAACAAAAACAATCCCCCAGCCAAAAAGAGAAAAAGCAAAGACATCAGCAGGTAATTCAGCTTTCTAATTTTGTCCAGCATCCTGCTAGTTTATTTTTAGTTTTAGTTTAATTCCTTTTTATTATATAATTTATAGGAAAAAAATCCAATTGATTATTTGGCGCAACCAATAAACAACAAAAGCTTTCTTAATCCATCAAAAAAAACAGCCTTTAACTCGGGAGAAAATTAAAATATGGAAAAAATAATTCTCTTTTATCAAAACTTACCGCTTGTCATTGATCCAATCGCCTTCAAAATAGGTTTTCTGCCTGTTCGCTGGTATTCTCTTTGCTATCTAGCCGCAGTGGCAACAATTGTTTGGCTTTTAAAATCAAACGGCTCCAAAAAAGATCCTCTTTCCAATTTTTTTTCTGATAACCAAAAGATTTTAGATTTAATAATTTTTGTTTTTGGGGGAGCTTTGGTTGGAGCAAGGTTGGGCTTTTTTTTATTTTTTGATTTTCCTTCCTTACTTCAGTCTCCAATATCCCTTTTTTGGCCTTTTTCAGCCAATGGCAATTTTGAAGGAATTTTCGGAATGTCTTTTCACGGAGGTTTGATTGGCGCTCTCTTTGGGGGATTGTTGTTTTCAAGAAAAGCAACCTCCCTTTTCTGAAACTTTCCAATTTTGTGGTCCAATATTTCCCCTTGGGTTATTTTTGGGGACGAATGGGAAACTTTTTCAATAAAGAATTATTTGGCAAAATAACTTCTCTGCCAATTGGGATGCGTTTTGAACCAGGTGGTCCTTTGCGCCACCCTACTCAAATTTATGAAGCCTTGGCTGAAGGCCTGCTAATTTATTTTATTCTAAAAAAAGTTGCTGATTGTCCAAAAATAAAAGACAGTCTCCTTTTTGTTTTTCTTTTCCTTTATGGACTAATCCGTTTTTTTATTGAATTTCTAAGAGAAACTCCCTCTTATCAGCATTTTCATTGGCTTTCAATTGATTTGACTCTTGCCCAATTTCTGTGCTTTATTATGGTAATAATTGGAATTATTGGTTTTGGTTTTAATTTAACTAAAAATAGCCTTTCAAAATAATGCTCATTCTTGCTATTGAGACCTCCTGTGATGAAACTTCGGCCGCCATTATAAAAAAGGAGCGAAAGTTTCAACCTCAAATTATTTCATCCGTTGTTTCCTCTCAAGTCAAAATCCATTCCCGCTGGGGTGGAGTGGTGCCCAATCTGGCCGCCCGAGAACACCTTAAAAATATTTTGCCTGTCCTTAAGGAAACTTTCCAAAAAACAAATCTCAAGCTTGGCCAAATTGACTGCTTGGCTGTTACTCAAGGACCCGGCCTTATTCCAGCTCTTTTAATTGGTGTTGATGCCGCCAAAACAATTAGTTATTTGTTCAAAAAACCTCTTCTTGGCATTCATCACCTTGAGGGCCACATTTATGCCAATTTTGCCTCCCATCTGGACCAAACTAGCCCAAATGTTCCCGATCCCAAAATTTTCCCCCTGTTGGCCTTGTTGGTTTCCGGCGGCCACACCCAGCTAGTTTTGATGAAAAAACATTTTCACTACCAAGTTATCGGCCAGACTCGAGATGATGCCGCTGGAGAGGCTTTTGACAAAGTAGCTAAAATTCTAAATCTTCCCTATCCCGGCGGTCCCCAACTCTCCAATTTAGCCCAAAAAGCCAAACCTAAAGATTTTGAAATAACCAAAAAAATAGCTGAAAAAGAAATAAGATTTCCTTTGCCGATGGAAAAATCAGGCGATTTGGATTTTTCTTTTTCTGGGCTCAAAACCGCTGTTTTATACACTGTTGAAAAATTACAAAAAAAACATCCCTCTTGCGAAAAACAAAAAAATGGCCCTCTTTGGAATTCAGTCAAAAAAGTCATTAGCTTTGAGTTTGAAGAGGCAGTGACAGAAATTCTAGCTAAAAAAACTCTTTCTGCCATTGAGAAATGCCGCCCTCAAAGTTTGGTTTTAGCTGGAGGAGTGGCCGCCAACCAGAAGTTAAGGAAAAAATTTCAAACTATTTCCAACCAAAAGAGGCTTTCTCTTTTTATTCCTCCCATCAATCTTTGCCAAGACAATGCCGCCATGATTGGCATCGCCGCCGCCTTAAGATATGAACAAATGAGAAGGGGAGAAATTGAAACTCTTAGAAAAAATTGGCAAACTCTTCAGGCTGACCCAAACCTGAAGCTTCCTTAAATTCCTTAATTTCAGCTTTTCTTCGCAAATGAAAACCACCGGCTAATGCTGGTGACTCTTTTGATTTTAAAAATCAGTTAGTTTTTTTCTGGATATTTTTGGACACTTTTCTTAAGAGGCCTTGCTTTCTTTTGGCAGTTCTTCTTTTGCCAGCACTTCTTTTTGAACTGCTGATACCTCTCCCTTATCTCCTCCTCAACTTCTTCTCTTGCCTTCCAATCT
>LZQN01000080.1_pt1:0-20000 | contig 23551 bp, 20 predicted proteins | sample 768531 | NCBI WGS metagenome assembly LZQN01 (sample SAMN05207080, study PRJNA324506) | oil field metagenome | isolation source: sample BH-FW-7 from oil reservoir | place: India: Bombay High | collected 2015-12-02
GGCCACTGGTTTTAAGGTAATGGAAAAGGATTGGTTCAAGGAATTTGCACCCAAATCTCCCAATGTAATTACTGCCTTGCAACTGGAAAGGCTTATTTCTGCTACTGGACCTACTGGTGGAAAGCTGCTTCGTCCCTCTGATAATGAAAAGCCTCATACTCTTACTTTTATTTCCTGCGTTGGTTCCAGAGATGAAAAGTATCATACCTATTGCTCTGGAATTTGTTGTATGTATATGCTTAAACAGGCCAGATTACTTAAAGAAAAGTATCCAGATTTAAACATCAATATGCATTTTATTGATGTGCGTACTCCTGGTAAGGATTATGATGAATACTATGTTGGTGCTCGCAAGATGGGTATCAATATTTTTAAAGGCAAGGTAGGAGGTTTGGAGATTTTGCCTGGGGATAGACTGAGAGTACTTGCCTATGATATGGAGCAAAACACACCTATAGAATATGAATCTGATTTGGTGGTTTTGGCCACAGCTGTAGAAACTCCTGAAAGTACTCAAAAGCTGGCCCAGACTCTGGGCTTACAGTTCTGTGGTTCTAAATTCCTTAAAGAACTCCATCCCAAATTAGGTCCGGTGGAAACCTCTGTAGAAGGAATTTTTATTGCTGGTTGTGCCCAGGGACCAAAGGACATTCCTTACTCTGTTGCCCAGGGTAAGGCTGCTGCTGCAGTTGCTGCTGTACCTCTGGCTGAAGGCAAGGTAAAAATAGATCCTATGATTTCTGAGGTAAATACAGAAAAGTGTAGTGGTTGTGGTATTTGTGTTCCTCTTTGTCCTTATGGAGCCATCTCTCTCAAAGAAATGGGAGGTAATTTTAGGGCGAGTATTGAACCCAGTAGTTGTAAGGGCTGCGGGGTTTGTGCTTCTGCCTGTCCTTCCCAAGCTATTCTTTTGCATGGTTTTGATGATGAAGCTATTTTTAGTCAAATAGAGGCATTGTGCACATATTAAATGAAGTTTGTGCTTTGGGATTAGATTTTAAAAAGGGGCTCTAAAGAGCCCCTTTTTTGTTTTAGCAGGTTGAGATTACCTCTTAATTGGGGACGGGTTAAAAAAGTTATAAACTTAGAACAAAAGAGGAAAAGAAGAATAGTCCTTGTCTATTTAAAGAAAAATAGGTAGAAGTAGATTAAAAAACTTTTAAGGAGTAGGCTATGCAGGAAAAAAGGCGTAGACTCAGGATAGAGCTTGCTTTGCCAGCCTGGATATATGTAGAAGGAAAAAGGATTAAGGCTCAGACTGAAAATATCAGTTTAAAAGGGGTATTGCTTAAGTTTGGAGAAGAAAGTTATCCCTTTAAAAAGGGTGAGAAGTACACTTTACTTCTTTCCCCAGGAGGAGGAGTGGAAATAAAGGTGCTTACGAAATTGGTTGCTTTGAATGAAAGAGGAGGAGCCTTTGACTTTTTAAAAATGGACGAAGTTTCCTTTAACCACCTTTATAATATTATTCGCCTTTATGCTCCTGATCCAGATGAAGTAAAGGCAGAGCTTCTCAATCCTGCTTTTAATATTGAAGAACTGGATTAATTATAGCTGTTTTTCTGTTGCTTTTGTAAGAGAAGTAACATTACTTTTTGTAAAAAAGCCTTTAAAGTCTCCAAATCTCTTAATGTATTCGTTTACTAAAAAAGTATAGGCTGAAGGGCAAGAGAAGGTTTGTTTTAATCCTTCTTCTTCAGAACCTACTAAATCGATTAAAAAACTTAATCCGTCTTGTTTTAAATTTTTAAATACTTCTTCTATATTTTCAGTATAAAAAGCCAGGTGATGCACTCTAGGCCCATAATAATGGATAAAACCTTCAGTAGGTCCAATTATTTCTTTGCTTTCCAGCTTTTGAATTCCAGAAGTAAAGACCAAGGCAAAATCCTTTTCTGATAATCTAGTTACAGAGGTGATGGAGTTTAATTGGTTTACATAAATGGCAAAATCAAAGTTATAATTGGTTAGACTCATAAATTCTAAAATAGCTTTATTGCGCCATATGGCTTTTACTCTTGTAGCTGCATGGTCCAGCTTGCCTATGTATTTAAGGTAACTACGCTGTGGTTTGGTAAGGTTTAGCTCCAAGTCTTGGTCTGTATCCAGGCGGTATGATTTTTTATTTTTCCACTCCATAAAGCCAAGAGAATTGTTGGTATAAGCAGAAGGATAGGTTTTAACATATTTGAAGTTATTATTTTTTATCCTTTCTTCAAACTTTATTCCTGCTTCTTCCTGAATAGTGGTGTACTTGTCTAAATCTTCTACTTTAAAAATAAAGGTTTCTAATCTAGTATTAGGTAAGGATTGGTTTTTGGGATATAGGTTTAAATTTTGGTTGGGTCTGGGAGTGTTATAAGCTGTAATTAAAATGTCTGCAGAGCCAGGTAAAGACAGTACAGAGCATTTTCTATGTTGATTGAAAAAACTGTCTTGAATATCATATCCTGTATAGTTTAGAAGCTCTTGTATTGCCTTAAAAAAGTTGTCTGGCTCTACATTTATGATAATGGCTTCCAGGCCTTTTACCAATCCATCTAATCCAAGTTTTTTCCTTTGTTCTTGTATTTTATTAGCCTGAGCTATTAATTCTTTCTCACTACTTTGAAATTCTTCTTGGGCCAGTTCAAAATTGTCCACCATGAATAACTCCTTGAGTTTAATTTTATAATAATTAGTAAATAAAAAATATTTTTTTTGTAAAGAAAAAGTTTGCTAAAAGGGGCAGAGCTTTTTTTTGACATTTGCTACTTAAGGGAATAAACTTTAAGTTTAAACTTTTGCTGGCAAGAGCTAAAGGAGGCTCTTAAAATGTTAAAAAGAATTCTGGGAGTTTGGCTGGTAGCTATTATTTTAAGTTTAGGTGGAGTTAGTATGGCTGCAGAATTAGTGGTTTTACCCAATGGCTTAAAGGTACTTGTTCAGGAAGATAATCGTTTTCCCCTGGTTTCTGTGCGTCTTTTTGTGCGTACGGGATCTGCCTATGAAGACCCTAAACAGGCAGGTATAAGTCATCTTTTAGAGCACATGGTGTTTAAGGGTACGGAAAAGAGAAAAACAGGCGAAATAGCAGAGGCCATTGAAAGTAAAGGTGGATATTTAAATGCTGCCACTAGTTTTGACTATACTGTGTATGTGATGGACATGCCTGCCAAACATTGGGAACTTGCCCTGGAAGTACTGGAGGATATGATTTTTCATTCCCGCTTTGATGAACAAGAACTGGAAAAGGAAAAAAATGTTGTCCTGGCAGAATTGGAGCGAGGTGAAGACAATCCTGGACAAAAATTATTTAAAACCATTCAAGCCAAGCTTTTTCAGGGTTCTCCTTATGCCAGGCCAATTATTGGGTTTGTTGATAGTGTAAAAAGCATTACTGCCAGGGATTTAAAAAACTATATTCAGGAGCATTATCAACCTTTAAACATGCTTCTGGTGGTATGTGGTAAGATTAAAAAGGATGAGGTTGTTAAGGCTGCGCAAAAATACTTTGGGAAGTTAGAAAATAGAAAATCAGAGGTTTTATTTTCTCCTCAACCTCTGGATCAGCCTGTAAAGCCAGTGGTAGAGGTGGTGCAGGGTCCCTGGAAAAAAGTTTATGTGGATATAGGTTTTCCTGCTCCTTCCATGCACAGTAAGGATGCCCTGGCTTTGGAAGTGCTGGCTTATTTGCTGGGAGGAGATAAGACTTCCTATTTTTATCGCCTGTTGAAGTACGAAAAAGGGCTGGTGGACGATGTTTCCAGCTCAAGCTTACTTTTGGACAAAAGAGGAGCTTTTTACTTTAGCGTTAGTTTGGATCCAGATAAGGTGGATAGTTTTTGGAGTACCTTTTTACAACATCTTCAGCATTTAGATTGGAGCCTCATAGATGAAGTAAGGTTAAAGCAGGCTAAATTAAACCTGGAAAACGACTTATTACAGGCCAAAGAGACCCTGGGAGGCATTGCTTCCAAGCTGGGCTATTTTCAGTTTTTTGAAGGAAGCTTTCTGGCAGAAAACGCTTATCTGCAGGCCTTACAGGGTATTACTCTTGAGGATTTAAAGAAAGTTTATCAAACCTATTTGCAGCCAGAAAGGTTGGTGGCAGCCTTTCTTTTGCCTAAAGAAGTAAATTTAACTGCAGATTATTTTTTGAGTAAAATCAAGGTATCTCCTGCTGTAACTCCAAAAGCTGTTTCTGCCAGAGGCCGCAATCAAAGGGTTCTGGATCTGGGATTGGGGAGAATGCTGGTGGTGGAGCAGGACTCAACCTTGCCCTATACTGCCCTAAATATAAGCTGGAAAGGTGGGGACAGTTTGCTTACTCCAGAAGAAGCTGGATTGGCTGTTTTAACTGCCAAGGCTTTATTAAGAGGCACTTCAAAGCATTCTTTTCTAGAAATACAGGATTTTTTGGCCCTTAGAACCAGCGATTTAGAAGCAGAAGCAGGTCGCAAAAGTTTTTCCTTAAAGGCCAAATTCCCTTCTAAATATAGTGAGGATATTTATGCCCTGCTGGAAGAAATTATTTTGGAACCAAGTTTTCTGGCTGAAGAAGTAGAAAAGTCCAAATTGGAGCAGATTGCTGAAATAAAAGAAAAAAAGGATAGTCCTGTAGGATTGTTGTTTAGAGAATTATTTCCTTTTCTCTTTAAGTCTGGCCCCTATTCCTTTTATCACTTGGGTCAAGAAGATAGAGTAGCCAGGTTTTCAGTGGAACAGGTTAAAGAGTTTTGGGAAAAACAAAAACAATATCCTTTTATTATTTCTGTATGTGGAGATGTAAGCGAAAAGGAACTGGATAATTTTGTGCAAAAAATACGGGAAAAGCTACGTCCTTCCCAAAAGATAGAGGATTCCTTTTTGTGGACCAGGGAAAAAGAACTGGTTTTGAACTTGCCAGAGAGGAATCAAAGTCATTTGCTCCTGGTATTTCCTGTACAGGGCTTAAAGTCTACAGACACTCCTGGCTTAACAGTTTTAAACCGCATGTTAAGCGGACAGTCAGGTCTATTGTTTCAAAGGTTAAGAGACGAACAGGGGCTTGGCTATAGCGTGACCTCTTTTCTCTGGCAGTCTTCTAAAACTGGCTTTTTGGCTTTTTATATTGGCACTTATCAGGGTGAAGAAGATAAGGCCCTGGAGGGCTTTAAAGATGTTATTGCCCAGTTAAAGCAAGGCCAATTCAGAGAAGAAGAAGTTATTCGGGCTAAAAATGTGTATGAAGGAAGTTATTATCGCAACTTACAGTCTTTGGGGAGCAGGGCTAGTGAAAAGGCAGAGCTTTGGTTACAAGACCTTAATTTTGATTTTAAAGAAAAGATGATTCAAGAGGTCAACAAGGTAAGCAAAGAGGATATTGTACAAGCAGCTTCCACTTACCTGGACTTTAGTACAGCGTATTTACTGGAAATAAAACCATAAGGGGAGAGATAGAATGCGTCATTTTCTTTCTATTCTGGATTTGAAGGTACAAGAGGCTCAGGATCTAGTAAAAAGAGCTTTAGAAATGAAAACAACAGATTATCGTTCTGATTTGCTGGCTGGCAAGGTCCTGGCTCTTATTTTTGAAAAGTCTTCTACTCGGACCAGAGTTTCTTTTGAGGTTGGAATAAGTCATTTAGGCGGTAAAACTATTTTTATGACACCTAGAGATTGTCAGCTGGGAAGAAGTGAACCTTTGCAGGATACAGCCAGGGTCCTTTCCCGTTATGTTCAAGGCCTGGTAGTACGCACCTTTGAACAGGAAAAGTTGGAACTTTTGGCTTCCTTTAGTTCCATCCCCATAATCAATGCCTTGACTGATCTTTATCATCCTGCCAGGTCATGAGTGATTTATTGACCATTTATGAAAGAACTCCAGATTTTTCTCAACTGAAAATAGCCTGGATTGGAGATGGCAATAATATGGCTCATTCCTGGATAAATGCTGCCATTTATTTTCCCTTTCAGTTAAATATTGCCACTCCTAAAAAATATGCTCCAGATGGAGATATCCTGCTAGAGCCTTGAGTATGGGGGCAAAAGTTTATTGTACAGATGATCCTAAAGAAGCAGTTGAAGATGTGGATTATGTTAATACAGATGTTTGGGCTTCTATGGGGCAGGAAGAAGAAGCAGAAATACGCAAAAAAATATTTGCTCCCTATCAGGTAAACAAAGAATTGCTTTCCAGAGCTAAAAAAGAAGTAAAGGTGATGCACTGTTTACCAGCGCATAGGGGAGAGGAAATTACAGAAGATGTACTGGAAAGTGAAATGTCTATAGTTTGGGATCAGGCAGAAAATAGATTACACATGCAAAAGGCTATTTTAGAACTTCTTTTTTCTTAAAAAGTGAGGTGAAGAAAGTATGAGTAAAATAGAAAAAGTTGTTTTAGCATATTCTGGAGGTTTAGATACTTCAGTAATTTTAAAGTGGATAAAAAAAACTTATCAGTGTGAAGTAATTACCTTTACTGCTGATCTGGGGCAGGAAGAAGAGCTTAGTGGCCTGGAGGAAAAGGCTTTAAAGACAGGAGCAAGTAAGGTTTATATAGAAGACTTGCGTGAAGAGTTTGTAAAAGAATATGTTTTTCCCATGTTCAGGGCCAAAGCTATTTATGAAGGTCGCTATCTTTTGGGCACTTCCATTGCAAGGCCGCTTATTGCCAAGAAGCTGGTGGAAATAGCCAGAAAGGAAGGTGCCCAGGCCATTGCCCATGGAGCCACTGGCAAGGGTAATGACCAGGTACGTTTTGAACTTACAGCCATGGCCCTGGCCCCAGAGCTTAAAACCATTGCTCCCTGGCGAGAATGGGATTTGAATTCTAGAAAGGCTTTAATAAGTTTTGCCCAGGAAAATGGCATTCCAGTACCTGTGACCAAAGAAAAACCCTATAGTTGTGATCGCAATTTGTTACATATTTCCTTTGAAGGTGGGGAGTTGGAAGACCCCTGGCTGGAGCCTGGAGAAGGCACTTATGTTTTAACCGTACCTCCTGAAAAGGCTCCTGAACAGCCAGAAATTATTACCCTGGAATTTGAAGCAGGCAATCCTGTGGCTTTGAATGGAAAAAAACTATCTCCAGCTAATCTACTAAAAGAACTGAATGTATTGGGAGGAAAGCACGGTATAGGTCGTATTGATATGGTAGAAAATCGTTTTGTAGGGATGAAATCCAGAGGAGTTTATGAAACTCCAGGAGGCACTATTTTGTATGTAGCTCATCAGGATCTGGAGGGTATCTGTCTGGATCGAGAAGTATTACACTTAAGAGATAGCCTGGTGCCTAAATATGCAGAAATGGTGTATAATGGTTTCTGGTTTTCTCCAGAAAGAGAAGCTCTCCAGGCTTTTATGGATAAGACTCAGGAGAAGGTTACAGGAGAGGTGCGCTTAAAACTCTATAAGGGCAATGTTTATCCTTTGGGCAGGCGTTCTCCTTATAGCCTTTATAATCCAGAGTTTGCCACCTTTGAAGCAGACGAGGTTTATAATCAAAAAGATGCAGCAGGTTTTATTAGATTGCAGGGTTTAAGGTTATTAGCAAGAAAATAAGGGTAGAATATGAGTAAACAAACGAAGCTTTGGGGGGGAAGATTCAAACAAGAAACCCTTCCTTTGGTGGAAGAATACACCCAGTCTGTAGAGTTTGATAAGGAACTATATTTAGAGGATATTAAGGGTTCAATGGCCCATGCCAAAATGTTGGGTAAGGTGGGCCTGCTTAGTGAAGAGGAAGTGCAAGCCATTTTAAATGGTTTGGAACAGATTAAAGCAGAGATTGAAAGTGGTAAGTTTGCCTGGTCCAAAAAGCTAGAAGATGTGCACATGAATATAGAGCAACGACTAACTGAAATCATTGGAGATGCAGGCAAAAAACTCCATACAGGTAGAAGTAGAAATGACCAGGTGGCTTTGGATTTCAGGCTTTTTGTGGATAAATGCTTAAGTCAGTGGCAGCAGGCTTTAACCTCACTTATTGCTACTTTAAATACCATGGCCAAAGAGCAACAGGAAACACTTTTGCCTGGCTATACCCACCTGCAACCTGCCCAACCTGTTTCTTTGGCTCAGCATCTTTTGGCTTATGCTCACATGTTTAAAAGGGATTACGAGCGTATCGTAGATGTAAAGCAAAGAGTGCGGGTGTCTCCTTTGGGTGCAGCTGCTCTGGCTGGCAGTACCTATTCTTTGAATCCCTTTTTAGTAGCTCAAGAAGTGGGATTTGAACAGGTATTTGCCAATAGTATGGATGCAGTTTCCGATCGAGACTTTGTGGCAGAGAGTTTGTTTGTGGCTACTTTGATTCAGATGCATCTAAGTAGATTGTGTGAAGAAATTATACTCTGGGCAAATCCCTGTTTTGGCTTTGTAAAACTTCCTGATGAATATGCTACAGGATCCTCTATTATGCCTCAAAAAAGAATCCAGATGTAGCTGAAATAATGCGAGGTAAAACTGGAAGGGTGTATGGCAATTTAATTGCCCTTCTAACTATTTTAAAAGGATTGCCTCTTACTTATAATAGGGATTTACAAGAGGACAAAGAGCCCTTTTTGGATACGCATAAGACCATATATAATTCTTTAATTCTTATGAAAGGGATGCTGGCCAAGATAGAATTTAATGCTCAAAATATGTTTTTAGCCTTAAAGAAAGGCTATTTAAATGCTACAGAACTGGCAGACTATTTAGTTTTAAAGGGAATACCCTTTAGAGATGCTCATCATATTACTGGTAAATTGGTAGCATAGCCGAAGAAAAGGGAGTGGGGTTGGAAGATCTGGAATTAAAGGAAATGCAGGCAGTGTGCCCTCAAATAGAGAGTGATGTTTTCAAGTGCTTGATTATAAACAGGCTGTAAAAAGAAGAAATACCCCTGGAGGCACTGGTCCTCTTTCTGTGAGTAAGCAAATTGAAGAAATAGATAAGTGGTTAAAAGAAAATGGCGGAAGCTATAGGAGTCGAACCTACCGACGACCTTTCGGCCGTCCACTGGATTTGAAGTCCAGGCGCCACACCGGTGACGATACGCTTCCACCGTCAAAACTCCTTTCTAACAAGATGGTTTTTTTTTGGCAAGTTTTAATTTTTTAGTTTTTTTAATTAGATATGGAAAATTAAAGAAATTCTTTTCCCTTCATGGACAAGGACAAGTAAAGTGTTTATAGGACAATTTTTAATAAATTAATTGGATGGAGGTTAAATGAATAGCTTTTCCAAGAATTTAGTTCTCTGGATAGTTATCTCCTTGGTAATGGTGGTATTATTTAACTTGTTTAATCAACCCCAGGCTGGGCAGTTGAAACTAACCTATTCTGACTTTGTGCAAAAGGTGGAACAGGGAGATGTTTTAGCAGTTAAAATCCAGGGTGATAAAATCAATGGTGTTCTTATTGATAATCAGCGTTTTTTTGTTTATAAAACAGACGATCCCGGTTTAATAAAATTGTTATTAGCCAATAAGGTGCAGGTAGAAGCCCAACCCCAGGAAGAGACTCCCTGGTATGTGTCTGTTTTTGTTTCCTGGTTTCCCATGATCTTGTTAATAGGCGTATGGATCTTTTTTATGCGTCAGATGCAAGGAGGCGGAGGGAAAGCGCTTTCTTTTGGCAGGTCTAGAGCCAAGATGATTACTCAGGAAGAGATTAGGGTTACCTTTGCAGATGTGGCTGGAGTGGAAGAAGCCAAGGAAGAACTACAGGAAGTGGTGGATTTTTTGAGTAACCCCAAAAAATTTACCCGGTTAGGAGGCCGTATTCCCAAAGGTGTACTTTTAGTAGGCCCTCCAGGAACGGGTAAGACCTTGTTGGCCAAGGCTGTAGCTGGAGAAGCTGGAGTTCCTTTCTTTTCCATTTCTGGTTCAGAATTTGTGGAAATGTTTGTGGGTGTGGGTGCTGCTAGAGTAAGAGACCTTTTTATTCAGGCTAAGAAGCATGCCCCCTGTTTGATTTTTATTGATGAAATTGATGCTGTAGGTAGACAAAGAGGAGCAGGTCTGGGTGGTGGACATGATGAGCGAGAACAGACCTTGAACCAGTTGTTAGTAGAAATGGACGGTTTTGAATCCAATGAAGGTGTTATTTTGATTGCAGCTACCAATAGGCCAGATGTTTTAGACCCTGCTCTTTTGCGTCCAGGACGTTTTGATAGACAGGTGGTTGTGCCCAATCCTGACCTTAATGGCAGAAAAAAGATTTTAGAAGTGCATGTGCGACGCACTCCTATAGCTGAAGATGTGGACTTAGAAGTTATAGCCAGGGGAACCCCTGGGTTTTCTGGAGCAGACTTAGAAAATCTGGTCAATGAGGCTGCCTTACATGCAGCTAAGCTGGGTAAAGATAAAGTGGATATGGAAGACTTTGAACAGGCCAAAGATAAGGTGCTCATGGGTAAAGAAAGAAGAAGTGTGATTTTAAGTGAAGAAGAAAGAAAAGTTACAGCTTATCACGAGTCAGGACATACTCTGGTAGCCAAGTTTTCTCCCAAGGCAGACCCTGTGCATAAGGTTTCCATTATTCCTAGAGGAAGGGCTTTGGGCGTTACCATGCAACTACCCATTGATGATAGGCACACCTATTCCAAGACCTACCTGGAAAGCACCCTGGCCGTACTTTTGGGTGGTAGAGTGGCAGAAGAAATTGTTTTTGGAGAACTGACCACTGGAGCGGGAAATGACATTGAAAGGGCCAGCAAAATGGCCAGACGAATGGTTTGCGAATGGGGTATGAGTGAAACTCTAGGCCCACTTGCCTGGGGGATAATTCCCAGGAGGTGTTTTTAGGTAGAGATTTAGTGCATCACAAGGATTATAGTGAGGAAACAGCCAAGCTAATTGATGCTGAAGTAAAGGCCATTGTGCAAAAGGCTTACCAGAGAGCCAGGACCATTTTGGAAGAAAATTTAGATACCTTGCATGCCCTGGCTAAAGCCCTTTTGGAAAGAGAAACTTTAAGTGGAGAAGAAGTGGATAAGATTTTAAAAGGAGAGTCTTTAGATAAGGTCAGTCTTGAAGATGACCCAAGTGAAGAGAATAAACAGGAACAAGACTCTTCAGGCAAGGAGGATTTTGAAATTTCCTAAAGAGGTAGGGAGAAGTGGAAGGTACAAAAAAGAAAAGTATCTGGAAAACTTTAAGGGGTAGCCTGAAGCCTACCCCTTTTTTAATTGTAGGCATCCTCAATGTAACTCCAGACTCCTTTTATGATGGAGGAAAGTATTTTGACCCTACGCAGCTTTGGCCAGGGCTGGAGAAATTTTATCTCAAGGGGGAAATATAATAGATGTGGGCGGGGAAAGCACCAGGCCTTTTTCTCCCCAGGTATCCTTGGAAGAAGAGATAAAGCGAGTGATTCCTGTAGTGCAAGCTATTAAAGAGAATTTACCTCAGGCAGTGATTTCTGTGGATACCTATAAAGCTGAAGTGGCTAGAAGGGCTTTAGAAAAGGGTGCTGAAATTATCAACGATGTTTCTGCCTGCACTTTTGACCCTTCTTTATTAGAAGTTGTAGTGGAATATAAGCCTGGTTATGTTTTAATGCATAGCCTGGGACGGCCAGAAACCATGCAAGAAAATCCGCATTATGAAAATGTAGTAGAGGAGATATATGCTTTTTTCGAAGAAAAATTAAATTTATTGGTAAAAAAAGGTCTTCCTGAAGAAAACATCGTTCTGGATCCAGGGATTGGTTTTGGCAAACTCCTGGAGCATAATCTAGCTATTTTAGCCAATATAGAGAAGTTTTTCTCCTTGGGCAGACCTCTTTATGTGGGGCTATCCAATAAGTCCATGTGGGAAAAGTTGCTAGGACTTAAAGTAGGAGAAAGACAAATAGCCACCCAGGTAGCTACAGCGCTTTTGGCTCAAAAAGGAGTTTACATTCACCGCGTTCATGAAGTAAAAGAAACCAAAGAAACCCTGACTATAGTTGAAGCTTTGAAAAATGCCAGTAATTGAATTCGGACACTTCACTGTTTCCTGGAGAGATATTGTAGATATTCTTATAGTTGGATATCTCTTTCACCTTATTATTCTCCTAGTTAAAGGTACAAGGCTGTATCAGTAATTTATGGTTTGTTTGTTGTTATTTTATTTTATTATTTATCTGGAGAATTTGGATTTTATACTTTGCATTGGCTGTTGGGAAACTTCTTGGGTTCTATTTTTTTGGTTGTAATAATTTTATTCCAGAAAGATATACGAAGAGCATTGGCTGTTGTAGGGGCTAAAGGATTGTTTGCAAGGGAAAAATTAGAAGAAGAAGTATTAAATGAATTGGTTTTAGCTGTTGTAAAAATGGCAGATAAGAGAATAGGTGCGCTAATTGTTTTAGAAAAAAATATTCCTTTAGGAGATATTATAGAAAGAGGAGTAGAGATAAAAGCTAAAATAACCAAAGAATTACTTATGAGTATATTTTATCCTGGTTCACCTTTACATGATGGAGCTGTAATTATACGCCAGGGAAGGGTGGAGGCCGCTGGTTGTGTGTTGCCTTTGGCTGTAGGTATCAGTCCCAGAAGTGAACTGGGTACTAGGCATAGGGCTGCTATTGGAATAACTGAGGAAAGTGATGCCATTTCTATTGTGGTTTCAGAGGAACGAGGGGCTATTTCTGTAGCTATTGGGGGGAAACTTACCTCTGCCTTGGATGAAGTAAGGCTTAGAAGAGTAATTCAAAATGCATGGCAACGATAACAATGAAAGATTGGCAATATAGATTACTGGCTTTTATTTTAGCTGTTTTTGTCTGGTACTTGGTAAGTGGTAGAGAAAAGGTAGAATATTGGGTAGAAGTTCCTTTAGAAGTGGTTTCTTTACCTGAAGATATGGTTATTATTGGAGGATTGCCTTCTAAGATACAGGTAAGAGTTAGAGCAACTCGTACTGTATTGGAGAGATTACAACAGGAAAAATATAGTTATAGATTGAATTTATCTGATTTGTCTATAGGCTCTCAAGTAGTTATTTTAGAAAGTAAATATTTAAAGTTTCCACCTCCTGTTGAAGTAGTATCTATTCTTCCACCGCGTCTAGAATTGGACATAGATAAGATTATGAAGAAAAATGTTTCAGTGGAAGTTGTTTGGAAAACAAATTTTAAAAACTTTGCAGAATATTTTGATTTAAAAGAAATCTCTTATAATCCTCCAAAGGTTTTGATTTCTGGACCTAGCAGAATAATAAAAAATATAGATAAATTAAAAACAAAAGCTATTGAAATAGATCCTTTAAAAAATAAAATATATAGACAAAATGTTCCCTTAGATCTGGATGAACAAATAGAATCTGAAGTGGGTAGTGTAGACGTATATTTAGCAGTAGTTCCTAAAAGAAAGGAATTATGGCTGGTTAGAACCATTCATTTTTTAAATCCTGCTAAGAAGAAATTTAAACTCTTATCCTCAACTAAGAAATGCAAACTAAAGCTAGGCATACCTCTTTACTTATGGAAAAAAATAAGTGGAAAGAGAATTTTCAGGTGTTTGTGGAAATACCCAAAGAAAAAGGAGAATATGAGCTTCCTGTTCAACTAAAGGCTGCGCAAGATATAGTTGTTTTAGAAAAAAAGCCTTCTATGTTAAAGATTAAGGTGGAGTAAGAAAGATGGGAAAACTTTTTGGTACAGATGGAATTCGAGGACAGGCAAATATTTTCCCAATGCTTCCAGAAATTGCTTTAAGGGTTGGTTTGGCTGCAGGTCAGATTTTTAGAAATGGTGCCAGAAGGCATAGAGTGGTAATTGGCAAGGATACCCGTTTGTCTGGGTATGTGTTTGAAAGTGCTCTTACTTCTGGGTTTTGTGCCTCTGGTATGGATGTTTTTTTGGTGGGTCCCATGCCCACTCCAGCCATTGCTTTTCTGACCAGAAATATGCGCGCAGATGTGGGTGTGGTTATTTCTGCTTCCCATAACCCCTATATGGATAATGGGATTAAGTTTTTTGATAGCAGGGGATTTAAGCTTTCTGACGAAGTGGAAGAGGAAATAAGCAGGTTGGTTTTATCTCCAGATGTGGAGTGGGAAACTCCCAACTCAGATCTTTTGGGCAGAGCTTTTAAAATAGAAGACAGTCCAGGACGTTATATTGTGTATTTGAAAAATACCTTTCCCTGTGAACTTAGTTAGATGGTTTAAAAATAGTTTTGGATTGTGCTCACGGAGCAACCTATAGAGTAGCTCCTTTAATTTTTGAGGAACTGGGGGCCAAGGTAATCAAGCTGGGTGTTGACCCCAATGGTTTAAATATAAATAAAAAATGTGGTTCTCTTTATCCTGAAGTAGCTGCTGAAAATGTTCTGGCTACAGGAGCAGATGTGGGCTTTGCCTGGATGGAGATGGAGATAGGCTAATTGCCATTGACGAAAGGGGTGAGGTTCTGGATGGGGACCAGATTATGGCCATTTGTGCCAATTATTTGCTGACAAAAGATCTCTTACCCCAAAAAATTCTCGTAGCTACAGTGATGAGTAATGTGGCCCTGGAAATATTTATGCAGAACAAAGGTGGAAAGCTGGTCAGAACTCCGGTTGGAGATCGCTATGTGGTAGAGGAAATGGTAAAAGGAGGCTATGTCCTGGGGGGTGAACAGTCAGGCCACATGGTCTTTTTGGAGCACAGTACCACTGGGGATGGCTTGTTAACTGCTTTGCAGTTGCTTAAGATTATGCTGGAAACAGGGAAATCCCTTTTTGAATTGAAACAGATTTTACAACCCTATCCTCAAGAATTGCGTAATGTTCATGTAAAGGAAAAGGTGGATTACAGTCAAATTCCTGAGTTAAATAAGGCTTTGAAGGCTGCGGAAAAGGATTTAGCAGGAAAGGGAAGAGTGCTTTTGCGCTATTCTGGGACAGAGCCAGTGCTTAGAATAATGGTAGAAGCAGAGAGTCCAGATTTGGTTGAGAAGTGGCTTAACTATCTGGTAGAGGTAAGTGAAAAATATTTGGCTTAACCAAGAGGAGGAAAAATGAATATAACCAAAGTAGTTATCCCAGTAGCAGGGTGGGGAACAAGGTCTTTGCCTGCTACCAAAAATATTCCCAAAGAAATGCTTCCTGTATACAAAAAGCCAGCTGTCCAATATGTAGTGGAAGAGGCCATGCAAGCAGGTCTTACAGATGTAGTGTTTGTAAACAATCAAAATAAAAGGGCCTTGGAAGACCACTTTGATCGCAACCTTTCTCTGGAACTGGTCTTAAAAAGAGCAGGGAAAAAAGATTTACTGGAAGAGGTGTTAAGAGTCTCCAATATGGTTAATATTATTTCTGTTCGTCAAAAAGAACAGTTGGGATTGGGACATGCAGTTGCCTGTGCTCAAGAAGTGGTAAAAAAGGAACATTTTGCTGTTTTGGTAGGAGATGATTTGATTTTTAGTGCTGAGCCTGCCATTGCCCAACTGGTAGAAGTGGCCAAGACTGAACAAATGCCAGTGGTAGGAGTAATGGAAGTACCTAAGGAAAAGGTTTCCAATTATGGTATTATTGGCGGAGAGGAAATTTCTCCAGGTCTTTTTCGAGTAAAAAAGCTGCACGAAAAACCTAGACCAGAAGAAGCTCCTTCACGTCTGGCTGTGGTGGGAAGATATGTTTTGCCTCCAGATATCTTTAGTTATCTGGAAAAGGTGCAACCTGATTCCCAGGGAGAATATCAGCTAACAGATGCCTTACACTTTTTGGCCAGGGAAAACAGACTCTTGGCTGTAAAGGTAAGTGGCAGACGCTTTGATATTGGAGATTGGGTAGACTATCTTACAGCCAACATTTACTTTGGGCTAAAGGATGAAGAGTTAAAGCAAGAACTGACAAAAAGCCTGAAGGAGCTTTTGGCTTGCTCAAGTTAAAAAGGTTGTTTTTTATCCTGATATGTTTTTTTAGCTTGGTAATTACAGCTAACACTGCCAGGGCTTTTTTGCCTTCTTTAGAAACCATAGAGCAAGCCTGGCAGGAAAACTATTCCAGCCTTGAATCCTTTGCCTGTTTAATAACCTGGGAAAACTATCCAGACTTAACCACCAGAGTTTGGTTTAAAAAGGGAAATACCCTGGTTGAATGGGGAATAAAAAAGGAACAGGAGCAAATTTTTGGAGCAGTTTTATTTCAAAAGGAGCAGCAAGTTCTTTCTAGCTTTGACTTCACCTCTCCTTTACCCTTTGTGGTGTATTTTTTTATTCCCCTGCCAAGTGGAAGCAACTTGGAGTGGATATTGAGAAAAGCAGATATGTTTTTTGGCAGGATAAACCTGGCTTGGAACTGGGAAAAGGTACACGAAGGGTTTATTACTTAAATGAATATTTTTATCCTTTGGGATTTAGTCTCGATGATGTTACTTTGATCTGGAAAAATTTTGTTTACCTGGGTAATTTCTATCTCCCAACCCAGGGCATTTTTATAACTCCCTGGGCTAAAGAAGAATTTTCTTTACAATGGGGAAGCTTAAATTCTTTGAACAATAATTTTTATTTTGAAACTAGCTATTTTCAAAAGAGATACTCTTCTTTGGGGTCACAAATTCCTGTTAAATATAATCCCTTATTTAAAAATATCCTGATTTTTCCCTTTTAATAGATGAATGTTGTTGATGTCTATATTTTACGAAACCCTTATGGTATTTTTAGGTACCAGGTTCCTGAAGTATTTAATTTTTCTCTGTTTAAAAAGGGTATTAGAGTATTAGTTCCTTTTGGAAAAAATAATACTTTAAGTTTAGGTCTGGTAAAAGATAAGTTAACCCTTGAAAAGAGTGATATTGAATTAAAGAATATTTTTTTTCCTCTAGATTACCATTTCTTTAATGAAGAACAAATTTTCTTAGCTGAAGATATTGCCAAACGCTACTTATGCTCTCCAGGGAAAGTTATTGCTTCCATAATTCCAGGTTCTTTAAAAAGAACTCCCCTTTCTATACAATGCATATTGTCTCGTTGCAATTTAAAATCCTTAACAAAAGATAGCTCCAGATATCTACAACTGGTAGACTTATGGAATTCTGGAAAACTTATAGATCTAGATCATAAGGATTTAATATTTTTAGAAAATAAAGAATATGCACTATCTTCATTTAAAAAGCAGGATGAGAATTTAATAAATCTACTGCTTGAGGAAGAAAAGATATTAAGTTTTTTATTACAAAAGTTTAGTAAGAAAAAAATTATCTCTTTTTACAAAATGATTTTGTAAAAATAAAAAGAATGAAGATAATATTGGTTTTAAATTTGAAAAGTATACTTTGAACTCTACTCAAAATGAAATAGTAAATAAAATTAGCCTAGGTATTGAAAGTAAAAGCTTTAATTCACATTTAATCCATGGTATAACTGGTAGTGGTAAAACCTTTATTTATTTTGATCTTATTCGAAGGACACTGCAGCAAAAAAGAAGTGTTTTATTGCTCTGTCCTGAAATTGCTTTAGGTCTATCCATATTTAAGAGAGTTAAAGATATTGTTTCTTTTCCACATATTTACTTTTATACAGGAATCAAAAAAGATAAGGAAAAGAGAGAGATATTTTTGAAGGTCCTAAATAATATTAGTGTTGTAGTTGGAACGAGGTCTAGTGTTTTTTACCTTTTAAGAATCTTGGTTTAATTATAGTAGATGAAGAACATGTTGAGAGTTACAAGCAAGAACAGGGTGGATTTTTTTATCAAACCAAAGAGATTGTGCATTTTTTAGCCAAGAAAAATAAGGCTACACTGGTCTTAGGAAGTGCAACTCCAGATGTTAAAACTTATTATGCTGCTGAAAATAAAATTTTAGACTTACATATCCTGGATAAAAGATTTGGTAAAAGTGTTTCACCTGTAGTTAAAATATTAGATAAGAATAAAGAAAAACAGTAGAAGGAATATTTACAACATATTCCTGGAATAAGCTAATTGAGTATATAAACTCTGATGAAAAAATAATAATTTTACATAATAAAAGAGGTTATGCTCATATTCTATATTGTACTCAATGTGGAGAGATAGTTAAATGTAGTAATTGTGATGTTACTCTTACCTATCATAAAAAAGAGGATAAACTTTTATGTCACTATTGTGGAAATGTGTTAAAAATGCCAGCAGTTTGTCCTAAATGCTTGTCTTCTTCTTTTAAATACTATCAAGAGGGTACTGAAAAAGTAGAGGAAATTATTCAAAGGAACTTTCCTCAGCTTGGAGTATTACGTTTGGATAGAGATGTTATAAAAAAGGAAGAGGATTTAAAACAGGTATTAAGAGAGTTTGAGCAAGGCGAGGCCAAAATTTTAGTTGGCACTCAGATGTTGAGTAAAGGGCATGACTTTTCTCAAGTAGGTTTGGGTATAGTACTGGATGGGGATTTTGGGTTATCTTTCCCTGATTATAGGGCCACTGAAAGGATGTTTCAGTTGTTGGTGCAACTTATAGGTCGAGTTGGGCGAAGGGATAAGCAGGGAGAAGTTTTGATTCAGACCAGAGACCCACAACATTTTTTTTGGGATTTAGTAAAAAAAGAGGACTATGAGGGGTTTTATAAACAGGAGATAGAGAAAAGGAAAATCTTTTCTTATCCTCCTTTTGTAAAATTGGGGTTAATTAAAGTTACTTTTCCCAAATCCTGGGCTCAAGAAGAGGAATTTTTAGGAGAACTAAAAAAATATTCTCAGTTGCTTGGTTTACAGTTTTCTGGCAAGGTGTTGGGACCTGTTCCGGCCATAATCGCTTATCTCAAAAAGCGGCAACGATATCATTTGTTATTAAAGGCAGATAACTGGTTGGCAATTAGAAAATTTTATTTTGATTTGGGGCAAAGATTAAACAAATTTCTTAAGCCTGGTAAGGTAAAACTGGACTTGGATTTAGATCCTTTAAGTATTTTGTAGGAGGGTGTTTATGCGCTTGAAGGTAAAAGAAGCCTTAAATGCTTTGGAAGAAAAACAGGGAATTGTCTTAAAAGGTTGGATAAGGACTAGAAGAGACTCCAAGGGATTTTCTTTTTTAGAGATAAATGATGGTTCTTGTTTGAAAAATATTCAGGTGGTTTTAAATTGGGAGAATATAAAAAAAGAATATCTTGCAAAGTTGACCACAGGTGCTTCTGTGGTGGTAGAGGGAGACTTGGTTGAATCTCCGGGCAAGGGACAAAAGTGGGAAGTTAGTGCCAGGACAGTGCTTTTGGTAGGAGAGGCTCCTGCTGATAGTTATCCTTTGCAAAAGAAGCGTCATAGTGACGAGTTCTTAAGGACCATTGCTCATCTTAGGCCCAGGACCAATAAGTATGGAGCTCTTAACCGGGTTAGGTCTGCTTTAGCCTTTGGGGTGCACAAATTTTTTCAAGAGAGAGGATTTTTTTATGTACATGCACCCATTATAACTGGTTCTGATTGTGAAGGGGCAGGGGAAATGTTTACTGTTACTGCCTTGGATTTAAAATCACTAAAAGGTAAGGCGGATTTTAAAGAAGATTTTTTTGGTCAAGAAGCCCATCTTACTGTTTCTGGACAGCTAGAAGCTGAAATTTTGGCCTGTGCCTGGGAGATGTCTATACCTTTGGGCCTACTTTTAGGGCAGAAAATTCCAATACTCCCAGGCATGCTGCAGAATTCTGGATGATAGAGCCAGAAATGGCTTTTGCTGACTTAAAGGATGACATGGACCTGGCTGAAGATATGCTCAAGTGGCTGGTTGGTTATATCCAGGAAGTGTGTAAGGATGAGATAGAGCTTTTTGGGCGTTTTTTAGATAAGGAGTTGTTTGCTCGTTTAGAAAGCGTACTCCAAGAGCCTTTTGCTCGCATCAGCTATACTGAGGCCATAGAATTACTTAAAAAGGCTAAAAAGGATTTTGAATATCCGGTGGAATATGGCCTGGATTTACAGACTGAGCATGAGCGTTATTTGAGCGAGGAGTATTTTAAAAAGCCTGTATTTGTTTTTGACTATCCCAAAGAAATAAAGGCCTTTTATATGCGTTTAAATGATGATGGTAAGACCGTGGCTGCCATGGACTTATTAGTGCCCAGAGTGGGAGAACTGGTGGGTGGTAGCCAAAGAGAAGAACGTCTGGAT
>LZQN01000081.1_pt1 | contig 23513 bp, 37 predicted proteins | sample 768531 | NCBI WGS metagenome assembly LZQN01 (sample SAMN05207080, study PRJNA324506) | oil field metagenome | isolation source: sample BH-FW-7 from oil reservoir | place: India: Bombay High | collected 2015-12-02
ATAGGTTTATTTGAGACGGACAGACAAAAAACTTCCAAAGCATCTACAAAAGTAGAAATTGGATAGGTTTATTTGAGCGAGCAACTTTATCAAAAAGGACTATATCTACAAAAGTAGAAATTGGATAGGTTTATTTGAGAGCCAAAATGGCTAAACCAAGCCAAAAAGATACAAATTCCGTCAAAAAAACGAAATGACTTTTTGGCTTAGTTAACCCAAAACCCAAAAATAAAGACCGGGGTTTTGCATTTTTTAAAAAAAACCTACGGCAACTTCTACTTTTACTATATTGTAAAAGAGCTCTAGGAAATAACAATAAGATCGCATTCTTCCCTTTTGGCATAGCCATATCTTTTAATCTTCTGCCGACACCCTTGGCAAACTTGAAAAATAACAATGCTGTCAGAGCCAGTAAAATGCTTTTTATATTTTAATTCTACTTCAACCAAAATATTTTTCAAGACCCGAGGACTGTTTTTGATTTGAAAAACAGAATATTGAATCCGATGGCCAAATTTTTCTAAAAATTTAGCAAATCGCATCCTGGTTTTGTCGTCGGAAAAATCATAAGAAATAATAAGCATATAGTTAAATTAGCGAATAATAAAGGGCCTAACCTTGCCTTCGTTATTTAAAATTAGATAATAATATTCTCTAATGTAATTATAAATTTCCATCTTGTAGCGCAAAATTTCAGATAAAAAAATTTGCGCATATTTACTGCTATGCCTATAAGATAAATAATAACTTCCCTGTCGCTGACCAAAATCACTCGCCTTGAATTGTCCTAAGTTGTGCATCTTAATTAAAGCGCGATCAATAATGCACCGAAACGGCTCCATCATATCACAAGCCAATGATTTGCGTTGATAAAATAATTGATGATAAATGCCTTTATAGGTGTCAAAACCATACAGACGCAAAATTGAATCAATAAAATTAAAAAGAAAGTGATAGCCCATATCTAATAAAATATTGTTTTCATCAATTTTCCCGCGCGGCATCCGACGCAACCAGTTAATCTGAGCAAAATAAGTTTTAAAAAAATCTTTAGTCATTGCTCCCTCAAGTCCACGCAAGGTGGATAAAGAATCAGCTTTCTTGATTTTTTTATAATTTTTTGTTTGTATTGCTGACGAGTTAAATTGTTAATTTTTTCTATACCAGCGCCACGCAAAAGAGACAATTGGTTTACTAATTTATTCTTAACCAGACCCTTAGAGATTGCCAGTTTTTGTTCGTCATTTAAATTGTATTGTCTTTGGCGCAATAAATAATTACCTTCAGCTAAGGCACCAAAACTGGCATAGGTTTCCAGGTTCCCTTTTAACAAAAATAAAGAAGCGCCGACACGGATAATCTTATCAATCAATTTTGAAGTAATGGTAAAGTCACCAATAATAAAAATAGCCAATAAGCGATGAGTGGGTATTTTTTCCGTCTCTTTGTTTTCGGCTTGAATAACAATGTTTTCATTGCCAAGCTTAAGTCGGCAAGATTTAAGATCTTGAGCATCTAGAAACAACATTTGTTTTTCTTTAAAATCTGGGGCTTGAATCATATATTTCAAATCTTCTAACAATTAAATATCGTTCTGGCAAAGCTCGCGGTAAATGCAATTGACGCACTTGGAGCGATTAATAGTTTTTCTGCAACTTAAATCAAAATTTTTTATATTCTTAATAACTTGAAAAAATTTTTTCTTCTGGCGCCAAGAAATTTTTATTGGGTATTTTCTATTGTCGTCCATTGAATAAAGCTCCATCTTTCTTACCTTATAGCCCATTTCTTCCAAACAAAGTTTTTGGGCAAAAAGTTGGTAAATATAACCGTCGTAAATTTTTTTAATTTTCTTTTTTCGCTCAATCAAGGTTTTTGTTTGCCGGTCATAAATATCAATTTTGCCAATAAGGCCGTATTTTTCCGAAAACACTTCTGCGCCCTGCAAATAGCGCAAAGAGGTGGAGTATTTGTTCCCCTCAATAGGCTTATGAGCTAATTTTCCCGCTAATTGAGGGGCGGCTTTATATCGCCCACTTTCAAAGCTTTCGTAAATACTATGAAAATAGAGAGAAAAGGGGCAAAAAACAAAATCATTAATTTTACTAATTTGAACATAATCGTAATACATATTTTTGTTCAATAATAAAACAGCGTATTATAGCATAAATACGCTGTTTTGTCAATCACTGCTATTTATTTTATTACCTAAAAATGTTACCTAAAAAAATTAAATCCTTTCTTAGCTAAATTTATGCAAGCTACTTCATCTGCTTGAAATTTATAACCGCACTTTTGGCATTTTATTTTTCTTTTTTTGAATTTAAGATAATTAAACTCTTCTTTATTATAACCCATTTTTTTCTCCTCACAATTAGGGCAAACTCTACTGGTTCCAGTCGCACCCAAAAATAATACAATGCCAAATTGTTTATCTTCTTTTTCTTTTTTTTCTTTATTGTCTCTAAAAACTATCTGCTTACTAACATCCGCCGGAACCAGCCCTCCCTTTCTTAGTTTGTTTAACAAAACCCATTCTAATTGTCGATGTATTGCCTGGGCCTGTTTTGTGCTTTGCCGCAATACATCGCCAGCATCCAAATTTTCCATCACTATATAGACATTGCCATATTCCCGCCGCAAAAATTCTATTATCCCCACTGCATTAGCAGCTAAAGCGTTTTTATAATTAACCAGCTTTTCAAACTCTAACTGAAAATTAGGCTTATTTTACTTTTCTTTGCCGTTTTTATATAGTGTTCCAATTCATTTTTTATTTCATCAATTTTTCCACCTCTAAAATATTTAAAGCCCTCCCTATAACTGCCTATTTCAAAAATCCCATTTTTATGCTTTTTTGTTGTCTTAACAAAAAATTTTTTACTTTCATTATTATAACCAACCTTATCATCTGCTAACTCGTCAATAACTTCAAATATCTTTCTTTTATAATGAAGTTTGGTTAATTCTAAAAGCGTTTGCCATTCGGAATTTAAAATAATTTTATCTCCAACTAATTTAGCGCAAGTTAAATCAAAATAATTTTTCTTAACTTTGGTAAAATAAGTATCAAAATCATCAAACCAATTGGGTTGTGAAACCACAACTTTGCCCAAATAATCATCTTTTATTTGATAAGCTTCTAATTTTTCTGGCCTATATTCCTTGCCGTTAGTTTGATATATGCCCAAACTCACAAATTCATCAGTGCCGCGATCAATGCCAAAATAATAAGCGTTTTTATAATCAGTGTTTTGCTTATTAAATTCTACATTAAATTTTTCTATCTCTTTTTCTGCTTCAATTCGTTCTTTAAAAGAAAATCAATGCGTTCGCTGGGAATGTTTATCTCAAAATTAATTTTAGCTATTAGGCGATTTTTTAAAAACCTATTTTTAAATTCAGGGCTGAATACTTTTTCTTTTCCATATTTAGCAATTAGGTTGCGTATTGTTTCTTCATTGGCTTCCTTATGAAAAAATTTGATTTCAGGATTTATTCTAACTGGAAAATCGTTAACCTTGTTTCTATCTGACCAAAAGGCAAACCAATAGTCTTTATGCTCGCGGTTCTGAGGATTTTTTTTCTCATTAACCATTATAATATCAAATTCAACCCCCTTAAATTTTCCTAAAAATTCTTTGTATTTTTCATCAGTTAAATAAAGTTCATCAAAAAAATACAGCTCTTTTTCTAGGTCTATTCTAAAATCTTCTGTGGAATTATATTTTTTTGTCAAAACATTTTTTTATTTTGTTAAAATCAAACTTTTAAATTTTTTTGAGCATAATTAGACCGCAAAACCCTCTGATAAAACTCTACTAACTCTGTATCACTCAACTTCGCTTGATTACTTCTTGATTTTAGGTATCTGGTTTTCATTTCTTCTAATTCTTCGTGATTTATTTCTTGGCTTAAATCCCGCCTAAAACTGCTATCCTCTCTAAATAATAATTTGTTTAAAGCTTTTAAAGTAAAAGAATTTAAAGATAAAATTTTAATTTCGCCTTCACCTTTATTATTCTCGATTAGGAAGTTACTTGCTTGCCGCAGATTTTCTAAATTCCCACTTTTAGGAATAGCTAAGAGCTTTATTTTTTTATCAATCTGGACAAAAACCAACCAATATTGAAGCTTCCTAATATTGTCAATAATGTTTTCAATAGCTTTTAATCTAGCGTTTATAGCTCCTAAGTCTTTGGCTACTTTTTCGTACAATTTAACTAATTCTTTGTACTTAGAAGTCTGACAATAACCATTTTGATAATCAATTAAACTGCCCCTCTTCTTAGCTATGCCTTTGTTGCCTTTTCTAAAACTAAGAAGCCGTGAATATTTTTGAAACTCCTTAAAAAACTTCTTTTGGGAGAATTGAAACAATGGATATTTATCTTTTAAATCCTCAAATTCAATGTCGCAAACACCTTGTAAAAACTTAGCTTTTTCTTGTCCTTTAATATCTTTAAGGATTTTCTTAAAATCTGCTAATTTTACTTCTGATAAATTACTATACCCCCGAAAATACGAAGAATACAATTTAAATAATTTAAAATCATCTCCGAATTTCTTTAAATCTCCGTTGTATCTATTGCCTATCTTTTCTTCTTTTTTTGTCAATAATTTTTTTCTTTCTTCTTCATAGTCAGCCAATTTTTTGTTTACAGAAAAATAATTTAAACTGCCGGTAAATACATGTAATCCAGTATCTGTTTTTGCTAAAAAGATTTTTTCCGCTTTCAGTAAATTGCCTTTAGGGCGGCGCGCTAAATTATAAATATTGTTTTTTAAATTTATTTTTTTCTGCCTATCTAAGTCCATAAAATCAATCCCATCTTCAGAGCTTATTTTTTCTACAAACAGAATCCCCTCACTACTGCCCATCTTTTGATTATTAAAGCCAAATCAGATATTTTAGTTGTTGCTTTCTGTTTTAATTTTCTTAAATGTTCTTTTAAAGAATTTAGCAACTCCTTGTTTTCTATAAACCAATCAACCAACTTCCTCTTGGCTTGCGGAGATAAAGCTCTCCACTCTATAAAAGAAGTTCCTTTGGGTTTAGTCACGTTCATACCTAAAAATTTTCGCGCAAATTCATAATGGATTTTTGTTTTTTTAGAGTGAAACCTTTGGTACCTCAGCTCACCTTCCTTTCCCGATTCTAAAAACAAATTAAAAAATAATTTAATTATTTGTTCATAATCTTCTACAATAGCATTTAATAATTCCTGAGGTGATTCTTTTGTTTTTGTTTTGTTTTCCAAATCTTTTACAAAATCATTATTGGCTACTTCAAAACCAATCACAACTTTTTGTTCTTGTTTAAGACCGCGCATATTTTTAAATTTAACTATAATTTATTTATAACAAAATCATCCATTCTTCTTGGGTAACTTTTAGATCTTCCCATTTCATTTCTTTTGGGTGAGGATGATTTTTTATTTTATCTAATAAAACAATGCCTTTGCGAGCGATATTATAAGCGCCATTGGCATCGCCGTTAAACTCTAGGGGTTCCTTTCCTTTATATTTCTTTAATAAACCAGTTAAATTTTTCTCTGAATGAAAATAACAGACAGGGCATTCTATAAAATCTCTTTTTATGGTTATCCCCTCTTCATTTATTTTTTTAATAGTGTTTCTTAGCTGTAAAATCAAACGAACTGTATAAATAAAGGGCTTGAAAAATTGGCTATTAGATAAATCATTATTGTCAGCAATTTGGCTGGAAATATCTTTTTCAATATCAATCTGATTTTAGAAAATATTTTCTTTAGCTCTTCGTTTGGATTCCTGTAAACGAATTCACCCATCCGATTATCTTTTGTCCGCTGATATTGCCAACGCTCCACATTTGAATAAAAAACATAACTGCGACCATTATTTTCATATTCAAAACGAAATCTATTTAAATCTGATTCATAGGCAACATTAAATTCAGAAATAATTTTTCTGTTGTTTTCTAAATTGCCAATTGGTGTAGGAATATTTTTTCTAAAACCACAAACGGGACAAATAGCTGAGGTGTAAGCAGCGGGAATGTAGAATACTATCCCGCATTGCTTGCCGATATCTTTAAAATTTTGCACTTCTGGAGTTAGCTGATAAGCGCTTCTAATATGACCCGGCGCGCCTCGGTAGCATCCTTAAAAACAAGGTAATTTAATTTTTGCGCCAGAGCTAATTCCAAATTTTGATAAACCTGTTTTTCAATTGCAAATCGCCCTTGCTTAAAGCCAATATTCAAATCTTCAAAAACAATAATTGCATTATTTCTTACTGCTAAATCAGCGATCTTTCTAACAATTTGTGAAATATATCCCCTTTTCAGGTCCTTAATGTGCGACAAAACTTGCCAAGATTTTCTCTGCTTATCTCTTAATTTTTCCAACTCATCTAGTTTTTCTGATAATCAACTCCACCTATCTTATTCAAACTTTCTGTTTTTAAAATGTTGCCATTCCCATCAATTAAAGAATAATAAGCCAAATGGCTCTCCCCCCTGTCTATGCCAATGATGTTTACCCTTTTTTGATTTTTTTGATTATCTTCCTAATCTTACCATTAAATTCTTTAGGCCCAATCTTATCTTGGTTAAAATTTAACACAATTGGGCAGTGGAATAATAGTTTATCCTCAGTGTAGCGCCTATATTTTACGATTGGCCTTTTAAATTTCCTTCGTTCTTTTTCTGGTTCTAAGGAAGCTCGCCGATAAAAAACTTCTGCTCCGCCGCTCAATTTGAAAACGGGATTTTTCTGGTTTTTTTCACTAAACAATTCTTGCCAATAAAGGGTATGCAAATTTTTTCTGCCTTCTGCTCCACCAGCAAAATCTTTGTTGTAGATTTCAAATAAAAATAACTTCTTGGTTTCTCCATTAATTTCATATTCGCCACGTTCTATGTAGTCTTTGTTTACTTTAATAAAAGAAATATTAAAAAGGCTCAGATTGGAAATATCTTTATGTAAATCTTTGGGATTAGAATAGAGACCAACGTTTATATTATCAACAATTTTTCTTAATAATGGAAACTGAATTGCTTTTTCTTCAAGAACTGCTTTTATTCTTCCAATAAGCTCTCTTTTGATAGTTTTAATTTATCATCTGAATATTTAGACCCAAACCTGCCCCGATAGACAGAGCCATAAAGAGTTTTGGCATCCAGTTGTTGAAAAATCATTTTTTCGTAAAATTGCTCTCCTGTTTTTTTATAAACATCTGGAAATTTCTTTTGATCTAGGATGCGTGGATAATCCGTGATGCCCAAATAATACTTACCATTTTTTCTAAAAACAAAACCCTTGTACTGGGTATTGCCTTCTGGCTATCCTGCCAACCAGCAATCAAGTTGCCACTTTCAAAATTTAATTTTATCTTATCCTCACTATATGGTTTTTTAGTTAAGTAGTTCCTTAATTCATTAAAATAAACAAGTGTGCAATTGTCATAGTTTTCATTGAAACGATTATAGAAGAATGAATCAATTTCCAGATCACTAACCTTTTGTTTGCCTTTCTCTAGAGCAAAATATTTTATCATTTGATAAACATTTAAAGCCGCTTCTGCGTAAAGTCTGATAACCTCTTTTTCTTTTTCTCCTTCCTTGCCATTAGCTAATTTTCCCTTTTTGTTTGTATAATTTTTGTTATTCTCTAGCCACTGCTTGGAATTTTTTAATTCTTGTTGATGGTTCTTCAATGTTTGCTCCCATTCTGTTTGCCAAATATTCAAAAAATATCAAAATAATCATCCTTTTTCTCATAAATTTCTTTATACTTATCACGAAAAAAATCCTTTTTTTCAAATTAATGATTGGGCTTGTTGCATCTTTTCTTTTATTTCAAGCAAAGAAATAAAATCAGGCAATTTTTTGCCGTATTTTTTCTGTTTCTTCCGAGCTTGGTTAAATGCGCCAAGAAATAATTGACGCAAAATGCTCCAATTCACAAACCATTTGTTAGAAATAGTATTTAAAAAGCGGCTACCAACATAAATTTTACTAAAATCAAACTGGCTTTCTTTTTCCTGAAATAATTTCGCAAATAATTTAGAAAAAACGAGAAAATATTTTTCATTTTCATTTATTAATTCTTGCCACACAGAAAAAACTTCTCTGTCCTCTGTTATTTGAATAAAAGAAGTTTTTTCTGCTGATTTTTCTCCTAAAATTTGCTTAAACAAAACTTCAAATAGAGGATAATCACTTTTCTTTCTTTGTTGGCGAAATTTATTAAGCTGAAAATTAATTTCTCCTATTTTGCGATTATAATCATCTATTTGGCTTTGGGTAAAACACTGATTGAAATAAGTTAGAGTAAATAAATCTTTTTCTTTGATTAGATTTAAGGCCTCATCATTGTCTTGATATTTATCTGTAAACTTCTTTTTGTTTTGTAAAAATTTTGGCAAATTAACATCAATAATTCTGGTGGCAATAGCTGTAGAGGTGCCATCATCTTTATAAAAATTCCGGCGGCTTTCATGAAAATTATTAAAATAGGTGCTGAATTTATTAAAAGTTTCAAATAAATTATTCCCATCTACTTCTGCTTCTGGATATCTATATTTTAATAAAGAAAAAACAGTTTCTTTAAAAAATATGCTGACGCCTTTGTATTTTAAAAATTTTTTTCTTGCTTTTTCATCACCTATTGTTTTTAGGTAATCATCGCGCCATTCTTCGGCAACTTCATCAAAATGATTTTTAATTTGCCCTCTTAGTTTTTTAGTAATATCGGCTGAAATTTTTTTGCTAGCTAACCACTTTTTTTCAAATTCTACCAATAAACCATTGTCCAGTTGCAAAGAATTTAAAGCTTGATCTATAAACTGTCGATGCATTTTATCAAACCACTTTTTTGCTTCTTGGTAATTTTGGGCAATTTTTTCATCATTAACTAAAACGCCATATTTTTCTAACATTAATTTTGTTTTCTCGGTCGGTTTTAATTCAAATCGCAAGGTCTTAGTAAGAGGGTATTTGCCAATAAAATATTTTCCTAAAATATTGTTTTTGTTTATTTTGGCCAATTCTAGTTTAGGATCAATTTTAGTTTTCATCTTGAATAAGAGTTAATTGTTGACAAAACCACAAAAGACAGTTGTTTTATCTTTTTGAGTTTTTATTTTTAAAAATAGCCCAAAAGAAACTTATTAAAAGACTTCTTTTGTTGTTTATAGAATATATTTTTTTCAAGAAAAAAACAATAAAAAGCGCAAAAAGCTAACTTGCTTTAGCTATTTTTTGGCTGGGTTAAATTTGCTTGCCATTTTTGCTGAGTAAAGATAGAAAAATTAACTCCCAAAGAAATCAGGTTAGCCACTAGATAACTTAACCAAATTCCTTTTTCTTTCAGGCCCAAAACAAAAGCCAAAAAAACAGCCGTTAAAACTAAAACTAAAACTTGAAAAAAAGTTAACTTCATCGCCAAAGAGGCTTTTCCAGCGGCTCTAAAGGCTCCCAAGATAATCATTTGCACTCCAATAATCCCAAAATTGAAAGATAAAAATTTCAAAAAAGTGGCTCCTGTTTCAATCACCTCTTTTTTCTCCCGGAGCAAAAATGCTCACCCAAAAATAGGCAAACAAAAAGCCCAATAGAGAAAAAAGAGAAAGAACAAGAAAGCTAATTTGCATCCCCTTTTTTGCCACTTTCTCAGCTTCTTCAAAACGATTTGCTCCCAGATTTTGGCCCACTAAAACTGAAACTGCTGAAGAAAAACCGACTGAAGGGATAATGGCAAAGCTAAAAACTCTCATCACCACCCCAAAACTTGCTATTATTGTTGTTCCCAATGAGGCAATAATGAAAGTCATCAAGCCATGCCAATAGAACGCGACGAACTTTCCAGCGAAGAAGGAATTCCCAATTGAAAAATTTTTCCAATCCATTCTTTTTGGGGAATAAGATATTCTTTTTTTATCTCCAAGCCCAACTCTCTTTTTCCAAAAACAATAGCCAATGCCAAAACGACTGAAAGTGCTTCAGTGGCTAAGGTTGCCAGTGCCACCCCTGAAACTCCCCACGCCGGAACAAATCCTTTGCCGAACATAAAAAGAGGATCAAGGAAAAAATTCAAAATAACGGTTGATAAAATTATAAGAAGAGGCAACTTCACTTCCTTCACACTTCTTAGGGCAGATTGAACAGCATTAAAGATGAATATTATTGGGACACCCCATAAAGAAAAAAACACATACTGATAGGCCATTTGAAAAACCTCTTTATCTTTAGTTAAAAAAGCTATGACTGGTTTTGAGAAAACCAATCCAATTAGCATCATCAAAAAGCCTGCTAAAAACGACACCATCAAGGATTGATTAAAAGAGAGTAAAACCCCCTTCCGATCACCTCGACCACTATATTGGGCAATTAAAATTCCTCCAGCCATAGAAAAACCAACTGAGAGGGCAATAGTTAAAAAAATCAAAGGATAACTCAAAGAAACTGCCGCAATGGCTTTTTGTCCCAATTTTCCCACCCAAAAAGCATCAATCAGTTGATAAGCAACCTGAAGAAAGCTGGCAAGAATCAATGGAATTGCCAGTTGAAAAATCAACTTTAGGATTGACTGGCCAGAATTTTTGCCCAGATTTGAAACTAATTCCTTTTTTGGCAATTTATTTTTTCTTAAAAATAAGCAGAGCTTGCTGTGTTGGACAAACTTTCCTAAACAGCAAGCTCTTTTATGAAGGTTCCTTTTATTGGCTTTACTCACTAGAACCACTTCCAGATTGGTCTTCTTTTTTATCATTTTCTTCCACTTCAGCCTCTTTCACTTCAGGTTCGTCGCTTTTTTTCTCTTCTGCACTTCCTTGTCCCTCTTTTTGTTGCTGAGCAGCCTGATAAAGCTCTTGGCCAATCTTTTGGGCCTCCTGGGAAAGTTCCTCGGTGGCTTTCTTGATTGCTTCAAGATCATCCTTGTCTTTGACTTTTTTCAATTCTTCAATCTTTTCTTCCACCGGCTTTTTCTTTTCTGGGCTTACCTTGTCACCAGCATCTTTCAAAGCCTTTTCAGTGGTATAGATCAAAGAATCGGCCAAATTTCTTGCTTCTACTAATTCTTGCTTCTTTTTATCTTCCTCGGCATGAGCCTCTGCTTCTTTTTTCATTCTTTCTATTTCTTCTTTTGACAAATCCGAAGAGGCCTCAATCCTTATTGATTGTTCTTTGCCAGTGGCCTTGTCCTTGGCTGTTACATTCAAAATTCCATTGGCATCAATATCAAAAGTAACTTCAATTTGAGGAACTCCTCGTGGCGCAGGAGGAATGCCGTCCAAAATAAATCGTCCCAGGGTTTTATTATCAGATGCCATTTTTCTTTCTCCCTGAAGAACATGAATCTCAACTGAAGTTTGATTGTCCGCTGCAGTAGAAAAAATTTGGCTCTTGGAGGTGGGAATGGTAGTGTTGCGCTCAATCAAGGGAGTCATCACTCCTCCCAAAGTCTCTATTCCCAAAGTCAAAGGAGTAACATCTAAAAGCAAGACATCTTTTACGTCTCCTTGCAAAACTCCTCCTTGAATAGCCGCTCCCAAAGCCACCACCTCATCTGGATTAACAGAAGCATTTGGTTTTTTGCCAAAAAATTCTTCTACTTTCTTTTGCACCAAAGGCATTCTGGTCATTCCGCCCACCAAAATCACCTCATTAATATCTGCCGCCCCTAACTTTGCATCTTCTAGAGCTTTTTTACAGGGCTCTATTGTTTTTTCCACTAAATCCATAACCAACTCTTCCAATTTTGACCGAGTTAATTTCATCACCAAGTGTTTTGGCCCATCCGCTCCTGAAGTAATGAAAGGTTGGTTAATTTCTGTTTCCATAGCAGAAGAAAGCTCAATTTTGGCCTTCTCAGCCGCTTCCTTAATTCGTTGAAGAGCAAGCGGATCCTTGGAAAGATCAATTCCTTCTTGCTTTTTAAATTCTTCCAATATCCAGTTAATAATTCTTTGGTCAAAATCATCTCCTCCCAAAAAAGTGTCTCCATTGGTGGACTTTACTTCTACTGTATCGTCTCCCACTTCCAAAATAGAAATATCAAAGGTTCCACCACCCAAATCATAAACTGCAATTTTTTCATCCTTTTTTTGGTTAAAGCCATAGGCCAGGGCAGCTGCTGTTGGCTCATTGATTATTCTTCTCACCTTAAGACCAGCAATTTCACCAGCGTCTTTGGTGGCTTTCCTTTGAGAATCATCAAAATAGGCTGGCACTGTTATGACTGCCTCTTCTATTTTTTCACCTAATTTTGCTTCAGCGTCAGCTTTTAGCTTTTGCAGAATCATGGCTGAAATTTCAGCCGGTCGATATTCCTTACCATTCATCACAATGTGGACTGATCCATTCGGGCCTTCTTTGATTTTATAGGGAAGAACCTTGATGGCTTTTTGGACTTCCGGATCAGAAAATTTTCTTCCAATTAGCCTTTTGGCTGAGAAAATAGTATTTTCTGGATTGGTGATAGCTTGGCGCTTGGCCAAAAGACCCACTAACCTTTCTCCATTTTTATTAATCGCCACCATTGAAGGAGTGGTGCGGTTTCCTTCTTTGTTTTCAATAATTTCTGGTTTCCCGCCCATCACTACTGCCATTGCTGAATTGGTAGTTCCCAAGTCAATTCCAAGAATTTTTGCCATACTTTTTGGTTTCTTTATTTGCCAAAACCAATATAATTTTGACAAATAAAGAAATTTATGTTAGAATTACTAGTTAGGGTATCTTTGGGATACAAACTGCTATTTAAAAATATTTCAAAAATATTTCAAATTTCAAAAAAGGAGGTTGCTATGGACAGCCAAGAAAAAAGACTTTTGCTGCAAGTAAATTTTCTTACCCTGATGCTGGAAATAAGGAAGATTCCTTTTTCCAGTATCAATAACTCAGAAATAAGGAGTTTTCTAATTGAAAACTCTGACCACCTTCTGAGCTCTTTGGAAAAAATATATTTCCACCCGAAGCGCCACCTCAGCTCCAAAGAAAAGGAGGAAGTGGCCAACGCAATTTCGGTGTTTTTTTTCCTTTCCAAAGAGATTCTGGAGATTGATCTTCCCTACCTTCTGGAAATAATGAAACTTGAAGGAGGAAAATCAAGAAAATTCTAACTGTCCACTAAAAGCGGGCTCCCAAATTTGGGAGCACCGCTTTTTTATTTTTCCTATTCTTTCACTTTGACCGCTATTTTTTTGGGTTTGGCTTCTTCGGCTTTGGGGAGGGTTATTTTTAAGGTTCCTTTCTGAAATTCTGCTTGAGCCCCTTCTCCTTTCACTTTCATCGGCAAAATAACACTGCGTGAAAAGGAACCTGATCTAATTTCTTTTCTGTAATAATCCTCTCTCTTCACTTCTTTTTTCTCTTCTCTTTTTCCACTGACTGTCAACACATCATTTTCAACTGAAATGTCAACCTTGTCTGGCTCAATTCCTGGAACATCCATTTCCACAATCACATTATCCTTGTCTTGATAAACATCCACAGCTGGAACAAAATCTCCTCCCCAAACATCATCCTCCCAGCCTCTCATCAATTCCCTGAATGGATCCCATTGAATTAATCCTCTTCTCATTTTTTTGGTTCCACTCATACTTGAAGCCAAAAGGCCTCAAATACAAGGGAGAAGTTAATTATTAATTAGATAATAGAGCTAATTAAATTAATTTATTATCCTAACCAACCAAAAACCAACTTTCCCTTATTTTTATACCACTCAAACTCTTTTTTCTTTCGCAAAAGACTTCCTAAAACGCCTTCCTTCAGCCCACTTCAACCATCACCGGCCGAATCACTTTCTCTCCCAGCCGATAACCTTTTTTGATGACTTTTTTGATGATTGGTTTTTCTTTTTTGGGCTTTCCAGCAATTGCTTCGTGAATCTTCTCGTCTATCTCCTCCCCTTCTTGGGCAGGAATTTCCCTCACTTCAAATTTTTCCAAAACATCTAATAGTTGTTTCTTAATGTGCAAAATTCCTTCTATCCAATTATTTCCTTCCAGCTCTTTCGGCAAATGCAAAAGGGCTTGCTCAAAATTATCCAAAACTGGAAGCAGTTCCAAAACAAAATTCTCTAAACAATATTTTTTAAACTCTTCTTTTTCTTGGGCTGAAATTCTTCTGTAATTTTCCAGATCAGCCAAAGCCCTTTTCCACCTCTCATTAGATTTTTTCATTTCCAGCCACTCTCTGGCCGCCTCAATGGTTTCCTTTTTTTCTCTCTCAAAGCCATCTTTGTCATCAAAAAATTCAATTGCTTTCTCAAGAGAAAGCCATTTAAAATCTTCGTGTTCCCGACTGAGCTTTACTTTTTCTCCTTGCAAAAAGCCAAAAACCTTACTCCTCTTTTTTCTCCTTTAAAAGCAGGATGGTTTGAGGGGAATTCTGAAATCTTAATCACTGGCCCAATTTCGGCCACAATTCCAGTTTCTTCTTTAATTTCACTCAGAAGAGCCTCTTTGAGGGTTTCTCCCTCCTCTAAATATCCTCCCGGCAAATCCCACTTGCCTTGGTTTGTTTTTTCTTGGCTGGATCTTTTCAAAAGCAACACTTCTTCTTTTTCATTTAATAAAACAGCCTTGACCGTTAAGGCCATTAGCCTCTTTTTACTTCCTTTTTCTCTTTTTGGGGATTTTTTATCTTTGTCTTGATTGAAAGCCATATTTTTCTCAAAAAACAATTAAAAATAAAAATTAGGGCTCTTCTTTTTTGAAAAATTTTTCTTTTTTCTTTATCAGTTTTCTCATAAAATCAACCAAATTTCTGTTGCGGCCATATCTCATTCTCTTTGGGCCAATCACCGCCAGAATTCCTCTTTCTCCGCTCTCCAAAAGATAAGGTGATACAATCATAGAACACTGCCTCATCTCTTCAATCGGGTTCTCTTCCCCGATAAATATTTTCACTTCATCATCTTCAATTGCCCTGGTCAACTTTTCAATTTTCAAATCCAAAAAATCCAACGCGGCTGAAATCCTTGAAATTTCATCCAGCTTTTTGAAACTCTCACCCTTCAAAAGGGTGTGCATCCCAAAATCATAAAACTCCCTTCGATCTACCAATCCGCTCAAGGCCAAGCACTGAGACGCCAAAGAGAGCAACTTGGCAACTGAGCGAGAAAGCCGAGCATTTTGGGCTTGAAGTTTCATTATTTCCATTTCAAGCCTCTTTTGTTCTCGCTGGGAAAGTTCTCTGAGCTGAAGAAGATTATCAACAAAATAACGCAACCCTTTGTCAGAAGGGATTCTGCCAGCTGAAATATGAGGCTTAATAAGAAAACCTTTTTTTCTAAATCCAACATTTCGTTCCTAATAGTGGCAGAAGATACCTCTGGATAATGTTTGCTGGCAATTAAAGAACTACTCACCGGTTCTCCGCTTTTGGTGTACTCATAGACCACTGAGGCTAAAATTTTTCCTTGTCTTTCTGTTATCATTTTTTTAGCAATCAAATAATACGACTGCTAATTCTATTCTATTTCAAATCAAATTCTTGTCAATCAGTTTTTTTGTTTTTTTAAGTTTAAGACAGGACTAAACAATTTTTTAGCAAGCCCGGTTCAGTTTCTTTTTTCTGTTCCTAAAAGCAAAAACAATTTGATCCGATTTTTTCCAACTGATCCCTATTGCAATTCCTCTTTCAAGATCTTTTCTGCCAGTTTTGGATTGGCTGCACCTTTAGTTTTTCTCATTATTTGGCCAATCAAAAACTTCAAAGCGTTTTCTTTGCCGTTTTTGAAGTCTTCGGCTGGTTTGGGATTTTCCGCAATCACCTCCTTGGCAACCTTTTTGAGTTCTTCGGGGTCGGAGCTTTGCGCTAAACCAAGCTTGTCAACTATTTGAGAAGGATCTCCTCCTGTTCTTATCATTTCCTCCAAAACCCTCTGGGCGGCGGAAGAGTTTATTTTTCCTTCATAAACAATTTTAATCAGCTCTGCAAAATTTTCAGCTGTAACTGCCAGCTCTTCAATGCCCTTTCCTTTGTCAAAAAGATGTTTTTGGAGTTCAGTGATAATATAGTTGGCCGCCAAGCGATTAAGTTTTCTTTGACCTTCTTCATTAAAGTTGTGGCCACTTTCTTTCATCCAATTTTGCAACTCACTGGAAACATTTTCAAAATAATTCGCCAACTCTTCAGATTTAACAAGAACCTTGGCATTCTCAGCAAGCAATCCCATTTGATCGACAAATCGGCGTGTTTTTTCTAGGGGAAGTTCTGGAATTTTTTTGGCAACAGCATCAATGTATTGCTGAGAGAAACGCAATGGCAAGAGATCGGGATCAGGAAAATAACGATAATCATGCGATTCTTCTTTAGCTCTTTGCGGAAAAGTAACTCCCTTGCTCTCATCCCAGCCCCTGGTCTCTTGAATCACCTGCTCACCCTTTTCCAAAAGCTCCTTTTGGCGCTTAATTTCATATTCTATTCCTCGTTCTACTGATTTGAAAGAATTTAAATTCTTAAGCTCTACTTTTGTCCCCGACAAAGGATCTTGGCCCTCTGGATAAAGAGAGATATTGGCCTCGCAACGCATCTGGCCCTTTTCCATATCAGCTGGCGATATGCCCAAGTAACGGAAAAGCAAGCGCAGTTGCTCGCAAAAAACCTTAGCTTCTTGAGCTGAACCAATGCAAGGATCAGTTACCAATTCCATCAAAGGAACCCCCGCCCGATTAAAATCAACCAAAGTTTCATCTGTTCCTTTAAGATGAAGAAGCTTTCCAGTGTCCTCTTCAAGGTGAATGCGAGTAATGCCAATTTTTTTTGTTCTGGTTTGGCCCTTTTGGGTTTCTAATTCAATTTCTAGAAAACCTTTTTGGCAAAGAGGCTGATCATACTGGGAAATTTGATAACCTTTGGGAAGATCTGGATAGAAATAATTTTTACGATCAAATTTTGATCTTTGGGCAATTTGGCAATTAAGGGCCAAGCCCGCTTTTATAACAAATTCAATTGCTTTTTTATTTGGGACAGGCAGACTTCCCGGCTGGCCAGTGCAAACCGGGCAGATATTTTTATTGGCTTCTTTTTCCATTCCCATGCCATTTGGGCAACTGCAAAACATTTTGCTTTTCGTGGAAAGCTCCACATGGACTTCCATTCCAATAGTTGGCAAAAATTTTTTCATCTTTCTTGTGTCTATTTTTAAGTTATTAAACCTATTTTAAGATTATTAAGCAGTTTTTAAGGGTAAAAATTTACCAAAGATCCAATTTAGCGATCTTGGCCTATTTCTTCAATTTGGCCCTCCATCTCTTGCAGTAACTGTTTGGCTTGATTGATTTTTCGCTTCACTCTTTTATAGATTTGAATACTTTCAGAAAAGCTTTTCTGGCCTTCTTCCAGTTCACTGACCGCCTCTTGAATTTCGGAATAAATTTTTTCAAAATTAATTTTTTCTGCCATTTTTTATAATTTCATTAAATTTTTATTCTCAAGGGCCGCCATTTTCTATTTAACTAAATGCCCTTTAGAATCAATAACTTTCATCTCTAGTTTTCCATCATATAGCATTGCTTTGATTTTGTCATCTCTTTGAACTTGCCTAAAGCTGGTTATTTGACGACTGCCTTTTTCCAAAAAAGCATAGCCCAGCCTTAATATTTCTTTGGGATTGAAAAGTTTGATGTTTTTTTCCAGATATTCTAGTTCTATTTTTTTTGATTCTAGGTTATTTTTCAATTGCTGCTTAAAATAGAAAAATTTATTTTCCGCTTCCTTCAGTTCTTGCCTTATTTTTTCTGTTAAATTTCTTTGACAGCGCCTTTCCAGCTCCTCAATTTTTGAAAAATAATTCTCCACCCGATACTTAACCAAAAGAAGCGCCCTCTCCAAAAAATAACTTAATTCTTCTTCAATTTCTCTTTTATCTGGAACAGCTATTTGAGCGGCCTTGGTGGGAGTCTTAGCTCTTTTGTCGGCCACAAAATCAGATAAGGTCCAGTGGTCTTCATGCCCAATGGCGCTGATGGTGGGAATTCGAGAAGCCGCTATTTCTCTAACCACTTCTTCACTATCAAAAGCCTGCAAATCTTCAGCGCTTCCTCCTCCTCGAGCAATAATCAAAACATCCACTGCTTGCTTTTGGTTAAAATAACGGATTGCTTTGACAATTCCATTTTTTGCCATTGCGCCTTGAACCCGTGATGGAAAGAAAACAATTTCAATCATCGGCCACCGCTCTTTCAATTCAGAAATTACATCAAAATAGGCGCTGGAATCTTTTCCAGCAATAAGGCCAACCTTTTGGGGAAAACGAGGCAAAGATTTCTTTTTCTCTTCTGAAAAAAGGCCTTCTTTTTCCAGCTTCTCTTTTAGTTCTTGATAGGCTCTCAAAAGAGCGCCTTCTCCTGCAATGCTGATATCTTTGGCTTCTATAACAAAACTGCCGTTTTTTTGCAAAACTGGGAAACCAAAAATTTTTATTTTTGTCCCATTTTTTATTGGAGGAGGAAAAGGGATCCGCCAAAGCCCCAAAAAACACTTTGCCACCGCTTGGTCGTCTTTTATGTCAAAATAGATAAAATTTCGTCCTGGGATTTTCTTAAAGTTACTTACCTCACCCACAACTAAAACTGGCCGAACCGAAACTAGCCTGTTGACATAATGATTGTATTGAGAAACAGTCAATTCAAGCTCTTCTATTCCCTCTTGCTCCCAAAAATCAAGCTGTTTTTCCATTTATTTTAAATAAAAAAATTAGCTCCAGATCAAAAACTCAATTGGCTAAAGGCTAAAAATGAAAAAATCCAAGCCTTCTTTGATGTCATATTTTCCAGTTTTCACTTCTTCATCAATTTTTGCCGCCAACTGAAAAAGCTCTTTCAACTCTTTCTTGGAAAAAAATTGCGCTTGTTGCAAGGTTTTTCTTGCCACAAAGGGGTGCATTTTCAGTTTGGAGCTAATTTGTCTTTCGGTAACAAAACCTTTCTGAGCCAGTTGCTTGACTTGGATCAAATTCCTCAGTTGATAAAAGATCATTGTCAGCAAATAAAACTCATTCACTTTTTTTCCCAAAAATTCTCAATGATTACCATTGCCCTCGCCTTATCTCGTCTGGCAACTGCATTCAAAAAATCAAAGATTTCAAATTCGTCGTTAGCAGTGGCAAATTTTTCAATTTCTTCAAAACCCACCACTCCTTTTTCCTTAAAACAGACCAACTTTTCCAGTATTTGATCCAACAGCCAAAGGTTACTGCTCCAATTCTCTGCCAAGAATCCCGCCGCATCATCGGTGATGCTTAATTTTTCATTGCTTTTTTGCCAATTTGGCTTTTAACGAAATTAAACGCTTCTCCTTGAGAAAGACGACTGAATTTTTCCTTTTTCTGGCAGTTTTTACCAAAAAATTCCACCAAAATGTTCCTTTTCTTGCCTTGGCTTTTCAAATTGGCCGATTTTTGGTCTTTAGAGCTTTCTTTGATTTCTTGTTTTTTTGTTACATAACTCCCCACTACCCAGATATTTTTTTCCTTGTCTGCTCCTTGCTTTTTTATTGCATTTTTAATTCTTCTCTGAATAGCTTCAGAACAAAGATTGATATTTTTTAAAATTATCATTTTTTTCTCAGAAAAAAGCCCTCCACCCGGACTAAAAATTGCTTCCCAATCAACCTCTTCTTCTTCGCTCAAATCAAAACTAAAAAGAGGGGCCTCCCCTTCTTTTTTCAAAAAGTCCCCTTTTATTTCCCTCAGCCTTTTTTTAACCAAAAAGTCCTCTTCCCCAAAAAGAAGCACCAACATAAATCAAGCCAATAAAAGTTATCTTCAAAAAATGATTTTTAAAAAATCTTGCCAATAAAAACTCTTTCAAGGCCTCTCTTTTTATCTTCCTTCTTGTATCATCTTCTTTTCTCATCCTGCTCTCTTCCTTTTGTTTTCTTTTTCTATTCTTCCTCAGCCAGCTCTTCGGCTGTTTTCCATTTCAATTTTTGGCCTGGTTCTAGTATTTCCACCCAAATTTGGCCAGGAACAAACTTCATCTCCTCTCCTTTGTCATCCAGAAAAACCAGCTTTGAATCAATTTTGGATTTGTCTTTTCTCCACTTGCCTTGATATTCTTGGCCATTCATATAATAGAACGCGTCACCAGAATCAAACTGGTCATACCAAGGATCTCCCAATTGAACATTGTTATACTGGCCTTCAATTTGTTCTGAAGTGGCAATCATCACCACCACATTTTTAGGGGCATTCTGCTTGTTAGTATTACGATCAATATCCTTTTGGTCTGCCCAATAACGAAGATAGCTGTTTGTTTCTTTTTCGTAGAAATAATCAACATCATAGCCCTTGGCAAAACCCACTTTCAGCTTTCCTCCCTCAGGCCTTTCTTCCAAAGGAGCTTCTTCTTGATGAGGATAGCCTGAAAAATTAGAAATCATTCTGTAGCCCAACTCTTGGGCACAAGACAAAATCTTTGGCCCATCAGAATAACCCGAGTCAACTCCTCGCGACATTCCGCTTTTCCTAAAACAAGGATTTTCTGAACAAGCATAGGCCGAAACACCGGCGTCACCATTGCAATTTATATTTTCAATTTCTTTGCGGTCTAAAATTCCTCTAGCCAAACCAACCGAATCGCTGTCAGAATGAGATTCAGATCTTCCCCAAGAAACAAAGATGGCGTCCAGTCCTTTGGCAAGATGGATAAAATCATGACGAGCGCTTCTCATAGAGCCCAACTCGCTTGGCAATTCACAAACATAAATCCCCATCAAGCGGGTAATTCCGGCAGTAATTACTGGCATCTCAATCACCATATCAGCCTGAGAAAAACCAGCCGCTGGACGAGCCGTCACATCAGCCGCCTGCATCACTGCAATGGGACGGCGATTCCAGTTTTCACAAGCAACTCCAGAAATCGGATTCACTTCTCCTTGGACAAGAGGCCTATTTTCTTCTTCCTTTTGGTATTATCTACTTCAATCAATGTCCCTTTTCTGGCATTCTGCTCCTTTTTTAAAAACCAATTAATTGATGCCCCCAAGAAAATAGCCAATATCACTAAAGCAAAAATAGCCATTTTTTTGCCTTTCTGGGAGGCATTGTCTTGGTTAAACCTTTCGTTCATTTTTTATTTTTTTATTTTTTATCTTTGGCACTTAGGGCACCAAAAAGCGCTCCTTTGGTTAATTTTCTTCCTCAAAATAGTTCCCCTGCAACCTTTTCTTGGGCAAGGTTGCTTTTCTCTATTATACACTTTTAAAAGTTTTTGAAAACCGCCCGGCGCCCCGCTAGTGTCCCGATAGTCACTGTCTGAGGTTCCTCTTTCTTCTACGGCTTTTTTGAGAATTTTTTTAATTGACCGCCACAAAGCTTTCTTTTCTGGCTGTTTCAGCTCAATTGGCTTTCTAAGCGGAGAAAGCTTGGCATCAAAGAGAATTTCTGAAACATAAATATTGCCGATTCCCGCAATCAAAGACTGATCCATAAGAATATTCCTCAAGGAGGCCTTTTTCTTTTTAGCAAGGATTTCTTCTAGCTTCCCCAAATTAAACTCTTTTGAAAGGGGCTCTATGCCAAGGCTCTGCAGCTCTTTGTCTTTTTCCAGCTCACTTTCTTTGATTAACCTGATTTTGCCAAATTTTCTCAAATCAGAAAATTCCAAATTGAGATTACGGCGGCCCTTTTTTAGCTTCCAGATATGACGAATATATTGATTGACTTTTTCCCTAAAAAAACCTTTTTCCAAAGAAGAAGGCTGGCTGGATTTTACTAGAAGATGCCCAGTCATTTTGAGATGAATTGCCATTACTTCGCTTGAAGAAAGGAAAATAAGAATATTTTTCCCTCTCCTTTTGATTTTTTTTATTTTTTGCCCCTTTATTTTTTTCTTAAAAATTCCCAATGGAAGCTTGACCGATTTGGGCCAATTGGTTTCAAAATCAACAATGAAAAAATCTTTTATCTTTTTGTTAAGATCAGAGACAATTGTCTCCACTTCAGGAAGCTCTGGCATATTGGCTGATAACCTATTAAATCTTAAATTGCTTTCTTCATTATCCTAGCCAAATTTTTGAACAAGTAAAGAGCGGAAGAAATAGATTGGCTTGGCGCTTGGCTGTCTAGAACAAAATCTTCTACTCTCATTTTTCCCCCTTGGAAATCTTTTTTTTGGCGCGCCAAAACAGAAACAAAAGGAGCCAACTCCACCAAATCAGCTCCTGTTATTTTTGAAGATTGAGAAATTTTCTCCATTATTTTAACAATCTGTCTTGGACTCAAGCCCTTCTTGAAAGAAGGAGTCTCCACTGCCAATCCAGAAGAACCGTCCAAAACATCTAAGTCAATACTCAAATAAACTTCCTCAATATTATTTTTAGTAATATGTGTTAGGATTTCTCTTTCTATTTTTTTCATTTCACTAGCCTCCCAATCACTCTCCAGCCAGAACTGCCTTATCTTCTTTGCCCTTCCGAGCTTCTTTTCTTGCCCCAAAAAGAGCTTTCTCTCAGACCAACCTGAAAAACAGCCAAACCACTCAAGTTTTTTAAGAGATGAAAAACCCAACTAGAATAGGTAATTTCAAAACCGGATCTTGAGCTAGCTAAATCGGAATGAGCATCAAAAATAACAATAGCTGTTTTTTGTTTCTTCTTTGCCAAAACCATTCTTTGATTAAAGAATGGCTAATAGAATGATCTCCCCCCAAACCAAAAAAGGCACTGGTTTTGAGGCAATAGCCTTAATATTCCTCAAAAGCCTTTCTGCCATATCTAAAGAGGCTATGGGCAAGTTGATTTTCTCATCCTGATAAAGAAATCTTCTTGCTCCTTCTACGATTTTGTCAGAAACATATTCATCTTTGATTAGATAAGGGATTGTTTTAATGTCCCCTAAATCAACCAACCAATCCTTATTTTCTAAAAAGAATTCTTTCAAAAAATATCTTGCCACGATTGGTCCCAGGCTGGCTCCCCGCTGAACTCCAGCTCCACCATCAAATGGAACCGCAAAAAAAATAATTTTCCTTTGAAATAAATCTCCCATTTCCCGTTCTAGAAAATTCTTCCAGGCCTGTTCTGCTTGTGAAGAATTTTCAGTTTTAAAATAGCTTTTTGCTATTTCTTTCCTGAGTTCTTCACATCGATGGTTTTTATAAACTCCTTCACCAGGAAGACACAGTAAATAAAAAAGCTCCATCCTGGGAGGAAGCTTTGCTGTGTTGTTTTTTGGATTGATTGGCATAGCTTGTTTTTTCAAGTTCGGTTTTTACTGACTAATTTTAACTTCTCAAAGATAGCTATAAGAATAGCTACTTTCCACTAAATCACACCTAATTACAATCAACTATGATCAACCAAACAAAATATCCCTGAAGACAAAAGCGCTTCAGATCCAAAAACCTTTTTTGCTTTTTTTGCCAAGCAAGACAATTTTTTTAAAAAACCGCCCCAAAAAAAATCCTAAATTCCTAAATCAAAGATTTTGGCCAAAAAATTCTGTACAGTTAACAATAACAGGTAACACTTGGCATGCTTAAGAGGTAACACTGTTAACTATGAAAAATATTATGCCTCT
>LZQN01000082.1_pt1 | contig 23267 bp, 35 predicted proteins | sample 768531 | NCBI WGS metagenome assembly LZQN01 (sample SAMN05207080, study PRJNA324506) | oil field metagenome | isolation source: sample BH-FW-7 from oil reservoir | place: India: Bombay High | collected 2015-12-02
TACAACTTTTACCGGCCCCACCAAAGCTTGGGATATATGACACCCATAGGATTTGCTCAAAAATATGCTAAGGTGTCCAAGAGGTGGTCATCTAATACAGTCGCTTGACAAGAAAAAGGAAGAATGCTAGCATTTGATTGTTTTTAAGAAAAATTGGCTTAGGCTAATTTGGTTTTTGTTTTTATCTATATTAATTTTACTCTAAATAAAAGATGATTGCGATTTTTGAAACAGGCGGAAAACAATATAAGGTCCAAGAAGGAGACAGATTGCTGGTAGAAAAAATTTTGCCAACCCAAGAGAATCGGGTTGTTTTTGAAAAGGTATTATTGGTTGGTGATGAGAAGGAAGTTAAAGTGGGCAATCCTTATTTAGAAAAAGTTAAAATAGAAGCAAAACTATTGGGAGAAAAGAAAGGAGAAAAGAAAATTATCACTAAGCACAAGCCCAAGAAGAGATATCTAAAAAAGCAAGGCCATCGGCAAGTATTTTCAGAAATTGAAATCTCCAAGATAGCCATTCAAAAATAACCGCAAAGCATTTTGGAAAAAGAGAAGGGCTTGACGGTTGTTTATTTTCGGTGTAATTTAACTAGAGCAACGATTTTAAAAGAAAGTTTTATTTTTTTAAGAAAATCAGAACTGTTAAAATTCATTATTTCCTATGTCAAAAGAGAATCAGGATAATTTTAGCTCCAGAATCAGGATAAAAATCAAAGCATTTGACCACAAGATTATTGATCAGTCAGCGCGGCAAATTGTGGAAACTGCCTTAAGGACAGGTGCCAAGGTGGTGGGGCCAGTTCCTTTGCCAACTAAAATTGACAAAGTGACGGTCAATAAATCTACTTTTGTCCACAAGGATAGCCGTGACCAATATGAAATAAGAACTCACAAGAGATTGATTGACATTGTGGAACCATCTAACCAAACAATTGAAAGCCTTACTAATATGGATTTGCCGGCGGGAGTGGGAATTGAGATTAAGATGTAGGTTTTGCGATGCATAGATGCAAGTAGAATTGGGTTTTTCAGAAATTCAGATAGAAATTTCAATATAATTCAAAGCGGTTTAAGTTGGGAGTAATTTCAAATTTTTAAAATTTTCAATTTTGGTTTAAGTCCTTTTGGATTAAGCAGTTTGAGGATACTGAACCAGCCTCTGCCAGATTTTTGGTTTTGAGCGGCTGGTTTGGCTCAAAACCAAGAATCTGGTTTTATTTTATTTTAAAATTTGTTATTTTTTAAGCTAAAGAAATTTGGCAATCAAATGAAATATTTACTGACAAAAAAAATTGGAATGACAACGATTTTTGATGAAGGTCGAGCTGAGAATGTCACTTTGTTGGAAGTGGGAGAAAATGTAGTGGTTGGCAAAAGGACAAAGGAAAAAGATGGCTATACTGCTTTGCAAATTGCTTTCAGGGTTAAAGCCAAAAAAAAGTTCAAAAAATAAGCCCCAAGAAGAATATGAAAAAATAAAAGAATGGCGAGTGGCTGATTCTGGCGTGATTGACCAATTCAAAGTGGGAGATAAGTTGGATGTAGCTAGTTTTGAAAAAGGGGATAAAGTTTCTGTCAAGGGGATTTCAAAAGGAAAAGGTTTTCAGGGAGTAGTTAAAAGGCATGGATTTGGCGGAGCGCCTGCTTCACATGGCCATCGTCATGATTTGAGAGCTCCTGGATCAATTGGAAGCGCTTTTCCTGAAAGAGTGATGAAGGGCAAGAAAATGGCTGGTAGAATGGGAGGAAAAAGTGTTACCGCTAAAAATTTAACAGTAGCTTTGATTGATAAAGAAAGAAATCTTTTGGCTGTGCGAGGAGCGGTTCCAGGAAGCAGGGGGACTTTAGTGATAGTTGCCAAACAATAACTCCAAGTTAAGGTTGAATGGAATTATAATCAGCAATAGTTTTTAAAGCAATAAATTAAATTGAATATTATTAAGAGATGAAAATGACAAAGACAGGAAAAGAAGACCTAAAAATTGATATAAAGAACCTGGAAGGCAAGAAGGTTGGCGAAAGGAAATTAAGCCAAGAAATTTTTGCCAAAAAGCCTAATTTTGATTTAATCAAGCAGGTTTATTCAATTATATATGCAAATCAGCGCCAAGTGATTGCCCATACCAAGAACAGATCAGAAAGGGCTGGCTCAACCCGAAAACCTTGGAAACAAAAAGGAACAGGAAGGGCAAGAACTGGCTCGGTTAGGAATCCAATTTGGAGAAAAGGAGGAGTGGTTTTCGGACCAACCAAGGAAAGAAACTTCAAAAAGAAAGTCAATGTTAAGATGAAGCAATTAGCAATGAAAATGGTGCTAAGCGGCAAAGTAAAAGATCAAGAGTTGATTGTGGTTGATAGCTTTAATCCAAAAGAGAAAAAAACGAAGGAAATGGCAAAGGGTCTTTCAAGGATTGGAATAGGAAACAAGAGTGCCCTTTTGGCTTTTTATGGAAAAGAAGTAGAAAATGAAAGAATAAGCCGAAACATTGAGAAAGTTAGCAGTATTGAAATTGAAAAACTGAATGTTTTTGATGCATTGAATGTTAAATTTATTGTTATTTCCCAAGAAGGATTGGATTATCTGGAAAAAAAGTATTCAAATAATTTTGAGCGAGATTCCAAAAATCAGCAGACCAAAGAGGCCGAAAAAATCAGCCTAAAACCCAATCCAAAAAGGGCAAAGACGGCTTAGCTAAAGAGCAGAAAAAGTAATTTTTTGAAAATAATTTATAACCAAGATTAAGGAGTTAAGTTTAAATAAAATGGCAGCAGCATTTTGGGATAAGATTAAAAAGGAAAAAAGAAAAGGAAGAGGATGTAAAGAAAGTTTTGGCGTCAAAAGAAAAGAAGGAGGGCGGTGCCAAAGAGAGGAGCGCTGGAAAGAAAGCCGACAAGAAAGCCAATAAGATTGATGGCAAAAAAGAAAAGAAGAAGGCAGTTAAAAGAGTTTTTGTTGACAAGAGGAGTTCTGATTTGGTAGAGAAGGTGATTATTCGGCCAGTTATTTCAGAGAACGCCCTAAGCAAGCAAGCTCTCAATCAGTATGTTTTTTTTGTAGCAGTTGATTCAAATAAGAAGATGGTTAAGGAAGCGGTGAAAGCAATGTATGGCGTGGAGGCAGAGAAAGTCAGGATAATAAAGCATAAGCCCAAGAGAAAAAATTTCAGGCTCATTCAGGGAAAGACAAAAAGCTATAAGAAGGCAATTGTGAAGATTGAAGCAGGAAAGACAATTGAATTTTTTAAGTAATTTTTGGGAACTTTAGGAAATTTTTTATAAGTAAATTAGTTTTAAAGATCTAATCAAGTATTAATTTTTTAAAAAAAAATGGCAGTTAAAGTTTACAAAAGAAATACAGCTGGGAGAAGAAATATGTCAGTGATAAAGGCTGAAGTGGTTGACAATAAAAGACCAGAAAAGTCTTTGGTGGTAAGGATTCCCAAAAAAGCGGGGCGAGGTGGAGGAAAAATTTCAATAAGACACAGAGGCGGCGGAGCAAGAAAGAAGTATCGTTTGGTTGATTTCAAGATGAATAAATTTGATATTCCAGCGAAAGTTTTGGCGGTGGAAAAGGACCCTTCTCGAAGCGCTTTTATTGCTCTAGTTTGTTTTAAGGACGGAGAAAAAAGATATATTTTGGCAACTAAGAATATGAGGAAAGGAACAGAGGTTGTTTTTTCTCCAAAAGCTCCTTTAAAAGAAGGAAACAGAACAATGCTCAAAAGAATTCCAGTGGGAACAAATGTTTGCGCAGTTGAGATGACTCCAGGTAAAGGAGCTCAAATAGCCAGAAGCGCTGGAACATCCCTTTTACTTCAAGCAATTGATAATGGAATGGCTCATCTCAAAATGCCTTCAGGGGAAATAAGAATGGTAAGGGAAGATTGTTTTGCTACTATTGGCCAAATTAGTAATTTTGAACATAATACGGTAACAATTGGAAAAGCTGGCAGGAAGAGGCATATGGGAAGAAGGCCTCATGTGAGAGGTTCAGCTATGAATCCAGTTGATCATCCTCACGGTGGTGGAGAGGGCCGTCAGCCAATAGGTTTGAAACATCCCAAAACGCCTTGGGGAAAACCAACTCTTGGAAAAAAGACTCGCAAGAAGAACAAAAGTTCCAATAAGTATATTCTAAAGAGAAGGAAAAAGTAATATCTGATTATTAAAAACAAGGTTTTTTTATATAATTTGAGGTTAATTTATTAGTAAAGTTTATGCCAAGAAGTCTGAAAAAAGGTCCCTATGTGGACGAAAAATTGTTAAAGAAGGTGAAAAATCTAAAGCCGACAGATAAGACCATTATTAAAACTTGGTCAAGGGCATCCACAATTGTGCCCGAAATGGTGGGCTTTACTTTTGGCGTTCACAATGGCCGGGAGTTTGTTAATGTGTTTGTGACAGAAGACATGGTGGGGCATAAACTGGGAGAATTTTCTCCTACCAGGAAATTTATTCGCCATGGTGGAAAAATGCAGAAAGAACTGGAGCAAGCCAGAAAATGAAAGAAAAGCAGTCTTCTTCAGGAAAGTAGCTCGTTTTTAAGGACAGCCAGTTAAGATGGAGTGAAGTTTGGAGCCAATGGTGATAAAAAAATTTAAGCAGACCAATTAATTAGATCTAGGTAGATGAGAAAATTAAGCTGAAAAGGTCCAATTAGCTAATAATTCAAAAGCAATGAAGGTGACAGCAAGATTAAAAAATTACAGAAGATCGCCCAAAAAGATTCGTCAGCTAACAAATCTTTTAAAAGGAATTCGGGCAGAAGAAGCGGTTTATCAACTGGGCTTTATTAGGAAAGGTTTTGCTGATGATTTGGCAGGATTAATAAAAAGCGCAATTGCCAATGCTGAGAATAATTTTAAAATTTCCAAGGAGAAATTGTTTATTGCCAATATTTTGGTTGAGGAAGGTCCAGTTTTGAAAAGGTGGAGAGCGCGAGCCTATGGAAGAGCCGCCCAGATTTTAAAAAGAAGTTCTCATATAACTGTTGAACTGGAAGAACGCCAAGAAGGGTCAAAAAAGGAGAAAGAGGAGATGAGAAAACGAGAAAAGGCAGAAGCAGAGGAGAATAGACCAAAGAAAAAGACTGCGAAGAAGGAAGATTTGAAAAATGACGCCGCTCAAAAAGATGGCCAAGAGCACCCAATTCAAGAGGACAAAATTGGCAAAGAGAAAGGAAGAAAGGAGAGAGAAGAGAAACGGGAAAGGGAAAAAAGATTGATCAAGCCGTTATGTTTTGAAGCGAAGAGAATACTAGATTTAGTTAATAAATCTATAAAAAAAGGGAAATTTAAGATATAATTTTAATTTAATTTCTAATCAAAGATGGGACAAAAAGTTGATCCAAGAGGACTAAGAATAGGAATCAATAAAACCTGGCAATCTGTTTGGTATGGAGAGAAAGACAGTTACAAAGAAAACCTAAGGCAAGATATTCTGATTATTGAGGAAATCAAGAAGCGCCATAAAAATGCAGCTATTTCAAAGGTTGGGATTGAAAGAAATGTTGGGAAAGTAAGAATTGTTATTCATACTGGCCGCCCGGGAGTGTTGATTGGCCGGGGAGGATCTGGAATTGAAGAGCTCAAAAAATTGATTCAAAAAAAGTTCTTCTTCAGAAAAAAACTTCAGGTTCAGTTGGATGTTAAGGAAGTGAAATCTATTGAAGAAAATGCCCAACTTCTGGCTGATGATATTGCTTTTCAGCTGGAGAAAAGAGTTCCCTTTAGAAGGGTAATGAAAGGAATGTTAGATAAAATTATGCAAAATCGCAAGATTCAAGGAGCAAAAATTGAAATAGCAGGCCGGCTGGGAGGGGCTGAGATGTCAAGAAGAGAATGGCTTTCAAGAGGAAAGTTGCCGCTTCATACCCTTAGAGCCAATATAGATTTTGCTAAATCAACTGCCTTTACTACTTATGGGGTAATTGGAGTTAAAGTTTGGATCTATAAAGGCGAGGAAGAAGAAAAAGATTATTTCAAGAAAGGAAATCCAAGATAGGCAAATAAAATAATTAGATAAGTTTTCTATTTCAAAGATATGTTGATGCCCAAAAAAGTAAAACACCGAAAACACCAACGAGGCGGCAAGATAAAGGGAACAGCGCAAAAAGGCCATTATTTGTCTTTTGGCAGTTTTGGTCTGAAAGCGCTGGAAGGTGGTTTGATAAATGCCAGAGAAATTGAAGCGGCTAGGCGAGCGATGACCCGTTATATTCAAAGAGGCGGAAAAGTCTGGATCAGAATTTTTCCTGATAAACCAATGACCAAAAAAGGAGACGAGGTGCCAATGGGAAAAGGAAAGGGTTCCCCAGAATATTTTGTGGCTAAGATAAAGGCAGGGAGGATTTTATTTGAGATGGATGGAGTAAAAGGTGATATTGCGGAAAGGGCGCTTAGATTAGCCTCTGATAAGTTGAGCGTCAAGACAAAAGTGGTAAGGGCAGAACAATAAATTGCTTTTTAGAAGGTTAATGGCATTGATAAACAAAGGAAAACTATGAAAACAAGAGAATTAAGAGAAAAAACAACTGAAGAATTGAAAAAACTGCTTTTGGACAAAAAAGCTGATTTGGTTGAACTTAGGTTTGATGTAGGCGCGCATCAGGAAAAAAATGTCAAAAAAATAGGCCAGACAAAAAAAATAATTGCCAGGATTGAGACTATTTTGCAGGAAAGAAGGTTAAAAAAAGACGATAGCCAAGAGCTGTCTCAGAAGAAAATGCCAGATAAAGATTCAGAAGAAAAGAAGTAAAACAAGAAGCGGCAAGACTTAAATTTTTCTCATAAATTGTTAGAGCAATAGCTAATCAAGAAGAAAAACTATTATGAATAATAAGATGGACAGCAAAAATCAACCCCAGCAAGAAAAAAAGGTTGTTCGCAAGAAAAAGGGAGTTGTTGTGAGTGACAAGATGGACAAAACTCTTGTAGTGGAAAGCACTCGGCTTAAAACCCACCCAAAATATTTGAAAAAGATGAAAGTGACAAAGCGCTACAAGGTTCATGATGAGAATAATAGCTACAAAGTGGGGGACGAGGTCTATTTTGCGCAAACTCGTCCAATTAGCAAAGAAAAGAAGTGGATTGTTTTGGGTAAAGTCAAGAAAGAAAAAAATTGATCAAAAGTTAAAGGTTATATTTTTAAGATAAGATAAGTTTAAACATATGATTCAAGCAGAAACCAGACTAAAAGTTGCTGATAATACTGGCGCCAAAGTAATTGAGTGTTTCAAGATTTTGGGAGGAACTCGCCGCCGCTATGCCCAAGTGGGTGATATTGTGGTGGCTTCTGTAAAAGTGGCTGAACCGAGGGGAATGGTAAAAAAGAAAGATGTGGTCAAGGCAGTAATTGTGCGGCAGAAAAAGGCATTGAGAAGGAAGGATGGCTCTTATATAAAGTTTGATGAAAATGCGGCAGTAATCCTAGAAGGAACTGAACCAAAAGGAACAAGAATTTTTGGCCCAATTGCTAGAGAAGTAAGAGAGAGGGGATTTTTAAAAATTGCTTCTTTAGCACCAGAAGTTTATTAAAAAAGTGAAAAAGGAATTTTAAGGTTTTAGCAGTTAAATTCTCAAAAAGATGAAAATTAGAAGAGGAGATAAAGTTAAAGTTATTTCTGGAAAGGACAAAGGCAAAACAGGAAAGGTCTTGAAGGTTTTTCCGCGTTTGGGAAGAGTAGTGGTGGAGGGAATCAATATTCTCAAAAAACACCAAAAGCCTCGTCGCCAAGGAGAAAAAGGGGGAAGGATAAGTTTTCCGGGGCCGGTCAATATTTCTAATGTTCAGTTAATTTGTACCAAATGCGAAAAACCAACCCGGGTTGGCTTTGAAAAAAGCGGCGATAAAAAAGCAAGAATTTGCAAGAAGTGTGGAGCCCAGCAATAAAAAGCAGTTAATTAATTGTTACCAATTGCTAAAGAAATGAATTTGCTAAAGAAAAAATACCAAACTGAAGTGATTCCTAAGATGAAGGAAATGTTTGGTTATAAAAACAATCATCAGGTGCCAAAGATAGAGAAGGTTACTTTGAATGTTGGTCTTTCTCGAGCGATAAAGGATCCCAACCTAAAGGGAGAGATTGAAAAAACTTTATTGCTTATTACTGGACAAAAGCCAGTTAAGACAAAGGCCAAAAAATCCATTTCAGGTTTTAAGATTAGGGCTGGCCAGGAAGTGGGAATGATGGTAACTCTTCGGGGAGAAAGAATGTGGGATTTTGTGGAAAAGCTCATTTCAGTAGCAATACCCAGAGTTAGGGATTTCGAGGAATAGAAGAAAAGCTTTTTGATCAAAGAGGCAACTTGTCCTATCCCATTAAAGAGCAACTAGTTTTTCCAGAGATACTCTCAGATGAAATTGGAGCTATTTTTGGTTTTCAAGTGAATATAACTACCACTGCTAAAGAAAAGAAGGAGGGAATAGAGCTTTTGAAACTGCTTGGTTTTCCCATCAAGAAAGAAGAGAAATAATATTAATTGCCTAACTAATAATTTCAATAACTAATTTACCAAGTATATGAGTTTTGATCAGATTGCCGATATGCTAACTAGAATCAGAAATGCCCAAATGGCAAAAAAAGAAGAGGTAATTATTCCTGCCTCTAATTTTAAACTGGCTTTAGCAAAGAAGATGAATCAGTGCGGCTATATTGGAGAAGTGAAAATATTTTTTGATGATAAACATAGATTCATGAAAATAAGACTCAAATATATCAATGGAAGGCCAGTTATTTCTGGAGTTGAAAGAGTTAGCCGACAAGGCAGAGAATTTATGTTAGCAAAGATAAATTGCCAAGAGTGAAAGATGGCTTTGGAGTGGCAATTATTTCCACCTCCAAGGGAGTTTTAACTGATCAAGAAGCTCGCCAGCAAAAAGTTGGAGGGGAAGTGATTTGCAAAATTTGGTAAGTTTTAATTTAAGCTAATTTCAATATTGATATGGCAAAAAAATCAGTTATAGCAAGAGCCCAAAAAAAGCCTAAATTCTCAACTCGAGTGGTGAGAAGGTGCTGGAAATGTGGAAGAAAGAGAGGATATTTGAGAAAGTTTGACCTTTGTCGAATCTGTTTTCGGGAAATGGCTTCAAGAGGGGATATTCCTGGGATCAGAAGATCAAGCTGGTAGCAGGTAAAAGCAACAAGAGTTATTAGGTAGCAAGGTGCGCAACAACAATTTTGTTTTGATGATTTTTTTAACAAAAATTTAAAGTGGCCAGATGGCAGTGCCAGATGGCAATAAAATAATAAGAAATTATTTTTAATTTAAAGATAATGTCAAGAATAGGAAAACAGCCCATAGAGATCCCTCAAGGAGTAACAGTAACAAAGGAAGTTGATAGAGTCTTGGTAAAAGGACCCAAGGGCCAACTTGAATTTGAACCCAAAAAAGGAATTGAAGTGGAGATAACGGAAAAAGAAATTTTGGTCAAAAAACCAAAAGTTAACAGCCTTTATCCTTTTTGGGGAACCACTCGAGCAATCATCAACAATATGATTCAGGGAGTGACAGTTGGTTTCAAAAAAGAGTTAGAACTGCATGGAGTGGGCTATAAAATGGCCCTTCAAGGGAAAAAATTGGTTTTTAATTTAGGTTTTTCCCATCCAGTGGAAATGGATGTTCCGGAGGGAATTTCTGTTGCTATAGATAAAAATGTTTTAACGGTTGAAGGAATTGACAAATATCTAGTAGGTCAAATGGCGGCTAACATTAGAGCCCTTAAAAAGGTTGAGCCTATAAAGGAAAAGGTTTTCGCTATGTGGGAGAACAGTTTATTAAAAAAGAAGGAAAGCGAGCAGTGGGAGGAGAATAATTTTTTAGCTAAATTTCATCAAGGAGTTTTTATCTTTATTTTGTTTAGTAAGCAAGTTTGTTTAGTAAGTTAAATAAGTAGAATTTATATATTTTATTTTCAAAAGAAATGAAGAAGAAAAGTAAAAATCAGATAAGAATTCATCGAAAAAGAAGAATCCGAGCCAAAATTTCGGGAACAGCCAGCGTGCCAAGAGTTTGTGTTTTTAGAAGTTTGAAGTTTTTTTATGCCCAAGCCATAGATGACCAAAATGGCCATACTTTGGCAGCCATTGATTCAAGGAAACTTAAGAAAGCCAAGAGTAAAGTTGAGGCAATAAGGGAAATGGGAGAAACTTTTGGAAAAGAGCTTTTGAAAAAAAACATTAAGCAGGCTGTTTTTGATCGAAGTGGCTATCGCTATCATGGCCAAGTGAAAAGTTTTGCCGAGGGAATAAGGAAAAGCGGGCTGAAAATTTAATAATCCTCTAGTTTAATTTAAAAGACTTAACCAATAATTCTAATAAAGAGTTTTTATGAATAAGACTAGCCAAAAAAAGGGATTTCGCAAACATTCTGCGCCGGAATTTGAACAGCGTCTTTTGGATTTGGCCAGAGTGGCCAGAGTGGTAAAAGGAGGAAGGCGCTTTTCTTTTCGAGCTACTTTGGTGATTGGCAATCGGAAAGGAAAAGTAGGAGTGGGGGTTGCTAAAGGAGCTGATGTTTCTGATGCCATTTCCAAAGCCTATGCTGATGCCAAGAAAAATTTGATTAATGTTAGAAGAAAAGACCATACGGTTGCTTTTGAAGTCATAGAAAAATATGGAGCAGCCAAAGTTCTTATTAAGCCAGCTTCAAGAGGGAGAGGAATTGTAGCTGGTGGAGCGGTGCGAGCTGTAGTAGAGCTGGCTGGAATTAAAGATGTGGTGACAAAGTCTTTGGGATCATCCAATAAGATTAATGTAGCTCGGGCTACCATTGAAGCTCTGAAAAAGTACGACAATAAAGAAATTCAAGAAGAGCTTTTGAAGTTCAGAAAGGTTAGCCCAGAAAAAGAAGCTCAAAAAGGCTCAATTCAGAAAAAAGCAACTGGCAAAGGTGCCAAAGAAAAAGAAGCTAACAAAAATGATGGAGCCAAGTAAGACCAAAATTCTCTTTTGCATTTAGGTTGCGGAGTTTTATAAAAATAACAAATTTAATTAGAATTATCTGAAAAAGATGCAGTTAGATATTTTTAAAAAAGCCACTATTTCTAGGAAACCCAAAAGAGTTGGACGAGGTGGAAAAAAGGGAACTTATAGCGGAAAAGGAATGAAAGGTCAAAAATCACGAGCTGGTTTTTCAGGGAGGCCTACTTTTGAAGGAGGCAAGTCTTCTATTGTGGCAGTAACCAAGAAATTAAGAGGCTTCAAATCATTAGCGAAGAAAAAGAAAAAAGCAATAAAATTGTCTCAATTGGAAAAGTTTTTTAAGAATGGAGAAGAAATTTCACCAAAAACGCTTTTGGAAAAAAAACTGATCAAGAGAGAGACAAAAAGGGTAAAAATTATTAGCGGCGGAGAATTAAAAAAGAAGCTTGTTTTTAAAGGGGTGGCTTTTTCTCAAAAAGCCAAAGAACTGGTTGAAAAAACAGGTTCTAAGGTGGAATTAGTTGTTCAAACCGAAAAGAAAGAAAAAAAAGAAAAGAAAAAGGACTCTCAAAAAGAAAAAAAATAAGACTCAAACAAGCAAAGGAATAGTTTCTTGAAATCAGCCCAGTAAAGCAAAGATTCTTTTGGGATTGCTTTCTCAATAAGACCAATTTGAATCTGAAAGCAAACAAAATCAATTAAATAATTTTCATCTTCCGTTTGTATGCTTGGAAAAATTATTCAAATTTTCAGCGCCAAAGACATCAGAAATAAAATTTTGTTTATTCTTTTTATTCTAGTTATTTTTCGCTTAGCGGCCAATATTCCTCTTCCGGGAGTAGATGTTGAAAAATTGAGGGATTTTTTTGAAAACAACCAGCTTTTTGGCCTTCTGGATATGTTTTCAGGCGGCGGTTTGAGAAACATCTCAATTGTTAAGTTGGGAGTGGGACCCTATATTACTGCATCTATTATAATGCAGCTTTTGACAATGATTTTTCCTAACTTAGAAAAAATGTACAAAGAAGAAGGGGAGGCAGGAAGGCAAAAGTTCAATATGTGGACTCGTTGGCTCACTGTTCCCTTGGCAGTTTTGCAGTCTTTTGGAACAATCACTCTCTTTAGGAGCAAGGGGATCCTAACCGATCTTTCTTTTTTGATTATTTTTCTATGATTACAGCCGCCACAGCAGGAACAATTTTTTTGATGTGGCTGGGAGAATTGATAACAGAGAAAGGGATTGGCAATGGAGTTTCTTTAATTATCTTTGCAGGAATTGTAGCTGGGCTTCCCAATAGTATTAGGCAAATTGCTCTTACTTGGGATTCCACCCAGGCACTTTCTTATTTAGGTCTTGGAGCTATTTCTATTTTGACAATCGGAGGAATTGTTTTGGTAAATGAAGGCCAGCGTAATATTCCAGTTTCTTTTGCCAAAAGAATTCGCGGAGGAAAATTATATGGCGGATCGGCCTCCACTCTTCCTTTAAGGGTTAATCAAGCTGGGGTGATTCCAATCATTTTTGCTATGTCAATTATGCTTTTTCCGGGAGTGGCGGCTAGTTTTTTGGCTAATGCTTCTAATCCTACCATTTCTTCTTGGGCGGGGAAAGTTGCCGATCTTTTTGCGAACCAGCTTTTTTATGGAATACTTTACTTTGCTTTGGTGGTTGTTTTTACCTATTTTTACACAGCAGTAACTTTTGATCCCAAAAGCATTGCTGAGAATCTTCAACGGCAAGGCGGTTTTGTTCCAGGCATTAGGCCGGGAGTGCCGACCATGGAATATTTAAATAAAATTTCCAACCGAATAACCCTAACGGGAGCAATTTTTTTGGGAATAGTGGCAGTGCTCCCTTTTATTGTTCAAAATTTGACTGGAATTAAAACTTTAGCCATTGGCGGGACGGGAATTTTAATTGTTGTTTCCGTGGTGATTGAAACCATAAAACAAATAGAGGCCCAGTTGATTATGAGAGACTACGAGGCTTTTGATGAATCTTTTTATTAAAAACAAAAAAATATATTTCTGGTTATTTCTGGAAAAGATGAATTGGCAAAAGCCTTTAAAATTTGATTGTCTTCAATAGTTGGCTGTAGTCTTTTGCTTTGCCAAAAAACAAAGCAGAAGCTTTGGGAAAAAATAACTCACTAACAAAAACAAAATGGCTTTTAATTTTTGCTATTTTCCAAAAAAGAGGTTGTTTTTTAGAGCTATTTTTGGAATTGGACTGTTGTCCTTTTTTATTCTTAGGGTCAATGTTTCTTTGGCTCAAGTTGAGCCAAATCAAAACAAAAATGAAAAAGTAAATGTCTTTTTGTTTTACTCCCAATATTGTCCGCATTGTCACCATGAAATTGAATTTTTCCAGCAGCTTTCCCAAATAAATAACAAGTTTGTTTTGATTGATTTTGAGGTTTCTGAAAATGAAAAAGGGAGAGAACTTTTTAGAAAATTAATTGAAAAGGAAAAACTTTCTGGCGGAGTGCCGGTGACAGTTATTGGAGACGAGATCTTTGTTGGATTTGATAATGCTGAAGGAGTGGGCAAAAAAATTGCCCAAAAAATTTCCAAATGCTACCAAGAGAAGTGTTTGGACAAAACAGTAGGCCAGTTATTTGAAAAAGACGATTATTTTTTGGCCAATCTCTCTGAAAAAAATACCTCCCTGAACTTTGAGAAAAATCCAGAGCAAAAAGAAACTAATGGCTCTTCGGAAAAATCAAATTCAAATCAAGACAACAAGAAGGCGCCAAAAGAAGGCAATAATGAGCAAAATGAAGTTAGAATTTTTGGGAGAAGCATTTGCCTTGATAGCAATTCCTCCTTTGTTTTTGGGCAATCTTTTTGGGGCTGGTGGATGGCATCAATCCTTGCATGTTCTCAGTTCTTCTTTTTCTCTTAACTTATCTTTTGGCAGTTGGTTCCAAAAAGAGAGCCCTGCAAGCCGGTTTTGCTTTTGTCGCCACCACCTTTGTTTTATATTTCCTTTTTATGATGAGCATTGTTAAGGTGATTGATGTGTTGGAGATTGCCCAAAAAGTAAGATTGCTGATTATTATTATTGCTGCTGGAATGGGCTTGATAATGATAAAGGACTTTTTCCAATATGGTCGTTGGATAAGCTTGGAAATTCCACAAAGCCTAAAGCCCAAAATTGAAAAACTTTCCAAGAAAGGAACCATTCTAAGCGTTATTTTTTTAGCAATTTTATCAGGTATAGCTGAGATTCCTTGCACTTCTGGAATTCCATTGGCTTTCATTTCACTTCTTTCTCTAAAGGAAGTGCCTCAATGGGGATATTTGATTTTGTATAATCTATTTTTTGTTGTGCCGTTGATTTTGATTGTTTTGGGAGTGGCTTTTGCTTGGGTAAAATTAGATGATATTGAAAAATGGCGGAAAAAGTCAAGAAAATTTATGAGACTGGTGGCGGGAGTTTTGCTTTTATTTTTAGCTTTGGCTCTTTGGAAAAATTGGATCTGAAATTTTCTGCTCCAAAACAAAAATTTATTTGCTAAATAATGGCAAATATTTTATAATTTAAAGCAGGTTAAAATTTTTAAATAGAAACGAAATCAGTTTTCTCAGTTGTTTTTGCTTTTTTAAAGGAAGCCGATTGGGGCAAATCTGAAAGGTTTTTTACTTTTTATTTTTTGTTGTTTTTAAAAAACGGCAACGCGATGGGGGATTTGATGGGTATGTATTTTTTTAAAAGGCCCCTGAAGACTCCAAAGACCAAAACAAATAACTGGTTTAGGATGTTTTTTAAAAAAAACTAAAGCTGTTTTCAAAAATCCGTAGAATTTAAGATCTTTTTTGCAAGAGTAAATTTTTCAAGTCAAATAAAACAAAAATGGCTCAAAAAGAAGAATACATCGCCGCTTTAGATATTGGGTCGTCAAAAATCAAAACGGTTATTGCCCATGTTATATCAGAAGAGAAACCTCGAATTATTGGAGTGGGAGTGGCTAATTCAAATGGAATAAGAAAGGGAATGGTAGTGGACATTGAAGAGGTTTCAGAAGCGATAAGGGAATCAATTGAGAAAGCAGAGAAAAATTCTGGAATAAAAATAGAAAGCGTTTATGTTTCTATTGGCGGTAATCATATTTCTTCCCTGGAAACCAAAGGAGTAGTGGTGGTTGGCAGGGCCGATGGTGATGTTGAGCAGCAGGATGTGGCTCGAGCAATTGAAGCCGCCCAAGCAATTAATTTGCCTCCTAACCAAGAAATACTGCACATTATTCCAAAGGATTTTAGGTTAGATAACCAAGAAGGAATAAAAGATCCAGTGGGAATGAATGGGATAAGGCTGGAAATGAATGGAATTTTAATATTGGGATCAGTTCCCCATCTTAGGAACATCACCAAGTGCGTTGAAAACAATGGTGTTGCCGTGGAAGGATTTATCATTTCTCCTCTAGCGGCAGCTAAAGCGGTCTTAAACAAGAGACAAAAAGAATTGGGGGTGGGTGGCAATTGACATTGGGGGACAAACCACCTCAATTGCTGTCTACGAAGAAAGAGATCTTTTGCATACAGCTGTGATCCCAGTTGGCGCCAATCATATCACCAATGACATCGCTATTTGTATTCGGACTTCAACGGAAGTGGCAGAACAGGTGAAATTAAATTACGGCTTTGCTCTTTCCAAGGAAATTAGCAAAAAGAGCAAATAAATCTTTCTGAATTGGATGAAAACGAAGAGGGGGTGGTTTCTCGCTATCATGTGGCTGAAATTATTGAAGCTCGAATGGAAGAAATTCTCACTATGGTAGAAAAAGAACTGAAAAGAATAAATAAATCAGCTCTTTTGCCAGCTGGAGCAGTTTTGACTGGTGGAGGAGCTTGCCTGCCGGGAGTGGTTGATTTGGCAAAAAATGTGTTGAAACTGCCAGCTCAAACTGGTTTTCCAATAGAACTTTCTGGATTGGTTGATAAAGTTGACAACCCCTCTTTTTCAGTTGCTATTGGGATGATTTTATGGGCGATAGAAGAAAATTTCACTGAAAGGCCTCAGTCGATGGCAAAATCAATTGAACGACCAGGCCAGAGCCATCTTAAAAAGAGCCTAGAGAAGGTTGCCAATAAAACCAGGAATTTGTTTAACAAATTCCTGCCTTAACTTTTTTATTGCTTGACTTTTGATGTTAAAATGCTAGAATTAAGGACAATTTTGTTTTAGTTTTTGTCGGAAAAACAAGGAATGATTAATTTTTCAAATGAGGAAATAATTCAAAAATAAAGCAAAAATTGATTTTCTGAGAATAAATTTTTAAATTCTTCAAGTTCAGGAAAAATTTTAAAATCAAAAGTATGGCAGAAGTAAAACCAGAAATAGAAACTCATGCAAGAATTAAGGTAGTGGGAGTGGGAGGATCAGGAGGAAATGCAATCAGTCGTATGATTGAATGCAATCTTAAGGGAGTTGATTTTGTAGCGATAAACACTGATGCCCAAGATCTTCATCATAATAAGGCTGGAGAAAAAATCCACATTGGAAAAAATCTCACTCGCGGATTAGGCGCAGGAATGAACCCAGAAATTGGCCGCCAAGCAGCCGAAGAAAATAGAGATGAAATTCATGAAATCCTTAAAGGAGCGGATATGGTTTTTGTTGTTTATGGCGCAGGGGGTGGAACTGGTTCAGGGGCTGGTCCAGTAATTGCTGAAGCGGCAAAAGAAGCAGGTGCTTTGACGGTAGGAGTGGTAACAAGGCCTTTTTCTTTTGAAGGAAAACAACGTTCCGCTATTGCAGAAGAATCTATTGAAAATCTCAAGGATCGGGTTGACACCATTATCACCATTCAAAACGATAAATTGCTTCAAGTTATTGACAAAAGCACTCCTTTGGTAAATGCTTTTAGGATTGTAGATGATGTTTTGCGGCAAGGAGTACAGGGCATTTCCGATTTAATTACTCGCCCGGGAATTGTTAATGTTGATTTTGCTGATGTTAAAGCAATTATGCAGGATAGTGGTTCAGCCTTGATGGGAATTGGAATTTCTTCTGGTGAAAATCGGGCGGTTCAAGCGGCCAAAGCTGCCATTAATTCGCCTCTTTTAGATGTTTCTATTGAAGGAGCCAAAGGAGTTTTGTTTAATATTTCTGGCGGAGAAGATTTGGGTATGTTGGAAGTAAATGAAGCCGCTAGCATTATTACTGAAAATGTTGATCCAAACGCCAGAATAATTTTTGGAGTTTCAACTGATGAAAATCTTAAAAAGGGGGACTTCAAGATAACCGTAATTGCCACTGGTTTTTCAGAAAATGAATTAGGAAGAGGAAGAGCCTTTTATTCAAATGAAAATCAAACCCAAAAGAAATTAATTGGAGCGAATGAGGAGGAAACGCCTATTTTTACTATTAATGAGAGGAGAAGCGGGATTGATTTGGATGATGATGAAGAACTGGAAAAAAGAGAAAAAGTTTCTTTTGGCAAGGGCGATCAAATGACGCTTGAAGATGACGAAGATGAAGATGATAAAGGGGTAGTATTGGGTAAAAACAAAGCAGTTCCTAGAAGAAAAAAAAACGGAAGACAAGAGTCCGCTAGAAGAAGTTGCTGAAGAAGATGATTTTGATATTCCTCCTTTTATTAGAAAAAAGCTAGGAAAATAGTTAGGCCTGCTTTCTTTGGAAAAAAATTCTTTATAAAAGCAGGTTTTGTTTTGTTAGCTTTTTATTGACAAATGGCTTTTTTTATATATACTTAGTCAAGTGGATATTATTTTTTGGTATTTTCTAAGTGATTCTAAGTGATTTTTCCAGGGAGCTTAAAAAAGCTTATGGCTCTGGGAATCAATTCATTAAAGGGTTCAAGATTCTGAGCTCTGTAATTGTTAAGAGCGTAATAGCGTAATTAAGGTGTATTTTTTTATTTTTTAATTTAAATTTTCAAAACAGTGCCGACAATTAATCAACTCAAAAGAAGACCTCGAAAGGTGGCCAGAAAGAAAACTAAATCTCCAGCGCTATCTTTCAGTTTCAACACCATTAAAAACAAGCCAATAGCTGGGCCTTCTCCTTTTAAAAGAGGAGTTTGCGTGAAGGTAGGGACCACTACTCCCAAAAAGCCCAACTCTGCTTTGAGAAAAATTGCTAGAGTGAGGCTAACTAATGGAATGGAAGTGACTGCCTATATTCCGGGAATTGGCCATAATCTTCAAGAGCATTCTATTGTGATGATAAGAGGAGGAAGAGTGCCTGATCTTCCGGGAGTTCGCTATCATGTGGTCAGGGGAGTATTGGATGCTTCGGGAGTGGAGAATCGCAAGAGAGGCCGATCCAAATATGGAGCCAAGAAACCCAAAGAAACCAAGAGCGAGTAAACAAGTGATTGTCGTTCTTTGCCAATGGCCTTGTTTGGCGTAATTAATATAATAAAGAAGTTTGCTACCATAAAGCTGTTATTAAAAGAAATTTAAGAAGACTATGCCAAGAAAAAAAAGAAGTTACAAAAAAATTGGGCACCTGATCCAAAATATAATTCAGTTTTGGTGGGGAGGTTTATAAACCACATAATGAAAAATGGCAAAAAAACCGTAGCCCAACGGATTGTTTATGAAAGTTTTGATCTTATTCACCAAAAAACCAAAAAAGGAGGGCTGAATGTTTTTGAGCAAGCGATTAAAAATGTTTCTCCCTTGATGGAGCTAAAAAGCCGCAGAATTGGTGGAGCTAATTATCAAATTCCTGTTCCGGTGGTGGGAGAGCGAAGAGCAACTTTAGCGATGAGGTGGATAAAAGAAGCGGCCTATGCCAAAAAAGGCAAAAAGATGGCAGAAAGGTTGGCTGAAGAAATGATTGAAGCCTCAGAGAAAAAAGGAGCGGCTTTCAAGAAAAAGGAGGATACCCATAAAATGGCTGAAGCCAATAAGGCCTTTGCTCACTTTGCTTAAGATTTCTCCTAAGAATAGTTTTTTGGTTCTAGACTAACCAAAAAATCTAAAAGAAATTTTTATCAAAATTAGCCAGGCAATTTCATTGTCTTTAGCTTTTTAAGTTTTTAAAATTTTAATAGAAGGCAAACTTAAAAAGCTATCCAAAAAAATTTGATATTAATATTGGTAATTGATAAATTCATTAATATAAACCATTGATATTAGATAATCAAAAAAATGCCAAGACAGACACCGATTGAAAAATTAAGAAACATTGGAATAATTGCCCACATTGATGCTGGGAAAACCACTACTACCGAAAGAATTCTCTTCTATACTGGAATTTCTCACAAAATTGGAGAAGTTCATGAAGGGGAAGCAGTTATGGACTGGATGGAACAAGAACGAGAAAGGGGAATTACCATCACCTCGCGGCTACTACTTGCTACTGGAAAGAGCATCAAATAAATATCATTGATACGCCTGGCCATGTTGATTTTACAGTGGAAGTGGAGCGGTCTTTGAGAGTTCTTGATGGAGGAGTAGTTGTTTTTGATGGTAAAGAAGGGGTGGAGCCTCAATCAGAAACAGTTTGGCGCCAAGCGGATAAATATAAAGTCCCTCGCATTTGTTTTATTAATAAAATTGACAAGGAAGGGGCTGACTTTGAGCGATCATTAAATTCAATTTGGAATCGGCTTTCTCCGAATGCAGTGGCAATCCAGTATCCGATTGGCGAAAGAGGAGAGCACAAAGGGGTAATAGACTTGATTGAAATGAAAGCCATTTATTTTGAAGGCGATCATGGGGAAAGAGTTAGAAAAGAGGAAATTCCCGGTGAACTTTTGGAAACGGCCAAGCAATGGCGAGAAAAAATGGTGGAAAAAGTGGCAGAAACTGATGATGGGCTGACAGATAAGTTTTTAGCAGGAGAAGAAATAAGCCAAGAAGAGCTCAAAGAGTTTCTTAGGAAGGGAACAATAAGCGGCGCTTTAATTCCAGTTTTGACGGGCACAGCCCTAAAAAATAAAGGTGTTCAGCCGGTCTTGGATGCCGTGGTTGATTATTTGCCTTCTCCAGTGGATATTCCTGCTGTAAAGGAGCTGATCCCAATGATCCCGAAAAAGTTATAGAAAGAAAAGCTAGCGACGAGGAACCTTTTTCCGCTTTGGCTTTCAAGGTAGCTACCGATCCTTTTGTGGGTCAACTTACTTTTTTTAGGGTTTATTCTGGCACACTAAAATCAGGCAGTTATGTTCTCAATTCAAATAATGGCAAAAAAGAAAGAATCAGCCGAATTTTGAGAATTCATGCCAATCACCGCGAAGAAATGGAAGAAATTTATTCAGGCGGAATTGGAGCCTTAGTGGGATTAAAGAGCACTAGGACGGGTGATACTCTCTGTGACGAGAACCATCCATTGTGCTTGAGAGCATTGATTTTCCAGAACCAGTTATCCAAATTGCTATTGAGCCAAAAACAAAGGCTGATCAAGAGAAAATGGCAATTGCCCTACAGAAGCTAGCCGAAGAGGATCCCACCTTTAGAGTCAGGACAGATGAAGAAACTTCTCAAACACTAATTTCTGGAATGGGAGAATTGCACTTGGAGATTATCATTGACCGTCTCAAGAGGGAATTTAAAGTAGAAGCCAATATTGGTCGCCCCCAAGTGGCCTACCGAGAAACAATAAAAACAACTGCCACGGCTGAAGGAAAATACATTCGCCAGTCAGGCGGCCGGGGCCAATATGGCCATTGTTGGTTGAGAGTGGAGCCTTTGGGAGAAGGAAAAGGCTTTGAATTTATTAATGAAATTAAAGGAGGAATCATTCCTCAAGAATATATTCCTGCCATTCAAAAGGGAGTAAAAGAAGCAATGGAAAATGGAGTTTTGGCTGGTTATCCAATGGTTGATGTTAAGGTAGCTGTCTATGATGGATCTTTTCACGAAGTGGATTCTTCTGAAGCAGCCTTCAAGATCGCTGGGTCAATGGCTTTTCAAGAGGCAGCCAAAAGAGCCAAGCCAGTAATATTGGAACCAATTATGAAGGTGGAAGTTATTACACCAGAGCAATTTATGGGTGATGTTGTTGGAGATCTTAATTCCAAAAGAGGCCAGATTGAGGAGATGATTGACCAAGGCGAGGGGGTGGCGGCTGTTAAGGTGGTGAAAGCAAAAGTGCCCTTGGCTTCTCTTTTTGGTTATGCTACTCAACTAAGATCAATGAGCCAAGGAAGGGCAAGTTATTCAATGGAATTTGATCATTATGCCGAAGTGCCAGCCAATGTTGCAGAAAAGATTAAATCAGGAGAGGAGGCCAAGAAGTAAAATAAACAGAGAGATTGAAAAAGTGAGAATTGATTGAAAAATTTTAAAAAATGATTGAGAGGAGGGAAGGTTAACTTCTTCCAAACAAGTAAAAAGATGGAGGAAAAAGAAATAATTGCAGATGAAATAAAAAAATTGGTGGAGCTTTCTGGCGGAAAAATTATAATCAGCCAAGGGAGTGTCAAGGAAAGCTTTGTTTTGATGAAACTGGAAGACTATTTGGCGGAAGTTTTTGGAAAAAAAGAAGCTGAAAGAAAGAAGTTAGACGAGTCCTTTTCTGAAAAGACAAGAGCGATCAAAAAAAATGATTCAGATTTGACAAGTAAAGAATTATTGGATAAGATTAATGCTGATATTGAACTGTTAAGGCTTAAGAGCAAAGAGGAAGAAGCGGCGCTGTTTTTTGAAGCAGAGGAAAAACGCAAAGAAGAAGTTAATTATGAAACAATAGATTCTGAATAGAAACAACTCAAACTGAAATTGGAAAAAACAAACTAGTTGAAATGATTTTCGCCAAGAGCGAAGATTGTTGGTTGGGTTGTTTTGGGAAATTTGTCTTCAATTTTTTTAAAAATTTTTTGTTTTGTTATTTTGATTTTAATATTTTAGCTTTAAAGATTTTAGTCTTAAAATCAATTAATTAACCAAAAAGTTTAAAGTTGTTTTAATATAATAAATAATCATAAATAATAAGTAAAAGCTGTTTAAAACAGCAAAAAATATGGCAGCAAAATTTGAAAGAACCAAACCTCATGTCAATGTTGGAACCATCGGCCATGTAGACCATGGAAAACCACTTTGACTGCCGCTATTCTTCATGCAATGAAGCTTACTGGCAAAGCGGCAACAGAAAAGTCAGTTGATGAAATTGACAAGGCTCCAGAAGAAAGGGAGCGCGGTATCACCATTGCTACTACTCATGTTGAGTATGAAACCGACAAAGACATTATGCTCACGTTGATTGTCCTGGTCACGCTGACTACATTAAGAACATGATCACGGGAGCAGCTCAAATGGATGGGGCGATTTTAGTTGTTTCTGCAACTGATGGTCCAATGCCTCAAACTAGAGAACACATTCTTTTGGCAAGACAAGTAGGTGTGCCTCAAATTGTTGTTTTCCTTAACAAAGTTGATATGGTTGATGATGCTGATCTGGTTGATTTGGTGGAAGAGGAAGTAAGAGAACTTCTAACCAAATATGAATTTGACGGCAAAGAGGCTGCAGTTATTCGTGGCTCAGCTCTTAAGGCGCTTGAAGCAAAAGATCAAAATGATGAAGCCATTAAACCAATTCTTGATTTATTGGATGCTTTGGATGAAAAAATTCCAACTCCAACCAGAGATGTTGATAAGCCTTTCTTGATGCCAATTGAAGACATCTTCACTATTGAAGGAAGAGGAACAGTGGTTACAGGAAGAATTGAAAGAGGGGTGGTGAACCTGAATGATGAAGTGGAAATTGTTGGCTTGAGAGACACTCAAAAAACCATTGTTACTGGAATTGAAATGTTTAACAAATCGCTTGATCGAGGAGAAGCTGGAGATAATGCGGGAATTTTGTTGAGAGGTTTGAAAAAGAAGATGTTGAGAGAGGGCAAGTTTTGGCCAAACCAGGCTCGATTACTCCCCACACTGAGTTTGAAGCTGAAGTCTATGTTCTTACCAAAGAGGAAGGTGGAAGACATACCCCATTCTTTAAAGGTTATAAGCCTCAATTTTACATCCGAACCACTGATGTTACTGGAGAAGTAACCAGCCTTCCTGAAGGAACAGAAATGGTTATGCCAGGAGATACTGTTAATTTAACTATCAAGCTGGGAGCTCCAGTGGCAATGGAAGATGGAATGAGATTTGCCATTAGAGAAGGGGGAAGAACTGTGGGAGCTGGCGTGGTTACCAAGATATTGAAATAAAAAAAATTCAAGTTTTTATTTCTCAAAAAACAGGGAATCTTCCTGTTTTTTGTTTTGGGATTTTTATGGAACTTTATTTGTAGCGAGATTGTGTTAGAATTAGAATGTTGAAAATGCAAAAACCAGGTTTTTTGGCTTTTCTGGTGCCAAAAGAAAAAAATAATCTTTGAATAAACAGATAAATCTTGATGATTCTGAAAGAAGAGAAAAA
>LZQN01000083.1_pt1 | contig 23065 bp, 22 predicted proteins | sample 768531 | NCBI WGS metagenome assembly LZQN01 (sample SAMN05207080, study PRJNA324506) | oil field metagenome | isolation source: sample BH-FW-7 from oil reservoir | place: India: Bombay High | collected 2015-12-02
CCTTCATCGTGGCCGACACGTCGGAAAAGTAGGTGGGGGACCCCAGGATGATGCCGTCGGCTTCCAGCATGAGCTGCAGGTAGTCGTTCAGGCGTCCTTATCCACGGCGCAGCGCTTGTCCTTGTTCTTGAAGCACTTGTAGCACGCGATGCAGCTTGGAGGGGCTTCTTGGCCAGCTCCACCAGCTGGGTCTCGATGCCCTCCTTTTCCAGTTCTTCCAGCACGATGTTGCACAGAATGGCGGTATTGCCGCCCTTTCTCGAACTTCCGTTGAATGCCACCACTTTCATGAAACCAACTCCTGCCCATGGGGTTCACGATGCGCTTGACCGTCGGATTCGTCCTCCCATCATGACCCCTTCGGCCTCCCCTTTCAAGGGGGAGTCGTGAGTCGTGAGTCGTAAGGCGTGAGGCGTGAGGGGCCGTCACTCCTTACTCCTCACTCGTCACCCCTTGTATGTTGTTGGCACCATGAACATGCGGTACCTAGTATGTACTGGCAGCCGTTATTGGCACTCGCCGGCCAGGCCTGCGGTCGGCCTGTGGGCTGCCGTTTCAGGCACGGCGGTGCAGCCTGTTACCCCTCTGGGACACCAAGCCCGTGAGTGAGCCCATGGCGCACCGCTGTGACCGTTCCTTTGGAGCCCGAACAGTTGCTTGGCCCAAAATCGCATTTGCAAGGATGGGAGAAGAGGAACATGCCTGAAACAATCGTGATCGGTATCGACATTGCCAAACGAACCTTTGACGTGGCCTTTGGCGTTGGGGGAACCATCACAACCTTTCCCAATGACGACGACGGCCATGAGGCCCTGCTGAACAAACTGTCCGGCCACTCGGTGGACCTGATTGCCATGGAAGCCACCGGTGGTCTGGAACGGGCCCTGGCCTGTAGCCTGCAAGCGGCCGGCTATGCAGTGGCCGTGCTCAATCCCCGCCAGGCACGCCACTTCGCCAAGGCCATGGGCTACCTGGCCAAGACCGACCGAATCGACGCAAGAGCCTTGGCTGAACTGGCCCTTTTCCTGGCGAACCGCCCGGATCGACATCGCTACGTGAGGCCCTTGCCGACACCGGAAAGACAGGCTCTGCAGGCCCTGGTTGCTCGACGCCGTCAACTTGTGGAAATGGTTGTCGCTGAGACCCAAAGGCTTTCCAGCTGCCATGTCTCCACAAAGAAGAGCATTGAGACCGTCATTCAAACCCTCCGTGCTGAATTGAAGGAAATTGAAGGCAAGATTTCCGTACATATCAAGATTCACCATGCTGATCTTGCTCACCTTCTGATCACGGTGCCCGGTGTGGGACCGACCACCGTCGCCGTGCTTATTGCTGAAGTCCCGGAGCTGGGACAACTGTCCCGTCGTGAAATCAGCGCCTTGATAGGTGTTGCCCCCTTTAACCGGGATTCAGGGCAGATGCGCGGAAAACGAACTATTTTCGGAGGGCGAGCTCAGGTGCGACACTGTCTTTATATGGCAACATTGGCTGCGATCCGTTGCAACAAAGTGATCAAGCGTTTTTATGATCGACTTATCGCCTCAGGTAAACTCAAGAAAGTTGCCATCGTGGCTTGCATGCGTAAGCTCCTGACCATTCTCAATGCCATGGCTCGAACTGGAGAAAGTTGGGATGAATCGCTCCATGCGGCTTGACATTGAACACAGTTGCTCACTCATCACGGACCACGGATCAGGCGGTGAGGAAGCTCCGGGCGTCTTCCATGGCCTCGATGATCTTCACAAGGTAGGTGTCCAACATGGCCGGGGTGATGCCGAGTCTCGGATCACATCGTCCGAGTCGGGCTGCAGAAAATCTCCGGCGCTGGCACCGACGCCGATGCTGTTTGGTGTCCTTTCGGCAAGCGTGCATGCAACGTAATTGCGGCTGAGCTACAGTGGGTCATCAACTTCAGCAAGGAGGATGACCCATGGAGGCGAGGCGGCTTTCCGATCAGCAATCCATCAGCTTGGAACAAGTCCAGGAGCGCTTTGCAAAGTGGCGCAGCAACCGTAATGGACGCCGCAGGACCCCGGAGTCGTTCGTGGAAGGCGGCGGCATCCCTGTATCCCGCCTACTCTTTGAACCGCATAGCCAGGTCCCTGGGCCTCGATTATACGAAGCTCAAACAGCGAGTCGCCCAGAGATGCCCGGAGCCCTGCCGGCCGGCCGCAGAATTCATCGATCTGGGATTTATCGGATCCCGGCCGGAATGTGGCCTCACCATCGAGATCCACTACCGCAACGGCACCCTGAGTGTGCAGGGTGCCGGTACCGGGGAGCTGATGAAGCTTGCCCGGCTGTTCTGGAAGTGCTCATGATCCAGCTCACCCCCCAGATGCGCATCCTGGTGGCCGTTGAGCCGGTGGATTTTCGAAAGGGTATCGACGGTCTGGCGGCGGTCTGCCGGAAGGTTCTGGAAGAGGATCCTTTCTCCGGGTATCTTTTCGTCTTTCGTAACAAGAAGGCCACCGCCATTAAGGCTCTCGTCTACGACGGCCAGGGATTTTGGCTCTGTCAGAAGCGACTGTCCAGGGGCCGCTTTGCCTGGTGGCCGCGGGGCGTTACGGTGCGCGAACCGGCCGTTGATGAGCTGCACTCATTGCTCTGGAACCGATCCCCGGTGAAGGGGCAGCCGCCGTGGCGGCCGGTGAAAAAATAACTTGCGTTCCATGCTCGCCTGTGCTATCAGGCAACGCATTGTTACGTATCGCGCAAAGACCGTCAGCCAAGAGGACATTGCCTTCATCAAGCACTGATCGCCGAAAATCCCGGCGACAGCCGAAGGCGGTTGTCAAAGAAGCTGTGCCGGGCATGGAACTGGGTCCAGCCCAACGGCCGGCTCCGGGACATGGTATGCCGCTCCTTGATGCTCGAGCTGCACCGGGCCGGGCTCATCCGCCTGCCGGAAAAGAAGTGCTCACCGGCCAATCCCCTGGCCAAACGCAAAAAACCCGCGCCGGTTCACATTGAGGAAAGTCCCCTTGTCGCAAGACTCTCCGAGATTGCCCCTTTAGAGTTTCGCCAGGTACGCCGGAGCCCGGATGAAAAGCTGTTCAACGGCCTGATCGAGCAGTACCACTACCTGGGCTACACCCAGCCGGTGGGCGAACACCTTAAATACATCGTATACGCAAAGGAGCGTCCCGTGGCCTGCCTGGCCTGGGCATCGGCTCCACGTCACATCGGCGCGCGGGATCGGTTCATCGGTTGGAGCCCCGAGATGCGCCGCCAACACCTGCACCTGATTGCCTGCAACACGCGTTTTCTCATCCTACCCTGGGTGAGAGTCGAACATCTGGCCTCTCACGTTCTGGGGCGCATGGCCCGCATACTCAAAAACGACTGGCAGCGCGTCTACGGCCACGGCCTCTACTACCTGGAGACGTTTGTAGACACCACCCGCTTTACCGGCACCTGCTACCGGGCCGCAAACTGGATCTACCTGGGCCTGACCACCGGTCGGGGCAAGAACGACCAGAGCCGGCGGGCCAATCGATCCCTGAAAGCCGTGTGGGGTTATCCGCTCACCCGTAACTTCCGTTCTGTGCTCTCTGGGGGTGGCCGATGAAAAGACCCGAGCGCATCGAACTGGATCTCAAGCAGCTGGACGCACTCCTGGAGCGGGCCAAGAAAGTTCTTTCCCCCGAAGACTATGAAATCATCAAGGCCATGGCCGATACCATCTACCTGCTAAGCCGCAGCGTAAACCGTAAAAGCGCTTCCATCAAACGCCTGCTGCGAACGCTTTTCGGCACCACGGAAAAGCTCGAACAGGCCGCCCGCAGGAAGGAAAAGAAAAGCAGCAGACCTCAAAAGGGTCACGGCCGAAAGGCCGCCTCGGACTACGCCGCGGCGCAAAGGGTTACCGTCGAGCATGGTTCGCTGAAGCCCGGAGACAACTGCCCGAAGTGTGACAAGGGCAAGGTCTACGAAATGCAAGAGCCGAAGAAGATCGTTCGCATCACCGGCAACGCGCCCCTGAGCGGCACGGTCTACGAGATGCAGAGGCTGCGCTGCAACCTATGTGGGGTGATCTTCACGGCCGACACCCCCGAGGGCATTGGCGAGGAAAAATACGATGCCCGCTCCAAGGCGGTCATTGCCGTGCTTAAATACGGCAGCGGCATGCCCTTCAACCGGCTGGAGAATCTTCAAAAGAACCTGGGCATCCCGCTGCCGGCATCGACCCAGTTCGAGATACTGAAAGAAAGCGCCGACACCCTGGAGCCGGTCTTTAGCGCCATGATCGAAGAGGCGGCCCAGGGCGAGGTGCTCTACAATGACGATACCACCATGAGGGTGCTGGAGCTCATGAAGGAAAAAGAGGCCCCGCGAAAGGGCATCTTCACAACCGGCATCCTGTCAACAATGGGTGAGCGCCAAATCGCCCTGTTTCTCACCGGCCGCAAGCACGCGGGGGAAAATCTCCAGGAGGTGCTTTTCCAACGCCGGGATCGGAGTCCACCGATCCAGATGTGCGACGCCCTTGCCAGAAATATCCCCAAGGATTTTGAAACACTGCTGTGCAACTGCATGGCGCACGGTCGAAGGCAATTCGTGGACGTGCTGCAGAGCTTTCCCGAGGGTTGCCGACACGTGCTCGAGGTCCTGGCCGAGGTGTATAAAAACGAGGAAGAGGCCAAAAGAGCCAAGATGGATCCCGAGCAACGGCTGCAGTTTCACCAGGTGAGAAGCGGTCCCTTGATGGAGGAGCTCCACGAGTGCTCAACCGCCAACTCGACGATCACCTGGTGGAGCCCAACAGCGGCCTGGGCCAGGCCATGAAGTACATGCTCCGGCATTGGGAGCCGCTGACCGCCTTCTTGCGGGTGCCCGGGGCGCCGCTGGACAACAACATTTGTGAACGGGCCCTGAAAACGGCGATTCGCCACCGCAAGAACGCCTTGTTCTACAAAACGATGAACGGCGCCCGGGTCGGTGACCTGTTCATGAGCCTGATCCACACCTGCAGCCTGAACGGCGTCAACCCAGTCGAGTATCTCACCGCGGTGCTGGAGCACGCGGCACAGATGAGCCGCGAGCCCGAAAAATGGCTCCCGTGGAACTACACCGCCGCGCTGCCGGCACACTGAAATCCCAACTCATATTGCTACAGGATGCGTCAGAGTGCCTGGCAATAGAGCCGGGCCCCTGGCGGTCCGCCATTTTTTTTTCAGTCTGTGCACCCTTACCGAAAAGACACGATTGACCAGCAGTTTCTTGTTCTCCCGGTCGACATCGTATCCGAGTATGGCCGGGCCGCCGCAGTATTTGCCCCGCCGTTTCGCCGCTGCCACCTTGTCCCGGATTCGTTCGGCGATGACCTCCCGCTCGTATTGCGCGAAGGTTATCAGGATGCCGAGAAACATCCGGCCGGTCGGGTCGGTGGTGTTGAAATGTTCGGTAACCGAGACGAAATTGACACCCTTCTTATTGAACAACTCTATCATGTTCATGAAGTCGAGCAACGAACGTGAAAGGCGGTCGATCTTGTAAACCACGATCACATCCACTTTCCCCGCGTCCACGTCGGCCAAAAGACGCAGCAAGGCCGGACGCTCCATGTTGCCGCCCGAGAATCCACCGTCGTCGTAGCGGTCGACCAGGGCCCGCCAGCCCAGCATTCGTTGGCTTTCGATATACGACTCGGCAGCCTCCCGCTGGGCATCCAGCGAGTTGAATTCCTGTTCCAATCCTTCCTCGTGACTTTTCCGGGTATAGATGGCACAGCGCAGCGGCTTCTTCCTGGTGGAGGTCATGTTGACGTTATCAGGCATTCTTGCCACCTCCGTTCTTTTTTCGTAGTCTTCTTCAGGCCGAAAAAGACCTTGCCGTTCCAACGGGTGCCGGTAATTTCCCGAGCCACCGCGCTGAGTGATCGAAAGATCCGGCCGTCGTATTCAAAGCCTTTTTCCCGGGCGACGACCTCATATCGACGGTCATTCCAGACCCTCACGAACCTTGTACCCGGCAGGATGTTTTCATTGGACTTGCGCTCCTCGGGCACCTTGCGCTCGACCGTCGCCACGGGATCATCCTGGGCGATTTGCCGTAGACGCGTCTTGGCGCTCTCGGACAGGCCACCGTAAAAGAGCTCCTGAATACGATAGGCGAGGCGTTTGACGAGGAACTGTTTCTTGTACCGGGGCGGGTCGCTGCCATAAAGGTCGAGCCACTTCTCGCGAAGTTGCTCCAGCGTCATATTCTGTAACGTCGCCAGTTGCCGCAGGACGGAATTCCGGGTCCGTCCGCCGTTCTTCCCGTTGCGGGTTTGTTTTTGTAACTCATTCATACACAACTCCTTATCATGCGTTCCGGACGCGTTTGTCATGAATGAATGCTTAAGTTCCTGCAACTAATCAAGTCCTTCTCCGGCAGTTCCGGAAGATTCTTCGATATCCTCCATACGCCAGCTGGAAGCGGCTTTGCGGACTTTCGAACGCAGCACAGCAACCGCCAGGATCGAGGCGATTGCCCCCAGTCTCTTTTCCGGGGAAAGGAGTTCGGACTCGGGAAATACATCCGCTTCAAGCGGGTCGGGATCGGTTGTTTCAAGAGCAAAATCGGCATCCAACATCGTGACCTCCGGCTTGCGTGACCGGGTCGGTCGGTGTGGATGCCGGGAAACTCGCCGGACGGTTGGGATGCGGGTTCACTGGCACCCACAACCGCCTAAGCTCTGCTTCCGGTCAGTTGTCTGGTTTCTAACTCTCAAGTCCGGGCGAAATGCCCGGCCCTGTCGATGGTTACATACCGAAGGCGTTCCCCGACTGTCGGAAGGGTTTTTCCATAAGACTTCTTGACCTGACGGATATCAGGTCGTATATTATAGTTTTATTCGGCCCGATGGGGCTTTTCGTTTTTGGTAAATGTGGGAGCCATGGGCAGAAGCAAAACAGACGAGATTACACCACTGCAGCGGGAGACCCTGGACGAGATATGCCGCCATATCGACGCCAAGGGGTACCCGCCGACAGTGAAGGAATTGAGCGAGACCTTCGGGATCAGCCATTCGAGCGTGCATGAACGTATCAACCAGCTGGTCCGCAAGGGATATCTGAAACGTGAAGGCCGCAAGGCTCGCGGGCTGACCGTGGCCAAGCGGCCGGAAGACATGGCGGCCGCCCTCGTGGCGGTGCCCGTTATCGGTACGGTCGCTGCGGGACAACCCATCCTGGCGGAAGAAAACATCATTGGGGAAGTACTGGTTGAGGCATCCACGGTCAGGTCAGGAGAGTATTTTGCTCTCCACGCTTCCGGCGACAGTATGATCGGAGCGGGGATAAACGATGGCGACCTGATCATCGTGCGACGTCAGCCGCTGGCGGAAACCGGAGATATCGTCGTGGCTCTTCTGAATGACGAGGCCACTGTGAAACGATTGAGAATCGAGAATGAGCGTATCGACTCGTCCCGGAGAATCCGAGACACGCGCCGATTACGCTTCGTCCGGAGGATGACCTCCGGATATTGGGTAAGGTTGTGGGTTGGAAACGAACATGAGAGTAGCCCATGAAAGGAAACTGACGAACGGAAAGTAGGAGGAAAAAATGGCAACTTTTAATCTACGCCGCTTTTCGAAGCCGGAAATGCTCCGGAGGATCGACCGGGAGCACCTCATTGCATTTCTTGAACCGCATGCCGACTATTTTTCGGCTCGCGGCGTGGAGTTGCCATCGTTGAACACCGAGGACGAGCTGGATTACAACGCTCTGAGCGAGGTCCTGCTCAACCCGAGCACTTCCACGCCGGAGGACTTGGCCGAAGCGCTGTATTACGTGAACGAGATGTCAACCCCGGAAGGCTTCGACTCCATCCAGGACGCGATTGACGGGACCGAGATCGACGTTGTCATCGACAAGGACGCCGCCCGCGCCGATCTGGCCATTCAGGTGTGGATGAAGGACCGCGATCTCATTGAACGTCTTCATGCCGAACAGTTTCTCTTCCGTCCCCGTTCGTTCGAGTATTTCAGGGCCACAAACGGTTCCATCCCCGAGTTCGAAGATCCTTCAGAAGAGACAATCCACGCCCTGGAGGCCGAACTTGACGAGTGGTTCTCCAAGAAGCGGCGGGGCCGGGCGTCAAAGGTGTTTGTGTATGTGAAGCCCGACTTTGTCTGGTTCCTGGTTCGCCACGGAGAACCCTTCACCCGCGAGAGCATCATCAAGGACGGGGAATCGTCGAGTGTCTACTATCGCCCCGAGAAATACGATGTCCTCGTTTACAACCCTGAGACCGGGGAAATCCGCATGAACGCCCGATCCAAGGGCGAGAAGGAACTCTACCGCACCAAGTTCGGCCAACATTTCTTTGGTGACAGCGAGTTCTTCAACGGCAAGAGCAAGTTCACCCTCGAGCCGCTGCGGGAGGTCGGCGAGGATTCCCTCCTGTGCGACGACATTGACGGGCTGGAGTGGGTGAGGCTCAAAGAGTTCCAGATCTTCCGTGGCGGTTCTCAGAAGGAAGTGGAGATCCGCAAAGCCGAGGATATCTTCGCATCCTTGCGCGAGCGTGAACGGTCATTCCCCAACAGCGGTCCTATTATCAAGGCCAGCTTCCTGATCAAATTCACCGACTCCAAGACCGCTCGAACGGTCACCATAAGCTCCGGCAACAGGGCCGGGTTCAAGCGTGATGACGATGCTGACATCCTTGAAACCTGGATGACCAGGCGCGGTTCATCATCGCGGATGCAGAGAACGGCGATGAGTGAATACGCGATCTGGAAATACCTGGAAGACTTACCCGGCCAAGCCGCTCCTCTGGTCGAGTGGAATCAGCACCTTGACGGGTGGCCGGGATTTCAGGGGTTTCACGGACGCTACCTCAAACTGACCCGCGATCACGCAACGGCTGTGGATTGCCCGACGGAATGTGGCCTGGGGTGCCCGCGCAAAGTCGTAACGCACTCTCGCAACGACATCGTGGCCGTGTGCCCTGAGCAGGAGGAAAAACCATACCCCTCAAGCGGCAGGACATTCTCATCTATTCGGTGAACAGAGCTTCCCTGCACAAAGACATCTGTTCGGCGTTGGGGATCGAGCATCGCGAAAGCAAGGTCGACGCATGCCGGCGAACGTGGCGTCTGGGTGACTTTGTGCCCACGGCCGGGCTGGTCTTTCCCGTATTCCTGACTCAACAGGAAAATCCGGACGAGTTGCTTGAGGTCGTAAAGAACATTTGTCTGCTCCATGGCGATCCCTTCGTACTCTTGGCTCCGACGCGGCGACGGGTGTCCCCTCCAGTTGAACAGATCCTGGCGCAGCGCAACGCCATCTTCCTGGCACTGGATGAAGAGATGCCGTTCGACGAGCAGGGCTGCCTCCAGGTACGTCGGACTCCCGACGAGCTGTTCGCACCGCTCCACGAAAAAGTCCCGGAGCCTGGTTCCGGTGGCATGGTGCATTTCCCAACGCCGGCTGGAACCCGTTGGTCCGATATCAAGATTCAGTTCCGGGATGGATTCACAGTCACAGTCTGGGCTGGCGAAGAGTCTGGGCGATACAATTACACCCAGATGGGCATGGCCAACAAACGGAATGGAGAAGCGACAAAGCAGTGGACGCTCCTCCTGGACTTTGCTGAAAACCGCGGGGAGATTGATAAAAACAGCCGCAAAGAGACCCCGTATCATTTCTTGAAAAAACGAAAGCAGGAACTGTCGAGATGCCTGCGGGAATTTTTCCGCCTTGACGAGGACCCCATCGAATGGGTCAAGGGAGAAAAATGCTACCGCTGCCGGTTCCGTATCCTGCCCGAGAGCGCCGACGATTATTGATATTCCCCGCCGGGAAATCCGCATTAATCCCATTTCTCAAATCCTGCGAGGGACTTTTGGTTCGAAAATTCGGGTGTTTTTTCATACCACAGGACGTGTTTCCATAACTCCCAAACTGGCTGGTCGGCTCAAATCCTTAATATATCAGGGATTGCCCCACCGGACGAGCTTCGGACTTCGTCCGGAGAAAACAGAGAATCTGGGGGGCAAACAGAGAATTAAGGCTAAGAAAAGAGGGAGATTCAGGCGGGTGGAGAACGGGTCGTAAAAGATGTGAAACTGGCGCAAACCCTTTGAAAACAAGGGGAAATAGAAAACCCGTCGTCCCGGAGAATAACCCCGGAGAGACGGGTTGTCTTTTTTCAAATGGTGGAGGCGGTGGGAGTCGAACCCACGTCCGAGAAGCTTCGGACAAGGCTTCTACAGGCTTAGACCAGGTTTTAACATCTCGTCTTTAGGTTAGCCCCTGGTCAGGCACCTAAAGACCGGTCTGGATTTATTTTCACCTTTGGCCCTCCAGACAAAAACCAAAGGCTAGCCTGATGCCTATTCCGCCTTTATCCTCCCCTCAGGCAAGAGAAGATAAAGACGCTCGCTTTAATTAAGCAGCGAGAGCGTATTCGTAATTATCGTTGGCATTTATTATTTCGCTGCGTGTTTTACGAGGACCTCGCAGCACCTCGGCCTGCAACCTTGACCTACAAATCTCCCCGTCGAAACCATTTCGCCCCCAGGCGAAATTTATATCTAAAAGAACTAATCTCTAAATAAACATTCTTTGTTCTGTAGGCAAGCCCAAAAACAAAAAGAGCCCCTTTTTAGGGCTCTTTTTATCCTCTGGTAGCGAGGGAGGGACTTGAACCCCCGACTCTGCGGATATGAGCCGCATGCTCTAACCAGCTGAGCTACCTCGCCGTAGGAGAAGACTCTTTACCTTTTTTTAAAAAAAAATCAAGAAAAAATTTTTCACTTAAAATTTTATCCTTTTATTTAAAACTAATTGGACTCAATGAATTTTTCTTAAAGAAATCTTTGCTTAACTACTAAAAAAATTTATAAAAGGAATATAAATCTTTACTATTAAAAAATACTTATGTAATATTTATTCAAATTTTTAAGGAGGTGAATAGTGAAGATTAAAAATTTCTTAATCCTAGGAGTAAGTGCTATCTTTCTCTTCCAAACCATGTCCTGTGGATATTTTATCTATCCTGAACGCAGGGGACAAACTGGAGGAAAAATTGATACTTCCATTGCTATTCTGGATGCTATAGGTCTATTATTTTTCCTGATTCCAGGCCTTATCGCCTTTGCTGTAGACTTTTCTTCAGGTACCATTTATCTACCAAATACCAATAAAAATACCAAGAAAAGTGCCTTGGATAACTCCTATCCCCTTTTAAGCTATGAAACCCATGACCAAAACCTTTCTAAAGAAGAAATAGAAGAAGTGGTTTTTAAGTTAACGGGTAAAAAAATAGACCTGGATGCCCCTGAAGTAAAAATTAGCAAACTAAAAAATCTCAATCAGGCCATTATAGAAATAAGTAAAGCCAATGCACAATTAAACTTAGTCCACAAATAAAAAAAAGGGAGCTTAAGCTCCCTTTTTTATACTATATTTATCTCAATTTTACTTGGTATTGCCTATTACTCCCTCTACAAACCAATCCATGCCCAAAAGCTCTTGGTCACTAGCTACCTTTCCAGCAGGAATTCTAATCTTGCCCTGTTGATCTTTAATAGGACCTGTAAAAACCTTAAATTTACCTTTCTTAATTTCCTCTTTTATCTTCAATACCTTTTCCTTTATCTTTTCAGGCACCATAGGCCCAAAAGGAGATAACCCTACAACTCCTTTTTCCAGTCCATACCAGATATCCCTGCTCTTAAACTTACCTGCTTTTACTTCTTCAACGATTTCCTTATAAATGGGAGTCCAATTCCACACTGCTGCTACTAAATGAGCCTTGGGAGCGAATTGGGCCATATCAGAATTATAACCTATAGAATACACTCCAGCTTCCTGAGCTGCTTCCTGGGTTGCTGGAGAATCCTGATGCTGAGTCAAAACATCAGCCCCTACATCCAGTAAACTTTTGGCAGCTTCTTTTTCTGTAGCAGGGTCATACCAGGTTTTAGTCCAGACCACTCTAACCTGGACCTTGGGATTAACGCTCCTGGCTCCCAGAGTAAAAGCGTTAATACCTCTTATAACTTCAGGAATAGGAAAGGCTGCTACATAACCCAGGATATTGGATTTAGTCATCATTCCAGCCACAATACCGCTTAAATATCTGGCCTGATACATTCTGCCAAAATAAGTACCCATATTTTTAGCCCGTTTAAACCCAGAACAGTGCATAAAAAGCGTTTGAGGAAACTTTTGAGCTATCTTATACATGGAGTCCATATAACCATAACTAGTGCCAAAGATTATATCATAGCCTTTTCTGGCCATATTTAAAATAACCCTCTCGGCATCACTGCCTTCTGGTACTGCTTCCACATAAGAAGTAGTAACCCCTTCCATCTTCTCCAGTGCCTGTCTTCCCAGGTCATGGGCATAAGACCATCCCGCATCTCCAATGGGAGAAACATAAATAAAACCCACCTTAAGATCTTTGGCCCAAGCTGAGGATAACCCCAAGGCCAAAAGAGCCATCCCAACAACCAGAAAAAACAAACTTTTCTTCATAAAACCACCTCTCCTCTTTTTTTATGGGCTAGCCATATAGTTTGTTTTTCATTTTAGCAAGAAAAGAAAAAGGGAGTAATCTCTCAACTTAAGATTACTCCCTTAAACCAAGTCTTCACCCCTCCCCCTTCCTAAAAGGGAAAACTTTATTCTTCTAAAGTGGAAGTATCACCTACATCTTCTCCCAGTTCTTGAGCTTTTAAAACTCTGCGCATAATCTTACCACTTCTGGTCTTGGGTAATTTGTCTCTAATTTCAATACTTTTAATCACAGCTACAGGTCCTAATTCTCTTCGAACATGGCCTTTTAATTCTTTAATTAGTTCGTCAGTATTTTCTACTTCCACATCAGCACTCAAAATTACAAAAGCCTTGGCCACCTCTCCCTTAATGGGATCAGGAATACCTATAACTGCTGCCTCAGCTACTGCTCTATGCGATACCAGAGCGCTTTCCAGTTCAGCTGTACCCACTCTATGTCCAGCAATATTTAAAACATCATCAGCTCTACCCTGAATCCAAAAATAACCATCTTCATCTTTTCTGGCTACATCACCAGCTAAATACCAACCAGGAAACTTTTCCCAGTAAGTTTTTTTGTATCTCTCAGGATCTTTATAAAGAGTTCTCAACATAGAAGGCCAGGGTTTTTTAATAACCAAAAGCCCACCCTTTCCTGGAGGCAAGGAATTACCTTCTTCATCTACCACATCAGCAAAAATCCCTGGTAAAGGTTTGGTCGCTGAACCTGGTTTTAGCAGGGTAATAGGTAAAGGACTAATCATAAAAGAACCTGTTTCTGTCTGCCACCAAGTATCCATAATAGGACACACTTCCCTACCCACATTTTTATAAAACCAGACCCAGGCTTCTGGATTTATGGGCTCACCCACAGAGCCTAAAATCCTTAAGGTAGATAAATCGTGTTTCTTGGGATATTGAGAACCAAAACGCATCAACATCCTGATTAAAGTAGGTGCGGTATAAAAAATAGTAACACCATAACGGGAAACCATATCCCAGAGTCTATCTGCCTGAGGGTAAAGAGGATGTCCTTCATACATTACTGTGGTAGTACCAGCCATAAGAGGTCCGTATACCACATAGCTATGCCCAGTAATCCAGCCCACATCAGCAGTACACCAGAAAATATCTGTAGGTTTAATATCAAAAACCCACATCAAAGAACGATATACCCCCACCATATATCCACCATGGGTATGTACAATACCTTTAGGTTTACCCGTGGTACCAGAACTATAGAGTAAAAAGAGCATATCCTCTGAATCCATTACTTCAGTGGGGCACTCTGGACTTTCCTGCCTTACCAGGTCTTCATACCAAATATCCCTGGCATCTACCATTTCCACATCCACATTGGCTCTGTGTACTACCACTACTGTTTCCACACAATCACAACCCTGGGTAAGGGCTTCATCCACTACTGTTTTTAAATTTATTACCCGCCCATTGCGATAAAATCCATCTGCAGTAATGACCAACTTTGCTTTTGCATCCTGGATTCTATCCCTAAGAGCCTTGGCAGAAAACCCCGCAAAAACCATACTGTGAATAGCACCAATCTTGGCCACTGCCAAAAGTGCAATTACGGTCTCTGGTAAAGGTGGCATGTAGAGTACCACCCTATCACCTTTTTTAATACCCAGGGCCTTTAATCCATTGGCAAAACGATTTACAGCCCTATAAAGCTCATAATAAGTAAGCTTTTTTGTATCTCCAGGCTCTCCTTCCCAGATAAGAGCCAATTTATTTTTATTTACTGTCTCAATATGCCTATCCAGGGCATTATAAACGATATTACACTTGGCTCCCACAAACCACTTATAAAAAGGAGCCTCTGAGTCATCTAACACTTTATCCCATTTTTTAAACCAATTTAATTCTTTGGCAGCTTCTTCCCAGTATTCTAGATAATTATCTTCAGCCTTTTTAATGGCTTCTTCATATTCTTGGGGATTCACATTGGCTTCAATTACCAATTGAGGCAAAGGTCTAAATACTCGCTCTTCTTTTAATAAAGCGTCTAGAGCACCTTTACTTTCCATATTATTTCCTCCTTTTTCCAAGACCCCATCAAAGGTCTCTCGTTAACCTTGTTCTTAAATTTTTAGGAACAAGGCAAATATAAATAAAGTAAAATAAAAAAAAAGACTTTTATCGATTAAAGGTTTAAACACATAGTTAAATGGTAAAAGGCTTAAAGACCCAAAATCTCTTTTAACTTCCCTATTCTGCGCCTGCTAATGGGCAACTCTATTTTTTTCTTACCTGTGGTGCGCAACATAAAATTGCTTCCAGGTAAAGAAGCTATCTCTGTAACCATTTCCAGATTTACCAAATACTTACGATGAATTCTAAAAAGCCATAAGGAGTGAGTTTCTTTTCTAAATTTTTCAATCTATAGGAGGTAAGATACCTTTCTCCTGGAGTATGGACATAACTATAATCTTCATAAGCTTCCACAAATACAATTTGATGATAAGGTACCAAGATAAGCTTGCCATCCTGATTGATGGGCAACTTTTCCAGGTCCTTAATCTTCCTTTCTTTAAAGCTCCAGGCCTTTCTCAAAGCCTGCAGAATATCCTCCTGTTCTTCTTCTTTTAAGTCCAAATGTACAGTATCCTGCTCTTCTGCTTTTTGAGCCTGGACAATATGTTCTGGGGGCTCCAGTAAATACTCTACCCTTTCAATAGTCTTGATTAGTCTCTCTCGAATAAAAGGCCATACCAAATAATCTATTGCTCCCACTTCAAAGGCCTTAAAGGCCAAAGTCTCATCCTGGGCAATAAAAGCAATCTTGGGTCTTTTCTTGCGTTGATTTAAAATTTGTGCCAGTTCAAATCCATCTACTCCACCACTTAAATCAGTAGTAGCCAAAAAGAGATCATAGGGTATGTTTTCCAGAAGCTCCAGAGCCTCAAAAGCAGTCTTTGCTTCTCCTAAAATTTTAACTCTTTTCTCTTTGGCCAAAAAATCTCTAATAGTTTCTGAAATTTCTTGATCTGGAACAACCAACAAAAGTTTTATTTCCATATTTCTTCTCCGCCTCTTTTGTTTATTTAATAAAAAAAAACTCCCCTTGGCAACCACTAAAACCGAAAAGTTTCTACCTTCCAACGATGATAAATTTTGCCAGCTTTGAAAGCCTTTTATCTTAAAAAAAGCAATTGACTTTAATGCATTTTTGCTTTTAAATAAGTGCTTAAAAAATAAACCTAAAGCCAATTGACAAATAAGATAAAAGTTGTTAATGTCTTTTCAGTCTTTTAAATAAGTGCTTAAAAAATAAACCTAAAGCCAACCAAGGAGGCAAACCATGGCTAAACTATTGCGTATTAATACCAAAACTAAGGAAGTCTCTTTTGAAGAACTGGGAGGAGAGCTAAACCTTCTGGGTGGTAGAGCCTTAACCTCTAAGTTAATTCGCAAAGAGGTTCCTCCTACCTGTCATCCGCTGGGAAAAGATAATAAGCTCATTGTAGCCACAGGGCTTTTAAGTGGAACTCCTCTAGCCAATTCAGGAAGAATCTCTGTGGGCGGTAAATCTCCTCTAACTGGCGGTATAAAAGAAGCCAATGCTGGTGGAACCTTTTCTCAAAAAATGGCCAAACTGGGCATAAGAGGTATTGTTTTAGAAGACAAACCAGAAGAAAAGTCCACTCGCATTATCTACCTGGACAAAGATGGAGTAAAAATAGAAGACATGCCTGAGTTAGCAGGCCTTGGCACCTATGCCACTGCAGAGAAACTCTTTGCCAAGTACGGCAAAAAAGTGGGGATTTTGGTTATTGGCCCTGCAGGAGAGGACTTACGCTTGGGAGCATCCATTCAATTTACTGACCCCAAGGGAAGACCTGCCAGAGCAGCTGGTAGAGGTGGTTTAGGCGCAGTAATGGGCTCTAAAGCATCAAGGCCATTGTGGTAAATGACGAAGGCGCTCCTGGAACAGAAATAGTAGACAAAGAGACCTTTAAGGCAGCAGCCAAACGCTGGGCTGAAATTTTAACCAATCATGCAGTTACAGGCCAGGGGCTTCCTTCCTTTGGCACTTCCATTTTAATCAATATTATCAACGAAGCAGGGGCCCTGCCCACCAAAAACTTCCGCTTTGGCCGTTTTGACAAGGCTCAAGAGGTAAGTGGCGAAAAAATGGTGGAAATCATTAACAAAAGAGGAGGCGTAGCCAAAGAAGGTTGCCATCCAGGCTGTATTATCCAGTGCTCTCAATCTTATGTGGATGAAAAGGGAGAATACATAACTTCTGGTTTTGAATATGAAACAGTCTGGCTTTAGGCCCCAACACTTTGATAGATAACCTAGACCATCTCGCCCAGTTGGACAGGCTTTGTGATGATTTGGGCCTGGATACCATTGAAATGGGCAACACCATTGCTGTAGCCATGGAAGCCGGCCTAATCCCCTGGGGTGATGGCCAGGCTGCCATAGACCTTTTGAAAAAAGTCTATGACTCCAAAGACTACCTGGGCAAGATTATTGCCAATGGAGCAACTTTCACAGGTGAGGCCTTAGGAGTAGAAAGAGTACCTGTGGTAAAAAGACAGTCCCTGCCAGCCTATGACCCAAGGGCAGTAAAAGGTGTGGGCGTAACCTATGCTACCAGTCCCATGGGCGCAGACCATACTGCAGGTTATGCAGTATGCCAAAACATCTTAAAAGTAGGTGGAGATATTAATCCTCTGGGTAAAGAAGGAAATGTAGAAGTCTCCAAAAACCTACAAATCGCCACTGCAGCCATAGATTCTACGGGCTTCTGCCTGTTTGTGGCCTTTGCTGTTTTGGATACAGAAGATGCCCTGGAGACTATAGCCAAGCTAATTTCTGCCAAAGTAGGTCAAAACATTACTGTAGATGATATTGTCAACCTCGGTATAAGCGTACTTAAGGATGAGTACTCTTTTAACCAGGATGCAGGCTTCACCAAAGCTCAAGACCAGTTACCTGACTTCTTTATCAATGAACCTTTGCCTCCTCATAATACTGTCTGGGATTTTAGCATTGAAGAATTACAACAAGCTAAGGTATTATAATCTCACAAAATAAAAAAGGGGTTGGGAATCTTTTCCCAGCCCTTTTAAAAAGCTAAACCATGTTAGAAGTAAAATGCTTTGCCACCTTACATGAATACACCCCGGACCAGGGCAAGCTGGAATTTACCCCTGGGATGACCGTACAAGAGGTGATAAAAAGGTTAAATATCCCCTTAGAAGAAGTAAAAGTGGTGTTTGTAAACGGAGGGCATGCTTCTCTAGACACACCTTTACAAGATGGGGATAGAATTGGAATTTTCCCAGCTGTAGGAGGAGGATAATTTTTGAGTAAAGTTAATTTTTTAGCGTGGGAAAATCTTGCTTCTTTACTAGAAAAATCACCCCTTTCTTCTCTTCTTAAGCAAAACCTTTTACCCTTGGGCTTAAAAAAGAATTTTAAGGCCCTAAGTATAGAAGAACAAAAAAAACTCCTGCAAAGCAAGGTGTTGGTCGTAGGTTGTGGTGGGCTTGGAGGCTATGTTTTAGAACTCTTGGCTAGAAGTGGGGTGGGAAAACTTGTCTTTGCAGATGGTGATACTTTTGAAGAGACCAATTTAAACCGCCAATTGTTTTCCACCCTTAAAAACCTGGGCCAAAACAAGGCCTTAGAAGCTAAAAAAAGGCTGCAAACTATTTTTCCCTTTCTTCAGTTAACCCCCCTAGACTACTTTTTAACTGAGCAGGATTTAGAAACTCAAATATCCCAGGTAGACCTGGTAATAGATTGTCTGGGAGGTATAGGCTTTAAACCAGTTTTAATCCAAAAGTGCCAGCAAAAAAACATTCCCATTGTTACAGGGGCCATTGCTGGCTTTGAAGGTTTTTTAAGTACTGTTCTACCACAAAGCAAAGCTCCTCTAGCCTTTTACCAGGGTAGTCAAGAAGAAGGTGCAGAAAACACCCTGGGCTCCCCAGCACCTATGGTAAGCCTGATAGCTACCTTACAAAGCGCAGAAGCCATTTCCTTTTTAAGAAAACAAAAATTTCACCTGGTAAATAAAGTTTTTTATGTCTCTTTGACTGACTTTATCTTTGAAACTTATTCTCTTTAACTTCTAATTATCTTTTATTTTTTTCTAATACAAAAATATCTTAAAAATATATCTTAAAACTTGTTTTCATCATAAAAATTTGCTACCAGATAAAAAATAAAAAGTTTTTAAAAATAATCTGTCAATAGGAGAATAAAATATGAAACTCCCAATTTCTTTATATTGGTTGTTATTTTTCCTTTTAGGGACAAGTCAGCTTGCCTGGTCCAACTCTTTACCTTTGATTGAGCTCTGGCAGGCTCAAGGATTTTGTTTAGAAAATCCAGAATATGAACAGGACTATATTCAATTTAAGGGCAAAAATGTGTATGGAGCTTATTGGCAATGCAACAATTAATTAACTTTAGGGGTAGTGAGAATTAGGTTTTAACCCCAAACCTCTAACTACCCCCAAGTCAAAAACAACTCCAATATTTCCCTTTCCTTCCTGCACCCCCTTGTTTTAAGCCTAGACTATTAAAAAAAATTAGCCTAAAAGATTATTCTCAAAAAATCTGAAAGGAAATCTCAATGAAAATACTCTTAGCCACATCCAACAAAGGAAAAATAAGGGAAATCCAGAGTCTTCTCTCTACCACTGGAGATTTTGAAGTAGTTGGTTTAGACCAGTTCAATTTAGGAGATATCCCAGAGACAGGCACAACTTTTCTGGAAAATGCCTTGCTTAAAGCTAAAACTGCCAGTGAAAAAACCGGCTTATTACCTTAGCTGATGACTCTGGTCTAGTAGTGCCCTACCTGGGAGGAGAGCCTGGAGTTTATTCGGCCAGGTATAGCGGAGAAGATGCCACTGATGCAAAAAACAATGCAAAACTTTTAGAGAAGTTAAAGGGAGTACCCTTAGAAAAACGCCAGGCTTTTTTTGTCTGCGTATTGGTAGCGTACGCACCTCAAGGTAAGTATTTTTGGGTAGAAGGCAAATGGGAAGGACGCATTGCCTTTGAGCCCAGGGGAACTAAAGGCTTTGGTTATGACCCCATTTTTATTGACCTGGAAACAGGCAAACACGCCGCAGAAATGGACTTGGAAGAAAAAAATCAAAAAAGCCATCGGGGTAAGGCCTTGCAGGAGTTTCTAAAAAAATGGCCTAAGTTTTTGACAGAAATTAAAGGAGAACTTTAATGTGTGGAATTATTGGCTATGTAGGACATAGACCAAGTGTACCTTTACTCATAGAAAGTCTACGCCGTTTGGAATACAGAGGCTATGATTCAGCTGGCCTGGCCTTTTGCTTAAACAATAAATTACAGGTCATAAAAAGTGAGGGCAAGTTAAGCAACTTAGAAAACAAATTAAATCAAAGCGAATTCTTCCTGGCTACCTCGGGTATTGGGCATACCAGATGGGCTACCAATGGTTTACCCATAGAAAAAAATGCCATCCCCACTTGAGTATAGATGGCCGTTTTGCCCTGGTTCACAATGGAATTATTGAAAACTATGGGGAACTTAAAGAAAAATTAGAGAAAAAAGGCATTACCTTTTCCTCTGAAACAGATACAGAGGTATTGGTGCAACTAATTGCCCATTATGTAAGAAAGGGAGATTCTATTCTCCAGGCAATCTCTAAAAGCCTAAAAGAGGTAGAAGGCTCTTATGCCTTTGCCCTTATTGAATGCTCTCAACCCGATAAAATGTGGGTAGGAAGACATTCCAGTCCTCTTATCCTGGGGCTGGGACAGGGAGAAAATTTTGTAGCTTCTGATATCCCTGCCTTCTTGCCCTACACCAGGGAAGTAATTTTTCTGGAAAACGAAGAAATAGCTGAAATCACCACTTCTTCTTATCAAGTCTATGATTTAGACCTAACCCCTTTAAATAAAAAAGTTACTACTATTAAGTGGGATATTCAGGCTGCGCAAAAAGGTGGTTTCAAACACTTTATGCTCAAGGAAATATTTGATCAGCCCCAGGTAATCAGGGATTGTTTAACCGGGAGAATCAACAAAAGCAAAAAAAGTGTTATTCTGCCAGAATTAGAAAACTTTCCCCTGCCTCATAAAATCCATATTATTGCCTGTGGCACCTCTTTTCACGCGGGCTTATGGGGAAAATATCTCCTGGAAGAACTGGCTCAAATTCCTGTGGAAGTGGATATTGCTTCAGAGTTTCGCTACCGCAAAGTTCCCTTAAGCCCTCAAGACCTGGTAATGGTCATCAGTCAAAGCGGAGAAACAGCAGACACTCTAGCTGCTCTAAGACTGGCTAAAGAAAAAAAACTCAAGGTCCTGGGACTGTGCAATGTGGTGGGCTCCAGTATTGCCAGAGAAGCAGATATTACCCTTTATACTCAAGCCGGACCAGAAATAAGCGTAGCCTCTACCAAGGCCATGTTAAGCCAGATGTTAACCCTTTTATTACTCACTCTTTTCTGGGGAAACAAGAAACAATTACTAACTTCTACTTTTCTGGAAAAGGCCATAACAGTTCTTAGCAATTTGCCAGAAATTTTAGAAGAACAACTTCCAGTACTTAAAAACTCTGCTGAAGAACTGGCTCAAAAATACGCCTGGGCCAGAAGTTTCTTTTACTTAGGCCGGGGACTGGGATATCCCCTGGCTCTGGAAGGTGCTTTAAAACTAAAAGAAATCTCCTACATTCACGCTGAAGGCTATGCTGCAGGTGAAATGAAGCACGGCCCCATTGCCCTTATTGACCCAGATTTTCCCACTTTTGCTTTGGCTTTAGAAGATGAACTCTTAAGCAAAGTGGTGTCCAACTTAAAAGAGGTCCAGGCCAGGGGTGGAAAAATAATTGCTCTAACCACTCCAGAGGTTAAAGTAGAAGCAACAGACCTTTGGACTGTGCCTTTTTTAGAAGCGCCCTTTAATTCCTTTTTGGCCTTGCCAGCTCTACAACTATTTGCTTATGAAATGGCTGTGTACCTTGGTAAGGATGTAGATCAACCTCGCAATCTGGCCAAAAGCGTTACTGTAGAATGAAAAAACTACTCACCTTTTATTTTTTTGTTCTTTTTTACTACTTTCTTCCCCTGCAGGAGGGCTATCCCTTTCTGCCCAATACCAAAAGCAGGTAAATTATTTCCACTATCTCTTAAAAAATCCTAAAAAAGCCAAATATAGAAGCACCTGGCTGACTTTAAGCAATAATTTTCTAAAAATATATAAAGCCACTCCAACAAGTTCTCTAGGTGCCAAAGCGCTCTACTATGTAGGCAGAAGCTATGAAGAGCTAGGTAAACGCTCTCGCTTAAAAAAAGATTTTATGGAAGCCATTGATTACTTCCGCAGGGTCACCCTTCATTTTCCCCATCACAGCTGGAGTGATGATGCCCAATTAAAAATTGCCAAAATATACCTATACCATCTAAAAGATGAGCCACATGCCTATGTAGAGCTCTTAAAAGTTGTTTATTCCTATCCTCAAGGAGACAAACAAAAGGAAGCCCAACAAATACTGGAGAAACTAGACCACAAAAAAATCGCCCAGAATAAAAAAAAACAATTCTACTCAAAAACTGGCCATATCTAAAGTAAGTACAAAAAAACAAAACCCAAGACAATCCAGTTAACCAGCATAAGACATTGGTCCAGTGATGATTATACTAGAATCGTCTTAGACTTAGAAGATGAAACTAAATATTTCTACAAATTATTAAATCCAGACCCCAAACTGCACACTCCCTATCGCCTTTTTATTGACCTGGAAAATACCAACTTATCTTCCTCAGTACCTACTGAACAGGTTATTGCTGATGGTATCTTGAAAAAAGTAAGAGCAGCCAAGCATTCCACTCAAAAACCAGAGTGGTTTTAGATATAGAAAATATCAAAGATTATCGTTTATTTTCCTTAAACAATCCTTACAGAATAGTTATTGATGTCTTTTCTGAAGAAAAAAAGAACCTGCTTCTGCCAAAACTAAAATAAACCTAGACCCTAAAAAAAGAAAAGAAATTGCCAGTCAGAATCTCATTGAACAACTGGGCTTAAAAGTAAAAACTATTATGCTGGACGCAGGACATGGAGGAAAGGACCCTGGAGCCATAAGCCATGGAATTAAGGAAAAAGATATAAATTTAAGAATGGTCAAAATCCTGGGAAAACTTTTAAAGGAAAAAGGATTTAGAGTTATTTATACCCGAACTACAGATACTTTTATTCCCCTAGAAGAAAGAACAGCTATGGCCAATTCTAAAAAAGCTGACTTATTCATTTCCATTCATTGTAATGCGCATAGAAGCTCCAAAGTAAAGGGACTGGAAATTTATTATTTAAACCTGACCAAATCCAAAGATGCCTTACGGGTAGCTGCCAGGGAAAATGCCGTGTCTGAAAAAAGTATTAGTGATTTACAACTTATCTTAACTGAACTCATGTTAAATTCTAAAATTAGTGAATCCAGGGACCTGGCCAACCTGGTACGCAAGAGGTGTATTCAAAAGGCCAAAAAGTATACCCTTCCCTTTTGGACCATGGAGTTAGTAGAGGCGCCCTTTAC
>LZQN01000084.1_pt1 | contig 22831 bp, 43 predicted proteins | sample 768531 | NCBI WGS metagenome assembly LZQN01 (sample SAMN05207080, study PRJNA324506) | oil field metagenome | isolation source: sample BH-FW-7 from oil reservoir | place: India: Bombay High | collected 2015-12-02
GGAGGTGGAAGGATGAAGGTGAATAAGGCTATTCAGGAGTGTTGGTGGAGAATTTAACTGATTGGCTTGATAGCTTGTATGATGACATGAAGCGTAAAATATATATATATGTAATGTCTAAATTAAAACGTGGGGACATCCCCAGACCAGGGGGTGTCTCCCTAACTAAACATATAGTTTTACTATTTTTCCATCACCTGGGAACTAGCTATACGAGGAAGGACGCTTTGGAGGATGGGCTTTGAGAGGTGATGTGTATGGGAAAGGAGTATACTACTTTGGCGGTAGAAAAGGAGCTTAGTAAGAAGATAGGGAGGTTGGCGGCAAAGCTTGGTATTAGTAAAGTGGATGTAGTGAGGTTGGGAGTAGCATTGGTAGAGGAGAGTTTAAAGAAGGGGGTGTTGAAGAGATGAAGGAGATTGGGACGAGTATATGGATTAGTGTTAGTACGAAGGAGAGGTTGAGGCAGCTTAAAGGGAAGCATGAGACATGGGATATGCTGATTAATAGGTTGATAGATAATGTGGTTGATTGCTATAGTGGGGAAATGTGCTTTGAGTGTGGTGAGAAGCTGGTGGATGTGGTTAGTAAAGTGGATTTCAGGAAGAGTCCAATAGCAGTGATGTGGTTCGATGAAGGAAGTCCTGGTGACAAGTATGAGCCGCCAGAGCCAGCTGGTGTTTATTTTGAGTGCTGGAATTGTTTTATGAGGAGGTGGAAGGATGCGTGTGAAGTGCAAGAAGTGTGGTAGTGCTATATGGGACAGTGAGACAGGGGAAACTAACTTCGTTGAGTACTTTGATATTTCTTATGAGGATTTGACTAGGATGGTGCAGGAGGATGCTAGGGGAGTGATTGAGGTGAAAGGGATGTGTAAGAACTGTGGTCATATTTTTGACCTAAGGAAGTTGAAGGAGGTGATGGAGCGTGGTGTTTGAAAAATGATAAATATTATAAAAGAGACAAATGGAAAAATTTATATATCTTGACGAAAACAGATATTTGACGAAAAAAATGGGGGTGAATTAAGAGATGGATGAAAGAATTAAGGAACTGGTAGAGAGTGCGGAAGAGATTGAGCACGTGGAAGGTGGGGGAAAAGGTGCCTGGGACATTGAGGGGCTGAAGGAGGCATTGAAAGCGATGTTTCCAAGCAAGCCAGGAGCGAGGAGGATTTTGCTTGACAAGGTGATGAAGTTCCATTCTACAGGGGACATAAAGCACAAAGCACACTATGCGAAGCAGAAGCTTGCTCAGGCTGCTGAGGAGCTTGGATGGAAAGTGGTTGCAATTTCAAGCAAGAAGATAGGGGGTAAGGAGTATATCGAGATTGAGGTAGATTTTTAACCTTTTAATTTTTTATGGTGATAGCGATGCCAAAGAAGGTCGTTTACATGCCAGTGGAGGTTTTTAGGTTGGTCAAGATGTTCGCAGTGAACAAGAGCATGGGAGAGATAGTTAGGGATGCTGTAATGGAGATGATAGAAAAAGGAGGAGTTGGTGAGATATTTGATGTATCACTTAGTGGTGAGAACCACAGGGTTGATGTTGATGAAGCTACTCATTACTTGATAAACAGGTTGAAGGTGGAGCTTGACTATAAGAGTATGGGAGATTTTCTATATGATGCTATAGTTAGTTATGCAATGAGGAGAGGACTTGATGATTATTGTTTAAGGAGGATATTTAATTTGTGATGTGTGGCCTATGCACCACATGGCTGGCTGCTCCGTTGCTTACGCTCTACATGAATGGTACCGGAGCCGGCGTATTGGCGTGGTGAATAATACCTACAGTAGTGGTATAATAGTCACACCGTGGGGCTCACACCGCTGGTCGCTTTTGTTGGAGATGATTTGCCGTCACCACCTCCTACAGTTGCTTGACCAGCGGTGGAGTATGCCCACGTATGTGGGTAAAAAGTTAGAGAGGTGAGAAAGGTATGAGTTGGTGGGAAAAAGCAAAGGAAACGTTTGAGATTGAGGAGGAGAAAGTAGAGAAGATGAGCAAAGTGCAAGTGTCAGAGGGTGGCAGAATTCAGCTGCCAGAACCAGGGGAGGAACTGCTTGTCGTGATTACAAAGGAGCCAGTGGAAGTTGAGAGCGAGAAACTTAAGGAGATGGGAATCGAGAGAGCAATGTTTGCAAGGTGCAGAAAAGTTGAGGTTAAGAATGGCAAAGTAGAAGTCGGGATGACAGAGTACGACTTGCCAATGAGCAAGACAATGGTGATGTCAGCTGCTGCTTCAATGAAGAGGGAAGGAGTTGACCCCAACGACATAGTTGGCAGAGTGTTCTTGATTACGGCGAGGTATTGGAAGGATGCACCAGAGGAGTACAGGAGAGGAAAGGGCAAGGTTAAGACGTATGTGATGTCATATAAGCCAGACTTGACGGAGAAGATTAGCAAGGAGGAGCTTGAGACTGAGGAGTTTACTGAAGATATTGAGTCGTATGAAGATATTGAGTTGTAATTTTTTCTAAATTTTTGATAAGGGAAGCTAGGAGTGGAGGTGGTATGATTGAAACTACAAGCAATACAGAGGATGGTGAAGAATAAGGTTTTACTTAGGGGAGAGTCAGGAACTGGCAAGACGCACTGTGCTTTGATGGTTTCGTTTCTTTTTAGTGAGCATGGTAAGAAGGTTTGCTACGTTGACCCAGAATGGGGGTGTCAAAAGGAGATAGTTGAACTGGTTAATGCTTGTGAGATAGGGGAGGAGCAGATTGAGAACATAGAGATTTATGTGACTCCAAAGTGGAGGACTGGTACAGTGAAGGAGATTAATGAAGGAGTTTACATAGGAGGGTTTACTGATGTGTTCGATAGGTTGCAGGGTGATTTGATAGTAATTGATAGCATGAGTGAGCTAATGGCTATACACAAAAACTACTTGGAGCAGAAGTTCATAGCTCAAGGGTATTATATACCGAAGGAGAAGGAAGTGGAGATAAAAGACCCAGACACTTTTACTTTGCCGTTTCAGCATTATACTAAGATTTACGATGAGTTGCTTGGTATGGTTTACAAGTTGCTGATGAGAGAAGGTCACGTTTTGTGTACTATGCATCCAATAGGTGATACTGATAGTAGGAAGAGGGTAGAGCAGAATATAGATAGGAAGTTTGATACTATAATAGAGACACATGTGACTGTAGAGGATAACAGCAAGAGGTGGTATGGAATAGTGAGGAAGAATAGGGGAAAGGATGTGGTAGCGAGGATTAGTAATGTAGATGAAAAGCTAGTTGAGATGTTTAGGAAGGTGATAGTATGAAGACTAAATATAGGAGGGAATACGAGGTTGCTAAGGATTGGATAGAAGGAGGTGAAAAGTGTGAAGGTTAAGTTATATAAGAAGTTGGCGTATGATGATGTTGCTATTGGTAGTGGGGTTGGTATTGAGTATAAGGTTAGTATTTGGCATGAGGATGAGGTGGATGACGAGTTGATGGGATGGATGATGGAAATTGGAGAGCATTTTGAGGCTGTAACAGCTGATGGTGATATTTTCCTTGAGTGTATTGACTGCGATGGTTATGAGAGGGAGGTTATAGAGGATATTGAGAAAGAGCTTGGTAAAGACTTGGCTGATAAGTATAGAGACGCTATTAGTAAGATAAGGGAGTTGAAGGAGAAAGGATATTATTTAATAGTCACGTTGTAGCGAAAGATTTATATATTATTAAAGAGACATTATACCATGGTGTCTGATGCGAAAAGACTTCTGAATAACAAGAACGCTCTTATAAAGTATGTTCCTATTGAACTAAGAAGGAAGCTAATTGGTGAAAGTGGTTGCTACAGGGTTTCGCTACCAAAGGACTGGGTTAATATGGTTAAGTCAGAGTACGGTGATTTTAAGCAGGTAGATATGCTTGTAAGAGATACTGTTATTATAATTAGGCCTGTGTTCGAGGAGGAATAATATGGGTTGGTTTGATGAATATCAGAGAGAGCAGTCTCTCTCAAAGCTAGCTAGGATAAGAGCAGGATTAGATGTCCTTACACAAAGTGATGAAATAGATTATGATAAAGAGTTTGTATCTGCAAGGGTTTTTTCTGTTGCTTATGATGCTGTTGATGAGTGCTCTTATAAGTATAATGGCAATAAGGCTTTTGCGGCTTCTTATATGGTTTTGGACGGTGTGACTGATGATAGGTTTGTAGATTTATATAATAAGACTTACAATATGAGTAGGATAAGTTCTTATGCAAGAGTTGTTCAGGCAAAGCTGAGTCTTGAAGGTATAGATGTTAAGGGAATTAAGGATTACAATATTAATGTGAAAATGTTTTCAGGTGACAAGTATGTTAGGGTGTATAGACCACTATATGAGCTTGTGCATAATATGGCTGCTGACATGGAGCTTTCTACAAAGAGTGTTTTTACTGCACTAATTCTTGTTGGTAGTGGGCTTGAGAAGTATATTAGCATATATGATAAGTATATTGATATGATTACTAAAAGTCAGGTTATAAAGATGGAGCAGTCAATGGCGATGGTTAGGGCTTATATTAATCTTTATGGTAGGGATTTAATTGAGGACTTTAGAAAGACTGTTGGTATTAGTGATGGTGAAACTAAAGAATACTGGAAGATAAAGGGAGTAGATAAGTCGACTATTGAATTGATGAAGAAAGCTTCGAAGAAACTTAAGAAGAGACTTGGTGAAGTACTGAAAGAAGCAGTCGAGTCGAGTTACGGGTGGATTCTTCTTCATAATGATGATGAGATGGATGTGAAATCATGATAGTGGCCACTTTTTGCGGAAATTTCTTTATAAAGTGGACATTTCACGCTGTTAATTATTTTTATAGTGGCCACCAAATATTGAACTGGGCGTTCTGGGAAATTATCTGGTGGCCACTACATTTAATGTATTATTTAAATCGTTTTGATGTTAATGCGTTATATAATTTTATTTGGAGAATAGGGAGAGGTGGGAAAATATTTGGAAAATTTATTGACGATGTCTTAAAATTTTCTGCCACAATGCCACAGCTTTTTTGTACAACATATATTAGATGCGTGTTATATGAATTATCAGAGAGGTGATATTTAATGCAACTGGACACTCTGAGGATAGAGTGGCGACCAAAGCAGAAGGAGGCGGTGCAGTCAGCAATAACTGCTATCGAGCAGGGTTATAGGAATGTGTTGATAGATGCACCTGTAGGATTCGGAAAGACAATAGTAAACTACAAGATAGCAGAGTACTTGCATGATAAGTATGGGTATGATGTGTTTTATACAACACCACAAGTAGCGTTGCTTGACCAGATAGAGCGAGATAATCTGCTTGGCGATAGAATAGCTGTGATAAAGGTAGGGACAATTACGAGTGCACAGTTGCAAGGGGCAAGACTGCTGCAAATGGTAGGTGTAGGACTGATAGAAATTACAAGTGTGTGAGCTATTGTCCATATAAGGCAGCTAAAGCGAAAGCGATGGGTCACTGGATTTCAGCGATGAGCTTTGCATACTTGATATATGATAGGTTCTTGCCAGAGGAGTTTAGCTTTGGAGAGAGGAGTATAATAATTGTTGATGAAGCTGATGACTTGGAAGGGTGGGCTGAGGAATTTGGTAGCTTTAGGTTTAGGGTAAGCGGTAAGTTTGAGGACATTAATGATGTGATAGTGTGGGCTAGGGCTGCATATAAGAAGACTGCAGAGATGATAAGGATGTATGAGGAGATGCCAAAACTTACTGATAAAGAGCTCCAAGAGCTTGAGAAGCTAAGGAAATATGAGATAAAGCTTAGTAATTTCTTGAACAAGGTAGTGCATGATAGAGATAATTGGGTATTTGAGAAGAAGGGGGATACTTTGATAGTTAAGCCTGTCAATGTAGGAGAGATACTCAATGACTTGATATGGAGTAGGGCTATGATAAGGATTTGTAGCTCTGGGACAATAATAGATAAGAGGATGTTCTGTAGGACTACAGGTTTGAGGGTAAAGGAGACGGTGATGATTAAGGTTGGTAGTATATTCCCAGTAATGAATAGACCGGTGGTGTATTGGCCAGTGGCAAAGATGACTAAGGAGCTTAGGGAGAAAAATGCAGAGGTTGTGGCTGATGCTGTGGTTAAGATAGTTGAGAACCATGTGGGAGAGAAGGGAATTTGTCATGCACATAGTTACGAAATAGCTAGGATGATTGCGGACAGAATATTATATAGTAATATATTGAAAGAATACGGCGTTAGAGTTGGGATTCACGATGGTAAGAATAGAAAGAAAGTGTTTAGTGATTTCCTGAATGGTGAGATTGATTTCCTGATTTCAGTCGGTTTTAATAGAGGAGTTGACTTGAAGTATGATTTGGCAAGATACCAGATAATAGTCAAAGTGCCGTTCCCTGACGTTAGTGATGTTAGAGTTAGGGAAATCTGGATTAATAGGAAAGCGTGGAACTGGGCTAGGTATCAGGCGATAAAGAATATAGTGCAAGCTTATGGTAGAGTAGTTAGAGCAGAGGATGACTGGGGTGTGACTTATATAATTGATGAGAGTTTCGGTCATTTGTTCAGGTATAAGAAGCAGTTTCCAAAGTGGTTTGTAGAAGCTGTAAAGGAGGTGAGGAGTTTGGATGAGTTGAGGTTCTGTCCCAGGTGTAGAAGGCAAGTAGATGACTCAGTGGATTACTGCCCGACGTGTGGAGAGTGCTTGAGGTGTAGCGTATGAACTTTGTTTGTAGGTGTGGTAGAGATATGCAAGTAAAGCCAGTGTACAAGTGCGAGTGTGGCAGGAAGTGGGAATGGAGTGACAAGAGAAAGAGATACATCTTCAGAGGAGGGCATGTATATTTTAGAATAGGGATGACAATAGTTAAGGTCATTCATAATACGATAACTAGGAAGAGCATTGAAATCATTTGCCCGAAGTGTGGTATGTGGGGAAAACTAGTGGTAAAGGAGAGTGGTAAAAGATATGCAGTGGTTCATGGTAGGAGAACGTGTCTGTTTGGCAAGTTCAGTGATTGGTTTGAGCTTTTGGATAATATTTACAATAAGGTAAAGAGGTGGGATTAGTGAGGCTGAGTGAATTTAAGCAGATGGTTGCTGACTTAATGAAAAGAGAATATACGATAGGTGGAAAGCAATGGCATGCGAAGTCGCTGTGTTACTGTAGGAAAAAAGTTCTTGAGCAGGACTACTATGACGTAATGGCGAATGACATAGTGGTTCTTGGGACATTGGTTCATTTGGGAGTCGATGCAATAACAAGGTATGAGGGGAATGTGTTTAAAAAAGAGGTTGGTGGATACATTGTTAAGGGAACACCGGATTTGGTGAATGGCGATGATATAATTGAAGTGAAGTTTACAGCTTATCCACCAAAGGAAGCAAGAGAGCACGACATACTGCAGCTGAAGATATACTTGTGGTTGCTTGATAGAGATAAGGGGTATTTGTGGTATTTAACGCCGTTTGGATTTAGGGAATTTGAGGTAGAGAGTACGCTGACTGATGAAGACATACTTGATTTAATAGAAAAGCCTAGGATACCTTTCTGGGATTGGGAGTGTAAATACTGTAAGGTTGTGGACTGTGTACTGAGGTGATGGTATGAAGTTGAGGTATGTGCTGTACCACGGTGACTGTGAGAAGGCGTTAAAGAAGCTGCCTAGCAGGAGTGTGGACTTGATATTTAGCAGTCCACCGTACTTTATAATGAGGGGAGAGATGGAGTATGAAAGCTACGAAGTTTATCTTGAGAAGATGAGGAGAATTGTGGATGAGCTTTATAGAGTACTTGACATTGGTAGGATAATAGCGATAAACATGAGTGACTATATATTGGACGGTAAGAGGTATGACTTACCATTTGAATGGCACAATATGTTGAAGGAAGCTGGGTTTACGTATAGGGATACGATTATATGGGAGAAGCCTGGTGAGCTGGCGACTATAGGTGCAGGGAAGATGGCTTCAAATTTACTTAAGCACAAGCTACCAATGTATTTCAGTCCTAATAGGGTTCATGAGTATATTCATGTATTTAGTAAGGGGGATGTTAGGATACAGAAGTATAACCAGAAAGTAATGGAGATGTCAAGGATTGATGTTAGTCCTAAGAGTGATTTTATAAGGAGTGTATGGCATATAGCTCCAAGGCAGGATAAGGAGCACCCAGCTGTGTTTCCGCTTGAGCTTCCATTGAGAATAATTAAGCTTTACAGCTATGCTGGCGAGACTGTTTTAGACCCTTTTGGTGGTACTGGTACTACAGGTAAGGCAGCGAAAATGTTAAACAGGAGTGCTATACTTTGTGAGATAGAGGACAAATACGTTGCTAGGATAAAGAGGGAGATTGGTTGGGGTGAGATGTCTGTTACTAGTGATATTGAGTACGAGTACGTTTACGAGGTGGTAGAATGACATACAGGTTTCCTAATGGAACTGAAGTAAGTGACAGTTTATTCAGAAGGATAGAGAGGATAGTTTATAGGTACCATACTAGTACAATAAGTGCTAGGGAATTCGAGAGGAGGATGCGTGAGCTTGGATTTACGAGAGCTAGGGCGTATGTCATTTATAGATGGGTAGTTGATGGTAATTATGAATATATACCACCAGTGAAAGAAATAGAGTTCGTAGATGTTATGGTATCAGTTAGTCTGGTTACTACGTCAAGTAAAGGGCCATGGTCTCAGAGATATTTTGAAGGCAGGATTTTTGCGCCAGTGCCGAAGGTTTACAAGTATGATGTGCCAGGAGGTGCTGTTATACCAATAAGGTACTGTAGTGAAGTTGAGACCATTTCTGACTTGTTTATAGCGTGTATATTTGCATACTTTGAGAGCAAAGGTTATGACGTTGCCATGCTTGATACCGCAGACTGGAAGGCTGGAGTGAAGTATTTTAAAGAATACAAAGCTCCAGAAGACATGGATGTTGTGTTTAAGTGTGAGATTTACGATATGGGTTCTGCTAATAGACCTATGAATATAAGGAGGTGGTACGATGAGATACCTATGCCAAAGAGGTATTGGGTCGATTTGGAGGATTCGTGTAAGCACTTTAGAGAGGAAGCGTTTAAGAGGGGATATCTTAAGAGTATGGGAAAGCAAGTGAGGTGGTAGTATGGAATGGAAGCTGTCTGTTGACTTGGATAACGTACCATACTGGAAAGTGCTACAGACATACTTTAATATGAAGTACTTCTTTGGTAAAGTGAGGATTTTTAGGACAAGCAAAGGGTATCATTTTGAAGCAGATGTGCCTACTTCAATAGAGGCCAGGTTGCTACTTGGGGATGACGATTACAGGCTATGGCTGTCAGAAGTTAGGAGTTGGGTTAGTGGTTATTTAGATGACGTGACGTTTGACTGGAAGTATGAAATGGAAAGTGGAGGAGTAGAGAGGAGATTGATGAGAAAACATTGCTGGCTGATGAGTTTTGGAGGCCAGTTGGTAGGATGGTTAAGTGCAAAGGAGGTGGTGTTAGTGGTTGGGCGTATTGAATTGTGCATGATTGTAAGAACTGTATTGGTAGTAGTAGGAGTTCGTATATTAAGTGCATAGTTAGGAAAGCGTCTGTACACTACACGTTTGCTTATGTGTGTGAGTTGTTTGAAAGGAGGTGGAGTTATGAGGAAGCTAATGTTCTTCTTAGAGGAGCAAGAAGTAGATGAAGTTGAGATTAAGATGTATGAGATTAGTGCTAAGGACGACACATTTAGGTATAAGATATATCCATTAAAGGACAAAAATGGAAAGTACTTGCTGGTTGTGTTCTGTAAGGACGAGGACGAAGCACATAGGAGGGGAATGTGGATTAGGAGCAAAGTATTTAACAATAGTAAGTTGTATTTTGTCAAGTGAAAGATTTATATATTTTTATGTGTAGTGCATAACATGAATGAGACAACGATAGCCGTTAAGAAAAAAACTAGGGAACGACTGAAGAAGATTGGAAGGAAGGGTGAGACATACGACGATATAATAAATAGGTTGATAGATACGTGTGGAGGTGAGTGAATGGTTGAGGACGTTTTGAATATAGTGACGAAACTTATAAGTGTGGATGCACTGGTTTCATGGCTTGGAAGAAAGCTGGCTGAAGACTACGGTGTTGAAAGCATAGAGGTTAAGAGGGTAAAAGATGCAGTGGTTCTTGTTATAAAAGGTAGTGAACTTGACAAGGTAGAGAAAGAACTAAGAGAAGCAGTGTCTAGGCTTGGTGTTGGAGAGAAGATAGAGATTGAGATAGGTGATGGAAATGGACTATGAAGATAGGTTGTTTATAAGGGAAGTTGGAGCAAGGGCTGCTAGGGTGCTTAAGACTAGGAATATAAGACTATGGAATGAGTTCAGGCAGAGGTGTGAAGAAAACAGTGAGAAGCCTGAGTCTGTTCTTGGGAAATATCTATACAAGTTTGCTAAGTCGCTTGTTGAGGAGGACGGTGAATTTGCAGAGGAGCTACTTGGGACAACTATAAAAATGTCAGCTCTTGCGAAGAGAAAAGAGCTGTTGGAGTCACTTGATGAGATAGTAGAGGTTAAGAAGAAGCTTGAAAGTGCAGAGAGTAGCACTATTGATAAGCTAATTGAGAGATTGATAGAAACTGAGATAGCAAAGACTGCTATTTCTCCGATAGACATGATAAAAGCTGACGTGGCTAAGCAGGAGCATAGGATAGTGATTGATGAGAATTTACTCGCATCGTTGCCACCAGAACAGCTTGAGATTATGGAACAACTAATTAGGAAGGTTAAAGAGGAGAAGACTAAGGCAAAGCAGTTAAGTGCTGATGAGATTGAGAAGTTGTTAAGTAAAATGGAGGAGGTGGAAAATGAGGCTGGATATAGTGAAGATAGTGAAGACAGCTACGGAAGTTCTGAGGGAGTCGAAGAACTTGGTGAAGGAGCTGGACGAGCTGATATCGACAGCGAAGCAGACGAAGAGTCTGGGATTTAACTTACTTAACTCGTTCTTTAACGAGAAGGAGTACATGGGTGAGATGGTCGAGGAAAATGGTACTATCAGGATAACACAAGAAGTTGGCATTGGTGTTAAGCCAAAAGTGGATTACGTTGGAGGTGAAATAGTAATAAAGTTTGGTAACAATGAGAAGAGGTATAGTGTTGGTTGTCTCGATAAGAGCACGTTAAAAGCAAGCTTAGCTAATGGTGTGTTGACTATAGAAGGTAGGAGGTGTGGTTATGCTGGAGAGGATAAAGAAGATACTGAGCAGGGAGAAGAAGAGTGAAGAGCCAGAAGAGGAAGAAGAGGTTGGCATTTCAAAGGAAGAAATAGAAGAGCTTGTCAAAAAAGCAAAGAAGGTAACGAGAGATACGGAACTTGATGAAGACCCATGGGAAGAGTTCAAGTCGCTATGTAAAGAGGTTGGCTCAGATTACAGGGAAGTAATTTCCAAAGCTGCATGGAAGTACCTTGAGGACACTGGTGGTGTTGAAGTTCTTGACCCACTTACTAGGGCAAAGGAAGTTGCTAATATATTGAGGGAACTAAATGAAGCTCTTGAAGTTGCCACTGAACCTGACAGCTTAAAGAAAGTGAAGATATACTCAAAGAGCATTAAAGAAGTCGCTGAGCTTAAGAAGGCACTTGCAGACTTGAAGAGTGAGAAGATTAGCGCTGCAGACGTACTTGCCATAATGAAGAAATAGGGTGTTGTAAATGGCTAAGTGTATAGTGTGTGGTAGAGGTGATGAAAATGGGGATACTTAGCAAGATGAAAAGTAGGAAGGAAGTGAAACAAGATGAGCCAGAGGTTGAGTATAAGCCAAAAAAGACAGTTAGTAAGAAGAAAAAGGATGAAACTAGTATCGAAGATTTACCAGAAATAACTAACGTTAAGGACTGGCTTAAAGAGATTACAAAGATGGCAAAGGATGGTCTTAATGAGATAGATGAGCACTATAATGAGTTGGCTGGTAAGGCGAAGGACATATCTAACGTCGTGCTGAACTTAGGAATAGTGATGTCCAACTATCTGTCATTTAGGTATAACGTGTATGCAAAGTTAGCAGAGTACTATAATGACTATGATAAGGCTTTCAAGGAGGTAGATAAAGCTCTTGAATCGATAGATAGAGAGTTTACTTCGAAGCTAGTGGGGGTGATTAGACGATGGATGAAGGAGAAAGGCTAGCTGAATTTCCTGAGCTGTTTCCTGTCAGGAAGTCCTTGATTGCTATTGCTAATAGTAAAGGAATAGCTATGTACTTAGCTAATGACATGCTGAGGAAGAATCAGCCATGTGTACTTTGCTCACTGTATTACATAGTGAAAGAGATTAAACAGCAGCAACCGTCAGTGTTGATTGGTATGTTTGGTGAGCCGTTAGCTGCTGAGTTCGATGGCTTTACAATACAGTACGATGAAGCAATTGGTTGGTATGATTACGTGGAAACTGGAGATACTTCTAAGTATGGTAAAGACTTCGGTTACTATGCTTCGCTAATTGTGAGAGTTAGAAATGAGGATGGTGTGTGCAGGAGTTTACTAACTGCGATATATGGAAAGGAAAACGGAAAAGTAGATATAACTGACGAGGGTATAGAGGCTCTTTATGGAATATCGTCTTTTATTGTTACTTTTATTAGAGTTAAAGGAACAGCAGTGCAAATACCAGTTAAGGAGGAAGAAAGAGTTATAGTGGCTCCTACTAAAGAGATACCAGAGCTTTCAGCAGTAGTTGGATTGATAGGCTACATTGCTAAGAACTACAATATGTCAGTTGACGAAGTGATTGAATTAGTTAGGAAGAGTTTCAAGAGGAAATAGCAAAAGATTTATATATTTATTTTTGCTACATCTCCTTAGAAACATAGATTTTATAACAGCGTAGGAGAGGTGAGAGGATGGGACTGTTTGTGAATGTTAGGGAGCTGAGTGTGAGAGAACTGATGGACTTGGCAAGGAGCAACGAATACAGCGTAGCATACACACCGTTTGGCAGATTTGGTCTTAGGACTTACATTAGACGTGCAGTTCCTTGGAAAGGACTTAAGGGTGACGCATTCTGGGATGAAGCGGGGAAGCATGGAAATCTTGCAAATGGTCTTAGGAGCGCAATAGACATTTCTAGGAGGTTTGCTGGAAACACTGGTGTTGCACTTGTTAAGTACATGGATGGAAGCTATGGCATTATGCCATACAAGTCTGCTCTGCAGGGCCAGGGTAAGACAATTGCTGACATAATTGCGACGGCTCCGAACTACTTCAGACTGATTACTAGGCCAGAAGCTTCAGAGCTTATCAAGGCTGCAAAGCTCCAGCCAGTGGTTTACTAAATTTTTTAGAGGTGGTGTGGTATGGTGAGTATAGAGGAAATAATTGATAAGGCAAATGTAAAAGAGCTGATTGCACTGGTTCTCGGTAACACTGGCGCTAGGTACCTCAACAACTTCCTTGCCGGCAAGATTACTGACGCAAACCAGAGAGCAGTGGTCAACGTGCTCATTGGACTTGGTGGTTCCTATGTTGCGAATGAGCTTGCGTCAAAGAATCAAGACTACGCAGAGATTATGGCACTGGCTGGACTTGCAGCTACGACAGTTGCAGCTCAGCCAATCTCAGACAGACTCACTGCTGAGATAGGAGCTGCTACTAGTGAGCCAGTTATCGTTGTCTCAAGAGGAGTTGAAGTCTCAGAGACTCCAGTAGTTACGGAAAAAAAGCCTGCTGCGGGATTTAGTGTAGGGAGGTGATGTAAATGCCAGTTATTCCATTTACCGACTTGCCACTGGAGTATAGAGTTGCAGCTTACGAGAACGCAATAAAAACTGTTAAAGAGCTGATGGTAAGGGAAGGTATAGTCAGGACTGATGATGAAGTTGCAGTTAGAGAGCTAATGATTGGAGACAAGGCAAACGCAGCTGACTTCGTTGACCTTAACGTTAGGACTGCAGTTACTTCTGGCCAGGAGTTCTGGGGCCAGGACTCAGAGGACATTGCTGCTAATCGGTTCAGCAGCGTTATTGCTACAGGAGAGAAAGTTCCTGACAACAAGGTTATTGTATTCTATGGTTTCACTGACTTGACACCAAATCCAGACCTTGTGGCAATTAAGTTCGTTAGAGGCAGCGATACGCTGGATATCTGGGAAGTTGAACACTGCTATAAGTCAACTGAGGAAGTTGGTGGATTTGCATTTACGACTGATGTCGCAGAAAACTTAGTGCCTTACTGTGTTGCTTACGTGCAGAACGACCCGATTGACATTCAGATGATATTTAAGGAATCTTCTGATAAGAACGTCGTGCTTCTTGCACTGATTGGAGAGCGCTACGGAGAGCACATCTCCAAGAGTTAAACTATTTAATTTTTTAAACTATAGAAAGACAGATTGGAGGTGATAGTGAATGGTGCTGTATGACTTGGAAAGAGCTCTTGGTAAGGGCAAAAAGCTTGCTGTTGGAAGCTCTTTAGTTGCTGATGGTGATGTAATAGACACTGGACTTGACAATGTTGAGGTAATTGTTCTAACAACAACTAATGCTGCTCACATAGCAGCTGCGATTCCAATGTATGGTGGTACTGTAAGGGTTAGTCTGCGTGACAATACTGGTGATGCAGTTATTACTGCTGAGACAGTGTACTGGATAGCTGTAGGAGATGCCTCGTTTCCAATCATTGAACCTCCAGAGTAATTATTTATTTTTTAAATACAGAAAGAAAGAAATTTGGAGGTGATTGGCAGATGGTATTTGAAGAGTTCAAGCCTGTAGTTAGTCCAAGAATGAATGTTAGGGTTTTGCCGGACTATGGATTCTATAGAGTACTTAGTGTTGAGCCAGTTGGTGTTTTGATAAAAGACTTCGGTAAAACATTGGCTGCAGACGCTGAGAGTAGGAACAATGAGCTTGAAGAAGTATATATGCAGGACAACGAAATGGCTCAGTGGAGAATCTGGGTTCTCGACCCAGTTGGTATTAAACTAAAAGTTGCTGGACAGGAAAGCTTAGAGGTGCAACTAAGTACAGTACTTCTGAAATAAGGTCATTCTCGCCAGAAACTAACGATGACGATGGCATTAGCCAGTTCTTCAGCTTCGAGGATGAGAAAATCTATGTTGACATAGTTAATCTTACAAAAGATACTTTGACTTCACAGAGGATTAAGCTTATTGGTTACAAGTACGTGCTTGAGAAGCTTGACCACGCACCTGAAATATATACTGATATACCATTTGGCTTGGTGAGGTGATGAAAAATGCTGAGGAATATTAGTAAGTTTGCTGAGTTTACAGCAGCTGCAACAGATACAACAGTTCACACTGTTTCAACTAACAGAAAAGCGGTTATTACGAACATAATAGTAACAAACAAAGAGGAATCAGATATACTTGTCACTTTATACGATGGAGCAAGTACTGGTGGCGACAAGAAACTTGAAATTAAGGTTGCTACTGGTGACACAAAGGTAATAAGCTAGAGGATGAGTACGGCATTGAGTTCAGAACATCTGTAGTTGCTCAGGTTGACAGCTATACAACTGGAAGCAGTATATGGATTGGGGGCTATGAGGCTTGAGAGCTACGAATTGGTTGAACAGCTAAAGACTCTCAACGAAAACATTAGGACACTTAACTCTATTTTGAAGGACTGGGCTAGTATAACTAATAGACTTGACGAACAAATAAGACTTCTTGAAACTCAGGGATATAGTAGCAAATACTGGCAGTTTGAGCCAATAGAGCATTACGACTTAGAGACACTACAGCCTGGTGAAGTAGCGAACTTAATCTCAACGACTGAAAGGGGAGCATTCGTTCTTTTCGGCTCATTTACAACTAGTGATAAAGTATACTGGGAGGTAAGAGTTGACGACTTAGTTATAAAAGGAACAGTAGAAGACCTTTATAACCATGGTCTTCTCGGCTATAATCCTAGGACTCTATGGATTAGCGCTGGTAACGGTGGTTACGCAGTATGGGCTACGCCAAACCCGTATATCGAGTATAGAAATAAAATACAGGTTTATGGTAAAAACATAGGCGACACAGAAATACAATACAACTACGTAATCTTCAGATACAGGTATATAGGTGGTGATTAAAATGGTTCTTGTCAAAGGACTAATAGACTATGAATTGCTTACTCAGGCAATTGTAAATGCAGGTGCTACTGGTCAGGGAAAATTAATACTAATTGATAGTAATGGTAACGTAGTAAGCGACGTGCCACTATCGTCTTTGCTACCAACAAGAACTTCACCAACACAAGAAGCTTCAGCATACTCTATACCAGCAAGTGATAAGCTGGAAATCGATAAAATTAACATAGGAAAGTACTCTGCACTATTTATTACCGTAAGAGCTACTTACGACACATCTGCAACGTCTGGGGTTAGAGTAAGATGGTTATATTCACCAAATGGTACTAACTACGACGATGAAGACAACGCAGAAAATCAGAACAGATACTACGACCTAGTATTTCAGTCTGGTGCAACTAAGCAAGCAACAATACTGATACCAGTTTTCGCAGATAACATAAAGGTTCAAATTGTTAACTTAGATACAGAGTATCCTGTTACTGTTGACGTATGGAGCTGGATGTTGAGGTGATACAATGCCTTTTGACCCAATAAGCTACGACTTGGCAAGTAAAAAGATACCACCAGTACTGAAAGATTTAGACATGAACGGTCTGCTAATTAAGAACTTAGGAGAACCAGTTGACCCTAATGACGCAGCAAGGAAAGTTTACGTAGATGTAGCAGCAACAGGTCTTGGAATTAACTATTTCCTGCTTGACGCTGCCGACTCATCAGTTTCAGCATACAAAGCAATGCAGCTTGATGTTCCTATGCTTGCTGAAGCTTATGTAGAAACTTCACATTCTACAGCAGGAGACTACGAAATTGCTTCATGGATAGCACCAATTGACGGAATCCCACTTAAGCTTGGAGTTTATGAGTTACACTGTCAGGCAGAAATTATAACAGGAAATATAAATGTAAGGCTGTTCTATAGACTTTACGAAAGGCAAAGCGATGGAACTGAAGTTCTAATAGCTGAGTCAATGCTATCTGATAGGATTGACTAAGAAGAGACATAATTATCTCGCTAATTCTTGCAAATGACTATATACTTTCAAGCGGTAGCAGGCTGGTAGTTAAGCTGTATGCAAGATACGAAAACTCTGGAGCTTCCACTACAGTAAGGGTTTACTATCAGGGTGACGTAAGAGCCAGAGTTGCACTACCAACTACAAAGGAAATTCTTGACACTGTATATGCAGCAAAGCTACACGCATCACAGCATGGACTCGGTGGAGATGATGAACTAAATTTGGATGCTTCGCAGATTACTTCAGGAAGATTATCATTGTCAAGATTGCCAACGTCAGCAACAGCTAATCAGTATTTGGTTGTGAGGACGGCGAATGAAGACCGGTGTGGGATGTGATAAAGCTCAGTGACCTTAGCATTGATGCAGACAAGGATTGGAATGGTAAGAAGATAACAAATGCTGCACTTTTTGCCACGGGAACGCCACGTGGAAGTTATACTGCAGCTAAATTTATAGGTGTTGGTGGCACGAGTGATTTTATCATATCTCTACAGGATGGGACTGGAAGAGTGAATTTATACTGGAACGCTACGCCCGGAAAATCTCCTACATTCATAGTCGATGACGAACATGCTGGTAAGATTTTATTTAGCCCTATTAGCGACCCGTTCTTCGCTGTCTATTGGGCGAATGGTAAAGGTGCAGCTGCTGGTGACCCAATAACCTGGAATAAGGTGTTCTCTGTAAAAACAAATGGAGATGTAGAAGTGGCTGGTTCAATCAAGTCTGGCGGTAGTCTCCTGCCAGAAACAGACAATACTTACGACATCGGCAGTTCGAGTCTTAGATTCAAAGATGGTTACTTTGCAGGTACAGTCTATACTGGTGACCTTAAGTTTGCTAATGATTGGGTGATGACTGAAAGAGATGACAATGGTAATGTGATTGAAGGGATAAGGATTTTAAATAGAAAGGGCGAGGAAATATTTAAGATTACCGAGGATGGTTTGTGGTTTAAGGGTAAGAAGATAGCGTGAGGTGATAGGTGGAGGTGATAAATATGAACAGATTTCAAACGTTATTAAGAAAGAAGGTGGTTAGTATGGAGGTGGTATAGATGGACAGAATTGATGAAATCTGGATGATGGCAAGAACACGAGGTGTCCTTGCTGTGAAAGTATGTTTAGACGAGAATTGCAGTGGGTGGAAATCCTACCTGACGGAAGCTGGTAAAGACCAACCAGTTGACAAGGTTGTTCTATTTGGAGAGGACGAGGAAAGAGTGTTCTTACTATTCAGGTATCCAGAACTTTACAGCCCTACCGTTAAAGCAGTTTTTAACAAAAGATTTATGGAGGACCAAAAGCTGAGAGAGAGATACTGGAACGACACATACCTAGTTAGAAGTGAAATTGCTCAGGAATTCAAGGAGCAGCTATACCGTGAAGCAGAAGCAATCTTAAGGAAACCTATCAAGGAAGATGCAATGCCACAAGATATACCTAAGACGGAACTTGAACCAAAACCAGAAGAAAAAACACAAAAGGACTTTGAAGGCAAACCAATCACACATAGTAGGACAATTTGGACAAACGTAATTATTGTAATAATTATAGCTGTGTTGCAACAACTTGGTATTGAATTGGAGGCTGAAGAGGTTGCTACATCAATGGCACTGTTGAATATGTTCTTACGAGCAATAACGAAAACACCTATAAAGTGATGTTACTATGACCTTAGGTAAAGGCTTGCTGAGTGGTCTTATTGCAATAACTGAAAACATAGTGAGGGCAATAATAAGGTCAATTAGGAGGTGAATACATTGTCAAACGAGCAGTTAATAAAAGAGCTAACCAAACTTTCAACTAAAATGGATAGCGTTGGCGAAGACATAGCTGAGCTTAAGCTATTTATGAAAGAAACTCAAAGCTTTGTACGGGAAGCTTTGCTAAAGCTAAAAGATTTAGATTACAGAGTAACAAACCTTGAAGAGTGGAAAGAACAGATTACAAGGTCTGAAAGACTAAAAAAGAGATTTATATACGACTTGCGTTCTGCAATAGCTGGTGGACTAGCAGGCGGAGGAGCTGGAGCAATACTAGCCTGGCTATTTAAGTTTGTTCATTAAGTAGGAGGTGATGTAAAATGCAGTGTGTGGCTGTAAATGTGGTTGGAGATTTGGGGTGGTTGCGATGACTCTGGTAGAATTCGAGACGTATGGAAAAAATGTAACGTTGGAAAGTACTATAAAGTCACAGTTCATAGCATAGCAACTGAACTTAGATTTCCAAATGTTAACTTCAAAGCAGACGTCGAAATGAAGGCTCTTCAACCAGGTCAAAGAATAATATACTTTGGCGGTAAACCTACACAAACCTACACCGTCTCAAAAGACCTACCATACGGAATAATTGCTAACCTAGCATATTCGAGAGTGTACGTTAACGGTAAAGACATAGGATATAGAGGCCATTGGTACTACGTCGCATACCCATATCCAATAAAAGCAGGCTCAACTATCACAGTCGTCCCAACTGGAAGAAGCGGTGGAATTGCATCAATATACGAAGCAACTCCAATAAATACCTCTATGTCAATGGACTTCATCTACGTAGGCAAAAGCGGTGCCTCTTCCTACCAGTCATGGAGTAATCCTCCTGGTAAGGTTCTGGTATATAGGAATTTTAGCGTATCTACCGGTAGAAACACTTATACCGCTACTACTAGCCTTTATACTCACAGATACATTAAAGACGTGTACGTAAACATAATAACATCGTACTTTGACAAATACTATAAAATCAACGACCCTCAATATTACGCTGTGGGAATTAGATTCCAATCATCCACAGAGACTTCTTCTGGTTACCAAATAACCTACGAATTGAAAGATTTCGGCACCAAACCTGTAAGCTGCTGCCCAATTGTAGTATATAGAAAAAGTGATGGAAAAATCATCTCTACTGACTGCGTCGCTTTAGGAAATGTAACTAAAACATACATTGAACCTATTAGAATAGAACCATACAAAGCTGTAGGAGTAGCACGAAGTCTCTTCGTTGAAAACCTTGGCACTTACGACATCTACTACTGGCTTGACGACCCATCTAAGTTAATCCTGCCAAATCCTGTTCAGATAGTAAGTATATACGCCGACAAAACCACTTTGAAATTTGGAGAAAGTACAACCATTCACGTAAAACTCAAAAACAACTCTTCCGTTCAGCTGACAAAAACAGTAGCTCTAACCATTGGTACCGCAATAGTAGGTCAACAGACTGTAACAATTGCTCCAAACTCAGACAAAGAAGTAACATTTGAATTCAAAGCTCCTAACGTAAGTAGAAGCTTTGAAATATGTGAAAGTGTAACCTAATTAGGAGGTGATAAAAATGCCGTGCGTAACCATAAATGTTAAGCAGCCGAATATAGTAGTTAAGAAAGTTTGGACGAATCCAACAGAAGTAGAACCAAGCCAGGAATTCGAAGTTTGGGCAAGAGTAAAAAACACTGGAACAGCTGCTGGCAAAATCAAACTATGTGCAGACATAGTATTCCCAGATGGAGCAGTAGCTGAGTGCTTTTGCGACAAGACAGTCACAGTAAATCCAGGCCAAAGCCTTGACGTAAGGTTATGTAGGATGTCATTTCCAGTATCAGGAAACTTCACAGTAAAAGTCGGAAACTTATCAACCACAGTAACCGTAAAGGAGGCACCAGTTAAAGTAGTTAAAGAGTATATCTCGATACTAAGAGAAGGAGATACTTTTTACAGAGTAATATCCAATACAGTAGACGTAAAGCGAGGTGAAAAAATCAGCTTAAGGTACTGGGTTGAATTCAACCAAATAGTAGACGCTGAGGCATGGATAACGATTAACGGACGGACTGTAGCTAAGAACAGAAAGAAGGACTTATTACTAAAGGTTAAAGTGACAGACATTGTAGCACAAGCACCAATGCAGGTGTGTGGTGGCTACAAGATATATTCAAGTGGTTAGTATGTATTGTGTTAATATTAATGTAGTAGAAGAGGAAACACCAGAAAAGCCAGCTGAATTCGAATTCGAGGACTTCCTACCACTGATAGCAGTAGCTGGAGCATTAGCTATTGCATACTACATACGTAACAGGTGATACTATGGTCTGGCCATACATAGTAATAGGATTGGGCTCAATAGTCGGGTACGACCTGCTAAAATCCTGGCTCGAATCCCAGACTCAAACCACCGAAGAGCTAAAAGTCTCCCCAGCCATCATAATAGCACTCATCCTACTCGCCGTGTATATGTTAAGGAGGTGAGAATATGAGCTACATATGTAAGGTAAGATTTAATGGAACTGAAGTAAGTAATGGAGGGCACGTCACCTCAAATTGGGCTAAGTACCACTACATAGACCTAGAATTCAAGTGTGAACTACCACTTGAATCATGCCACGAGGAGTTTGTAATATACGTGGATGGAGTAAAAAGATGGACTACAGGTACTATAGACATACCTGGTGCATTAATACCTCAATTCGCAGAATGCAGACCAGTATCAATACAATTAACAAATGCAGGTGACATACTCGACCCAGGTGACCACCTAGTTAAAATAGAAGTAGTCGAGCACCCGCTAATAGGCAACCCTTACACTATACAGACATACCAATCATTGTAACAATAGAAAAGGAAGAAAACCAGACCACACCATCAGAAACACCAAAAGTTGCACGGTACACAATACTCGACTGGCTCAACAAATCATACTTCGGAATCCCACTCTGGGCTTGGAATGCAATCGTCATAGTCGGTATAGCCATATTCACAAAGCCACGAGAAGAGTTCAAAGAAATCAAAGAGCTAATGAAGATAAAACTAATGAAAGAGCTAGCTGAGGAGGAGTGATATCATGAACCTATTGAAACTCGGTGTATACTTCACAATACTTGGAGTTACAATCTACTTCACTGGCATACTAGTAAGCGAAATCAAGAAAGAAATAGAGCAAGCGGCATATGAAGGCCAAACTGCCTAACATAAAAGGTTTATGGTGAGGAGGTGGTGTGAGATTGGGTATGTTAAAAACAAGATATTGAGACCTTACAAAAAAATAGGAGGTGGTACAATGCTTGAGTTAATACCATTTGCATACCTACTATACATAACATTCAGACCAATTGAAAAAGACCTGTTAAAAAGACTCTACTTAATCAAATCCAAAGCCGACCCTTCAATAGGTGAAGAACTAGGTATTGAATCAGTCAATCAAATATACGACCTAATACAAACCATAGAATATCGCCCAGACGCATTTGACACTGTCCAGTCACCACGTGAACTACTCGAATCAAAGAAAGGTGACTGCGAAGACTTCTCCGTCCTCACATACTCCCTACTCCAGTACCTAGGACTTAACCCGGGCATAGCAATTGCATACACACCTGGAGACCCTGAAGCTCACGCTTTCACATACTTTTACTGCCAGAACTGCAACGAGTACTACATCTTCTCCAACCGTAACTTCTTCAAAGCCACCTCAGTCGAAGAAGCAGCCAACATGCTAGGCTTCACCAATGTCATCTACGAAAAACCACCTGAAGGTATTATTTATGAAAAGAACGAGTAAAATACGACTTCCGCTCAGCCGTAGCTGGTGGCGTAGCAGGTGGTTTAGTTGGAGTAGTTGGTAGTTATTTGATAAAACTGATGTGGGGGTGATAGTATGCCGTGCGTAACCATAAATGTTGAGCAGCCGAATATAGTAGTTAAGAAAGTTTGGACGAATCCAACAGAAGTAGAACCAAGCCAGGAATTCGAAGTTTGGGCAAGAGTAAAAAACACTGGAA
>LZQN01000085.1_pt1 | contig 22601 bp, 26 predicted proteins | sample 768531 | NCBI WGS metagenome assembly LZQN01 (sample SAMN05207080, study PRJNA324506) | oil field metagenome | isolation source: sample BH-FW-7 from oil reservoir | place: India: Bombay High | collected 2015-12-02
TTCTGCTTTCTATTTCTTCTATATTTTTAGGTTATAAGTTTTAATATCTGGTTTATGTCTGCATTTATTTTTCTTCTTTTTCCTTTATATTCTTGATATCCTTATTTTCAATAGATGACTTTATTTTTGCTATGTTGTCTATTTCCAGTTCTACTTTCTGGAAAGTTTTTTAGGTTTATTTTTCTCCTTTTTTATTCTTTTTTCTCCTTTTCCTGAGTTATGTTAATGTCGTCCAGAGCAAGCAATTCCAGGTTAATTTGAAAACTTTCCTTTTGAATTTGCAGTTTTTTTAGATGTTCCTTTAAAGCTAAAATTCTCTTTTCTTCTTCTGCAGAAGGAAGTTTTATTTTTTTTATTTCCTCCGTTAGTTCATAATATTTTTTTCCAGTTTTTGAGCCTGTTCAAGAATAGGTTGTTTTTCTTGAATCCTTTTCTCCAGTTCTAAAAAATTTTCTTGTTTGTATTTTTTATCTTTAAGGATTTGCCATTTTTCTATTTCTTCGCTTATTATTTTGATTTCCTTAGTTAATTTTTCCAGTTTTTTCTCTTTTTCTTCTTTTTATCTTTTTTAAGTCCAAGGTTCTTTTTTAGAGTAATCTTTTTGTTTATTTTTTAATGTTTCTATCTTTTTTTCTTTATCTTTTATTTCCTTTACCTTTCTTAAAATGAGTTTTAGCTCTGATTCAGACTTGCTTTTTTCCAGTTTTACTTTACTTAATTCTGTTTGCAATTTGGTAAATTTTTCTGTTTCCTGGGCTAATTTTTTTATCTTTATTTCTACTTGAGTTATTTCTTCTTTTAATTTCTTTTCTTGAGTATTTAAGTCTTTGATTGTTGTACTTAAACTTTCATATTCTTTTAATTTTTCTTCTAATTCTAATTTTTCTTCTTTTATTTTTTCTAATTTTTCTTCCAGTTTTACTATGTAGGGGGCATTCTGCCCTTTTTTTATTCTTCCAGTAGAGGTAAAGTAAGTAAAATAATAATTGGTTATTTTTTCTTCCAGGTCTTTGCTTGCTAAATCAGAAAAGATATCTCTTTTATTTTGGAGCAAGGATAATATTTCAGGAGTTATTTTTTGATAATCTATTCTATCTTGAGGTATTAGTAGGATATGGAAAATACCAGAGTCTTCCAGGTTAAGACTTTTTTTGTCCTTTTCTAGAGCCAGGATTTCTCTTAACTTATTGTCTGCCTGTTTTCCTTCAGCTAAAGGGAAAAAGAGGTCTTCTTCTTTTCTAAGCAAAAGGGCATTGGCTCTGTCTAAAAAGGATTTTTGTAATTTATAAGTGGTATTGTTTTGTTTAAATTCTATCTCCACCTCTGGAGATAGGTGTCTGCCCAAAGGGGCAATAGCCTTTATTTCTTTGTTCTTTAAATGATGCAGTTCAAAAAGTCCCCTGTACAGAGCTTCAAAAAGAGAGCTTTTGCCCGTACCATTGGGACCATAAATAACATTGATTTTGGGAGAAAAAGGTCCAATTGTGGTTTCTTCTAAAAAACAGCGCCATCCTTTTATTTTTATATTTATAAGCTGCATAATTATCTACCCAAACTAAAGATTAGTTTTAAAGCTTCTTTGTATTCGGCTGAAGTTATACTTTCTTCCTTTTTTTCTTGCTTTAAAAAGTTTAGCAGTTCCTTGCCCAGGGCTGAAGCAATGGAGTCAACCAGCTCTGCTTCTTCCAGGAAAAATAAATCCTCTTCTCTTATCTTGATTTCCAGGAATTCTTCCCTGGCCAAGTTAATAAGATTTTCTAGTGATTGCCAGTTAGTAGGGCTTAAGTTGCCCTTTAGGGTCAGCTCCAGGATGGTTTTTTCTGGCATAAGTTTTTGCAGAGCTTGTTTTAAACTTGCTATATCTTCAGCACTAAAGAGTTCTTTCTCCATTTTTAGCCAGGATATTTCTCCTACTTTTAAAGGAGTTATTTGAGGTGGTTCCTGGGGATGCTTAATTTCTACCAGCAAAACCTGACCGGAGTTTTCTTCTCCAAATTTGGTGGTTTCTGGAGTGCCAGAATACGCTATTTTTTCTGAATATTGGTAATAAGAGTGCCAGTGTCCAAGAGCCAGGTAGGAAAAGTCCAATTCTTTGGCTCGGTTCGGGGTTAAGTAAAGTTCCTGGTATTTGTCGTCCAGAGCTAAGTTTAAATGCCCCAGGCCAATACTTATTTTCTTTTTATTTACTTCTTTTAGCCAGTGAAAACATTCTTTTTGGGTGTAAGGGTCTTTTACCGGCGCAGGATAGAGAATGTAGTTAGCATATTCTATAGGCTTTTCTTCTTTAAGAAGAAAAACATTTTCCACTTCTGACCACAAAGGATTTTCCCAGATAGAACCATAGACCAGAGGGTCATGATTGCCAGGGAGTAAGTAAATGGGATTGGAGAATCTTTTTAAGATATTTAATAGTCTAGAAAGGGTTTTAGGGTTTATGGCATTGTGGTCAAAGACATCACCACAAACTAAAATACAATCAACTTTTTCCTTATTGGCCATCTCTATTATCCTTTCTATTGTTTTAAACCGAGCTTCTCGAACCTTTTCTCCTGCATAGGCAAGTTGATTGACTTTTAAACCTATTTGCCAGTCTGCGGTATGAAGTAGTTTCATTTTTTCTCCTTACTTAAGTAAGCTAGTCGTTCTAACAGGGGAGGGTGGCTGTAGTGGAAAAATACATAGAGTGGATGGGGAGTTAAATTGCTTAAATTATTTTGGGCTAATTTTTTTAGAGCAGATATTAAGTAGTTATTGTCAATGTATTTGCAGGCTAGTTTGTCTGCCTGTTTTTCAAAGGTTCTGGAAAAATAATTGCTAACAATACTTAACAATAGGCTTAAAGGAGAGAAAAGAAGCATAAAAGCAATAAGACCAGCTATAACTGTTGGTTGTTTAAAATTTAAAGCCTGGGCTATCTGAAGACTGGTTAAAAAGAAGCTGGCTAAATAGAAAAAGATAAAAAGCTGCAATAAAAATAAAATCAAGTTTTTGAAAATGTGCTTTAATTTAAAGTGACCTAGTTCATGCGCAAGCACTGCCAGGATTTCTTGGTCCTTTTAATTTTTCCAATAGAAGTGTCAAAAAGGGCTATTTTTTTGTATTGTCCAAAACCAGTTAAAAAGGCATTGGCTTTACTGGTGCGTTTAGAGCCATCCATAAGATAGATGTTGGTCAGGGTGTAGCCAAGCTTTTGGGCCAATTGCGTTATATCCTGGCGTAAAGTGCCTTCTGGAAGTGGGGTAAAGCGATTAAAGAGGGGCAAGATAAATTTAGGAGCAAGATATTGTAAGAGTAAGACAAAGCCAAAAATAATAACCCAGGCAACAAACCAGGCTGTATTGGGATAATGGCTCCAGAGATAGATAATTATACTCAAAAGAATGGAGCTAATAAGAGCGCTAAGAATAAACTCTTTTATTTTGTCTTGAAAAAATAAGGAAAGTTTCATGCGGTTAAATTGATATTTTTTTTCCAGGTAAAAGTGTTCATACAGTTCAAAGGGAAGGTTTAAAAGAGTGGTAAGGAGTAATAAGAAAAGGAGATAAAGGATTTGTTGCCCCATGGTATTTATATTTAGCCAATCCAATTGATGATAGAGCCAACCAAAAAATCCTGTTTGAAGAAAATAAATTAGTAAACTTGTCTCTAAAGCAGAAGAGAGTATTTTAAAGTAGGTTTTTTCTTTGGTATAGAGTTGACTTTGGGCATATTGTTGAGGAGAATAAATATCTCTGGCTGCTGCAGGAAGCTTGGTTTTTTGGTGTCTTAAGTTTAAGAGTTCTAATCCCTGACGTAAGACAAAGTTAAAGAGTACAAGGAAAATCAAGAGATTTTTCCAGAATAAAGGCTCCATAATGTCTACTACTCCTTTTATTGTTCTTTGCTTTAGCAAAGAATATCAATATTTTTTCAAACATCAAGAGCTTGAGGTTACTTATCCTCTACAGCGTAAAGCCTCTATAAAAGATATTATAGAAGCCTTGGGGGTCCCTCATACAGAGATTGGCTCTCTTTATAGAGGAACACAAGAATTAAATTTTTCCTATATTCCTGAGCCCTTTGATAAAATAAATATTTTTTATCATACTCTTCCTCTTGATTTTAGTCAAAAGACAAAATTACGACCCAAACTAGAAAAAGAACTGAGCTTTATCTGTGATGTCAATGTGGGCAAATTGGCTGTATTACTTAGGATGCTTGGCTTTGATACCCTTTTTGCGGCCAGGTTAAGAGATGAACAGATTGCTCACCTGGCCAGTCTGGAACAAAGGGTTGTCTTAACCAAAGATATTGGCTTGTTAAAGCGAAAGCAGATTCACTTTGGCTATCTTTTGCGCTCCAGCAATCCAGATGAGCAGTTGCAAGAAATAAAAAGGGTTTTTGGCCTTAAACCCAGGAGTTTTTTTCAGCGTTGCTTGCTTTGTAATACTCCTTTAAAGCCTGTGGCTAAAAAAGATGTCTTGCCTTTACTTGAACCCAGGACTAAAAAATATTTTCAAGAGTTTCACTTTTGTCCCCAATGTAAAAAGGTTTACTGGCCTGGAAGTCATTTTGAAAAAATGAAAAAAAGATTGCAGTTAAATGGTTTTAAAATTTAAATTATCATCTTGGAGAAATTGATGCCTGTAATTTTAAAGATATTTACTATTTTTCTTTTTATTTTAATCTTAAACAGAAAATTTCCTCTGGGAGTTGCCCTGTTTAGTGGTTCCTTTTTGCTTTGTTTGTGGATGGGGTTTGATTTTCCTTTTTTTGTGCAAAGTGGTATTGGTAGCCTTAAAGAACTGACTACTATTTCTTTGGTTTTGATTGTAGCTACTATTTTGATTAATGAGTGCCTTAATGCAGTCCACTGGCCAGATTGAGAGGATGGTTTTCACCTTTCAGGAGCTCACAGCCAGTCCTGGACTTGTGGCCAGTGTTATGCCTGCCCTTATTGGTTTGTTGCCCATGCCTGGAGGGGCCCTGTTTTCTGCACCTATGGTGGAAGCTGGAGTGGGAAAGGAATGTATTGAGGCGGAGAAAAAAGTCGCCCTTAATTACTGGTTCAGGCATATTTGGGAGTATTGGTGGCCTCTTTATCCAGGCGTGGTTCTGGCTATAGCTTTACTTAAAGTTCCAGCCTGGAAATTTATTGGATTTATGCTTTTACCTAGTGTGTTATCTGTAGTGGCTGGAAAAGTTTTTATTTTAAATTTTATATCCTGTCCTCTTAGGGAAAAGAAAAAAGTTTCTTTTTCTTTAATAAAAAAATTTTTGTGGGAGATTATGCCCATAGTGATAGTTGTCATATCTATTTTAGTTTTAAGTTTGTTAGAATACTTTTTACATAAAATTGGAGTTAATTTACATATTCCTGCTCTACGGCCATTATACCTGGGCTTTTACTTTCTTTAGTTTGGATTATGTTTACCAATAAAGTTTCTGTTAGAGAATTAAAGACGTTTATTTACAATAAAAAATTTTTAAATATGGTTTTTTGGTCATTTCCATTATGATTTTTAAAAATATGCTGGCTAAGACCAATGCTGTTTTTTTGGTACGAGAAGAACTTATTGCCTATCACATTCCTCTGGTTTTAGTGGTTATGATTATGCCCTTTTTATCCGGGTTTATTACAGGTATTGCCATTGGTTTTGTGGGGGCTTCCTTCCCCCTTATTATTCCCATGTTTCCAGAGCCATCTTCCCTGTCCTATCTATCCTGGGCAGCACTGGCTTATACTTTTGGGTATATGGGGATGATGCTTTCGCCTGTGCATCTTTGTTTTTTGGTGACAAAGGATTATTTTCAGGCCAATTTGTTGGCGAGTTATAAGTATCTGCTAAAACCTGTTCTCTTTGTAGTCTTTTTGGTGTTGGTGCTTTTTGGGGCAGGGGTGTACTGGTTTTAAAAGAAAAAGGCCCTTTTAAAAAAGGGCCTTTTTTTAGAGTTAGTTTAATACTTCTTCAGGAAGCTTACATTCCTTTTCTAAACCAAAGGCCTGTGAGACTGGAGGGCAGGTGAGAACGCCCTTGTACATGTTTAGACCCTTGAGAAGTACTTTGTCTTCTTTGCAGGCCTTTTCCACGCCCAGGTTGGCAATTTTCAGGCCGTATTTAATGGTAACATTGTTTAAGGCAAAGGTAGAAGTCCGGGCATAAGCTCCAGGCATGTTGGCCACACAGTAGTGAATAATATCTTCTTCCACATAAATGGGGTCAGAATGAGTAGTGGCTCTGGAAGTTTCTGCGCAGCCACCCTGGTCAATGGCCACATCTACAAAGACTGCACCTGGTTTCATTTTTCTTAAGAGTTCCCTGGTGACTAGTTTGGGGGCCTTGGCCCCAGGAATCAATACTGCACCAATAACAATATCTGCTTCTTCTAAACATTTTTGTAAGGTCAAATGGTCGCTATAACAGGTAAAAACATTGGCTGGCATGATGTTGCCCAGATGTTCCAGGGTGTTGGCGTTAATATCCAGAATGGTTACTTTGGCTCCAAAACCAGCAGCAATCCTGCTGCATTACTGCCTACTGTGCCACCGCCTATAACCACCACATTGGCTGGAAGTACTCCAGGTACGCCAGTGGGCAAGACTCCACGCCCACCTTGGGATCTGGCTAAGTAAAAGGCAGCCATTAAGGGAGCCATTCTCCCTGCTACTTCACTCATAGGTTTTAAAAGAGGAAGATTGCCATTATCTTCTTGTACGGTTTCGTAAGCTACAGCAATAATTTTTTTATCAAGACAAGTTTTAGTAAGAGTTTCATCAGCAGCAAAGTGGAAGTAAGTATAAACTATTTGATTTTCTTGCATTAAATCATATTCCTGGGGCAAAGGTTCTTTTACTTTCACAATCATTTCACTTTTTTCCCAGACTTCCCTGGCTGTGTCCACCAAAGTAGCCCCTGCTTCTATATATTCTTGGTCCTGTATTCCAGAGCCAAGCCCAGCTCCTTTTTCAATCAAAACCTTATGTCCATTTTGGGTGTACATCTTTACTGCAGCAGGAATTAATCCCACCCTGTATTCATTATTTTTTATTTCCTTGGGACAACCAATTAGCATAAAAAGACCTCCTCCTTCATGTTGTTTTGAGAAAACTAACAATAACACTATTAAAATACAAGCTTTTTAATAAAGACTAAAAAGATATTCTTAATAGAAGGAGCCTGGGTCTTTACTTTCGGGCTATTGTGCTTTAATAAAAACAAATTTATTTTTTACGGGAGGCTGGCTATGGAACCTAAGGATTTAGAATTCTTTAGAAATTTACTCTTAGAAATGAAACAGGAGATTTTGGCCAAAGGGGAGAGCACTCTGGAAGATATGAGTGAAGATATGGAAGTATATGCTGACCCGGCAGATAGAGCTACTGCTGAAAGCGATAGGGCTTTTACCCTCAGGCTTAGAGATAGGGATTTAAAATTGGTCAGAAAAATTGACAAAGCCCTGACCAGGATTGAAGAAGGTAGTTTTGGTATTTGTGAAGAGTGTGGAGAGGAAATAGGGATGGCCAGGTTAAAGGCCAGGCCTGTGACTACTCTTTGTATTCAATGTAAGAGCAAGCAGGAAGAAAAGAGGAAGCCTTACTAAAGCGTTAGGTTAGAGTGGAAGCCAACTTTTTTCGTTTAGCTCTAGAAAGGATAAAGCCCTATCTTTTAGGTCAGCGCTTAGAAAAGATTTATTTTACTGCTCCTGGTCTTTGGACCTTTAGGTTTTCTTTTAAAAAATTTCTTATTTTATCTTTGGTTCCCAGAAAAAAATTTTTTTGTCTTCAGGAAAAGGGGATAGACAATCCCCTTTCTCCTTCTCCTAAAGTAATGTATTTGAGAAAACATCTTAAAAACAGGCGAGTAAAGGATGTGGTTTCTAGATGGTGGAAAAGGGAGTTTTATCTTGACTTTGGAGAGCTTTATTTAAAATTGGGCTTGGATGTAGAGCCTTATCTAAGCTCTGAACTATTGTTAGAAGAAGTAAGCTGGCCGCCTTTGGAGCAGGTTTTTGAAGATGAGAAAATATATTTAACTTTTCCGCAACTTACTCCTCCTGTTAGGAAAAGAATAAAATCTCTGGAAGGAACGGAGAGAGAAAAATTCTGGCAGGATTTACAGGAAGGAAATTTTTCAACCTGTTATGTTTATCCCAAAAACATTTTGCTCTGGCCAGAAGGGGACAATTTTCTGTTTTCCAGTTCTAATTTTTTAGAAGGAATGCAGGTTTATGCCCAGGAACATCTAAAATCCCTTTTTAATTTAACTATAGAAGAAAAAAAGATTCAGAAAAAAGAAGAAAAAAAAGTAAAGAAAATTCTTAAAAAAGTAGAGGAAGATTTAAAAAATTTAGAACAAAAGTTAAAGCTTTCCAGAATAGGAGAATTGATTAAAAATAATTTATATACTCTGGATAAAGAAGCTAAAGTAGATGAAATAGAAGTAATTAATGAAAAAGGTGAACTGGAAAAAATAAAGCTAAATCCCAAGCTAACCATAAAAGAAAACATGCTTTTTTGTTTTAAACAGGCAGAAAAAGGAAAAAGAGGACTTTTGATTTTAAATAACAGAAAGCAAGAACTGGAAAAATTACTTTGTTCTTTGCAGGTAAGAAAAGATGAGATTAAGCAGGTGGAGGAGAAAAAGGTAACTTTGCCTAAAAAATATCAGGGATTGGCAGTTAAGGTCTTTGTTTCTTCAGATGGCTTTTTACTCTTACGGGGTAAAAATCAAAAGGCCAATCACAAGTTGCTCAATCTGGCCAGTTCTTTTGATTTGTGGTTTCATGTTCAGGATGGCCCTGGTGCTCATGTGCTTTTACGCAGGGACAGTAAAAATCAGGAAGTACCTTTAAGGAGCCTGCAAGAAGCAGCCATTTTGGCTGGACTTTCCAGCTATCAAAAAGAAGCTGGTAGGGCAAAAATAATGTATACAGAAGTGAGATTTTTGCGTAAAGCCAAGGGAATGCCTCTAGGTGAGGTTCTGATTGATAAGTTGTTGGGAACCTTAGAGGTTGATTTGGACTTGGATTTAGAAGAAAAATTACTCTGGAGGGCTCATAATGAGTAAATTGGATGATTTTTGCACAGATTTACAACAAAAAATTTATGCTGATACAGAAAAAGAATTTGGAACAGAATTTATGTCTCGCTGGTTAAATCCCAGGTTTGCAGGGAGGGTGGAAAATCCCACCAAGGTGGTCACAACTAAGCCCAGTTGTGGTAAAAACCTGGAGATTTCTTTGCGCTTAGAAAATAATAGAGTAGTAGAAATAGCCTTTTTTACTGATGGGTGTGGCAGTGATGTGGTCTGTGCAGAAGTGGCCTGTGAATTGGCTTTAAATAAAAGCAAGGAAGACATTTTAAATTTGAGCCCAGAAGATATATTCAAGGTAGTCCCCAAACTGGCTTTAAAAAGTAGTGGTGCAGCCAAAGCACCCATTGAGGCCTTAAAAAAGGTTTTGAAGAAGATTAAAGAGGGGAAGAATGAGGCCTACCAATAGAGATTGGGCTCTAGTTTGCTTGTCTGGAGGACAGGATTCTGCCACCTGTCTGGCCTGGGCAAAAGATAGATTTACAAAGGTCTATAGTGTTTCCTTTTATTATGGGCAAAGACATGCCATAGAATTGGAATGTTCGAGAAAACTATCTGAACTGGCTCAGTGCGAACATCATTTTGAAATACAAATGGATCAGCTATTTTCTCAAATAGAAGTAAGTTCTCTTTTAGATAAAAGTAAAGATGTAACTTCTTCCTTTGACTTAGATGCCAATCTTCCTCTTCTTTTGTGCCCTTTAGAAATCTTTTTTTTATTTCCTCTGCTGCTTCTATCGCCTATCTTTATGGAATAAAAAATATAGTTGTTGGGGTGTCTCAGACAGATTTTAGCGGTTATCCTGACTGTAGAAATAATTTTATTAAATCTCTTAATGCAACTCTGGAATTGGCAGTGGATTCTTCTTTTGAAATTCATGCTCCTCTTATGTACCTTTCTAAAAAAGAAACTGTACTGTTAATGAAAAATTTAGGCTGCTTAGATTGGTATAGATATACTCACACCTGTTATAAAGGAGAGAGACCTGCCTGTGGAATATGCCCTGCCTGTAAGCTCAGGCTTAAAGGATTTGCAGAAGCTGGGATTAAGGACTTAATAGAATATAGAAAATAAGAAAGTATTTACAACTTTTTTAGATTTTCCAGAATATTTTCTTCCTTTTTTAAGAAATATACTCTTACCTTGTGGCTTCTGGGAAATTCTTCCCTTAATACTTGCTTTAATTTTTTGGACAGTTTTTTCTCTTTGACTTCAAAGGATTTTTCCCAATACCCCCGTTGCTCAAATAGAAAAGTATCCTCTTTTATTTTTAAAATGGTTAAACTCCTATTACGCTTGTACGTGGTTAGCAGTATCTTTTCTGTGAATTTCAACTTTTTCAGTCTGGGAATAATCTGAGCAATGAGGCTTTCTTTAGCGTACATAGGTCTTGCTATTGAGAAAAATAAGTTGTAATTTAAAATTTATAGACCTTTTTCTTTGGGAATAAGATGCAAGCAGATTTTAAAAAACTTTACATCCAAGAGCAAAAGGTAAATAAGTTACTTCTTGCTTTCAATCAAGCAGAGAATATCAATGAGATCTTTTTAAAGTTAAAAGATCAGCTAGCAGATATCTTTGAGTGTGAACGCATAACAATTTTTGCCATAGATAAGAAGACCAGACAGCTTTATTCCAGACTAAAATCAGGAAACGAGCACAGAGAGATACGTTTGTTTATTAATAGAAAAAGTATTGCAGGTTATGTGGCAGCAACCAGAAAAATAGTTAATTTAAAAGACGCCTATGTGGAAGAAGAGCGGCTCAAAAATACCCGGGTCTTGGTTTTGATGCCAGCTGGGATGAGCGTTCAGGCTTTAGGACCCGTTCTGTATTGGCTTGCCCTCTTATTTTGAAAGAAAAATCTCTGGTGGGAGTGCTTCAGTTAATAAACAAGAAGCAAAACAGAGAATTTACTGTTGAAGATGAGCAATTGGTTAAAAAGATTGCTCCAGGGTTGGCTTCTGCTCTTTATCATCTTTATGTTTTTCAGACCCGTTTTGGTAAGTTTGATTACCTTTTAGAGAGTCATAAGATTACTTATGAAGAATTGGACCTGGCTATAGTCAAAGCTAGAAAACAGGATCAAGCCTATAAACAGGATGTGGGCTGGATTTTGATAAATGAATTTAAAGTACCTAAAGAAGATGTGGGTAAATCTCTATCTCTTTATTATGATACAGAGTTTATAGAATATAGTGAAGATGTATTCTTGCCAATAGATGTCTTAAAAAGATTAAACATACCTTATCTTAAAAGTCGTTTTTGGGTTCCTTTAAAACAAGAAGAGAATTTACTCTGGGTGTTAATTGATGATCCTGGTGATCAGGAAAAGACTCAAGAAGTATTTTTCTCTGGAATAGGAGAAAATATAAAGTTTGTAGTTGGATTAAGGGAAGATATTTTAAAGTTTTTGGAAAAATATGAAAAAGAGATAGCGAGTGATACAAGTGCAGATGAGGTTTTAAAGGAGCTAAAAACAGAACAGGTTGAAAACTACCAGGAGACTAATACAGAAGAAGACATTTTAAATGAAGAAGCTCCTGCAGTAATTAAATTGGTTACGCAAATTATTAAAGCTGCTTATGACCAAAAGGCTTCAGATATTCACCTGGAACCTTATCCTGGCAAAGAACCAGCTATAGTTAGATTTAGGCGAGACGGAGAGTGTTTTTCCTACCTGGAGATTCCTGCGAGTTATGTGCGGGCAGTGGTAAATAGAATTAAGATTATGAGCAATTTAGATATTGCTGAGAAGAGGCTTCCTCAATCCGGAAAAATTAAGCTCAAATATAGAGATAAACTCATTGAACTAAGAGTAGAAATTACTCCCACTGTGGGTGGCTTGGAAGATGTGGTCTTAAGGATTTTGGCTTCTGGAAAGCCCAGAAAGTTAGAGGAAATGAATTTTACTCCTTTTAATTTAAAAAGAATAAAAGAAATCATTAGTAAGCCTTATGGTATTTTTTTGGTAGTTGGCCCTACTGGTTCAGGTAAAACCACTACCCTGCATTCCATTTTGGCTTATTTGAATACTCCTGACAAAAAGATCTGGACTGCTGAAGATCCTGTAGAAATAACCCAAAAGGGACTCAGGCAGGTGCAGGTAAATCCAAAGATTGGCTATACCTTTGCTATGGCCATGCGTTCCTTTTTAAGGGCTGACCCGGACATTATTATGGTGGGTGAGATGAGAGATGAAGAGACCGCTCATATTGCCCTAGAGGCTTCTTTGACCGGGCATTTGGTTTTATCCACTTTACATACCAATTCTGCTCCTGAAACCATAGTCAGGCTCATTGATATGGGCATGAATCCCTTTAATTTTGCTGATGCCCTTCTGGGTATCCTGGCCCAAAGGCTGGTCAAAACCCTTTGTCCTAAGTGCAAAGAAGAATACAGGCCGAGTAGAGAAGAAATAAATATTCTGAGACAAGAGTATGGAGAAGATGAAATAACAGAACTGGAGATTAATTGGGAAGATATTACCTTGGCCAGACCAAAAGGTTGCTCCTTTTGCGGGCAAAGCGGGTATGCTGGCAGAACGGCTATCCATGAGCTTTTGGTAGCTTCTCCTCAAATAAAGCGTTTAATTGTAAACAAGTCTCCTGTGGAAGAAATCTTAAAACTAGCCAAAAGTGAAGGAATGCGTACCTTAAAGCAAGATGGAATCTATAAGGTCTTACAAAAGCAAACGGACTTTGCTAGTGTGAGAAAGGTATGTATTCTTTAAATTTGAGAGTGATTTTGGAGTATAGAAATATAATTTTCTATTTCTTCCTCAACTTCTAGATTGTTTTTTACAGGTAAGTTGCTTTTAGCTTCGTAGTTTATCAACTTTGATTTATATCCTGAGAGATTTACAACATTGGAAATTTTGCCAAGCACTTCCTGGGAGAGAAGAATTTCTTTTTTTCTCTTAAGAACTCTTCGTAGCGTTCTTCTGTAAAGATTCCATGTTCAGAAGAGGTTTGCATGATACTTTTTATTTGATTGAGCTTATTTTCTCTAATTAAGTTTTTTATGGGTTTTGTATTGATTAAAATGGTTAAATGAGGGACTGAGAATCCCAATTCCTTTTTATATACCAGTTTTTGGACCACAATAGCCTTAAGACAGGAAGAGAGTTGAAACCGCACAAAGTGTTCAATATGGGCGGGAAAGGAATTACATATGCGGTAAATAGCTTCTTCGGGAGTGCTTGCGTGTAAAGTGGTAAAGAGAAGATGCCCTGATTGAGCAGCATCTAAGGTCAGGCTAATAGTTTCTGGTTGACGCATTTCTCCTATAAAAATTACATCTGGAGCTTCGCGCAGGGCATTGATTAACCCTTGCTGGTAAGAATGAAAGTGAGTCTCCAGTTCTCTTTGCTGGATAAAGGCTTTTTGATGGTTAAATATATATTCTATGGGGTCTTCTAGAGTTATGATGTGGACATGCCTTTTTTGATTGATTTCATTTAGCAGAGAAGCAATGGTGGTAGTTTTTCCTGAACCTGTAGAGCCACAAAAGATGACCAGACCAGAGTCCAAAAAGGTAAACTTTTGCAAGCAGGGATGCAGGTTTAGTTCTTCTAAACCTGGGATGTGAAAGGGTAAAAAGCGAATGGCCAGGCTTAAACCAGTAAAGCAAGAAAAGATGTTTACCCTGAGACGAATATTTTGGATGGTCAGGGCAAGGTCCAGAGCCCAATTTTCGCGTAAGTAGTTTAACTGCCTGGTAGTTAGGATGTCTTTAACTAAAGCGTCTATTTGCTCTGGGGTAAAGTTGATTTGGGGAAAAAATGGGTTTGCCTATCTTTTCTGGCTGCTAAGGGCCTTTTTCCTGTTAAATGAATGTCTGTATAACCTTCTTTATAAAACTTTACTACGATTTCTTCCAGTTGTTGTTTATTCATTTATAGCACCCCATTTTTGGAGTTTAGCCTTGATAAAGTTTACTACCTGGGCTTGAGCTTCCTTGGGGTCTTCTTGAACCATTTTTGAAGAAAGAGGTTTAGCAAAGGAAAACAGTACCTTTTTCTGAGGATCTATTTTGCCCATGTCTTTTATAAGTCTGCCCGTGCCCCAGGCATCGGTTTTCAAGGCTATGGGCACTACAGGGACATTGGCCTTTTTGGCCAGTTTCACTCCAATGGAGTTAAATTGTTTCTCAGAAAAATAGCTGGTCCTGGTGGTTTGAGGAAAAACCACAATGGAAAGGCCTTTTTTTATTTTTTCTACTCCCTGGGTCATGACCACTTTGAAATCTTCTCTGGGATTGGTCCTGGAAACAGCTATGGGGTCTCTGGTCCGCATAACGTGTTTGAAGACAGGATATTCCAGAAGACTTTGTTTAATGATAAAGGTAATGGGTTTAAGGGATGAATGATACAGGGCAATACAAAAGTTTCCAGAGTGCTCATGTGATTGGCTACAAAGACACAAGGCCCTTCAAAGGAATAAAAATTTTTTCTTCCTTCAATAAAAAATTTTACCCCTACCTGTTCGAGATAGTCCAGAGTTTGATAACTGCTGTTTACCCATTCTTCATCAGTGTATACACCCTGTTTACTCTTTTTGGCTGCTGGAAAAACTACCTTGTGCACTAGATTGTGATAAAAGCAAAGTCCTGGAAAATGTCTGGCAATCCAGGATATCTTTTTTTCCGGGCTTTGATAGGAGTCTACTTTTTCTTTAAACCACATTTTTCCTTCCTCAAGGTTATAAAATATTTTAAACTTCCAATAATCAAACTACATCCTACAGCAGAATAAATGAATATTATAGAGTTCCCCCTGATTTTAAAATGGTTAATTATAATCCCTAGAGTTATCATTAAAAGCACAATTAAATAACTTTTAAAAGATTGAAAGGCAAAGATACATTTGTAATTATTTCCTTGCAGCCGCAAGATATTCTTGCTAACCAGTTTTAAGAATATTCTGGCAAAAAAGAGCAGGCTAAAGGCCAGTCCCAGCGAAAAAATAAGAAGTTTATAGAAGTTGAAGAAAAATTAAGGCCTTGACTAGGAGTAAAAGGCCTATCAAAACCAGAGAGAGGCAGCTATAAGCAAGTGAATTTTGCGGTTGGCTTGACAAATCATAGTGCTTATTATGTATTTATTTAGTTTAATTTAGCTTGTCTTTTGGGTAAAGTCAAAATAGAAAAGCCTTAAAAAAGGAGTGGTAGTATCAGTGATGGGTAAAGAAAAACAAAAAGAGATTGTTCAAAAGCTTAAACTTATTGGTTCCTGGTTGGAAGAGAAAAAAGGGGAAGACTTGCTTTTACTGGATGTAAGTAAACTTTCCAATGTTTTTGAAGGAGTGATTTTGGCCACAGCCAGCAATGCCAGGCATGCCAAAGGTTTAGCTGATTATATCCTGGAGAAGGTAAAAGAAGAGAATTGGGAACTGCTGGGACTGGAAGGATATCAGGAGGAGAGTGGATTTTATTGGATTTAAATGACGTGGTTGTGCATATCTTTTTGGAAGATATTCGGGAATTTTATAATTTAGAAGGTTTTTGGTTTAAAGCTGAAAAGGTGGAACTTTAAATGAACATAAAACCCACTTTGCTTTTGATTTTAGATGGTTTTGGTCTGGCTCCTACAGGTCCAGGTAATGCTGTAAGCCTGGCTTCTACTCCTAATCTGGATAAACTTTTTCAATCCTATGCCCATACCAGGTTGGTTGCCAGTGGGGAGCAAGTAGGTCTTCCAGTCGGGCAAATGGGTAATTCAGAAGTAGGGCATCTCAACTTAGGGGCTGGAAGGATTGTTTACCAGGATATTGTGCGCATTAACAAGTCCATAGAAGATGGTTCTTTGGCTCATAATCCGGTTTTAGAAGAATTAGTGAATAAAGTAAAAGAAAAAGGGACCAGAGTTCACCTGCTGGGGCTTCTTTCTGACGGAGGAGTACATAGTTTACAGGAGCATCTATATAGTTTGCTGGAAATTTTAAAGTCAAAAGGAGTGAAAGAGGTTTTTATCCATTGTTTTTTGGACGGAAGAGATACACCTCCTAAAAGTGCTAAAAAGTATTTAGCAGAACTAAGTGCTTTTTTACAGAGGATTCAGTTTGGCCAGATAGCCAGTTTAAGTGGGCGTTATTATGCCATGGATAGGGATAAACGCTGGGATAGGACCTCGCTGGCTTATCACACTTTAGTGCTAGGAGAAGGCAGGCAGGCCCCAAATCCTCTCCAGGCTCTTGAAGCAGCCTATGAGCAGGGTGAAAGCGATGAATTTGTGCGACCTACTTTTATCCAGGGGAGTAATGGTTATCTTCAAGATGGAGATGGAGTAATCTTTTTCAATTTTCGGGCAGATAGGGTAAGGCAGATTTGCCAGGCTCTTTTTGAGCAGGATTTTACCTTTTTTGAACGCAAAAAACACCCCAAACTCCATATCATTACCATGACCCAGTATGAAAAGGACTTTCCCTTGCCTGTACTTTTCCCTCCTTTGTTGATGAAAAATATTTTGGGTGAAGTGGTTTCCCATTTGGGTCTAAGACAATTGCGCATTGCTGAGACAGAGAAATATGCTCACGTAACCTATTTTTTAATGGGGGCGTAGAAGAGCCCTTTGCCAGGGAAGAGCGCATTCTTATCCCTTCCCCTCGAGAAGTGGCCACCTATGACCAAAAACCAGAAATGAGTGTTTATGAAGTGGCTGATACCTTGTGTAAGCACATTTTGGCTCGGGATTTTGATTTTTATGTGTGTAATTTTGCCAACTTAGATATGGTAGGCCATACCGGGGTCATTCCTGCAGCCATAAAGGCCTGTGAAGCTGTGGATGAAAATGTGGGCAAGGTGGTTACCAGCATGTTGCAGATAGGCGGGCAGGTGCTTTTAACTGCTGACCATGGCAATGCTGAGGATATGCTGGAAAATGGTAAACCCAAAACTGCCCATAGTACCAATCCTGTACCTTTTATTTTGATCAGTGAGACTTCCAGGTATAGCTTGAGAGAGCAAGGAATTTTAGGAGATGTTGCTCCCACTATTTTGGATTTGTGGCAGGTGGAAAAGCCCAGAGAAATGAGCGCTAAATCTTTGCTTTTAGGTGAAAAAAATGAGTAAACAAGAACCTATCTGGCCTACAGATGTGGAAATATTACTTTTTTATCCCTGTCCCAAGTGCCAGAGAAAAATGCCTGTAATTGCCCCCTTAGAACCCACCATGATTAAATGTGATCAGTGTGGCTATAGTTATCCCCTGGCTCCAGTAAAAGTGGAAGACATCCTTTATTTAAAAACCGTTTTAGCTGGAGGCCTTAGTCTGGTAGATGAGAATTTAGCTTAAGTAAGGATAATCTTTGGCCAGATAGTTCTGGACATAATCTGCTATTGCCTCTTCTAAGGAAGTAAACTCCTCTTGCCAGCCAGCCTGTTTTAACTTGGTCATTTCAGCCTGGGTAAAGTATTGATACTTTCCCTTTAAGGTTTCAGGCATTTCTATATATTCAATATTAACAGGCAGATTTAGAGCGGTAAAAACTGCCCTGGCCAGTTCATTCCAGGACCTGGCCTTGCCTGTGCCCACATTAAAAATACCATTTACTTCTGGATGTTCTAAGAGCCAGGCCATTACCTCCACGCAATCCTTGACATAGACAAAATCCCTTTTTTGTTCTCCATGCCCATAATCTGGATGATAAGATTTAAAGAGTTTTAATTTGCCGGTTTCTTTGATCTGGCATAGGCTTTACAGACCACACTTTTCATGTCCCCTTTGTGGTATTCATTGGGCCCAAAGACATTAAAGAATTTAAGCCCTGCCACCTGGTTTAAGAGATGCTCTCTTTTGAGCCAGAGGTCAAAAAGATGCTTGGAATAACCATACATATTAAGAGGTCTTAATTTTTCTAAATCCTCTTCTTTGTCTGCAAAACCTAAGGAGCCATCTCCATAGGTAGAGGCGCTACTGGCATAGATAAACCTGATGGAGCGAGCCAGGCAAAACTTGGCTAAGGCTTTGGAATAAAAAACATTATTTTCCATTAAATAGTCTGCATTTTTTTCCGTGGTAGAAGAACAAGCTCCCATATGAATAATGCTTTTATGGAGCCAAATTTTTCTTGCTCTAATAAACTTAAAAAAAGATTTTTGTGAATGTAGTCCTTAAAACGCAGAGACACCAGATTTTTCCACTTTTCCGTGGTGCTTAGGTTGTCCACAATTAAAATATTGTCCAGGCCCAGCTTATTTAGCTTCCAGACAAAGGCACTGCCTATAAAACCTGCTCCTCCAGTAACTATATACATAATAGCGTCTCCTTAAGGCTAAATTTAAAAAATCATAACTTTTCTCAGGCAAAAGGGCAAATCAAAAAAAGCTGTTAATTTAGCAGGTTAAAGCATAAGTTTGAAAATTATAAAGAATAACTGGGAGTAAAAAGGAGAAAAGTGAAATTTTTCACTTGACAGGATGTCTTAAATGTTTAAAGGAGTTTTCGGTCAGTGGTTGTTAACCCTGGATAAAAGGAGGTAAATTATGATTCTTCGCAGTTTATATTATTTAGGAGAGAAGATGAAAAAAAGGCTTATCAAGGCTTTTAGGACCTTAAATCAAAATATTTTTAATTCCTATTTATCTAGTATGGATTAAGATTTTTTAAAGAGGCCAGGAAAAAGGGAGGCTAATTTTAGCCTCCCTTTTTTGTTTTTTAGGTGAGTTTTTCCTGGACTGATTTTACTTTATTTATAAGCCCCTGTTCTCTATTTTGGCGAAAGTCAATTTTTAAATTAAGATAAATACGATTACATTCTGGCTCAAGTTCTTGAAAGCATTTTTTTACCACTTCCAGGATATCTTCAAAATCTCCTTCTATACAGGTTCCCATAGGGGTTAGTTGGTAAGGTAAGGAGCTTTTTTGAATTATTTTTACAGCTTTTGCCACATACTTACTCAAGCTTTCTCCCTTGTCCAAAGGAAAAATGCTTAGTTCTGCCAAAGTGCTCATACTCACTCCTGCTTAAGTTTTAAGCCAAATTACTTATTACCCTTTCTCCAAAGGCCTTACACCCAAGGACGCTGGCCTTTTCCATTTGCGAGGCCAGATCTATGGTAACTGTTTTTTGGGCAATGGTTTTTTCCACTGCTTGTTCAATGCTGAAAGCAACTTTAGAGAGCCCCATATCTCTAAGCAACATGGCCATACTTAGAATCATGCTACAGGGATTGGCTTTGTCCTGTCCAGCAATGGTAGGAGCAGTGCCATGGGTGGGCTCATAAATGGCCAGCTTGTCTCCCTTGTTCACTCCTGGAGCAATCCCCAGGCCTCCCACCTGAGCAGCCAGGGCATCAGAGATATAGTCTCCATTTAAATTGGTAGTGGCGACAATATCGTATTCTTCAGGGCGTAATAAGACTTCCTGAAACATGGCATCTGCAATCCTGTCTTTTAAAACCAATCCCTTTTTGTTTTCTTGGGCTTCTTGTTCTGTTATTACTTTTCCTGCAAATTCTTCCCTGGCCAGTTCATAGCCCCAGTTTCTAAAGGCACCTTCAGTATATTTCATAATATTACCTTTGTGCACCAGGGTAACGGACTTTCTATTGTTTTGCAGCCCATATTCTATGGCCTTTTTTATTAAGCGCTTGCATCCCTTTTCAGTCATGGGTTTTAGGCCCAGGGCTGATTCTGGGTTCAAGGCAATATTTAGTTCTTGTTCCAAAAAGGAGATAAGTTTTTTTACTTCTGAAGAATTGGCCTGCCACTCTATCCCGGCATAAACATCTTCAGTATTTTCTCTAAAAACAACCATATCAACTTTTTCTGGATGCTTTACCGGGCTGGATACACCCTGAAAGTATCTTATGGGCCTTATGCAGGCATAAAGATCAAAGGTTTGCCTTAAGGTCACATTTAAACTTCTAAAACCCTTGCCTACAGGAGTAGTTAAAGGACCTTTTACTGCAAATCTGGCTCTTTTGAGTGTGGCCAGGGTTTTCTCAGGCAAATATTCACCTGTTTCCTGAAAGGCCTTTTCTCCAGCCAGAAGTTCCTGCCAGGTTATTGTCTGTTCCAGGTTGTGCAGTTTTAGAGCTTCTTTTACCACTTCTTGAGCTACAGACATTACTTCTGGTCCAATTCCATCTCCAGCAATAAAGTAAACAGTCTCCATATTCCCTCCCCTTGATTTTTTGCCAGAGATTAAAAGGATAGCTTGGGTTGGTCAAATATTTTTAGGTTACCCAGGCTTAGAAAGAGGTAAGTGGTAACTAGTTGAGGACACTGAGTAATTTCTCAGTAATGAATATGGAATATGTCTAAGCTACAGTTATAAAAATTAATCATTAGCTTTGAGTATATTGGAATTATTTGTTTTTGTGCATAGATATTATAATATATTTTCTAGTATTAATTTTTAGATAATTTTCATTAAGTAATTTTTTTTTGATCTAGGCGAGAAAATTAATGTTTATATGGGTGCATAAAAAATATTTTTAGCTAGATTTAAATTACGGAAATCTATTTTCTTCAGTATGGGCAGCTACAAAACTTGATAATATTGTGTAACAGACGATTATAAATAAAACCCAAAATCCAATTTCAATACCTTTCTTTGGCATACCTAAAATTGGCATGGCTATGAAAACTAATGCAGTATAATCTGGTAAAGATAAAAATGACTTAAAATTTTCTTTTAAACCACCACTTTTTATATTTATTGAAAAGCTTAAATAAAGCGAATTCTAAACGTTTATTAATAGATTTAATCGCTAAGTTGCTAAGATAAGATATATAGCTCTCAGTTAATTGCATGATAATCATTCCAAAAACTGTGTAGGTAAATAGTATTTTCTGTGACCAAGCGAGTGAGCATAAAATTAAAATATCTCCCACAAGATCTGATATATGGTCTAAATATCTGCCAATATCAGAAGTTTGGTTGGTCAAGCGAGCAACTGGCCCATCCACACAATCAAAGAGGTAAGCTAAATAATAGAAAATAGATCCTATAACTAGGTGGTTATAATTTCCACGTAAAAAAAGCACACAACTAAGTAATCTAAAAATAAAAGCACAAAAAGTAATTTGAATTTGGAGTTAACAACCTATTATTACTAAAGATGAGAATTAGTTTTTTTGCTAGTGGCAGGACAAAAATAGAAGCATACCAAGTTTTCAATACAAAAGTATCTTCTACATCTTTTTCGGAATATTTTTTTTGATTATATGGAGTTTCCATAAGTTATCTAATTTCGAAAACACTACCTGTTGTTTCCGACACCAGTGCCTTAATTATTTGCTCAGCAACCACTTCTGGATTTAATAAAGTGTTTGGGTCTTCTTTGCCAAAATTTCTGAATCTTAATGGAGTATTTACTCTGCCAGGACTTACTACATTCACCTTTATATTGACTCTTTCCACCTCCTCTGCCAGTGCCTGAACAAAGTTAACCAAGGCTGCTTTTGCACTTGAATACGCTGAATATCCAGCTCTTCCTCTAGTATAGGAGCTGGAACCCACAAAAACAATATTTCCATATCCTTGTTTCTTAAAAATAGGAAGAGCAGCTTTTGCAAGTAAAAACAACCTTTAACATTTACGTTGTATATATAATCCCAATCCTTTTCATTCATAAACTCAACATCTTTTTTATCAATCTCCTGCACAATTTACTATGCATCAATTCTGCCATACTCGCTAGCTACTTGTCCTAACGCTCTTTGTATTGAGCCAAGTTTAGTTATATTAATACTAGTTTTTGTTCTTCTTGACAGGCTAATTGGTATGGTTTTTATCGTTTTTAATAATTCTACAGTACTAAATCCTATTCCACTAGTGCCACCTATTACAACTACAACCTTATTTTCTAGTAACTTAGAATAGTCTTTTATTTCTGATTGTATTGTCCTTAGTTGAAAAAGCTTGTCTGCAATATGCAAATCTATTGGATAGGTTATTTTTATATTCTGTTCATGTCCACTAACTACGTAAACAGGATGACCTAGACTTAAAACAAGTCTACAATCATCAGTAGAATCTTCTATTCCATCCTTTAATGCTTGTTTATGGGCTTCTAAAATAAGATTATATTCAAACGCCTGTGGAGTCTGACCTCTTCTTAAAAAGCTTCTATCTGGTATATTGGTAATAAAATTGTTTTCATTAACTTGAATAATGGTATCTGCGGAAGGAATAGCTGTATCTACTGCCTTATATTTTTTTACTGCTTCACTTAGATCATCAATTATCTTAGATGTAACAAATGGCCTAACAGCATCGTGAATGAGGACATATTTTGTGTTATCAGGACAACAACTAAGACCTATAAAAGACGATTCCTGCCTCGTTTTGCCACCTGCAACAACTTTAATAACCTTGTTCAAGCTATATTGCCTAACATAATTCCATACTAGTTCAATTTTGTTTTCAAGCGTCACTACTACAATGCCCTCAATTAATTTATGTTGTTGAAATGTCTTTAAAGTATTTTGTGTTATCAGGACAACAACTAAGACCTATAAAAGACGATTCCTGCCTCGTTTTGCCACCTGCAACAACTTTAATAACCTTGTTCAAGCTATAT